>Ga0185299_10000258_pt1 | contig 159869 bp, 141 predicted proteins | sample PaiPotPPA55metaG_FD_128002 | JGI IMG/M metagenome (GOLD analysis project Ga0185299, IMG submission 128002) | Iron sulfur acid spring bacterial and archeal communities from Banff, Canada, to study Microbial Dark Matter (Phase II) - Paint Pots PPA... ...
CCGACTGCGGCACCTGCGGCTGCTCCAACCCGCGCTCCGTTCAACCCGCCGGATAGCCCACCGGCTAGCGCACCTCCCGAGGCTCCATACACCCCACCCTTCGCGCCTTCCTCAATCTTCTTGCCCGTATCTTTATCCTGCTGAATCGTTCCTTCCGAATCTTTCACCGACTTGTTGTCCGCGCCCGGCGTGTTCTCCACCGACCCCGGCAACATTACGGTATAACCGCTGGGATAGATCATCGAAGTGAAGTGCATCAGGATTTCCGCCCGCCCTTTCACGCGCCCAGCACGCTCCACATGCGCAATCCTTCCCTGAATGTAGGACCCAGCCGGCACGATCACGCGGTTATCAACGACAAAGGGAAACGCCGTCTCCGCATATACAGCATCGCCCTCGCGCGCGTTTTTGGTAGAGATTGCCTGCTTCAGAGATAGTGGAATCTTGGTTCCCGCGGGAATCGTAAACGCATTTGGATCGGAGGCCGGAGCGGGAACTGGGTTGGCTGCGACCGGCCGCGACGCGGAGGAATCGCCCGGAACGGAGCTGGACTGCGCAGCTTCCTGTCCAAATGACATTCCTGAAATCAGCAAGATGGTCCACAGCACGCGCATCGCAAGCCTCCAATCCGCTAAATAAAGCCCCTACAATGGATCAGGCCGAGAATACCACGCAGTCACTGGCTAGGATGCGCCTTTTCCAGTCCCAGGCTGCCTGCCGCACGATTCTGGGCGGAGTGCCAGGTTTTCCAGACGATCCGGTTGGCGCTACACATGCTTAGCCAGAGTTATCGCAGGCGATCTTCTTGTTCGGACGAGTGCTCCGCCCACGACGATCGCGAACGGATCAGCGAATGTCCACAGCATCCCCACAATACCCAGAGGCCAATGCGTGGCAACCCATACCATCGCAGAGCCAATCAACGCGCACAAGACGAGAGCCAGGGTTATCGTGGCGACCATCTCCCGTCCCTTGGCCGCCAATGCGATGACGCACCCGACGAACAGCGACGCGATGAGGTGTACGGGCGTCATTCCTTTCAACACCCAGATGTAAGCATTGAAGTGGGTCGACCAGAATGCGAGGTATCTGTCGGTGACTGCCGACAATAATTTGTGAGGAAGCCCGGAGACAAACCTGTGCAGCAAGAATCCTCCGACCGCCGCGGCTGTGGTCGACCACGGAGCAGCACGGTAACCGCTGCCGAACAGGTGTGCGATGGTCTTCACCGTCTGCCGCCAATACCAGCGCCCGGCGAAGCTAACTCCCGATTTCGACGCGAGGGAGGAGTATTCCTCGAGCAGGTCTCCGAAGATCGATTCTGCATTTTTGTGAGTAGTGAACAGATTGATGAGCCAGACGGCAGGGCGCGGCGGCTGACCGAGATACGCTTGGGACGTCATGAGTAGCTCCGAATGAAGCCGAGGTCGAGGCCTTCGCTCATCTTCTGGAGGGCACGTTGTGTGCAGTTCACAGCTTCCACTCCCTTGGCTGTGACATGGAAGAAACGCTTCGATCGTCCGCCACGCTCAGGGGTAGGATCGCCGAGGCGGGACCTGACGTACCCTTTGGCCTCCAGACGATCCAGGGTGGCGTAGATAGCGCCGATCGAGACCTCGCGTTTGGTGCGGAACTCTATCTCCTGCCGGACCGTAACTCCGTACGCACGATCCGCAAGGTGCATGAGTGCCAGGACAACAATGTGTTCGAATTCGCCGAGGTAATCGCGACCGGGCATTATCTATACAATATAGATGAAATGGTCCGCGCCAAACAAGGAGATCACTGGAGCGATTGCTTATTGGCGATGAGGTTGATGGTGTGCTCAGACTTCCTAATAAATCAAATACTTCTTCCTGACCAACTCAAACTTCTCCAACTCTTCCTGCCAATCCTGCGCGATGCGCCGCGGATCCTTACCCGCCACCAGCCCGTCGTAAGCCGCCTGGTTCACCAGCAACTCAGTCATGCGTTCCAGTTTGAAGTCCGCCGGATAAAGCTTTCTTAACGCTGCGGCCAATTCAATTCCCAACTCGGGTCCATCCAGCGCGTTGCGCTCGGTGAGAACCAGATTCACGCCTTCACACTTCTGCCCCGCATAATTGCTTGCCGTGGGTGTGAACGTCACCGGCACAAATCTGACTCCAGCAATCCCGCGAGCGTTCAAGTAGGAGGCTAGTTCGCGACCTTTCATCCATGGCGCTCCAAGCAGTTCGAAGGGAGTATCCGTCCCCCGCCCTACCGAAACATTCGTGCCCTCAATCAGGCCAACGCCGGGATACAGCCCTGCTTCGGTCACGCTTCGCAGGTTCGGCGACGGATTCACCCAGGCCAGCCCAGTCGAATCAAACCAGTCTCCGCGCTGCCAGCCTTCCATCGCAACCACGGTCAGCTTGGCGTTGATGTTCCGTTCCGCGTTGTACATCTTCGCCAGTTCGCCCATGGTCATGCCTTGGCGCACCGGCACCGTCCCGTAATTCGTGAAGTTCTCGCGCCCCGCATCCGATACCGGACCCTGCACAAACGATCCCGTGATGGGATCTGGCCGATCGAGCACCACCACTTCAACTCCCGCACTCGCCGCCGCCTCCAGAAAATATCCCAATGTCGTTTCGTAGGTATAAAACCGCACCCCAGCGTCCTGGATATCGAAGACGACGGCGTCCAATTGCTTCATCACGTCCGCCGACGGACGCCGCGCGGCGTCCTTCCCCCCATACACGCTGTAGACAGGAATTCCGGTTGCCGCATCTGTCGAATTATTAACGTTGAGCGTATCCAGTGTTCCGGTCACACCGTGCTCTGGACTGAAGATCGCATCCAGCGAAACTCCCGGCGCCTGGGCAAGTGCATCAATCGTCCGCCGTCCGTCTGCATCCACCCCGGTTTGGTTGGTCAGTACCCCAATCCGCTTCTTGCGGCCGGCAACCCGCAGTACATCGAAGCCATGCTCTTCGAGTACATCGATTCCAGTCTTGACGCTCCCATTGCGTACGCTCATACGGCGCGCGGCGCTCTGGGCCTCGTTGTAGCCGGTGATACTCTCCCAGCGAAGTGCTTCTTTTTCGCTCGCAGTCAGTGGCAGTGCCGCCGCAACAGCCGTCGCTACTTTTGAGCGCAATGCAATCGCATTTTCCTTGCCGCGCGGATGAACCGCATTGCTCAGCAGAATGATGTAGGTCTGTGTAGTTGGATCGATCCACATCGATGTGCCGGTAAACCCTGTATGCCCGTAGGAGCCCACCGGCAGAAGATCTCCACGGTTGGAGGAAAAGGGAGAATCGATATCCCACCCAAAGCCGCGTAAGACCGGCGCCGACGGAGGCTGCTCCGGCCGGGTCATCTTCTCGACCGACAGAGCAGAGAGAACGCCTCCGCCCCCATTGAGCAACGCCTGGGAGAACTTCGCTAAATCGTCCGCCGTGGAAAACAGTCCCGCATGCCCTGCTACGCCACCCATCCGGCGAGCCGTCGGATCATGCACTACGCCGCGCAGCATGTGCTCATTTTCGTCATACTGCGTGGGAGCAATTTTCGGCCGCAGCGCCGCCGGTGGCGTAAACCGGGTATGCATCATCTTCAGCGGCGCAAAGATGCGGCGCTCACAATATTTATCCAGCGTCTCACCTGAAACACGCTCCACCAGAGCACCCAACACTATAAAGTTGACGTCGCTGTAAGAAAATCGCGACCCCGGCGGCGCCTCGGGCGCTTCGCCAAAGGCCATTTGATAGGCCGTCTCTTTCCCCTCCCAAATCGGTTTCAAATCGAGATCCGGCACCAGGCCCGAGTAATGCGTCAACAACTGCCGCACAGTTATGTCTTCTTTGCCATTCTGGCCAAACTCCGGCAAATATTTCGCCACCGGATCATTCAGCCGGATCTTGCCCTGTTCGACCAGTTTCATCACGGCGGTCGTGGTTGCTACCACCTTGGTCAGAGATGCCAGGTCGAAGATCGTTTCCAGCGTCATAGGTTCGCGCCGCGGTTCCAAAGCGCGATTCCCGTACGCCTTCCTGTAGATCACCTGCCCGTTATGCCCCACCACCAGAACGGCGCCGGGGATGTTGCCATCGTGAATGGCTTGCTCGATAACCGCATCGACCGAAGCGAGGCGCCCTGTGGCCGGGGAACGCTTGGCGTCAACAACTGTCCAAGCGGTCAGCGAGGTCGACAGAATGGTGGTGCAAACGGCGACAAAGCGGACAAATCCAGGTGCTCCCTCTTTCCTCTTTTGTTCCGGAAAAGTGGGCAGCCGCACGGGCATAGGTTTTGCGAGCGAGCTTGATCCAAGAGGAAAGATGTTCTGACTCTACACAACCACGGCAGGAAGACTCAAGAAACTCCAGTAAGGGGGTGCCGCTCATGCCATATCATGGAATTCGCGATGAGTGCACCAGAGCCCCTTATGCCGTTGCTCTCTGCTTTCGAGCATCAGGACTATCGATTTGCCTCAGCCTTCTCGGTCCTGGAAGAAGCGATTAGCCAACGCGCGTTCCCGGCGGCTTCGGTCGCGGCCACCTTTGCAGGACGACTCATTGCGCTCAAGGCGTTCGGCCGCTTCACTTACGAACATGATTCGCCCGCGGTCACAAGCGACACTGTTTTCGATCTTGCCTCGGTCACAAAAGTGGTCGCCACCACGTCCCTTGCGATGCGTCTGTACGAGCAAGGCCTACTGGACCTTGATGCGACGGTCGCCGCCATCGTCCCAGAATTTGTTTCTCATCCCGAGAAGGATGCGCGCCGTCACGACCTAACCTTGCGCATGTTGCTCAGCCACTCTTCCGGATTACCCGCGTACGAGAAGTTGTTTCTAAAGGCCCGTACTCGCGAAGAATTGCTGCACGCAGTCTTCACGATGCCGCTTGCTTCCGATCCGAGATCCCGCGCCAACTATAGCGACATCGGATTTATTCTTCTCGGCGTCGCCCTCGAACGCCTCGCCAACGAGCCTCTCGACTGTTCTTGCCAAGCTGAAATCTTCGCCCCGCTCGGCATGACGAACACCGCGTTCAATCCGCCGGCAAACCTCCGCTCGCAAATCCCGCCGACGACCGATGATCGAACTTTTCGCCATCGCATCATTCAAGGAGAAGTTCAGGACGAAAATGCCAGAATTCTCGACGGCGTAGCCGGACACGCCGGCGTCTTTTCCACCGCTGCGGATCTCGCCCACTTCGCCCACGCCATGCTCAGTCCCGGGGCGCTTGTGCGTCGCGAAACGCTTGCGCTTTTCACAAGCCGTGAAACCTCCCCGGCAGGCACATCCCGGGCCCTGGGATGGGATACTCCTTCCACGCCCTCGCAGTCGGGAAGGTATTTCGGACCTGGCTCCTTCGGCCACTTGGGTTATACCGGGACCTCTTTGTGGATCGATCCTGGCCGTCAACTTTCAATCGTTTTATTAACCAACCGCACCTGGCCCGACTGCTCCAATCAAGCGATCCAGCAGGTCCGGCCTAGATTCCAAGACGCCATCATTGAGGTGCTCGACAAATCTGGCTAACCCATATCGGCGGCCGTCTTTCGCCTGATTGACTACAAACTCTTTCTCGCCTACGGCATCCTATTCCTGGTTATATTGCCCAGTGTCCAATCCCGATCTCACGTCCATTCTCCTTCTGCTTCTCCTACTCGCAGGGTTGGCCCAGTTATTCGGCTATGTCTTCGTAAGACTTCGTCAGCCCAGAGTGGTTGGGGAAATCTTCGCTGGAATGTTGCTGGGACCGGCGCTCTTAGGGCGCTTTCCTGCCGCTTCCCGACTGACCGCAGCCGCAAACCATCAGGCAAACTCGCTTAACTTCATTTACTGGCTCGGCCTGCTATTACTGATGTTTCTCTCGGGAGCGGAAACCCGACAGCTTTTCACCCGCGAAGAGCGAACCGAAGTGAGTTGGCTGGCCATCGTCGGGACGGGCACGCCATTCCTGCTAGCGCTTCTTCTGGGGCCATGGCTGGTTCGTCCGCAGCTGTCCGGTCCTAACGGCAATCGCGTCGCTCTCATCATCATTCTCGCTGTAGGAGTCGCCGTCACGTCGGTACCGGTGGTTTCGAAGATCTTCGCCGACCTCAAAATTCTCCACACTCGCTTTGCACGGCTGGTTCTCGGAGTGGCCGTGCTCGAAGACATTGGGCTCTGGCTGGCTCTGGCGGTCGCAACTGCGACCGCCGGCAAAACCGTGCTGCGCCCGCGGGAACTTACCTATCACTTGGCAACGACAGTCGTATTCTTCGGGTTGGGCTTAACTGTCCTTCCCCGAATCGTAAAGCGCATCAACAAGTTGCGGTTTAATGTTCTGGCAAAACAATCCCCCGTGGCCTATGCCCTTTCAGTTCTCCTCGGATATTGCGTTCTCGCGGGGTTGCTCGACGTCAGCATGGTGTTCGCAGCCTTTCTCGCCGGGTTCGCGGTGGTGCACAAAAAACGCAAATTGTTTTCCGAAGCGCTCGAAGCCATCGGGAAGGTGTCGTTCGCCTTCTTTATTCCTGTTTATTTTGCGATGGTGGGGTTGAAGCTCGACTTGGTTCGAGGCTTGTCACTGGGAATGATGGCCGCATTTATTGTTGGGAGTTGTCTGGTCAAGATTCTTTCGGTCTCTTTAGCGGCACGTCTTGCCGGCTTCCGTGGGCTGGATATGATCAACCTCGCGATCACAACGAACGCCCGCGGAGGGCCCGGCATCGTACTGGCCAGCGTTGCGTTCGAGGCCGGAATTATCAGTCCTCAGTTCTACACCACACTTGTAGCAGCCGCAGTTGTCACTTCGCAGATGGCGGGGGCCTGGCTCGATTACGTTCTGCGCAAGGGCTGGCCGCTACTAACCGCGGGCGCCGGCATCGAGCCCGCAATCGTTTCCACCGAGGAAAGCCTCTCCACTTCTTGAATCTGACCGGACCAGTGTCACAACATCGCGGGACTACCCCAGCAGAATAAATGATCCTCATTTCTATTTCTCGGTGTTATCGCATTCCGCCCATTGCTGCCATACTGGAAGCGATTCAATCTCTTCCGAAAGGCTCTCCGTTTGAAATCAACCCGTAAGCCCAAGGTCAGCCGGGGGCAGGCCAATTTGAGCCGCCTTCGCAGCGAGCAGTCCAACAGCGCCGCCTATGAACTCGACTGCAAATCGGCGATCGAGATTGCTCGACTCATCAACGCGGAAGACGCTACTGTTGCCGCGGCCGTCGCTCGCGCCTTGCCGCAGATAGCGCGCGCGATTGGTCTGGTTGCGTCCGCTCTGAGTCATGGTGGGCGGCTAATCTATGTGGGCGCGGGAACAAGCGGACGCATCGCCGCGCTGGATGCCTTGGAGTGTCCGCCCACTTTCAACACGAATCCCAGCTCCGTCCAATTCATCATTGCGGGAGGCGCGAGAGCCCTCGCTTCTGCATCTGAGATCAGCGAGGACGACGCCAGGCAGGGCCGCGAGGAGATGATTCGCCGCCAGCCCGGCAAGCTCGATGTCGTCATCGGCATTGCCACCAGCGGCCGCACTCCATTTACGTTGGCCGCGGTCGAAGTTGCGCGCCACCAAGGTGCCCACACCATTGCTCTCACGTGCAATCGCGATTCACCGCTTGAACGCACCGCTCACTTCGCGATGGTCACTCAGGTCGGACCCGAGGTTCTCGCCGGATCGTCCCGCATGAAGGCTGCCACCGCTCACAAAATGGTATTAAATATGATTTCCACCGGGGCCATGAGCCGTCTCGGTTATGTTTACGGCAACATGATGGTGAATGTCGTGCCGAAGAACGAAAAGCTGACCCAGCGCGCCATCGGCATTCTCGAAAGCGCCTCCGGAGCCGATCGGGCCGCCGCCCGCCTCGCCCTGAAAACATCAGGCCATCGCACTCCCGTAGCCCTGGTCATGCTGGCCGCTAAGGTTACTCGCGCTCGTGCAGTCGCTGCACTGAAAAAAACATCCGGCCATGTTCGCCGGGCCATCCGAGTGGCAACCGACGAACCGGCGCGACGCGACTGATTACTCTTTACTTCTTTCGCCGCGTGGCGTGACTCGCGTGTTTGACCCTCTTGCTACACTCAGTTACCTTGGGAGTACCGTTTCCACTTCGCGCTGCGAGGGTCGCCGCGCGAGGATTCTCATCTTCATGGACAAAAAGCGCATCGTAGCCAGTGTGGTGGTGTTCCTGATTCTGGCCGTTCTGGTTTACCTGCAATATCGCGAGTGGCATAGCTTTGACTGGGGGACATTTTGGAGCCAGACACGTCAGATCAGGTGGGTTCGGGTCGCGCGTGGGGTTGGCCTTATCTACATTGCCTACCTCATGCGCGCTATTCGGTGGAAGATTTTTCTGAAGCCGGTGCGACCGAAGGCGAAATTGAGCGAACTGGTCTCCCCCACCCTGATCGGTTTCGCGGGTCTAGCGCTGTTAGGACGGGCAGGCGAGCCCATTCGTCCTTATTTGATAGCGCGGCGGCAGAATTTGACCCTCTCTTCGCAGCTAGCGGTCTGGGCCGTCGAACGGATCTTCGATATAGGAGCCTTCACGGTGCTGATCGGCGTCGCTGTTTTTCGCGAGGGGGGCCTTTATTCCATCCCCGAGCCGGGTTGGTATTCCGGCCTGCAACGCGGCGTTTTGATCCTAATCAGCCTAGTGTCTGCTGTGGTGGTAGCAGCGGTCGTTATCAACCGCAAAGGTGAGGCGGTGGCACGATGGATCGAACGTGAATTTGGACACCTCTCGGCGAACCTGGGTCATCGGATCGCTCATTGGGTGAGGGAGTTTGGCATAGGCCTCAATACCATCGACGGTGCACTTTCTTTTCTTTGGCTCACGCTCGTCTCAGTGGGAATGTGGTACGTCATTGCAATGGCCTACAAAGAGGTCACGCACTCCTACGGAGTGGCCGCACTGGAAATCCCTCAGTTGCAAATTTTGATTTTGATGGGATCGAGCATGCTCGGATCGATGCTTCAGTTGCCCGCCGTTGGCGGAGGCTCTCAATTGGCAACGATCAGGACGCTGTCGGGTTTGTTCGCGGTCCCGCCCGAGTTAGCGGCGAGCTGCGGCATTTTGTTGTGGCTGGTTACGTTTGCAGCGGTTGTGCCGCTGGGTCTGATCCTGGCGCACCACGAGAGATTGTCACTGCGGAAGTTATCGGAAGAGAGTCATCACGTGGAAGAAGAGGCAGGTGGCATTGCTCCAACTGCATGACCCGTGAACTTTAAGTCACTGCAAGATATCTATTACCTAGGTACGTCTGCGAGTCCTGGCGCAACTCCCCCTGTTACAATTTCTCTACCAAATCCTTAAGATCTGATTCGTTCGGCGGTTTCGTTTTCCATCACCATCAGCGCCATGAAATGTCCCTTTTGTGGATTTGCAAACGATAAAGTCGTGGACTCGCGTGAAAGTAAAGAAGCGGAGTCCATCCGGCGCCGGCGCGAGTGTCTGAAGTGCAGCAAGCGCTTCACCACGTATGAGCGCATCGACGAAATCCCTTATATGGTGGTCAAGAAAGACGGCCGCCGGGAAAAATTCGACCGCCAGAAAGTGTTGAACGGTCTTCTGCGCGCCTGCGAGAAACGCCCGGTCCCAATCAGCAAGCTGGAACAGATTGTGAATGAGGCGGAATCTTTCGTAATCGAATCGCAAGAGCGCGAGCGCAAGACCAGCGAACTGGGCGAACTCATCATGAACCGCCTGCGACGTTATGACAAAGTCGCCTACGTCCGCTTCGCCTCGGTTTACCTCGATTTCAAGGACGTGAACGAATTCATGAATGAATTGAGGGATTTGGTGAAAGCCAAAGAAGCCGGAGAAATTCGGGGGAAGCCGCAGAAAGTGTAGAAGTGTGCAGATCACCGGGGCTGTATTCCGAATTCTAGAGCTCCGGTTCAGGAAATAAGCATGAGTCATAAAGTAACGTTGATACCCGGCGACGGCATCGGGCCGGAGGTAACCCGGGCCACCGTTCGCATTCTGGAAGCGACCGGTGTGAAGTTTGAGTGGGAATCATTCCAGGTGGGTGCGGATGCGTTCGAGAAGTACGGTGAGTACATTCCGAAAGAAGTATTGGAATCGATCGAGAGGACTTGCGTAGGGCTGAAAGGGCCTGTGACCACGCCCGTGGGCGGCGGCTTCTCCAGCATCAACGTCGCGCTGCGCCAGAAATTTGAGCTGTATGCGAATTTTCGGCCAATTCGCAATCTGCCGCATATTCCCACGCGTTATCCGGATGTGGATCTCATCATCGTGCGCGAAAATACCGAGAGCCTATACTCCGGCTTGGAGCATGAAGTGGTGCCGGGAGTGGTTGAAAGTTTGAAGATCATCACGGAAAAAGCCTCGACCCGCATTGCGAAATTTGCCTTCGAGTACGCCCGCAAGAATCAGCGCAAGAAAATCCACGCCATCCACAAGGCCAATATCATGAAGCTGTCGGATGGTTTATTCTTGCGCTGCTGTCGTAGCGTGGCCAAAGGGTATCCGGAAATAACTTACGGTGAACACATTGTCGACAATACCTGCATGCAACTGGTGATGAATCCTTATCAGTACGACATGCTGGTGATGGAAAACCTCTATGGGGACATCATTTCGGACCTGTGTGCGGCGTTTGTAGGCGGCCTGGGATTTGTGCCCAGCGCAAATCTGGGCGACCACTGCGCGATCTTCGAGGCGGTTCACGGCTCGGCTCCTGACATTGCGGGAAAGAATTTGGCGAATCCCACCGCCCTTCTGCGGTCAGGGTTGTTGATGCTGCGGCATCTTGGCGAATTCGATGCTTCCTTACAGATTCGCAATGCTCTGGAGAAGGTATATCGGCACCCGGAAAAGCTAACCAAGGACATCGGTGGTCAAGCCGGAACCTCCGAGTTCGCCGATGCCGTGATCGAAGAGATGGACAAGGCGAAGGTTGTGCCAGCAGCCGTTCACTAGAAGTTTCGTACTCTAACTCTCGAGGGCTTGGTTAACCAGGCAAAGGGGGCGTTATGAAAAAAAGTTTGCTCACAAGTGCGGTTGGTCTGGCATGCATCTTGTTTTTGGCGGGCTCCTCGTGGGCACAGGGCGGGCAACTCGTGGCCGCGGAATATGGCGCCGGAAACCACCGCATCGATGTTACTCCGCAGGTCCGATCATTCCTGCATGACGGAACGCTGCAGTTCGATGTCAATGATCGAAACCTCGGCGTGGATCCCGCGCACAATCATGTCAAAGAACTTTTCATTCGCATACGGCACTGGGACGGAAACGAAGAGGAATTCCGTTTTCCCGAGTATGCCCACGTCAACCTGGAACTCGACCCTGATGCCGGCTATGAGTGGCACGATCGCGAACTGCACATCATGCGCGCCTACTACGGCGGCGAGGGACACTTTGTTAATGTCACGGAACAACTGCGCAGCATGAAACGAGACGGGAGGCTATTTATCGTCGTCGACAATCGCAGCATGGGCGGCGATCCGGACCCGCGGATCCACAAGGTCCTGCGCGTTCTGTACTGGCACGACGGACAACGCCGGCAGATCGTGGTAGCGGAACATGCTGAATTGCGATTGCCCTAGACTGAGCTTCGATTACGCATTTCAAGAAACCTGCGAAGATAACCTCGCCGCGTGTCTTTGGTCTTTTACTTCCATTTTGCAATTCCGCCATTGACTCTCGTCCCAGATGGGAGTAAATTCGCCCGTTCTGGGGAATCTGAGGGGATGGCGAAGACAACGCGCCGTGTAGGGGTAGTTCTGTTTCAGCTTGGCGGACCCGATACGCTGGCTGCGATAGAGCCGTTCCTTTATAACCTTTTCTGTGATCCCGATATTATTGATTTCCCTTTCGCCCGCCTCGGACGTAAACCTCTGGCCAAGTTGATCTCAACCACGCGCGCACGGAAAGTTCAGCACCATTATGCGACCATCGGCGGCGGCTCACCCATCCGCCGCTTTACCGAACGTCAGGCGTGGGCGCTCGAGGCGGACTTGACGAATCAGGGATTGGAGGCGCGCTGCTTTGTGGCCATGCGCTATTGGCATCCGTTCACCCGCGAAGCGATTGCAGAACTCCAGGCTTCCAATTGCGACGAAGTGATTCTGCTGCCCTTGTATCCACAGTACTCTTCCACCACGACTGGCAGCAGCCTCAACGAGTGGCAGCGCCTGTTCCAGGGCAATATTCCCGTACACAACGTGGGGCACTTCTATCAGCATCCGACGTATTTAGAAGCCGTGGTGGAAAAGGTGGATGAGGCGTTGTCGCGCTTCGACTTTCCTGCCCAGGCGGAGATTGTTTTCAGCGCACATAGCATTCCCATGTCAATCGTTGCCAAGGGTGATCCCTACCAGCGGCAGATTGAACACACCGTGCAGCTTCTGATGGAGACCGGGGGGTGGCCGAACCGTCACCGTCTCTGCTACCAAAGCAAAGTGGGGGCAAGCAAGTGGCTTCAACCTTCCCTGCACCGCACGCTGCGTGATCTAGCGGCGGAAAAGGTGCGAGAAGTGTGCGTCGTCCCAGTGGCATTTGTCTCCGACCACGTGGAAACGTTAGGCGAAATCAACCACGAAGCTCGCGAGGAAGCGCGGCGGCTGGGCATGACGCAGTTCGAGATGAGTTCCGGATTGAACGATTCGCCAAAATTTATATCTGCGCTGAGCCAGTTGGTGTTTCAGGCGCTCGATCATTCGGATCGTTCCCCCACTCAGATTCATTCGAGCAGGAGGGAAGTTGCGTCGCCCGAATGGCTGGCGGCAGCGGGAGATTAGAGACGAGTTCATAGAGACAGGAGGGCACTCATGGCGGTTCCGGGCAGTGAGCAACCGAACCCGAGTCCGAGTCCAGACGCGGCGCAACCTGCGCCGAAGACTGCGGTCGATGCCACGAAATACGTAGGCACGCCGGCGCTGGGAACCTCCAAGGCGGCGGCATCCGCCGGACTTTCCTCGTCGGGACCATCGAACACGGAGGTTGACCGGCGACGCCGGCGATTGGTGTGGGTAGGCGTGACCGCGTTTCTGACCGCATGGTTCCTGGCATTTTTTCGTTTTTTTCTGCCTCGCACTCTTTTCGAGCCTAACTCGGTTTTCAAAATTGGCTATCCCTCGGAGTTCGCACTCGGAGTCGATACCAAGTTTCAGCAGAAATATCGCATCTGGGTCGATCGCACTCCTGACCGAGTATTCGTGATCTACGCGCGCTGCACGCATCTTGGTTGCACCCCGGACTGGAAGCCCAGCGAGAACAAGTTCAAGTGTCCATGTCACGGCAGCGGCTATGACAGCGAAGGAATCAACTTCGAAGGTCCGGCCCCGCGGCCTATGGACCGCGCCCACGTGGAACTCGCGCCCGACGGGCAGATCATTGTGGATACTTCCCGGCTCTACCAGTGGCCGAAGGGACAGCCCAGCAAATTCAACGATCTAGGAGCATTCTTAACCGGAGTGTAGCGCCGGCGTCCCCCCGGCTTTGGGGGAAATCAAGAGGCAATCATGGCTGACGAAAATAATCCGAATGGTAAGAACGGCAAAGTGGGACTGGTAGACCGCGTCAAGGAAGACATCCAGGCGATGAAGGTCGACATCCCCACTAAGGCAAAAGAGCAGATCGAAGGACTGAAAGATCCCACCAAAACTCAGGTCTACACTTCCATCTTCCGCCACAAGCACGACGACACTCCGCGCAACCGGGCGCTGGGCGTGCTCTCCAACGTGTTCCTCCATTTGCATCCAGCCAAGATCAACCGCGACGCGGTGCGCTATAGCTACACGTGGGGTATGGGTGGGATCACGTTTTTTTTGTTCATCATCCTGACCTACACCGGCGTCCTGCTGATGTTCTATTACCATCCCAGCAAGGTCCAGGCATTTCGGGACGTGCTCTACCTCGAACACGACGTTCCCTTCGGAAAAATTCTGCGCAACATGCACCGCTGGGCCGCTCACTTGATGGTGATCGGAGTGTGGCTGCACATGTTCCGCGTCTTCTTGACCGGCTCGTATAAGAAGCCGCGTGAATTTAACTGGAACATTGGTGTGCTTCTTCTGGTATTTACTCTGCTGCTCTCGTTCACCGGCTATCTGTTGCCCGACGATCAACTTGGATTCTGGGCCGTAACCGTGGGCACCAATATGGCGCGCGCCACACCGCTACTCGGACACGAAGGTCCGTTCGGCTCGATGCTGGGCATGACGCCATACAATGATGTGCGCTTCGGCCTGCTCGGTGGCTCGATCGTGGATGCGAATGCGCTGCTCCGGTCCTACATCTGGCATTGTATTGGCATTCCAATTGTCGCTTCGATCCTGATGATCGTGCATTTCTGGCGCGTGCGGAAAGACGGCGGAATCTCCGGACCAGCCCCGGTGATGCTGGAAGCCGAAGCAGACAAACCGCGGAGAGGACCGAAGGCCGCAGGCGAGTAATACGAATCATGTGGGGACCGCCGCCCTCGGCTGTCCGCCGAGCGCAGCTCGGTTGCTCTTGGCAGTGCCGCGTAAGAGGCAGAAGGAATCGAGCTCCGCTCGACATGGACGGCCGAGGTTGGCCGTCCCCACAAAGTTCTTGGACTAGGTTCTTGGAGACTGTATGGACTGGCGACAACTTTGGGAAATTTGCTCGGCTCCAGATAACGTGCCGATCGTGGGGCTCATCCCGCTGCTTGCGTTTTACATTTACCTGGCATGGAAGCAAGCGCACGCCAATGATGTGCTGATCGAGCAACTGGAAGGCGACGCCGCTCTCGCCAAGACGCATCACCGCAAGACCTGGCCGTTCAAGCCGGGCTGGCAAAAAGAAGTACACGTCTGGCCGTTCCTGCTGCGCATCGAATTTCTTGCCGCTATCATCGTAACCATCATTCTGATGGTCTGGTCGATCACCCTGAACGCGCCGCTCGAAGAGCCAGCGAATCCCAACTTGACCATGAACCCGGCGAAGGCTCCGTGGTATTTCCTCGGACTGCAGGAGATGCTCGTCTATTTTGATCCGTGGATCGCCGGAGTCGTAATGCCCACGATGATCATCATCGGTTTGATGGTGATTCCTTACATTGATACCAATCCGCTGGGCAGCGGATATTACACGTGGAAGCAACGCAGGTTTTCCATCGGGACGTTTTTGTTCGGCTTCATCATTCTATGGATCGCGATGATCATCATCGGGACGTTCATACGCGGGCCTGGCTGGCAATGGTTCTGGCCGGGACAAACCTGGGATCACAACCGGTTGATCTATGAAGTGAACCGCGATCTGCCGGATATTTTTGGGATCACGTCGAACATGGCGAAGGCTCTTTTCGGCGCCATCGTGGTCGGCGGCTATTACCTGCTCGGAGGGTTTCTCGTTTACTCACTGTTCCGGCGATACATGGGAAAAGATTTCAAGCGCATGAGCCTCCTGCAGTTCTCGATCACGCAGTTTCTTTTATTGAGCATGGTGGCATTGCCCCTGAAGATGGGGCTGCGGCTCTTGTGGCACATCAAGTATGTGTGGATTACACCCTGGTTCAATGTTTAGATTGTCATCCTGAGTGCAGCCTGTAATTCGCAGCGCGGATTGCAAGCGGAGTCGAAGGATCTCTATCGCGATGCATTTTGCCTGATGCAGGGATTCCTGGTTCCGCTCGGAATGACAAGCGAACGACAAATATTTCGGAGGAAGCGGTGCCTGAAAAACCCAACCCCGAGCAGGACCCGATTACAAGCAAGTCGTACGCCGCGTATTACCTGATTGCGACCCTCGTCCTGATGGCAACGTTATTCTGGGCCTTGTGGGATGAGGCTTGGGGCCAGCGTCCGTGGAAGGCTTTCCAGGAGCACTGGAAGGATCGTTACAGCGCGTTTCTTAACACGGCACGATCCAAGTCAGCTACCTCGGAAAAAGATGTCGAACAGAATCCTGATTACGTTGCACTGAAGCGGGCCTACGAGAAAGCGTATCAGGATTCCAAGGCGCAAGGGGATGAAGCCCGGAGAAAGCTCGACGACGCCAGCGCACGCCTGCTCGCGGTGCAGAGCGTTTTCACCGACCGCCGCGCTTACGTGAATGCGCTTACTTACGAGCTTGAAACCAGCAGCAGCGAGTCTGCGAGGGCGAGCAAGCGAAAAGAAATTGAGAAGTACAAGAACGAACAGGCGACGGTCGAATTTCCTGACGGAAGCAAAAAGAAATACACCTTTCCGCAACTCGAGGAAACTTATAACGAGATCCGCGATGAGCGCACGAAATTGAGTCTAGAACTCGGTGACGTGCTGAAGCCGGTGACCGCGGCCAGGGCGAAAATAGATGAATACATCTCCGACCACATGGTCGACTTGACCCCGCAGCAAATCGACGGCTTGAAAAAACGTGCGACCGAATGGGTTCCGGCGATTGTGCAGATCAATGTTGCGGATGCCAATATCGTGGATCGCTGCGAGTCCTGCCATATGAACGCGCGGGAGCCATTGAAAATTACTTCCGCGGCAATGATGTCGAAGGCTGAGAAGAAGCCGGACGAATATGCTTATGCTTTCGCGAGCCATCCCGAACCAGAGTTGTTGAAGATTCACGATCCCGAAAAATTTGGGTGCTCGCCTTGCCATCAGGGCAATGGCCGCGCCACCACTAGCGCGGAGAAGGCGCACGGGAATTACGAGCACTGGCTATGGCCTCTGTTTCCCAAAGAGAACTCAGAAGCCGGTTGCCAGAACTGTCACGCAGCCGACATGGTGCTGGCCAGCGGCGATGTGCAGTGGCAAACCATCAACGGCGGAAAAGACCTTTTCCGTCAGCGTGGTTGCATGGGCTGCCACCGCTACGAGGGATACGACAAGGAACCCGAAGACCTGAATTCGATCGGGCAGCAGATCAAGCAGATTGAAACGCAGAAAAAAGACAATCTGAAGCAGACCGCGTACCTGATGAAGCAGGCGGATGCGGCGCAGTCGAACGACGAAGCCAATCGGCTGAATGGGCAAGCGGTTGACTTGAGAGTGGCCAATAGCAAGCTGGAGGGGCGTTTGCAACAGCTGGATTTCCAATCGCACAGCCTGATGCAGGACATGAAAAAGGTCGGTCCGAACCTGAAAGATGTTCAGTTGAAGCTGAATAAGAACTGGATTCCGGTCTGGCTGAAGAAGCCGACCGATTTCAGGCCCACCACCAAGATGCCGAATTTCCGCCTGAACGATCACCAGATTCAGGCGATCTCGGCGTACATCTGGCAATCTGGATTTACGGATCCGCTCCCCAAGCACAAACCGGGAAACGCCGCACACGGAAAAGAATTGTTTGAAACCCGCGGATGCTTAGCCTGTCACTCGATTGGTGAAGGAGACCAGTTGCAAGGAGGCACATTCGCCGCAAATTTGACCCGTGTCGGCGAAAAAGCGAACTACGATTATCTCGTCCGCTGGATTCATAACGCGCGCGAGCGCACCCGTCCCTACTGTCCATACGAAAAGAAAGATATCGGCCCGGAAGACTACGCGAAGAAGGGCCTTCCCTATCAGTTCGACCTGGATCACAGTCAGTGTCCTAACGACGGTCATGAATTGCAGGTACAGAACATGACGGTGATGCCCAGCCTCCGACTCGCTCCCGAGGATGCGGAGGATATTGCAACCTATCTGCTGACGCAGAAAAAGCAGGAGCCATCGTCTTATCCCGATGCCTCGTTTATGGATGATCCAAATCTGAAGGCTGAAGGTAAGAAGTGGGTCCGTCACTTTGGCTGCTCGGGTTGCCATGAAATCGCAGGATTCGAGGACGAAGGGCGCATCGGCACCGAGCTTACTTTCGAGGGCAGCAAGCCGATCGAGCGTCTCGATTTCGCATTGTTCACCGAGACCGCCGAGCGCGGCGGCAAAGATGCAGAGCCGATTAAAGACCAAGAAGATCTCGCGCGTTTGCCTGACGGCCCCGCAACCGAACCCTGGTACGACCACAAAGGATTTTTCGAACACAAACTGGCGGAGCCAAATATCTATGACCAGGGCAAAGTAAGAAGTGAAACTGAAGCACTGCGCATGCCCAACGTGCACCTCAGCAAAGACCAGGTGCGCGAACTCACAACCTTCCTGATGGGAAGCGAAGAAACGTCTCTGCCGGCCAGTTATCAATACAAGCCGGGCGACGCGCGCCACGACATTCAAGAGGGCTGGTGGATCGTCAAGAAATATAACTGCATGGGCTGCCACCAATTCATTCCCGGGCAGCGAACCATCCTAATGGGATTGCAGCAGTATCAGGACAATCAGGAGCAATTGCCTCCCAAGCTGTTAACGGAAGGCGCGCGCGTCGATCCGGAGTGGTTGCGCAAGTTTCTGTCGAATCCGGCGTTGAGCACAGCGGACACAAACCGCAACGGCGTCCGGCCTTACTTGAAAGTCCGAATGCCGACCTTCTCATTCTCTGATAACGAACTGCGAAAGCTCGTGCGCTTCTTCCAGGCGCTATCGCAGCAGCCGTTGCCCTACATTCCAGAACAGGTCCCCGTTCTGACGACCAAGGAGAGCGACATGGCTCGCAGCCTGTTCTCGAGCACCGCGGCTCCGTGCCTGAAGTGTCACGCCACCGGTGATCCTGCTCACGACAAGATCGCTACGGCGCCTAACTTCCTGCTGGCGAAAGAGCGTTTGAAACCGGACTGGGTGGAGCGCTGGATCACCGACCCGCAAGCTGTCAGTCCGGGAACCTCAATGCCATCAGGCCTGTTCAAGCAGCAGAATAATCAGTGGGTATTCGCCGGGCCGACGCCGCCGTCGTTCGAAGGCTACGCGGGAGATCATCGGAAGCTATTGACGGACTACATCTTCCAGTTGACGCCGGAAGAACAGAGAAGAGTAGCGTCGTCCATGCCCCGGACGAAGGCGGCGGTGCAACGGAAAGGTGATAGCAGACAGGCAGCAGTCGAAGCGCATCGGACGGCGAGTGGTGGTTCGCGGTAGAATTGCCGGTTCCGTCAGGGCGGTACAAGAATCGATCGTTATTTACAACTCCCAGAGAAAGGGCGACATCATGAATAAGAAGACAGGTTGGAGGATATCGGTCGGCACGCTGGCTTTGTGCGGCTTGCTGGCGACTGCGGCATGCAACAAGAAGGAGAATACCGAGCAATCGAGCAACAATATGTCCCAGCCAGCGGCTACCGCTCCGGCCGCGACGCCGATTGATCCCGCAACTGTAGCGACAGTAAACGGTACGGTGAAGTTTGATGGCACGGCGCCGAAGGCGTCCAAGATCGACATGAGTCAGGATCCGGCCTGTAAAGGTTCGAACGAAGCCGAAAACGTAGTTGTCGCCAGCGGCGATCTAGCCAACGTATTTGTATATGTGAAAGACGGCCTGGGTAGCCGAACTTTCGACGTGCCTAAGGACGCGGTCGTCCTCGATCAAAGCGGATGCAAATATCATCCGCACGTGCTGGGCGTAATGGCGGGGCAGACGGTTGACATCAAGAATGATGATCAGACCACGCACAACATTCATCCCACGCCGAAAGACAACCGCGAGTGGAACGAATCGCAGCCACCATCGTCGCCAGCGATCGAAAAGAATTTTGCCCGCGAGGAAATCATGCTGCCGGTGAAGTGCAACCAGCATCCCTGGATGAAGATGTACATCAATGTGGTGAAGAGTCCCTTCTATGCGGTCACGGACAAGAGCGGGAAATATGAAATCAAGGGCCTGCCGCCGGGGGATTACACGATCGCCTTCGTGCATGAGAAGTTGGGCGAACAGGACCAGAAAGTAACAGTTGCCGCGAAAGAAACGAAAACGGTTGATCAAAGTTTTAAGGCGGGTGGCGAGTAAGCAGCGGAAGCGCCGAGGTTTGTGGATTGTCATTCCATCTCCTCTGATAAAATTGATGTTTAAAGGAGCGGGCCGGGCCGATCGGCGCCGCTCGCTTTAAGGTCCAGGGATCTTCTTATCCCTGCTGATGCAAGGGGTAACACTCTGAAAGCCATTCCGGCAAAATACAACGGCGCCCATCACGCCTTTGCAGTGTTCACTGCGTGTGCGGCACTCGTAGTAATCACGGCGGGCGCGCTGGTCACCAGCAACGACGCCGGACTTTCAGTTCCGGACTGGCCCACGTCGTTCGGATACCTGGTGAAGGTTCCGCACTTCGTGGGCGGCGTACGCTACGAGTGGAGTCACCGCATGTTGGCGGGCACGCTGGTAACCGTCACCCTCGCCATTGCCCTGTCGACATGGCTGGTGGAGCAGCGGCGCTGGATGCGCTGGCTCGCTGTGGGTGCGTTCTGCACAGTTATCGCGCAGGCTATTCTAGGCGGGCTTACGGTTTTGTTGTTCCAGCCGCCGGCGGTTTCAACGGCTCATGCTACTGTGGCGCAAACCTTTTTCTGCATTGCCGTCGCCATCGCCGTCTTCACCGGACGCAAATGGATCGAGGAGCAGCCCCAGGTAGAGTTCGACTCGCGCCGTCCCAGCCTGATTACCCTCACGCTGCTGTCTATCTTCGTACTCTACGTGCAGCTCGTTCTGGGCGGAATGTTTCGCCATCATGGCATGAGTTGGTGGCCGCACGTACTCAATGCTGCGATTGTGTCCTTCGTGCTGGCGTGGACCGCGATCCGGGCGATCTCGCTATATTCGCACATTGAAGCGGTGCGGCGTCCGGCGATCATCATGATTTCGCTCCTCATCACCCAACTCTGCCTGGGGTTCACTGCGTTTTTGACGCGCGTGGCCTGGGGCAGAAACACGGTACAGCCGGAGCTGCCCATGGTTGCATCGACCGTTGCGCATGTGGCTGTGGGAGCGCTACTGCTCGCCACTACGGTTGTTTTGGCCATTCAAGTTTGGCGGCGCCTTCCGGTCGCCTTCGCAGAGCGCGTACCTCAGGCGCGAGCGGATGCTTCGGTGGCGTGAGGATGGATGAGCAGTTGTTGCCGCTTTTGTTCATTTCCGCATTTTCTGCAGCGTATCGTCGTAAACTAGTCGTAGGTTCGTCCCAGGACACTCTTGGCATCCAAAGTTTCCGCATTCGCCGATACCGCGTCGGAAGTAGTCTCGCCTTCCGCCGTTGCCGTGATTTCCGTGCAAAACCTGGTGCATCGCTACGAGAACCGCACCGCACTGAACGGCGTTTCGTTCGACGTGGGGCGAGCGGAGTTGTTCGGCCTGCTCGGTCCAAACGGCAGCGGAAAGACGACCCTCTTTCGAATTCTTTCCACGTTGATGATCCCCAGCGCCGGGCGCGCGACCATCATGGGCTGCGATGCGGTGCAGGAACCCGGACACCTGCGACGGCAAATTGGCGTAGTCTTTCAGGCGCAGAGCGTCGATCTTAAACTCACCGCGTATGAAAATCTTTGGCATCAAGGACACCTTTATGGCCTTCGCGGATCGGCGCTAAAGCGTCGGATTCAGGAAATCCTTTCGCGCGTTGGCCTCGCTGACCGCGCCCAGGAACTGGTTGAAACTTTTTCTGGCGGAATGCAGCGGCGCATCGAGTTGGCCAAGGGACTGCTTCATCATCCCGGCGTGCTGTTGCTGGATGAGCCGACCACCGGCCTGGATCCAGGGGCGCGCCGCGATCTCTGGCAGTACCTCCAGATGTTGCGCGACGAAGAACATGTTTCCGTTCTGGTGACAACGCATTTGATGGAAGAAGCCGAGCGCTGCGACCGGCTGGCCATCATGAATGAAGGAAACCTGGTGGCCTTAGGAACGCCTGCAGAATTAAAAAATGAAATCGGCGGCGACGTAGTGTTGTTCGCAGCTGCTCGTGATGCGGGTCTGCTGGCCGAGCACATTCGCAGCCGGTTTCAAGTGGTGACTACTGTTCTGGAAAATCAGGTGCGCATCGAACACGAAGGCGCACATCGCTTCGTCACGGAAGTGGTCGAGGCGTTTCCCGGAGAGATCGAGGCGCTATCCATAAGCAAGCCGGCTCTCGAGGACGTATTCATTCGGCGCACCGGACATAAGTTCTGGACTGAGAAAAACGACGAAGAAAAGGCGCAGTCTGCCTCAAAAGATCAGAGGAGGTAATGTGCTTTCTATGATGCTTGCTCTTTCTCTTGTGCTGGGCATTCTCCCGCTGTTGGGAGTCGCGTGGACGCTGGTCAACGGCATGATCACGACCGTGGATGGCCTGTTCATGAGCCTGATCCTGCTCACACTTTCCGCAGTTTTTATGTTGAACGCGTATTGGGAAATGCGCGACATGGGAATGCTCGGCAAGAAAAAGGCCGTGGCCACAGCGGCGAAACCTCCCGCAGCGAAAGCGAGTTAACTTCGTGGCTACGCAAACCACCGTTTTGTCGAGACCGCTGGCTCCCAGTTCCGCGGGCGTCTTATTACCTGCCTTCACTTTGTGGTGGCGGGAGATCGTGCGCTTCTACCGTCAGAAATCACGAGTGGTCGGCGTACTTGCGTCGCCTTTAGTTTTTTGGATCGTAATCGGTTCGGGATTCGGTACTTCCTTCCGCTCCGGCGGAGGCCCAGGCCAGCAACACTACATGGATTACTTCTATCCCGGCGCGCTGATCATGATCGTTCTGTTCACCTCGATCTTCACCATGATGTCGGTCATCGAGGACCGCAAGGAGGGCTTCTTGCTCTCGGTGCTGGTGGCCCCGGTCCCACGCTCCGCAATCGTGCTGGGCAAGGTTCTGGGCGGGACTACGCTTTCCGCGATTCAAGGGATGATCTTCCTGGTGTTCGCGCCGTTCGCTGGTGTACATCTCAGTCTGCTGCAGGTTTTAATGGTGGGCATTGTGGTCTTTCTGGTTTCATTCGCGCTCACCGCGCTAGGCTTTGCCATCGCGTGGCCGATGGACTCGACACAGGCATTTCACGGCATCATCAACCTTTTCCTGATTCCACTGTGGCTGTTATCGGGCGCGTTGTTTCCTATGGCAGGCGCGTCGACGTGGATTCGGGCCCTCATGTATATCAACCCGCTTACCTACGGCGTCGAGGCGCTGAGGGCTCTGCTTTATCCCGGCATGAGTGCGACCTTCCCCCTGCCATCGGCTGTGGCGACACTACTTCTGTTTTCGCTGGTGATGTTTGCACTTGCATTCTTGATGGCGAACCGCCGCACGACGAGGCCGGCCGCATGATCGCGGAACAGTATGCCTACTTTCCTGCCCTTATCGCAACTTTGAACGGTACCAGCGCGGTGCTGCTGCTCGTGGGCCGCAGCTTGATTATGCGCGGGAAAATCGCCGCGCACCGCGCCTCGATGATCGCCGCCGTCGTAGCGTCAGCGCTGTTTCTGGCATGCTACGTATATTTTCATTGGCATGTTGGCGACATTCGCTTCTTGCGTCAAGGCATGTGGCATGTGATTTATCTCGTGGTTCTGATTCCACACGTCACGCTCGCCATCGTGATTGTGCCGATGGTGATCATCACGTTGAGCCGCGGGTTGAGGGGCCGCTACGACCGTCATCGTGCAATCGCGCGTTGGACCTGGCCGTTGTGGATGTATGTCAGCGTCACCGGAGTGCTCGTATACTTCATGCTGTATCAATGGTTCCCGCATAGTTAGGAAGGTCCCCACAGAGAAAGCGAGAACACCGGGGCGAATCCATTTCGATTTATGTCGATCGTGCGATTGAAAATCGATGTCGCCGGAACAGTCGGCGACGAAGCTTGGCGCCAGATCAAGCAGTTTGATCAGATCCAAAGTGCGGACTTCGGTCCGCAGTTTGGCAGCGGCGGGCGCTGCAACCACGCTCCGAATGCGCCTCATGCCAAGGGGGAATGGATCGGCGCCGAAATTCGGCTGCAGACGCCGCTTCTGGCGCAGTACGCAATTTCGCATTATCTGGAGCAGGATCGCGTGATGGATGCGGACGTGGAGGAATAATCGTGGCCGTTAGCACTATCGGTTCTGGACGTCTGCGGCAGGGGACAACAACGGCGCCAGTTTCACATGCGGCGGGAGGTAGGTAATGGAAACCGAAGCTCCCCTTTCCTCTCCCGCGAAGCGCGGCGCATCCCGCACCCAGAAGCTTCTCTTTTTCCTGACCGCTTGGCTGATCTGCCTGATGCCATTTTTGTTCTGGTGGAATACGTGGTTTGGCCGGAAGCTCACCGACCAGCAGTTAAACGAATATCTGCATGATGCCAAGAAGCCGCGGCACATTCAGCAGGCACTGGTGCAGGTTGGAGAGCGAATTACGCGGCGCGATGCAACCGCCAAGCAATGGTATCCCGACTTAGTGCAACTGGCGGCGGCCCCCGTGGAGGAGGTACGCAACACGGACGCCTGGGTCATGGGGCAAGACACAACCGGCGCAGGTTTTCACGATGCCCTGTTGAAGATGCTCAACGATCCATCGCCGATGGTTCGTGGCAATGCGGCACTCTCGCTGGTGCGCTTCGGAGATGCCAGTGGCCGTCCGCAGATTGTGATGCTGCTGCAGCCCGCGGAAATTACTGCTCCAGAATCGGGACGAATTGTCGATGCAGACCGCCCCGGCACCGCGATCCGTCAGGGCGGATTGATTGCGAAGCTGCAATACGGCCATGAGCAGACCGCGGAAATCCGTTCTCCAATTCCCGGTCGTATACGCTCGGTGGCAGGAACCGGCGCGAACATTGTGGCTGGGGAGCAGATCGCGGTGATTGATCCATCAACCGAACAAGTGTGGGAAGCGCTGCGCGCTCTCTATCTCGTCGGACAATCTGACGACCTTCCGGCGATTCTTCCCTACGAACGCGATCTGCCGGATATTTCAAATGACGTGCGGCAGCAAGCGGCGGAAGCGGAACGGGCAATACGGGAAAGGGTGAAATAGCATTTCCGCACTCCCGCTGTCGAACTCAGGTTTTGAACTCGTAATGGCTTCACAAGCATGGCGCAGACACTCGGATACGTGGCGCTGGTCGTCAGGGACTATGATGAGGCGCTGACGTTCTTCACGCAATCGCTTGGCTTTACTGTGGTCGAGGATAGCGTGGCCAAAGACCGGAACGGTCAAGACAAGCGTTGGGTGCTCGTCCGTCCACCCGGCGCCCGCGGCACCGACCTGCTGTTGGCGCGCGCATCGACGCCGGAGGAGGAGAGCCGTATCGGAAACCAGACAGGCGGCCGCGTATTTCTGTTTCTGCACACGGATGATTTCTGGCGCGACTACCGCGCCATGGAGGGGCGCGGAGTAAAGTTTAGAGAACCGCCACGCGAGGAAACGTATGGGACGGTGGCTGTGTTCGAAGATCTCTACGGCAATAAGTGGGATCTGCTGGAACTGAAAACGACCGCTAAATCGCCATAGCCCCGACTTCTTTTTCCACTTCTGTGGTTTCCACCATGGCGATGGCATCCCACGGACAACCGTCAAGGAAGCAGCCGTCGGGTCCTTTGCTGAGGCATTTCTTGCAGCCGATGCAGAGGATAGGATCGATGGCGATGCGGCCGAACGGAGTGGCGTCTTCGTCTGGTACCCAGAACATGCAGTCTTCGACCGGGCAATATTCCACGCAGGCCGGTGATCCGGCGCAGCCGGTGCAGCATTCGGTGATGACGGCGAGTTCCTTTGGCTTCTTCTTGCGCGGCGTAGTCAGGCCCTTGGACTTCGGTTCCCACTTGAGCTCGTCGGGAACCATCCCGACGGCTCTGGTCGCTCCGGGTGCGGCAGGCATGGCGAGATTATAACGCGAATGATGCCGTTTGCGGCATTTCCCGACCTTAGTGGTGCCTTCGGGGAGCTATCCCAGTACCGGTTGCGAACACCGAGATTCTTCTTGTACACGGGATCTTTTCTGAGTATCGCTACCAATTCCCGTATGTCCTTTGGATGGAGGACGTGATCCTTCTCGCTCTGGGCTTTCTTCGCCATCTCGTACGCCTTGGTGCATACAGGGTCGCCCGGGCCATAGAGGCCCCATTGGTCAGCAGGAATGATGCCCCCGCGACGTAACAAATGACTTCTCCCAGTGCCCAATACAGATCCTCTGCCGATTCCGGTACCGGCTCATGGCACACCTTCGGGAGATCGTAGACCCATTTCCACTCGGCTAATTCTGCTATAGTGAACCCCTGCAAAGGAGCACACGATGGCAGGAAAGAGTCTCAATCGAGTTCAACTGATCGGCAATCTGGGGAAAGATCCCGAAATCAAGTACACGCCGCAGGGTACGCCCGTGGCCAAGCTGACCATCGCTACCAACGAACGATTCAAGGACAAAGCCGGCGAATGGCAGGACCGCACCGAGTGGCATAACATCGTGCTCTGGCAGCGCCTCGCCGAAATCGCCGGTGAATATCTGAAGAAAGGCGGTAAAGTCTACATCGAAGGCCGCCTGCAAACCCGCTCCTGGGACGATAAAACCAGCGGTCAGAAGAAGTACATGACTGAAGTAGTGGGCAGTGATTTGATCCTGCTCGGTGGACGCGGTGAAGGCGGCGGCGGAGGAGACTTCAAAGAAAGCTCGCGCGGCGCGTCAGCCGGCGGCGGCAATAACTTCGACCAGCGCACGCCAGAACCAGAGCACGGGGGCGCAGCGTCAGGGCCGATCACGGATGAGGACATTCCGTTCTAGTACTTTGGCGAGTCGCCCGGTGTCTACTCTTACGTGACCAAGAGTTCGGCAACTCGCCTACTGCGTAGCCTGATCGTGGAGTATTTGCGACGCTGTTCTTTCTGATCCTCGCGATTCGCTTCCAACAATACCTCCTGCGCACTCATGCTAAACGACTTTTGGGACAAGTTCGTTCTCTGGACCTAGGTCAGGCGACCTTTGCCGATGCCCAGCACATCTTCCGGCAATGGCCCAGCGCACGGGACGCGAATCCGTGCGTTCCGACCCAGTGCGATTTTGAAATCGGATTGTCTGATTTCTCTGCTTGGAGCAATTCGACTGGTACGAGCATTGCTCGGGCCAACTCTTGGCGAACGCTGGGAAAATGCAGTGACCTCAGCTTTGAATTCGCATCGTGGAGAATCCGCACTTCGGTGCGCCATGCCATCTCGACGCGGCCGAACTTCAAGGGTTACGTCGGAGAAGATCACAAGATTCCCCAAACACTTGATCTTTTATCAGATTGAAGATGCTGAAATAACGATTCTGCGAGTGGTTCATGATGCCCGTGATGTGGAGAACTTACTCTGACCCTCAATGTGCCGCAGGCGCAGCGCCTTTCTTCGCCACCGCCTTCTTCAACGCGAACACTATCGGCACGCAAGCGAAGCAAGCCAATGCCATGTAGCGGAAGTCATCCACGTAGGACCACAGACGCGCCTGTCCACTCAGGGCCTGATTGATAAGTCCATAGGAGCGCTGCAAGGCTGTCGTGGACGAAGCTCCTTGGGAGCTCAAATATGCTTGCATGCCTTGGATGGTTCCTTGGACCGTGATACGTCCCGGAGCGAGCGAAGCGACCAGTTCGTTGCGATGCACTTGTTCGTGCCGCGAGACAATCGTGTTCACCACGGAGATTCCGATGCTGCCTCCGATATTGCGCAGCAGATTATAGAGGCCGCTGGCATTGCCGATCTCTTCGTTCTTCAGGAACGCCATTGAGGTCGTTGCCAGGGGAACAAAAATGCAGCCCGAACCGAATCCGCTGATCAGAATGGCCCACAAGAACGTCCACTGCCCGATCGAAAGATTCACCTCTCCGAACCACAGGCTGGCTACACCGAACAGAGAAAAGCCAAAGGCGATGAGCCAGCGGTTGTCCATTTTTGCGGTCAGGTATCCGATGATCGGCATGGCCACAATCGCCCCAATGCCGCGCGGACTCACCGCCCATCCCGCCGCGAGTGCCGTATACCCCATCAGTTCCTGATAGAAGAGTGGCAACAAGGTCACCAGGCCATAAATCAGCGCGCCGAACAACCCAATGAGCACACATCCGATGGCAAAGTTGCGGTGCCGGAAGACGCGAAGATCCACCAGGGGTCGCTCATGGCGAAACTCTCGAATGAGAAACGAGACGAAGCTGGTGGCCAAGATGGCAGCTGCCCAGCGAATCCACGTGGCGCCAAACCAGTCATCTTCTTGTCCCTTGTCGAGAATGATTTGCAGGGCCCCAAGCCAGACGGCCAACAGCCCTAACCCGATGCCATCAAACTTGCCGGGATGCGCGTCTTTGATGTACGGAGGATCTACCACGTAGCGGGAGATCATGAATACGGCGAAGACACCGACTGGAATGTTGATGTAAAACGCCCATCGCCAGGAGTAAGAGTCGGTAAGCCATCCTCCAAGCGTTGGCCCTAACACGGGCGCGACCACAACTCCTAAGGCGAATACAGCCATGGCCAGCCCACGCTTTTGCGGAGGAAAAGTCTCGAGCAGAATCGATTGCGACAACGGCTGCAGCGCTCCGCCTCCCGCGCCTTGCACCGCGCGCGCAATCAGAATCCAAGCCAGGCTCGTGGCCGATCCGCAAGCGAACGACGAGATCGTGAAGATTGTGATACAGATGATGAGAAATCTCTTCCGCCCAAAGCGTAGTGAGAACCAGGAACTGGCTGGCAGAACGATGGCGTTCGCCACTAGGTAACTCGTAAGCACCCAGGTAGCTTCATCGTTCGTGGCCGACAAACTGCCAGCGATGTAAGGCAGGGCGACGGCGGCGATGGAGGTGTCCAGCACTTCCATGAACGTCGCCAGCATGACTGCGATCGCAATCAGCCAGGGATTGCCTCCGCCTGGAGCGGAACCGCTGCGTGCCGGTTGTGGCGTCATTGGTCTTTCTGGCCCAAGGCTCAGGTCCGAATGAGCCTTAAAGATGCGCTGGCAAGCTGTGAGGTTTCAACCTGTTTTTATTCGATGGTCTTGATTTGCGAGGACCTAAGCAACGGTCAGTTTAATTTCGTCTATGATGATTGGCGGAGAAACATCCATGGCCGAACAACTAGCCGATAAGAAATGCGTTCCCTGCCGCGGCGGGGTTCCGCCGCTCAAGGGAAAAGAAGTAGATGCGCTGCATAAAATCGTTCCGCAGTGGACCGTGGTCAAAGAGCATCACCTCACGCGCGAGTACAAGTTTCCTGATTTCGCCCAGGCTCTCGAGTTCGTTAATCGCGTGGGAGCGCTGGCCGAGGAGCAAGGCCACCATCCAGACATCCTGCTGGCCTGGGGCAAAGCCGGAATCACCCTATGGACTCACAAGATCGACGGCCTCACCGAAAGCGACTTCATCATGGCGGCCAAGATTGACCGGATTCCAGGGGCGTAGCGGATACCGGCGTCGATTTTCAACGCTGCGATGCACCTGAGGTTTCCTTTGGCGCCCGCATTGCGAACGCCCACAGCGCTGCCGGAATCAGCATGACCAATCCCGTCCAGGTGGCGAGCGTGCGAGCCGCCACTCCGGCATCGAGCAATCGTCCACAGAGGTAAGCACCGGCTGCGATGGTCAGCATTGAGAATCCCAGGTCAGCGGAGAATACGCGACCCCGGAAACGGTCTTCGGTATGCAACTGCAGCAGCGTGGTGGAGAACACCCACACCGTCGATCCTCCCATGTGTGCAAGCATCGCGCACGCACTTGCCATCCATACCGTGCGGCATGTCCCAAGAGTTCCGTACCCAACAGCGACGATGAGATAGCCGAAGAGAATGCCAAGCTGCAGCCTTCGGTCGCTGCGGCCTGCCCAACGCGCCGAGACCAGCGGACCGACGAGCGCTCCCAGGCCACGTCCGCCGAGTAAGATGCTCATGCCCAGCATCGATCCGCGGGCGGGATCGGCATTGTGCCAGTGCAGCGCAAACTCGTGCGCCCCCATCACAGTGAAGATGACCCAACTCGGGCCAATCATAAGTTCGCCAGCCTTCGCAAACACTGTAGGCAGCAGCGTTCGATGATTGCGAACATAGCGGATGCCTTCGAGCACGGGAGAGAAGTCCACCAGATCGCGCGGATGCAAGGGAGCTGCAGATTCGGCATGCGGCTCGACAAACCGCATCCCGCCGATGAGCACGGCCGAAGCCAGGAACGACAGTGCATTGAGGATAAACACAGCATCCCGTCCAAAGAAGGCCGCGACCACTCCGCCAACGGAAGCACCGATCAACAAATTCACTGACCAGGTAGCCGAAGAAAGCGTGTTAGCAATCAGGACTTCCCCTTTGGCGGCTATGTTGGGGATCACCGCACTGCGGGCTGGTTCGAAGAATGCAGCCATGATGGTCTCTGCCAGCAGCAACGGATAGACAAGCCATACCATGGAGCGCGACCGTACCAATAGCATGGCGAGCACCACTCCGCAGCGGACCAGGTCGGCGGCAATCATCACGTGCTTGCGACGTAAGCGGTCGTTTATAACGCCTGCGGCAGGACCTACTAAGGTCTGTGGCAGGACTTGTAAAACCAGGGCCAGCGCCACCGAACTGGCCTGTCCGGTCAATTGCAATAGCAGGGTGTAGATAGAGAGGGTGTAGAACCAGTCGCCAATCTCGCTCACAATCTGTGCCAACCAGAGCCGCCGGAAATTGCGGTTGCCGCCTATCAGACTCGAATACGAGGCGAGCGAAATCGACGGAGCCGCATGCTCTGGTTGTGGTTCCATGCGAGGGTTAGGGTAACAAAGTTCGGACTTCGGCTTTCGGAGTTCGGGCCAAGACTTTGGAATTGGGATATTGGGAATTTCTTCCGTTGACTAGGGTTTCGTCGCCAGCCTAAGATGCACGCTGCGATTCCGCTAACGGAATCGGTCCGCGGTCGTCGGAGCGATAGAGGGAGTTGATCGATGAGACGGTCTTTATTATTTCTATTACTATTTTTATCTTTATCTTTGTCTTTGCCTGTGTACGTGTTCTCCGTCATTCTCTTTGCCAGCTTTGCGTTCGCGCAGAGCGATGAAGTTGTTCCCAATGAGAATCTGGTCGTGGAGGGGATACCGAAAATTCCCGCCGCATTGGCCGACACCGTGATGCGTTATAGCGAGTTTCGAGCGGCCAGTTTTACGAGCTGGCACCCGGAGCGTCGCGAGATGCTGATCGCGACCCGCTTCGCCGACACCGCTCAGGTTCATCAGGTGAAGACTCCGGGAGGCGCGCGCACGCAACTGACGTTCTTTCCCGACCGGGTGGCCAGCGCCATCTACCCGCCTGTGAATGGCAACTCTTTCGTGTTCATGAAGGATGTGGGCGGTGGTGAGTTCTTCCAGCTCTATCGTTATGACCTTGCCAACGGCGACGTCACTCTACTCACGGATGGCAAGTCGCGCAACACCGACCCGCACTGGTCGTATCAGGGCGACCGTATCGCGTTCGGATCGACGCGGCGCGACGGCAACGATGTCGATATCTGGGTGGTGAATGCGAACGATCCCGGCGGCGCACGCATGATCGCGCAACTGGATGGAGGCGGATGGGGCGTTTCTGACTGGTCGCCGGACGGCAAACAGTTGCTCGTAACCAACTACGTTTCGGCCGCCGAGAGCTATGTCTGGCTGATGGAGGCAGCTTCGGGCAAGAAGGAGTTGTTGACTCCAAAGGCGGGATCGGAGACGGTGGCGTATAGCAACGCTCGCTTTGCGAAGGATGGCAAAGAGGTTTATTTGACGAGCGATCGGGATTCAGAATTTAAACGCCTGGTCGTTATGGAACTGGGAAGTCGCAAAATTACTGTTCTCACTGGCGCGCTCAACTGGGATGTGGACGAGTTCGACCTTTCCCAAGACGGACGCTGGATTGCGTTTGATGCGAACGAAGACGGGATCAGCATATTGCATGTACTCGATACAAAGACGATCAAAGAAGTGCCGGTGCCAAAGTTGCCCGTCGGGGTAATTGAAGGCATCGAATGGCGGAACAACAGTCGCGAGGTTGCATTCTCACTCAGCACCGCGAGCCAGCCCTTCGATGCGTATTCCGTGGACATGGCTTCAGGCAAGATCGAGCGTTGGACTTTCAGCGAGACTGGTGGCCTCAACACCTCCGCCTTTGCTCAACCACAATTGATCCATTGGAAATCATGGGACCAACAATCGATTTCCGCCTTCCTTTACAAGCCGGGGATGAAGTTCCCCGGCAAACGCCCCGTAATCATTTCTATCCATGGCGGGCCGGAAGGTCAGGTGCGTCCTGACTTTCTGGGACGTGACGACTATTACCTCAATGAGCTGGGCATCGCAATGGTCTACCCGAACGTCCGAGGTTCGACTGGCTACGGAAAGACCTTCCAAAAACTCGACAACGGTTTTCTCCGCGAGGGATCGTACAAGGACATCAATTCCCTGCTGGACTGGATTCAGACCCAACCGGACCTCGATGCGGGGAAGGTGATGATTACCGGCGGGAGCTATGGCGGATTCATGACCCTCGCCGTCGCGACCAACTACAACGACCGCATCTGCTGTTCCGTGGATGTGGTGGGACCGTCGAACCTGGTGACGTTTCTCGAACATACTTCCGGTTACCGGCAGGATTTGCGGCGGGTGGAGTACGGAGACGAACGCGATCCGAAGATGCGCGAATTCCTGGAACGGATCGCGCCCGCGAACAACGCAAAAAATATCACGAAGCCACTGTTCGTGATTGCGGGGCAGAACGATCCGCGAGTGCCGGCCAGTGAATCGGCGCAGATGGTCCAGGTCGTGCGCACCAATGGCACTCCGGTGTGGTGGCTGCTGGCTAAAGATGAAGGGCACGGGTTCGGCAAAAAGAAGAACAGGGATTATCAGTTTTACGCCACGGTCGCATTTGTGAAGCGGTATTTGCTGAAGTGATGCAGCCGGTTCCTAAGATTGCGGGCGGAGCTTAATCTTCAGGTCTGCCGCAATTTGCTTGCCGTGGAAGCGGCCGTTCTCGATAAAAATTTCGTTAGTGCGCGATCCCGCTACGATCACACCGGCAACGTAGATTCCCGCCACATTGCTCTCCAGCGAGACTGGATCGCAAACCGGGCGATGCTGGTCCGCCGAAAGTTCAATCCCCATGCTGCGCAGGAAGTCGTAGTCAGGATGGTAGCCGATGAGGGCGAGCACAAAATCGTTCTTCAGGCGGAGGGGTCCGCCCGGTTTATTGATCACCACGTGGTCAATGCCAATTTCCTGAACGGTGCTGTTGAAGTACGCTTCGATTTCCTTGTTCTTAATGCGGTTTTCGAGATCAGGCTTGATCCAGTATTTGACGTGGTTGTGCAGTTGCGTGCCGCGATAAACCAGCGTGACGCGCGCGCCATGGCGCCATAAATCCAGAGTCGCAATTGCGGCGGAGTTCTTGCCGCCGATGACTAGCACGTCAGTATCGTAGTAAGGATGAGCATCCCCGTAGTAGTGCGAGACCTTGGGCAGATCTTCCCCGGGGATGCAGAGTTGATTGGCCAAATCGTAGTAGCCGGTGGAGACGATCACTTTTCGCGTGCGGTAATCGTGAGGACGGCCGGCACGGTCGGTGGCCGTTATGCTGAAGTTTCCGTCCTCGCCATTGACTGTCTTGACCCATTCGTACTGGTGAATATCGAGATCGTAATGCTCCGATACTTTGCGGTAATACTCGAGCGCTTCTTCGCGGGTAGGTTTTTGCCGTGCCGTAGTGAAAGGGATTTCACCAATTTCAAGCAGTTCGGGAGTGGTAAAAAACAACATGTTGGGCGGATAGTGATAGAGCGAATTCACCAGGCAGCCCTTGTCAAGGACGATGACCTGAAGTCCAATCTTCTGGGCTTCGATGGCGCAGGCGAGGCCGGTAGGCCCGGCTCCGATTACGAGCACATCCGTGCTTTGCTCGGGATGCGGGTGAACTTTGGCCCTGGGCAGAGTTTCAATGTCTTCAGCAGTGAGAAAATCGGGCATCGATTCCTTGAGCGCCGCGCCCTTTACGGCGGGGCGAACCTAGATCAGAGAGCGATGATTCTAGCATGCGTCGTTGCCGATTCTCTTCGCTGACAACTCAGCGTGAGCCGGCGCTCGGCTCGATGTACGCTCCGCGCTATAATCTTCGGTTACTTCATTCATCGCCAGCGCTCCAGTCAGGACACACAATGCCGTCATCTACAGATCCCCCAACGCGAATGCGTATTGAATCCGACAGCATGGGAAAAATCGAGGTCCCGGAAAATGTTTACTGGGGAGCGCAGACGCAGCGCTCATTGCTCCACTTCAACATTGGCCGGGACACCATGCCGCCGGAACTGATTCGCGCGTTTGGCACGTTGAAGAAGGCGTGCGCGCTGGTGAACCAGGATCTGGGAAAGTTGCCGCCGGACAAGGCAAAGCTGATCGCACAGGCTGCAGACGAGGTCATTGCGGGCACGTTGAACGATCAGTTTCCGCTGCGCATCTGGCAGACCGGCAGCGGCACGCAGACCAATATGAACGTCAACGAGGTTATCTCGAATCGCGCCATTGAAATCGCGGGCGGCGAGAAGGGATCGAAGAAACCTATCCACCCCAACGATGACGTAAATATGTCTCAGTCGTCGAATGACACATTTCCTACCGCGATGCACATTGCGGCCGCGGATCGAGTGAAAACCGCGCTGATTCCGGCGATCAAGAATGTACACGATGCAATCGCTGCCAAGGCGAAGGAATTCCATGATGTGGTGAAAATTGGGCGCACGCATCTGCAGGATGCAGTGCCACTGACCTTTGGACAGGAGTTCGGAGGCTGGGCCAGTCTGCTGGAGCGCGACATCAAGCGTCTGGAGCAGGCGCTGGACGGGCTTTATGACTTGGCCATCGGCGGAACCGCAGTCGGAACGGGACTGAACACGCATCCCGAATTCGCCCAGCGCGCCGCGAGAAAGATTGCGGAACTCACTGGACTTCCCTTCCGTTCTCATGGCAACAAATTCGCGGCGCTATCCGCGCACGACGAAATCGTCTTCGCGCAAGGGGCGATCGAAACGCTGGCTGCGTCGCTCATGAAGATTTCCAACGACATCCGCTGGCTGGCTTCCGGGCCGCGCTGCGGACTGGGCGAGCTTTCGATTCCAGAGAACGAACCAGGATCTTCGATCATGCCGGGCAAAGTGAATCCCACACAGTGCGAAGCCATGACTATGGTCTGTGTGCAGGTTCACGGCGCGACCGCCGCGGTTGGATTCGCCGGTTCACAAGGCAACTTTGAACTCAACGTCTACAAACCGGTGATGATTTACAACTTCCTGCACTCGGTCACGCTGATCACAGACGCCTGCCGTGGCTATGTTGAGTACATGATCAAGGGCATCGAAGTTGATCGCGCGAAGGTGGACTGGTACGTAAAAAACTCGCTGATGCTGGTGACGGCTCTTGCCCCGAAGGTGGGATACGACAAGGCCGCGCAAATCGCCCACACCGCGCACGTGGACCACAGCAGCCTGCGCGAGGCAGCGTTGAAGCTGGGCTATCTTACGGGCGAGGAATTCGATCACCTTGTGCGGCCGGAGAAAATGACGCGGCCGTAAACCGGGCTCGGGCCACCAAGTCCTGAGGCCGGATCAGATCCGCTCGATCTCCGACCCTCCCAGCGGACGCGTTAACTCTGCGTCTTTGCCCGCAGCTTCGGGCTCCACTTTCCTTTTCGGCGTGGTCGTAATTACCACTACGCTCACCAGCACCAGTAATGTCCCTACGACGGTCCGCGCCCCGAGCGCTTCTCCGCCCAGAAAATATCCCAGCAGAACTGCGACGACTGGATTGACATACGCGTAAGTCCCGACTTTAGTTGGCGATTCGTGGTGGATGAGCCACACGTAGGCGGTGAAAGCGATAATCGATCCGGCGATGATCAAGTAGACCAACGCGAGCCAAGCGCCGGATGAGACGGCGCGCACGTCGAAAGCTTTAAACTCACCCAACATCGCCGAAGTGATGATGAGCAGAATTCCCCCGGCAAGCATCTGAGATCCAGAGCTCATCACCTTCGATTCGGGCAACGATAACTTGCGAGTAAGAATTGCAGCCAGCGACCAACTGATTGCGGATACGAGCAGGGCGACCGCTCCGGAGGTATCAATCGCGGCTCCACCAAGGCCCGCGGAGCGGCTCACGAGAGCCGCTACGCCGCAGATCCCCAGCAGAAGCGCCAATCCCAGCCGCATCGTAAGCTTCTGCGTCCGCAAAAAAAGAATTTCTGCCAGGGCCATGAATACCGGGATGGTCGCCATCATGACCGCCGCAATCCCCGAGGGAACGCGCTTCTCGGCCCAAAAGAGCAGGCCGTAGTCGAACACGAAGATCAGCAGAGCCAAAAAAAAAGCCGCCGCCCACTGGCGGCGTGTGGGCGAGGCTGTGCCCTTCGCTCGCATCCACGCGTAGAGTACGATTCCGGCGGCAAAGAAGCGCATTCCCGCCAGCAGAAACGGTGGCACTTCTCGCACGCCTACGCGAATCGCGAGGAATGTTGAGCCCCAAACCAGATAAATAATGGCGAAGGCCAACAGCTTTTTCCATCGGCTTGGACGGGCCGTCGCTTCCATGGGGGTTCTGCGTCGGGTTATGAACGTTGAAGACCTGATCTTAATTGGATCGACGACGACCATCCATGGACGCAAACTCTGCCGATGAAAAGTTTCAATCGAACAAATCATTCCCTCGGTCTATGGAAAGCGATTGCGATCTGTTTGTGAATTTACTTCTTCAACAGGCTGGTATGGCTGGCGGCGCATTGCCAACGGCCTTCGGTGTATATCCAGGTGTCGGTGAAGCGGCCGAAGTGTTCGTAGGGCTTTCCCTGGTAGGTTCCTTTGGTGTGATAGGCCCCGGTCACAACCGCCGAGTCGGCGTACATGCTGACTTTCAAATCCTGAATCGTCAGATTGGTCGGTATGAACCTCGGGTCTTTGATGTCGGCCAGGAACTTTGACTTGTCGCTAACTTCCCCATCCCACTCGGTATTAACGAAAGCGGAGCCAATCAAGCCGTCCAAGGCGCGAGAATCCCGATTCACCTGGGCTTCATTCCATAGGTGTTCCATCACCAGCAGTTTGGTTTCCTGCGAGTCGTCCTTTGACCTTTGGGCAGCGGCTCTCCCCATTGAAAAGAACGCCAACAGAAGGCAGCAGCATGTCGTTCGCAGCATGGTCGTACTCGTCCACCGCGTCCCTACGTGAGGCGAACGCTGCGAAAACATAGCAGTGTGTTGCACGTTGGGGTAGTGAAAATGTAAAGAGCAGATTACGAACGTCATAACCACCCGTGCGCAAGCCAGAGCGCCTCGCTTTGCTCGGCAGGACAGCCGAGGCGACTGTCCGCAGAGGAAGACCGATGACTAAGCCAGCGGACGCCGGCACCACTTTAAAATGCCCAGCGCAGCAGCGCCGCTCCCACGGTAAAGCCCGCACCCACCGAGGCCATCAAGACCAGACTCCCCTTCTTCAGCTTGCCCTCTTCGATGGCCGTGTGCATAGCCAACGGGATCGTCCCGGCCGTGGTATTACCGTAGCGATCGATGTTGACAATCACAGCTTCCGAGCGCAACCCGAGGCGGTCCGCCGTGGCGTTGATGATGCGAAGATTGGCTTGATGCGGGATGAAGGCGTCAATATCTGAACCCTTAAGACCATTGCGCTCGAGCAACTTCAGGCAGGCTTCGGTTTGCTTGCGCACTGCAAATTTAAAAACCTGCTGCCCGTCCTGATGGACGTAGTGCATTTTCTTGTCGACGGTTTCGCGGGATGAAGGATTCAAGCTTCCCCCGCCGGGCATGTAAAGATAGCAACCGCCCGAACCATCCACCTCATGGATGAAATCAATCAGGCCAACAGAATCGTCTTCAGCGGCCTCGAGGATCACGGCCCCGGCGCCATCGCCAAAGATCACACAGGTGGCGCGGTCTGCGTAGTCGATGATCGAGGACATTACATCGGCGCCAATCACAAGAATCCTCTTGTGCGTTCCGGATGCAATGAATTGCGCACCAGTCTGCACGGCATAAATAAATGCGGAGCACGCAGCGGATAGATCGAATCCCCAAACGCCGGTGGCGCCTAGCTTGTGTTGCACGAGGCAGGCCGTGGATGGAAAGAACATATCGGGCGTGACCGTGCCGACGATGATGACATCGATGTCGGTTGGAGCCAGGCCGCGCTGAGCAAGCGCTTTCCGGGCAGCCTCGACCGCGAGGTCGCTGGTGGCGACACCCTTTTCGACGATGTGACGTTCGCGGATACCGACTCGGGAGAGAATCCAGTCATTGGTGGTGTCAACCATTTTCTCGAGGTCAGCGTTCGTAAGAAGCCGGGGCGGCACGTAGGTGCCAAGAGCACTGATCTTCACTCTGACGGGGATCGGTGTATTCAATGAAAGCTCCTGAGTATGAGACTCAGTATTTTGCAGGATTGGAAGCAGAATGTCTAACTCGGCTGGTGGCATGCATTTTCTGCCGAGTCCTGGGGATACGGGTCATGAGGAGCGGGGTTGCGTCAGTCGTGTCCGCGTAGACGGAATGACTTGTTCATTGTGGCTCTCGGGGGTGTAGCAAAAATGTGGAGAGCCCGACGATCAGGCCGCCTGACTCTCCTTCTCGTGTTGCATCCACTCGCGGATGAAATTCGGGCAAGCGACGATGCCGAAATCTCGACCCTCGCCGCTTACCAGATATATAAGCGCAACGCGATCCAGCTCCTCGAGATGAGATAAGTCGAGCAAAGGCCACAAGGCGCACTCGATCGCAGAAGAAGCTAGTTGGTCGAGGTACGCTAAATGACTTTCAGACAGGGAGCCGGCGACGCGAATAGTCACACTTGGCGAAACGAATTTTGATGGAAGACTGCGCATATTTTCCCTCGGCGTACGTATGGTATAAAGCACTACGCTCGCGATACTTTCTCTGCCTCACTTAGTGAGATGAGCGGATCAGGGAGTTCTTGCGCAAAGAGTTGTAAGGATTGTGTAAAGTTTGGATCCAGGCGGGAGGAAATATCAAGTAAGCCAGGCACCGGGGACCCACTGCACACGCAAGAGCCCGTTACCGTTGCTTCCTTCCGGACCTGGCGGGGTTGGCGAGAGTACGTCGCGTGAGACCGATGCCTGACCTGAATCATTCTAGCAAACCCCAGCAGCGGTTCTGTGGACCCGTTACCTCATGACTTGTCCCGGGCGAAGGGGCATGTGACTTTAGGTGCAAGAAAAACTCAAGAAAGGCTTCCCTTCTTGACGGCTGTTGTCGAACAATAGAAGTTTGACAACTCGAGCCTTATAGTCATATTGAGTTCGGTCGCCGATCGCACAACGCAATGCCGCAACCAACCCGACAACCCGGCGTAATCCCGCTGCCGCAAGCGATCGACAAATACTTTGAACTTTCCCTGTACTTACTTGTTTTAATGGGGTTTGGGGCGCTAGCGAGCACCGGCGGACTGGATCTACCGACGATCTTGCTGGTGGGAATGGCGCTGGCTCTGCGCGGCTTTTTGCTGGCGGAGCGCCGTCCGGTTGTGATTTCCGAGCGTTGGACTACACCCCTGACAATTGCGTATTTTCTTTTCTACGCCGCTGATTACTTGGTGCTCTCTCGCTCATTTCTGGCGGCGACGGTCCACCTGGTGCTGTTCGCCGTGGTCGTCCGCACGTTTTCCCTGCGGCGCGAGCGCGACTACACAATGCTGGCGGTCCTGGCGTTTCTGATGATACTCGCCTCCGCCGTCCTAACCGTGGACAGCGTATTTCTATTCTTCTTCGCCGGATTCATGCTGATGACGGTCGCCACTTTCATTTTGATGGAGATGAGGCGCTCGGAGCAAGCGGCGAAATTTCAAGCGAGACATTCAAATGACGCCCACGAGCATCGGCACTTGGCTTTCGCGCTGGCACGCGCAACGCCGGGGCTAGTGCTTATGATCCTGGTGGGGGCCGCAGCGGTATTTTTTCTTTTGCCGCGCATGTCAGCAAACTATCTGGGTGGCTACTCATTCGGCAATGATCTCTCCACCGGCTTCAGCGATCGTGTGCAACTGGGGCGAATCGGACAGATTCAGCAGTCGAATGCAGTGGTGATGCACATCCAGATCAGTGGCGACAAACGGGGCCAGTCTGCGCTCCACTGGAGGGGCGTGGCGCTGTCGAACTTCGACGGGAAGAACTGGTCGAACCCGCATGAAAAATATTCGCTGCAACGGGAGGCCGATGGAGCGTTCTCCGTGCCGTTGTTCAGCCAGGGAGTGGCTCCAGCCTCTGAGGGGGCGCGCCAGGCTGCGCCCGGAACAGTTCCGCACCTTATCCATTACCGCGTGTTGCTCGAGCCCATTGGTACGAATGTTTTCTTTCTTGCTCCTTGGGGGCGACGGGTTATGGGAACATATCGCGCTCTGGGAGTGGATGCGGGCGGAGCGGTTTACGATCTCGACTCGCAGCATGCCGTCAATCTGTATGAAGCAGATTCGGATATGGCCAGGCCGTCTCCTGGGCAGCTTCGTTCGGCTGGCGACTCGCTACCGCAATTTGTTGGAGCTTACTTGCGAGTGCCGGAGCTCGATCCCCGCATTCCGCGGCTGGCGGCTCAGGTCTCCGGCGCGGCTTCCAACAGTTACGACAAAGCCGTTGCGCTGGAAACTTACTTGAAGACGCATTACGGATATACGCTGCAGCTTTTGCGCTCTCCGGTCGCAGATCCTCTGGCAAATTTTCTCTTCGAGCGCAAACAGGGCCACTGCGAATATTTTGCCTCTTCCATGGCGGTGATGTTGCGCACACTGCATATTCCCGCACGATTGGTAAACGGCTTCCGCAGCGACGAATTCAACGATGTCACCGGAAACTATGTGGTCCGCGCTAAGAATGCGCACTCGTGGGTAGAAGCCTACTTTCCCGGCTACGGGTGGATCACCTTCGATCCCACGCCGGGCGGCGACGTGGCAACTCCAGAGGGTTGGGACCGGGCCGCGCTCTATCTGGACGCGGCGCAATCGTTCTGGCGCGAATGGGTGATCAGCTATGACTCATCGCACCAGTACATCTTGGGACAGGCTGCGTTAAGCGGCACGCGCAGTTCGTGGGAGCGGTTGCAAACCTGGGCGAAGCTGAACTATGCGCGTCTGCTGAACCTGGCCCGGCGCAGCCAAAGGGGCACAGAGCAATCACCGGCCCTCTGGCTTGGGGGCGCCCTGGGAGTTGGATTATTACTGCTGGCCCTGGGCAATCTAGGACGGATCACCCAGATGATGCGCACGCGGCGACTGCAGGCACATCCCGAACGATCGCCAGATCAGGCAGCAGCCATGTGGTATGAGCGCATGGCCCAATTCCTCGCCCGGCGTGGAGTGAAAAAATCCACCGCGCAGACAGCGCAGGAATTTGTTCGCGTGATCGAAGATGAGCGCTTGCGGACGAAGGTTGGGCAGTTCACTGACGCCTACGAATCCGCACGATTCGGGAATTCTGGAGACGACGCGCAACGACTGCCGGAGCTGTTTGAAGCAGTGGAATCGGCAACTAAGAAGTGAGCACTCGTAACCGCGCTGCGCGACGCAAGTCGCGTCCTCCTGCGCGTCGCAGCAGCACCGGCTGATCTCTTCAGTTTTTTCTAGAAATGCCAGACCAGGCCAAGCCCGACGAAATAATTGTGCTGTCGAGTCTTGCCGGGTATCGGCCAACGGAAGATTAGGAGTGCCCGAATAGAAGTCACGAACCTCGCCGCGAAAGCTGAAGTGGACTGAAACGCTTCGGGAAGGGACTCACGTCCAGACCCAGCCCTGCCTGAATCACTCCAGTGGTTGATGAGCCTCGGGGATTGGTACCGAAATAGTTGAGCTTATTGCTCTCGCTGAAATGGCCGAAACCGCCGCCAAAACTCACCCCAAGGTGAAACCCTAGTCCCGGGAAACAGATGTAAGCGGACCGCGGGAGTGACAAAAATGTGTTCGCAATCGCTGCGAACGATATCGCCACCGGACTGGAGCTCCTCATCAAGATTGAAAACAGCAGGCACTTCCACCGAGATGGCACAGACCTCGGTACCCAGAAGTCTGGGCGCGTTGTTGACTTCGAAGGTGAGCCCTTTGCCGGAAGGGCGAAATTTTGATCCACAGGTTACTGGCGTTCGTGCTCCCCGTGGCGCGGGAACGCGAGACGCGTTGAGCCAGGGGGGAAGCCGGAACCCTAGAAATGTTAAACTAAGTAGATTGCATGCCCTCGACGAACCTCACTATTTTGCGTCCAAACGAAAAAACTATTGTCCCGGTAACGGAAGACGATTCACTGCCGGTTCGTCCCCAAAAAATAAGCTTCGTCAGCCTAGGATGTCCTAAGAATCTGGTAGACAGCGAAGTAATGATGGGCCTTCTGGCTCAGGCCGGAGCCGAACTCTCCCCACGGGCCGAGGACGCAGACGTGATTGTGGTGAACACGTGTTCGTTCATCGAGAGCGCACAGCAGGAGTCGGTGAACACGATTCTGGAAATGGTCGAGCATAAAACCTCGGGGCGGGCGAAGAAGGTTGTCGTGGCAGGCTGTCTGGTCGAGCGCTTTCGCGATGAGATTCGCAAGCGTATTCCCGAGGTGGACGCCGTGGTTGGCACGGGTGAATTGCAGAAAATTCTCGCGGCAACGGGCGTCGCGCCAACTTCAGCAGCAAATAACTCCCCCTTCGTCGTGCTGCACTCCCGGGCCGAAGGAGATGCGCGGGCCGCGCAAGGACGATTTTCCCGCGGGCAATGGGACGGCGCAATTGCGGACCTACCGAACTATTTGTACGACGACGAGACTCCGCGCATTCTGGCCACTCCGAAGTCCACGGCCTATATCAAGATCGCTGAAGGGTGCGACCATCCTTGCACCTTCTGCATTATTCCGCAATTGCGGGGGCAGTTTCGATCGCGGCGCTTCGAATCAGTGGTGGCCGAAGGCGAGCGCCTGGCACAGATCGGCGTGCGGGAAATTACGCTTATCGGGCAAGATACGACCTGCTACGGGGAAGATTTCGGACTAAAGGATGGCCTGGCGCTACTGCTGGAGAAACTGGCACAGATTGAAGACTTGCGCTGGATTCGCTTCCTTTATGCTTATCCGAACAAGATCACGGGCAAACTTCTGGAGACGATTGGAGCACACGAAAAGATCTGCTCTTACATGGATGTGCCCCTGCAACATGCATCGGCTTCGGTGCTGAAACGAATGAAGCGCGGTGGCGGAGCGGAGGTATTTCTGCGTTCAATTTCCAAGATGCGGGGCGCTATTCCCGGCCTGACCTTGCGTACCTCATTCATCGTGGGCTTTCCCGGAGAGACTGAGCAGGAATTTGAGGAGCTCTGCGATTTCGTTCGCGAAGCCCAATTTGATTGGCTGGGAACTTTTTCCTATTCCGATCAGGATGGGGCCGACGCCTTTGCGTTGGACAAGAAACTTTCGCCGCGTGAGATCGAGCAGCGGCGAAAACACCTGATGGGAATCCAGCGGCAGATCAGCAAGAAGAAAAAGAAAGCGTTGGTGGGACAGGAGTTCGACCTGTTGCTGGAGGGGATCTCGGAAGAGACCGATTTGCTCATGGAGGGCCGCACCCCTATGCATGCTCCCGAGATTGACGGTAAAGTCTTCGTAAACGATTTTCCGGCAGAGACGGAGCCCCATCCCGGCGAGTTTTACCGCTGTCAGATCATGGAAGCACACGACTATGATCTGGTGGCCAGGATTCTGTAGCCAGCTGTTGGCCCCCGATACTCGTTGATCGGCAAGAACCTGGAGCATTCTCTGACCATGGCCCGCAAGCGCATCCTAAAACTCCGTTGCCCCATCTGCAAGAAGATCGTCAAAAGCGGCGACCCCGAGTTTCCCTTCTGCAGCGACCGCTGCCGCACAATAGACTTGGGCAAATGGGCGAGCGGGGCTTATGTAATTCCGTCCCCGATTACGGATGCGGACGAACAGATTCGCGAGAGCACCCCCGAAGATCAGGACGAAGATCTGTGACATACACGCCGAGTCGTGACCATAGCGCCTGCGTTCCGCCGGCTATTGCGGAGGCGTCCCGCACGCCGCTGTGGGCAATGCTGGTCGGCACGTTGTTTGGCATCGGGCGGTTGCGCCCCGGTCCGGGGACATGGGCATCCACGGCAACCGTCTTGCTCTGGGCGGCGGTGGCCCACGCGCTTGCCCCTACGGTGCGGACGCCGATTGCGATCGTCTTGGCCGTGCTGGTGACGCTGTTGGGTATTCCCGCGGCAACGGCGGTCGCGCGAGGCTGCGCAGCGAAAGATCCTCAGTTTGTAGTGATTGATGAGGTGGCAGGGCAACTGGTGGCTTTGATCGCGGTCCCCCTAGCATGGAAATCTTTTGTGGCTAGCTTTATACTTTTTCGTGCCTTCGATATCCTCAAACCACCGCCGGTGCGACAATTGGAGGCGTTGCCAGAAGGTACGGGGATCGTCCTCGACGACGTCGCGGCTGGTCTTTACGCGTTAGGTTTTGTACATCTCTTTCTGCGCTTCGGTCTTCTAAGGTAAGACGAGTGTCCTCATGGGATTTTCCGATCGGGTCCTGGGTAAGAAAAACGTGAATGGCGGACCGCACATCGAATCCGTATCGCCGGTGCTGGCGCTGGCGGGAGGCGAAGTTCGGATTGCTGGTTCTGGACTGCGGCCGCCTCAGTGGGAGCGTCCGCGCGTGCAATTTGGCGACGTCGAGGGCGGGATCGTGATCAGTTCGGATTCATTCCTGGTCGCTCGCGTTCCTGAGGGCGCAACTTCGGGGCCTGTGATCGTCGCCACCAATGGACATGTGAGCAACGCACATACCGTGAAGGTGGCCGTCCCCATCGCGGAAAATCTGCATCCCGTAACCAATCCCGCGCTCGACGCCCAAGGCAACATCTACGCTACTTTCTCAGGTTCCCGGGGCCAGAAGGTTCCCGTCGCGATCTTTAAGATCGATACCAATTACACCGTGAAGCCGTTCGTTGCCGAGATGATGAATGCGACCGCGATTGCCTTCGATCGCCAGGGACAGATGTACGTGTCCTCGCGCCATGATGGTGCGGTGTACCGCGTGGCACCAAACGGAACGATGACCACCTACGCTGAGGGAATGGGAATCGCCACGGGAATCGCTTTTGATCGAAATCAGAATCTCTACGTGGGCGACCGCAGCGGCACGATTTTCAAGATTGGCCGCGACCAGCAAGTGTTCGTTTTCGCCACTCTGGAGCCAAGCGTTTCTGCTTACCACCTGGCGTTCGGTCCACTGGGCGATTTATTTGTAACCGGGCCCACAACTTCGAGCTTCGACTGCATCCACAGAATTGATCCGCAGGGAACGGTCCATAAGTTTTTCCGCGGCCTGGGACGCCCGCAGGGCTTGGCTTTCGACTCTATGGGCAACCTCTACGTCGCGGCGTCGCTTTCCGGGAGGCGCGGCATTGTGAAAATCACGCCAGAGGGCAAGGCGAGCCTGGAAGTCGCAGGGCATGGACTTGTGGGATTGGCTTTTGCGCCGGCACGCAGCGTAATTCTGGCAACCACCGACGCGGTGCATCATCTTTCCTGGAACCTTCAGGGGCTGCCGCTGCTGCCGGAGTAGCTGCGCGTCCCCAGCTGTCGGCGCTTTTCATTTACACTTCTAGCCGTGAACGCCGAGATCATCGCGGTTGGGTCCGAGCTACTGACGCCCTTCCGCATGGATACAAACTCTCTGTATCTCACCGAGCAAATCAACCAGCTCGGCGTTGAAGTAATTTTCAAAAGCGTTGTGGGGGACGATCTCCGGCGCCTGACTGCCGCCGCGCAACATGCATTATTTCGTTCAGAGATCGTAATTTTCAGCGGAGGTCTCGGCCCCACCGAAGATGACCTCACCCGCGAAGCGGTGGCCGCCGCGCTAGGCGTTTCCTTGCGGCGCGACGAAGAGATTCTCAGTGGCATCGAGAAGCGTTTCGCGGCGCGTGGTTGGAAGATGTCTCCCAACAACGCCAAGCAGGCAGACGTTCTCGAGGGCGCAACGGTTCTGCCCAACGGCAATGGCACAGCGCCCGGACAATGGTTAACCGGCAAAATCGAAGGGCGCGAGCGAATCGTCATCCTGTTGCCCGGACCTCCGCACGAGCTGAAGGCTTTGTTCGAAGCGGAATGCCGAGAGCGACTGCGGGCAACGTTACCGGTCGCATTTCTCGCCACCCGCGTTTTGAAAGTCGCGATGCTCGGCGAATCTCACGTGGATGCGCGCGTAGCACCCATCTACAAGCGATTTGGCGACGTACAAACCACCATTTTGGCGGGGGCTGGAGAAATCCAACTGCATTTCAAATCGCGCGCTCCGACAATGGAAGCGGCGCAGTCGCGCGTGGATGAAGCGGCCGATGCGGTTGAGGAGGAACTCGACGACGCGGTGTACTCGCGGGATGGCCAGTCGCTCGAGCAAATCGTTGGCTACTGGCTGCAAATGCGCGGTGCCACACTGGCCGTGGCGGAATCGTGCACGGGTGGTTTGCTCGGCGAGAGAATTACTTCCGTGGGCGGCAGTTCGCGTTACTTTGCCGGCGGCGCCATCGTGTATTCCAATGCCGTAAAAACGGAGTTGGCAGGAGTGCCCGCCGACATGATTGAGCGCCATGGCGCGGTCAGCCGGGAAGTAGCGGCAGCCTTGGCAGAAGCGATTCGCTATCGTTGCGAGTCGACTCTCGGAATCGGCATCACCGGCGTGGCCGGCCCCACGGGCGGAACGCCAGAAAAACCGGTGGGACTGGTGTTTCACGCTTTGGCGAGCGCCACGGGAACAGACGTGATCGAGCGAATCTTTCCTGGAGACCGCAAACGCATCCGCTGGTTCGCCACCACGCTGGCGCTCGACATGGTGCGAAGAAAGTTGATGTGAACGGAAGGCTTTTGGCTTTTGGCTTTTAGCCTGGAACTCTATTGCTCCCGGCAGCAGATTGAGAGTGGCACTCGAACAGACAATGCCAGCAACCGTGTTTGAAGAGCGATCCACGCCAAAGACTAAGAGCTAACCGCGAAGAGCTTCCTATGCGCCTTTTCGTCGCGCTCGATCTCGACGACAACATCCGCAGCCGAATTGCTCGCTTCCTCGACGGCGTTCAGGGATTCGCTCCCGAGGCGCGCTGGGTGCGGCCTGACTCCCTGCACGTCACCCTGAAGTTTATAGGCGAACAACCCGAAGCGCAGGTTGACGAAATCAAGCGCGAGCTGGCGGGGATTGAAGCTGATCACTTCGATATTAATCTTCGCGGCTATGGATTCTTTCCCAGCACGCGAGCCCCGCGAGTATTCTGGATCGGAATTGATGGAGGGTCGAGACTGACTTCTCTCGCCGAGACCGTGGATTCAAAGCTGGTGCCTCTCCAAATTCCGAAGGAGGAGCATGCATACAGTCCGCATCTCACGCTGGCTCGGAGTGCCGGGGCTTCAGGTTCGCCGCGCCAGCAGAAGCGCGACAGACCGAACCAAGGTTTTCAGCGCCTGCAAGAAAAACTAGCGGCACTGCCGGCGCCGGAGTTTGGTACGATCACGGCCCGGGAGTTTTTTCTGTACCATAGCCAACTTTCTCCCGGTGGCTCAAGATATACGAAGCTGGCGGGATTCAACCTGCGTTAGCCACTACTTCATGGTCGCCTTGCTTCTTATCGCCGCAATCAGCTACCTATTAGGATCGATCCCATTTGGATACCTGCTTGTACGGGTCTTTCGTGGAGAAGATGTGCGCCGAAGCGGCAGTGGAAATATCGGAGCGACCAATGTCTCGCGCAAATCCCCGATGCTAGGAGCGGTCACTCTACTGCTGGATGCGTTGAAAGGAAGCGCCGCGGTCTGGCTTGCGTATGGAATTGCACCCACTTATCCTTTGATGTCCATGGCCGCGTTATGCGCTGTCCTCGGCCACATGTTTCCGCCCTGGCTGAGGTTTCACGGCGGCAAGGGGGTAGCCACCGGCTTAGGTTCGTTCGTGGTGATCGCTCCAAAGGCAGTGTTGATTGCCACTGGCGTCTTTATCGTCGTGGTCCTGGTGTTCCGCTACGTTTCTCTGGGATCGATCGTTGCGGTAGCATCTCTTCCGCTACTCGTTTATGAGCTGCGCTCTCTCGGCGGTCGACCGCCAGCCCTAGCATTCGTGGCCACCACTTCCCTGCTTATCATTGTTAAGCATCATGAAAATATCCGACGCCTGTCTGCCGGCACGGAGAGCCGCGTAGGAGCAAAGCGAACATGAGTGAGATCGCCATCATCGGCGCGGGAGCGTGGGGCACGGCTCTGTCAATCGTTCTGGGGCGCAAGGAAGGTCACCGCGTTCGCCTGTGGGCTCACGAAGAAGAAGTCTTCGAAAGTATTGCGCAGCAACGTGTGAATGAGAAATTCCTACCGGGCCAGCCCATCCCAGCCTGCGTAATGCCCTGCAAGGACTTGGCTGAGGCGCTTGCGGGAGCGGCCATCGTGGTCAGCGTGATGCCTTCGCAGCATTGCCGCGGTCTGTTCGAGAAGATGCGGGCGCACCTGTCCTCGGAAGCCATGATCGTCAGCGCGACCAAGGGGCTAGAGGCAAATTCCCTGCTGCGTATGACCGAGGTGATCGCAGGGGTTACCCGAGGCGATAGCGGGCGAGCTCCACGCATCGGCGCCTTAAGTGGCCCCTCGTTCGCGCTGGAAGCGGCGCGCGGAGATCCGACGGCAATCACTATCGCGTCGCAGGACGCTGAGCTCGCGCAGACCGTCCAGCAGGAGTTTAGCCACGCCAGCTTTCGCATTTACACCAATGAGGACCCGGTTGGCGTCGAGCTTGGTGGCGCTTTAAAGAACACCATCGCCATCGCCGCCGGTGTCAGCGCGGGCCTTGGCCTCGGACACAATTCCACGGCGGCCCTCATTACGCGGGGTCTGGCGGAGATGACTCGCCTGGTGGTTGCCTGCGGAGGCAAAGCAGAGACGATGGCAGGCCTTGCCGGCCTCGGCGACCTGGTCCTGACTTGTACCGGCGGGCTTTCCCGTAACCGCAGCGTCGGAGTCGAACTCGGCCGCGGTCGAAAGCTTCCCGAGATTCTCGCCGCCATGCACGGCATGGTTGCCGAAGGAATCTTCACCACCACTGCGGCCGTAGGGCTGGCTAATGCCCACGGCGTCGAAATGCCGATCGCGCAGCAGATGCATGCCATCCTGCACGACGGCAAAGCGCCACGCGAGGCAATCTCCGAATTGATGACTCGCAGCGGCAAGAGTGAAACACAACAGGCGTGCTGAACGTGCCGTTACTGCGGGGTGGCTATCACCAGTCCCAGCCGGTCATCCTCCGTGGTGGTAAGAAACGTAAACCGCTGTGGATTTTCCGTGTAACAGATAAAGGCCAGGCCAAGCGCCTGTCTCCCATCTTTGGTGGGCCCGTCGTAGGTAGCTACGTCGTGACCCTCCAAGTCGACGACCTTGATGATTTCCTTTCTGGTCTGCTCTTGCCGGAACAAAACCGCAATTTTATTCCCTGCAATGTGCATCGTCACTGGCATGAAGCCTTCCTGCCCGGTGCTCACCGTAAACCGGCGGACCACTGTCCCACCGGCTGAGACCGCGTAGAAGATCGCCGGAGAGAGCCTACGCATCAAATATACGTTGCCATCCTGGCCGGCCTCCATTGCCCCCTGCGTTACAGCATGGTTGAAAGATGGGCGCTGCACCGAAACAACTTTCGGGTCTCCTTCGGCTGCCATGTCGTGGATCTTCCCGTCGTCTTCGAAAACAAGCTCCTTGCGAAGGTCTCCAGCGGAAGAAAAAACGCCGGTGAACGGCCACATAACTGGATTGCTGCGATCATGATCGTATTCCAGCCCTGACACTAATAAGTCGCCCGAGGAAAATACGCCCACCAGGTAGGGCGAAAAACGAAAATCGGTCTGTAATTTTATCTCAGATCTCACACTGCCGTCGGACTTATAGGCGAACACGTACTGCGCGATGTCCCAAACGTTCACAATCTGATAGACGTCGCCATCCGGGCCAATCGAGAAATAGGTGGGCCTGTTCACCTTCAGATCCGGCGACTTCGCCTGAAACATCGTCACTCGCTCTCCTTTGGAGCTCAACTTGCGAATCGCTTCATCGCCTTCGGGGTTTGTCCTGACGTAGAGGTTGCCGTCAGCGTCGCATTTTGCAGGCAAGGAGAAAACCTCGGCAAGCTCTGACGCAATTTTCCTGGTCTCAACACTCAGAGAGCCGTGAACCTGTGGAGCATCTACCTTCCCTTTCTCTACACCCACCCCTACAAATTTTGCCGGGGCGGCGGTTGGCACCTGCGCGGCGCTGTTCAGTAAGGTCGGAGACGCGAGCATGCAAATACAAACGAAGCGAATCAAGTTTATTGTCATAAGCCTCCATCGCTTGGAACGCCGGCCCGCTTGGATCTTGCCGAGCTTCCTACATCCTCTCTGTCCTGTGGGTAGACAACCCCGTAGCGTCCCGTACAGCGATCGGGAATAAACAGGACATCTTCAGAGAGGGGCGCGCTATTGAGCGCGTCGTCCTTTGCTGATCGGGCGATCCACGTATTCGCCCCCGGCTCTGAGCTGATGTTGCTACTACGGGCAGTTCCAGAAGAACCGCGGACGCGAACATTGCCACAATGGCACGGGTCTCCCTGGCAATCGGGATTCGGCACAATACTGGTAGTCCGGTAACGGACATCGCAGCACAGACCCGAACCCAGTTGCATACAGGAGCCCTCCGTGCAGCCGAAGCCACAATAAGTCGGTGTGTATGAACTATTACACCCGTTGGGGCCGGTACACGGAATCGGTTCACGCCGACCCCAACACAGAAACATCCTTGCGCCTGAGCCAGTATCGGCACCGGTGCGATAAAGAAAAGCAGGCCGAGAAAGCAAGCCGAATTCTCAGCTTCAGGCATTGTTGCACCTCCTAAATTTCTATCGGCCGAATTCTAGCTTGAAAAGCTACTCCCCCGGCCGCCTGCGTCCGCGAGAAATTATTTACTTGCGTTACGAAATCCGAACAGAGCTTTACTGTAAGCAATTTACGGCGGTCCTCACCGCACTTATGGGTTGCGGTTCGTCCGGCTCTTGTAAACGGCGGTTTCAGCTGCCATACAAAGGCTCTTTCAGCTGCAGTGCACTTTCTTGCCAAACCTGCACTGAAGGTGCCTCATGCTAGTACTTTGGTAATGGCAGACCTCGCGGTTTTCGGCTTCCAATCATCTATTCCACATTAAAATTCTATAGATACAAGTGAAATCCGCCGCCACTTCGATCGACGGCGCTTCCAAACTTAGTCAGGGGAGCGACTCGTCTTCCAAAGCGCCTACCCCGGCGCGTATCCCCATTTTGTACGTAATCCTCGGCGTTCTCTTGGTCATCAGCATCGTCCCCATGTACTTCTACTCCGCGCAAGTGGAGGCCATTAACCGGGATCGGCTGAAGACTAACGAGATGTTGCTGCAGAATACGGTGACCAGGTCGCTGGCCGACGATCTCTCGCAACACGAGCGGTCTATGCGGATGATGCTGGCTAATCTCTCGTCAGCCATTCAGGTGGCCAGCGGCGGCGATATCGGCAGCAAAAATATCGAAGCCCCGGAACTTCGTGCCCTGCTGGAGAATTTCGTTTCTTCCTCCGACGAACTCGCCTATGCCACATTGCTGAACTCCGAAGCGAAAGGAATTTCTGCCGGCCGCATTGCACCAGACGCGTTCCTCCAGCGAGAGCTGCAACATGCCTACGACGCGGCGCGCGATGGCCGCGCTTACAACGGGCAAGCGCTCCAGGTCGAAGACGGCAAGACTTCGCGGACGGTTGTTCTGGTCAGCAGCCCCGTAAAGTACGCCGGACGTTTTCTAGGCATGGTGGGTGCGGTCGTGGACCTGCAGTTCCTGATTCGCCGCCTGCATGAAGTCGGCGGCGGCGGTTTAATTCCCTACGTCGTAGACTCGCAAGGGCGCCTGGTAGCAGCTGGCACTCAGCAATACGTAACCGGCCAGGACATGAAGAACCTTGAGATCGTACGCAACTTTGTGGACGAGGGTAACAAGGCGCAGTTGGCCGCCACCAAAGAGTTCGCCGTCAAAGAAGGCAAGAACAGTATTGAGATGCTGGGCACCTACAGCCCCGTCACCACGCTCAACTGGGCGGTAGTCGTGCAAAAGCCGCAGCGCGAAGCTTACCGCGGAGTCTACGAGATGCAGCACACTGCACGCCTGCTGGCGCTGCTCGCGGTGCTCTTAAGCATTGGTGTTAGTATTTTTGCGGCCCGCCGCATCACCAATCCGCTGCATATCCTTACGCAGTCCAGCCGGGCTCTGGCTCGCGGCGACTTTTCGCAGCGCGTCCACCTGTGGAGCCGCACCGAGATAGGAGAGTTGGCGGAAACGTTTAACACCATGTCACAGGAACTCGAACGGTTCGTCGAAGACCTGAAGCGGGCCGCGGACGAGAATCGCGCGCTGTTTCTGGGCTCGATCCAAATGCTGGCCGGTGCGGTCGACGAAAAGGATCCTTACACCCGCGGCCACTCGGATCGCGTCACCCGTTACTCCCTGATGATCGGTAAAGAGCTTGGTCTGGATGCGACGTTTATGGAGACCCTGCAGATTTCCGCGCAGCTCCACGACGTGGGCAAAATCGGCATCGAAGATCGCATTCTTAAGAAACCGGGCGCGCTTACGGCGGAAGAATTTGAAGTCATGAAGACTCACACCACCAAGGGCGCCAACATTCTGCGTCCGGTAACGCAGCTCGCCGAAATGCTCCCTGGCATTGAACTCCATCACGAAGCTCTCGATGGCAGAGGCTATCCTTACGGTCTCACGGGAGAGCAAATTCCTCTGCTGGCGCGGGTGATTGCGGTAGCCGATACTTTCGATGCTCTCACCACAAATCGTCCTTATCAGCATGCGCACAGTCCGGAAGAGGCGTTGAAAATCATACAAAATCTTGCCGGCAAGCGGCTCGATCCCGGGCCGGTGGCCGCACTGATGGCGGTCTACGGACGCGGCGAGATTCGCATACAGCGCATCTCCATCAAGCGGAGCGTGGCTGTGGATCCGGCGGCTAATGTTTCACCAGCTACAGCGACCCCCGTGGTTCCTGCCGCCGACGCTACCAACCTCGAAAGAACTCCCGTCTAACAGTGTTTCATCCTGAATGTTCTGAGCGCTGCGGAGGCGCAGCTGCGTCTGACCGCTATAATCAAGTTTTGGGATTTCTCATGATTCAAACTTTATTCGGCAGTACAGAAGAAAAGAAAACTGGACTCTTCGAGCGCATGAAGCAGGCCGTCACGCGTACGCGTGAGAACCTCAACGAGCGCATTGAAGAGGTGATTTCGTTCGGCAAGGAAATCGATCGCAACACACTCGATGATCTCGAGGCTACACTGATCGCCGCCGATCTTGGCACCCCGACCACGCAGGAGGTCCTGGGCAAGCTCCGCGACAAGGCCGATCGCAAACAAATCAAAGATGTGCACGAACTAAAACGCCTTCTTAAAGAAGAATTGCTGGCCATTTTGAACGCTGCGAATACCCGGCCCGTCGAAAGAGTGGACGGAACGCCTGAGGTGATCCTGGTGGTTGGTGTGAATGGCACAGGCAAAACCACGACGATCGGCAAGTTGTCGCAAGTATTTCGATCGCAAGGCAAGAACGTGCTGATGTGCGCCGCGGATACTTTCCGCGCCGCAGCCATCGATCAGCTTGAAATCTGGGGACAGCGAACCGGCACGGAAGTGATCAAGACCAAGCCCGGCGGCGATCCTGCGGCCGTCTTGTTTGACGCGCTGCAAGCCGCAATGGCCCGGAAGATGGACTATGTAATCGTCGACACTGCCGGCCGCTTGCATACCAAAACGAGTCTGATGTCGGAACTGGAGAAGATGCGTCGCACAGCTCAGCGTATTATTCCCGGAGCGCCGCATGAGACTCTGCTCGTTATGGACGCGACTACGGGTCAAAATGGCTTGCAGCAGGCGCGCCTATTCACGCAATCGGCGGGAGTCACGGGTATCGTGCTCACCAAACTCGACGGTACGGCCAAGGGCGGAGTGGTGGTCGCAATCTCCCGCGAGCTAGGATTGCCCGTACGATTCGTGGGTGTAGGCGAGAAAGTTGGCGACCTGCTGCCGTTCGATCCAAAAGAATTTGTCGATTCCTTATTCGAATAGGAACTATTTCTTCACCACGGAGTCAGCGAGGCACGGAGAAGACTTTGGCATGAGCGCTTTTCTCGAAGTTCTGTCAGCACTTGCTCCTGTTTGCCTTGCCTGGTGGTTATTGCGCAGGCTTCTTCGCCCGCAAGCACCAGCCGATCCCGAGGACCCGTTTTCGTTCGTTCCTGTGCCGCGCGGAATGGGGCCAAAAGCAAAATCTGGTGCGGTCGCACTCGAAGAACCGGAGGAGGACAATCCAGCTGACGCCTACCCGCCACGCGAGTTGTAGGCTAGCGTTGCATTCACTCGTATTTTTCCGTGACTCCCGTGTCTCCGTGGTGGATTCTCTTGATCCCCATATAGAATGCCCGACCATTCCACTGACGAGCAGTTCCTGCACAGTGCGCTTGAGCTGGCGCGCCAGGGTGTCGGATTGGCCTCGCCCAATCCCTGCGTCGGCGCGGTCATCGTCGACGCGAACGGCAGCATCGTGGGCACAGGTGTCTACACTTACGACAGAGTGAAACACGCCGAGATACTTGCTCTCGAGCAAGCCGGCGACAGGGCCCGCAACGCCACACTCTACATAAACCTTGAACCCCACTCCCATCAAGGGCGCACGCCTCCGTGTACCGACGCCTTGATTGTTGCCGGGATTTCTCGCGTGGTTGCATCCATGCCCGATCCTAATCCCAAGGTCAGCGGGCAAGGCTTTGAGAAGTTGCGAGCGGCGGGCATTCAAATCGAAGTCGGACGGCTCGAAGCGGAAGCCCGTCGCCTGAACGAGGCTTTCGCACGCTATATCCGACACGGTGTTCCCCTAGTAACGCTAAAGACGGCGATGACGCTCGACGGAAAGATCGCTCCGCCACCGGTTTCGAGCCCGAAGCATACGCCAGGAATTCCCGCAGGCGGATGGCTCACAGGCGTGGAAGCCCGTGCCCACGTGCACGAACAACGCCATCAGACCGACGCTATCCTGGTCGGAGTAGGAACGATACTCGCCGACAATCCGCTGCTTACTGATCGTAGCGGACATCCGCGACGGCGCGCGCTTTTGCGCGTGATTCTGGATTCACACCTGCGCCTGCCCCTGGAGTCACGACTGGTGCAGAGCGCTAAACATGGTGGCACCAGTAACGATGACCTGCTGGTCTTCTATTGCGACGGCGAGGAAAACAAAAAGAGAGAACTCGAAACGCGTGGCATTCGTGTAGAGCAACTTCCCCCAGCCCCTTCCGATTGCCGCCCGGACATTCACGCGGTGTTGCGCCGCTTGGGACTGCTCGAAATCACGAGTGTGATGATCGAAGGCGGAGCGATGGTAAACGGGACCGCGCTTTCCTCCGGCGCTGTCGACAAGGTTTTTCTATACTACGCTCCGAAGATTCTAGCGTGCGATCAATCGATCCCATTCGCCTCCGGCACGGGCTTCTCAAATTTGGATGATGCTCCGCAGGTAAAGCATCTCCACTTGCACCACTTCGGAGAAGACTTCGCGGTGGAAGGATACTTGCGCAATCCGTACGAGCAGTGAGCTTTCCGCGATACCCAGCTCACTTGCCGTGCATCGTCAGCTTAAGGTTATCAAAGGTCGACTGAAATCCTTCGCCCTCTGGCGCGGCGCACATAATGCCGACATCGGCACTGGCTGAAGGGACCAGATAGCCCAGCCTCACCGAAGTAAAATTCTTGCCGTCGGGCGAGCAGAGAGTCTCGAGTGAATCCGGCTTGCGAACCACTCTCCACCGCACCGGTCCGGTTCTTGCCAAATCGCTCATCGTCGACCCGTCAGAGAATTCGCGGGTGAAGACGACGGTGGCATGGCGCACGCCGTCGAAGAATTCTGTCCCGCACTTGGCCCAGTTCTGGGCATCGATTCGAACCATTAACCCTGCCTGGTCGTAGAGGGCCGCGTACTGACCGTCAATGCGGGCCTCGAAATCGAAATCTCCGCTGACCGTAACATGAAAGAAATGTCCATTATCGGTAACGTTTCCCGAGACAGTCTTGCGCCAGAAATCTGTTTTCCGACGCGCCCGTACGACCAAGTGATTCCCCGAGATGGTCGCCGATGCTGGTTCATTCAGCCATTTCATGCTGCGGAGTAGTTCCGCACTTGACGATGGCGACTCTTCGGCCGAAGCAGCGGTCCCCAGGATCTTGCTGCCCAGCAACGCTCCCGTCAGGGTGCACAGTTTGGTGGTGAACTGGCGCCGGCTAATATCGTGCATGGGCATTACTCCTGAAGGATTTACTCGCAGATACGATACGCGCTTTCGCTTTGGAAACACAGCGCCGAAAAACCCCTAGAATACTTGCTCCGTGGTTCACACCACTCGCGACGGCGTCTCGCAGAAGAGCGATCGCTGCATCGATGTCGCGGGGAGGCCCCCATACCAACTTATTACCATCTCACCCGGCGAGTTGCATGGCCCCGTAGCCCATGCGGTTCACCGCCATCAACATGCCGGGCAGAGTGAAGCTGCCGGCCAGATCCATCTGTTCAATCATTGTGTTCCTCCTGGAACTGTAGGTTGTTTGCAGTGAAGAGAATTAAAAAGACTCTCCCACCAGTTCTTCACTTTTCTTCCAGAGCGCCTCGGCATTGTTCGCATCGAGCGCATATCCACGTACGCCTTCGCTGATGGCGGTGATGGTCACGCCGTCCGGCACGATTTGGCCGACATGGCAGTTCTCGCAATATCGGCCGCCAATCTCGTCGGCCGGAGCGACCACAGCGGCCCACACCGAGGTGGCGGCTCCCTGGGGAATTGTCTTCCACTGAAAAGGACCCTTACCCTGTGCGGCGAGCTGCTGATTGATTTCTTCGACAATTTTATCGAGGCGGCTGGAGTCGATGTAACGATCCAATTCCGTTCGAATGCCTCCCGGATGCACAGCTGCGGCCCGCACACCACGGTCCCGGTGCCGTTCGTCGAACGCCACGGCAAAGAGGATGTTCGCCGTCTTCGATCGGCCATAGGCGACAAAGGGCTCATATGGGGTCCGCTCAAAGTTGGGATCGTCTAGGTCCACGTTCGCGTAGCGATGACCGGAAGAAGACAGGTTGATGAGCCGCCCGTCATCGCGGATAAGAGACGCAATCCGGTTGACCAGAACAAAGTGACCCAGGTGATTTGTGCCGAACTGCGTCTCAAAGCCGTCCGCAGTGTGGCCAAACGGTGTGGCCATCACGCCGGCGTTGGCAATGATCACATCGAAGGGTGCGCCTTTTGCCAGCAGTCCATCCCCACAGGCACGCACGCTGTTCAGATTGGCAAGATCGAGTTCAACCAGTTCGAAGCTTCCGCCATTGGCGGCCGCGTCCTTTTTCACCTGTTCGGTTGCAGCCTTGGCCTTGGTCAAATCCCGTGCCGCGCCTACAACCTGAGCGCCGTGGGCGGCCAGGGTGCGAGCCGTTTCCACGCCGAGGCCGGCCGATACACCGGTTACGAGAATTCGTTTGCTCTTCAGATTTATGCCGGACAAAACCTCGTCTGTGGTCGAAGTTGCCCCGAATGAAGTCGCCTCAAGTATTTTCGTCATTTTCTGCCTCCTTAGTACTGACACGTTCGATGTCACGGTTCATGGATCGGTTACGCGCTAGCCGTGCACGGGGACGGCGTCCGCAGTGTGTTCGAAATAGTGCTCCGCCTTCAGATCGGCAATGAGCCCAGGCTGAACCGGTCGCCATCCCAGCCGTTCCTGCGTTTGCGCGCTGCTAGCCCGGCCGTCCATACCAAAAAAGAGAGCGATCCAGCCAAAATGATCGGCCGCTTCCTCACGAGATTTGCTGACGACCGGCACGTTCAAATGCCGGCCGATGACCGCAGCGATCTCTCGAGTCGGTACGCCCTCGTCGGCCACACCGTGGTAGCGTGCTCCGACGGTTCTTTTCTCGAGCACGAGCCTGTAGAGATGAGCAGCATCCAGCCGGTGCACCGCAGGCCAGCGGTTGAGCCCGTCGCCTATATACGCGGAAACGCCCTTTTCTCGTGCAATGCTGATCAGGCGTGGCACAAAGCCGTGATCACCGTTGCCGTGGACCGATGGGGGGAGACGCAGCACCGACGCGCAGACTCCCCGTGCCGCCAGCGCAAGCGCCGCCGCCTCCGACTTGCGGGGAAAGTTGGGAGTGGGCGCATCCTCTTCTGTGGCGAGCGAGCCTTGGCGTTGAACGAGCAAGGTCCCGGAAGTGACGATCAAGGGGCGATCAGAGCCCGCGAGTGCGCCGCCGAGAGTCTCGATGGCACGCCTATCCGCCTCGGCGGCAGGCCCATAGTTTGAGAAATCGTGGATAAAGGCGGTGTGGATCACTCCGTCGGCAGCCGCTGCGGCGCTGCCAAGGCTTTCGAGATCTTCGAGCGAACCGCGATGCACGTCGGATCCCGCCGCGACAAGGGACTTGGCTGCCGCATCCGAGCGCGCGAGGCCGAGCACCTGATGACCAGCGCCGATCAGTTCTCGAACAACCGCCGTACCCACGAAACCTGTAGCACCGGTGACAAAAACACGCATATTCTTTTTCCTTCTAAGCATTTGTGAATTCGCTCGATAGAGACGAAGCGTTCACTCGGCCTGGGAGTCGAGTCGACACTTTCGCAGTGATCAATCTCCATTCGCGGGCTGAAGTGGGCAGCCCATCAATCTCGATCAACTCGTGCAACCAGTCTTCTGCCGAGAGCTCTGCCTGTTCTGAACCGAATAACTGAGTGACGGCGCTGAAGAATGCTGACAACTCTCGCTCCGCCATCGTCATGAGTTCGGGGCAACGAGGGGTGGAAGTTCTTGACAGTTTGTAACGAGCGACTGGATTCATATTCCTCACCTCCCGAGTCGGAAGAACCGGGAACCGCTATTGACAGGCCGCCGCGTTCCGACTAAAACGGAGAGTGTCTCCGAATCAGTAGATAAGATAACCGGAGACCGTCTCCGGTTGCAACTTTTTTTTTGCCATGCCCACCAAGAATCGAAAACCCGCTCGCAAACCGCGCACAGATGCGCAGTTGAATCGTGAGCGCATTCTGGAGGTTGCAAAGAAGGCGTTTACGCGGTCGGGGCCGAATGCCAGCCTCGACGACATGGCTAGAGAGGCCCGTGTTGGAGCGGGAACTCTGTATCGCCACTTCCCTACGCGAGACGCACTTATCGAAGCGGTCTATCGGACTGAAGTAGAAAAGCTAGCGGCGGCAGAGCGGAAATTCTCCGACGCTATGCCGCCGGTTGAAGCGTTGCGAGCCTGGATGCTCTTGTTCGTGGACTACATCGCAACGAAGCAGATCATCGCCCCTGCACTGAACTCGCTCGTCGGTGGCCCCTCGAAGCTGTATGAGGGTTCACGCGGCCAGATCCAGGGAGCGATTGATGCGCTGGTGAAGCGCGCAATCAAGAGTTGCGACATTCGTAGAGATCTGGAGCCATTCGATCTACTTCGGGCACTTATCGGCGTCTGCCACGTGGCGTCCGGTCCTGACTGGCAGCAAAGCGCCAGAAGACTGGTGGATATCCTCATCACGGGTTCGCGGCCAATCCCATAGACGCGAGACGCAGACTTCCTACGCCGTCGCAGGTTTACAAGCGTCGAAAACCTCCTCCGTCCTTTTAACTGTCCAATAAGGATTTCTTAACGCTTCTTACAAGGCTTTCGAGGGCCACCCGCGTCTTGGGAATTGCGCACAACGATGTTGAGCCCGCGCCTGGTCACGTACGCTCAGCCAAGTCGTAATACCCGATGTCAGACCTCCGACCAAGGATCGGGCAAGGGCGGATAGAGCCGAGAGGTATGCCGCATCATGCATATTTGTTCGCCAATCCTCGATGGGTCTTCACAATACTATTGGGCCTTCTAATGCTGCCACCCTCCACCTAGCGCCTTGTACAACTGCACAAGACTCTGATACTCATTGCCGCGGGCCTGGGCCAAGGTGAGTTCGGCGCTAAAGAGTGAACGCTGTCCATCGAGGACTTCGAGATAGGTGGCGATGCCCCCACGATATCGCATCAGAGATGTATCGACGGTGTCCTGAAGATCTTTGACCGTGATCTCCTGCTCAACACGCACTTTGTGATACTTCTCATAACCAATGAGAGCATCGGAGACATCCTTGAACGCGCCCTGGATAGCTTGCCTGTAAGCGATCAGTTGCTGTCGTTCCTGCGACTGCGCCGCTCGCAGATTACCTCGTAACCTACCAGCCTCGAAAATTGGCTGTGTCAGCTGCGCGCCGTAGGACCACGTACCCCCATTTGAGTTTATTAGTGTCGAGAATACCGTAGTCCGTCCGGCAGCCCCGCCGCCCGAGCCGGTGAGAGAAATCTGGGGAAAGAAAGCCGCCTTCGCCACTCCGATTTCCGCATTCGCGGCGATGAGGTTTTGCTCGGCCGCGAAGATGTCCGGACGCCGCGCGAGTAGCGACGAAGACATCCCCGCAGGAACTTCTGGCGGTATGGGTTGCTCTATTAATGGGCGTCCTCGTGACACGCCGTGCGGGTAGTCGCCCAAGAGAATACTCAGCGCATCTTCCAGCTGTCCGATTTGTCTTTCCAAATCTGGAATCTGCGCGTTCGCGGTATCGAGCACCTGTTGCGCTTGCAACACGTCGAGTTTCGTAGCGACGCCGTGCTCGAGTCGCAGCCTGGTGAGCTTGACTGCGTCCTGCTGTGTTTTAACCGTATCCCGAGTGATTTGAAGTTGCAGATCAAGCGCGAGGAGCGCGAAGTAGTCTGTGGCTACGTCACTCACCAGCGTTAAAATCTCGGTCTTCTGCGCGTACTCCGTGGACAGCAATTGAGCGCGGGCGGCTTCGGTTGCGCGTCGCAGTTGGCCAAAAAGGTCTAACTGAAAGACTGCATCGGCGGCATAAGTGCCATACCTTGTTTTGGCCGGAAACCCGCCGCTGAAGAACTTTCCATCGGTCGAAACGCCGCTCGCGTTCACCTGCGGGAACTGGTCCGAGCGCGTAACCGTAAGCTGAGCCCGCGCGGCAGCGATGCGCTCGGTCGCCAGTTGCAGGTCATAGTTCTGCTTCAGAGCCGTCCGGATTAGTTCCTGCAGGACGGAGTCTTGAAAGACCTGCCACCAGGGGAGGTCGGCGTAGGATGCCGCCTGAGCCTGGGCCTCCGGGCCTGGTATCGCGCCGCGATAGGAGGTCGGAACCTGCATTACGGGCTTATGGTAATTGGGTCCGACTGCGCAAGCGCTCAGAAAACTGGTTGCCAAGACGGTGGCGCTGGCGATGAATCGCTTCGCGATCGGCTGCGCCTTCCGCCGTTCCTTCTCGCCCTGCGTCAGGAAATTCATGTCAGTCTCCCTCCGAGGCAGCCGGTGTTGCTGGACCTGCGATCCCACCCGGATCAGGGAGTGCCCGACGTTGCCCCTTCGCGGACCCGGACCATTTCTCTACCAAATAGAAGATAGGCGGAATAAGGAAGATGCCGAATGCGCTCGCGGCCAGCATGCCTCCGATCACAGTGGTGCCTACGATCTGTCGGGCCACTGCCCCTGAGCCCGAGGCCCTCCACAGTGGCACGGTGCCGAGAATGAACGCGAAGGAAGTCATCAGAATCGGCCGGAGGCGGAGTCGAGCCCCTGCCAGAGTGGCGTCGATTAACAGCTTTCCTTGCTCGTATTCATCCTTAGCGAATTCCACGATCAGAATCGCGTTCTTGGCGGCGAGTCCAATGAGCATGACCAGACCGATTTGCGAATACACATCGCTCTCGATCTGGACCATGTAGCTCGGCAAGAAAGCGCTGAGCAATACGCGCCGCAACCACAACACCGCAAACGCCCCAAACACGGCGACCGGTGTGCTTAGTAACACACTGAAAGGCAGTGACCAGCTCTCATAAAGTGCGGCGAGAATTAGAAAAACAAAGAGCAGCGAGAAACCGAAGATCACTGCCGGCGGCACGCCCTGCTGCGCCTTTTTTTCTTGAAACGACATGTCTTTGTAGTCGTAGCCCATTTCAGGTGGCATGGTTTGCGCAAACACTTCTTCCAGGGCCGCCATAGCCTGGCCAGAGCTGTAGCCCGGCGCTGCAGCGCCGTTGATCTGCGCGCTCCGATATTCGTTGAATCGCATGGTGAACTCGGGGCCAGAGCGCGGCTCAACTTTCGTCAGCGACGAGAGGGGAACGTTATCTCCGTCGCTGTTGCGCACATAGAACTGGCCGACATTGTCGACTTTCGTCCGGTAACTGCCTTCCGCCTCGATGTAGACCTGCCACTGGCGGCCAAACTGGTTGAAATAGTTAATAAAATAACCACCCATGAACGCCTGGATGGTCTTGTACACGTCGCTTATGTTCACACCTTGTTTAATGACCTTGTCGCGATTTACGTCTACAAATTGCTGTGGGACGCTGGGTAGCAAAGTGGTGGCGACGAAGCCTATCTCGGGGCGTTTACGAGCGGCGGCCATGAACTTGTCTACGTTGTCCGCAAGGAATTGAACGTCCTTCCCAGCCCGATCCTCCAGCACGAAAGTGAATCCGCCGGCAGTGCCGGCCCCGGGAATCGCCGGTGGGGCGAAGTCGAAGGCCACTCCCTGTGGAAGCTGGCTGAGTTTCTGATTCAAACCTGCCTTGATCTCCTGATATTGCTCTGCTCGGGTTGTGCGGTCGTCCCACGGATTCAGTGTCACGAAGAAGAAAGCGTTGTAAGTGGTTCGCACGAAGCTCAGCAGACTGAAACCAATGACGCTGGTGGTGTACTGCACCCCGGGCGATTGGGACAGGATGGTCTCGACTTTCTTCGCAACTTCGTCCGTCCGCTGTAGTGAAGCAGAGTTTGGGAGCTGAAGATTGACGAAAAAATAACCCTGGTCTTCATCTGGCAGGAAGCTGCCCGGTACCCTGTTGCTAAAGAAGATTGCCGCCGCCCCAAACACTGCCACGAGCACCAGCGCGATTGCGCTTTTGCGGATCAAGATGCCGCACCAACTGACATAGGTTTCTGTGGCGCGTTCGAAAACGCGGTTGAACCAATCGAAAAACTTTCTCAGCGGCCCGTGGCTTTCCTCCTTTGGGTGGAGTAGCAGCGCAGCAAGGGCCGGGCTGAGGCTGAGCGCGTTGAACGCTGACAAGATTACGGAAACCGCAATGGTCAATGCGAACTGCTGATAAAGACGACCCGTGATCCCTGGCACAAGAGCGGTCGGTATAAACACCGCCGACAGCACCAGCGCGATACCGACGACTGGGCCGGAGATCTCCTCCATGGCCTTGAGTGCCGCAGCCTTGGGAGCGAGACCCTCTTCAATATGGCGTTCAACCGCTTCCACCACCACAATGGCATCGTCTACAACCAAGCCAATAGCGAGTACGAGGCCGAGAAGAGACAACGTGTTAATGGAAAAACCGAACAGCGGAAAGAACACGAACGCGCCAACCAGCGCAACCGGCACGGCCAGCATCGGAATTAACGTAGCCCGCCAGCCCTGCAAAAAGATGTAAACGACGATAGCGACCAGCGCGATTGCGATTACGAGTGTAAGGACGATTTCCTTGATACCCGCGGTGACGGCCTTGGTAGTATCAAGCGATACAACGTAATCCACGTCCGGCGGGAATCGCCGCTTCATTTCTGCCATCAGCTTCCTGACACCGTCGGCCGCCGCCACCGCATTGGAGCCGGGCAACTGATAGACCGCGACGATGGTGCCCGGCTTCCCATTCAGGCGGCTGAGGGTGCTATAGTCCTGAGCTCCCAATTCCACCCGAGCGACGTCTTTGACTCGCACGATCCCACCATCTGGCGTCTCACGCACCACGATCTGGCCAAATTCCTCGGGCGACACCAGGCGGCCTTGCGCGCGAACCGCGTAGGTGTATTCCTGGCCTTTGGGCACGGGCTCGCCACCCACCTGACCCGCCGGATTCACCGTATTCTGGGCCTGGATTGCGTTCGTGATGTCAGTGACGGTGATACCCAGCTTGGCCAACTGGTCTGGCTTTACCCACATCCGCATCGCATACTGACCAGCGCCGAAAATCTGAACGATACCAATACCGGGGGAGCGCGTGAGCGGGTCATGGAGGTTAATGTAAGCGTAGTTCGCCAGAAACCCTGCGTCATAGCCGCCGTGCGGCGAATACAGGCTGATCAGCATGAGCGGAGAGGTTACAGATTTCTGGACGGTGATCCCGTAATTGTTAACATCAGCGGGAAGCTGGGATGCAGCTTGCGTCTCGCGCATCTGGGTGAGAATCAGGTCCTGATTCGGATCCGTTTTCACGTCAAAGTCAACGATCATGGTCGTTTGACCATTGGCCGTGGCGTTCAACGAATACATATAGTTCATGTTGTCCACGCCGCTCATCTGCTGCTCGATCGGGGTGGCAACAGATTGCTCAAGGGTCTGCGCGTCGGCGCCGACATAAGTCGCTTGAATCTGAACCTCCGGGGGGACAATATTCGGGAACTGCGCAACCGGAAGGCTTGCGATGGTCACCGCACCGATGATCACTGTGAGAATCGCGATCACCATCGCGACGATGGGACGATTAATGAAAAAGTTTGACATTGACTATCTTCCCTTCACCGGAGCGCTCTGCTCGGCAAACGGCTTGGGGTTCACCTGCGCACCTGGAGCGGCCTTCTGCACGCCTTCGGCGACCACGCGCTCACCCGGTTTCAGGCCGTCGGCAATAATCCACATGCTGCCGACCCGGTCTCCAACCTTCACGTTGCGGACGCTCACTTTGTTCCCGCTATCGAGCACGGCAACCTGATAGCTGCCCTGTACTTCGCTGACCGCGCGCTGGGGGAGGAGCAGAGCGCCGCTTTGGATTTTGGTAAGTGCGCGGACCTGCCCGTATCCGCCGGGACGTAGAATATTTCCAGGATTGGGAAACAGCGCGGCGATCCGGATCGTACCGGTGTTCTGATCCACCTGCCGGTTTGCAAATTCGATCCTGCCCTCGTGCTCATAGGCAGTGCCGTCCGCCAGAATCAGATCGATGGGTAAACGTTTTTCCTCCGCTTCACGGCTGGCAAGGGTGGGAAATTGTCGGTTGAAGGCGAGGTATTCCTGCTCGCTCGGAGTGAAATAGACCTTGATGGGATCAACCGTCGAAACCGTAGTGATGGGCAAGCTGCTACTCGTGCTGACCAAGTCGCCGACCTGGTTCTGCGCCAAGCCCGCAACACCATCAATCGGTGAAACGACTCTGGTGAAATTGAGATTGATCTGGGCAGTTTCGACAGCGGCTTCCGCCGCCTGAATCTGAGCTTTCGAAGTTTCTACCGATGCTTTGTTCGCAAGGTTAGTCTGGACGGCGTTGTCAAGATCTTGCTGGGTGGCGGCTTGCTCCTTGGCGAGCGGAGTGTACCTCTCGACGTCGAGCTGACTCTTCAGCTGATTGGCTTCGGCATTGATGAGCTGCGCTTTGGCCTGCGCTAACTGTGCCTTGGCCTGGTCCAGCGCTGCCTGAAATGGCCGCGGATCAATCTGGAAGAGCAACTGGCCCTTCTTGACGAAGGAGCCTTCTTTGTAATCCTGCCTGAGCAGATAGCCGGTGACCTGCGCCTTTACATTGGCGTTCACGAATCCGTCCAAGGTTCCGATCCATTGGCCGTAAATCGGAACATCCTTCTGGTCCACCTCCACGACCTCGACGTCCATTGGTTGCGGTTTCCCGGCCAGCGTCGACTTCGCGCAGCCCACCATGCTGGCCAGCACCAAGCAGATCAAACACAAGGTGCCGTGCCCGGGGCACTTGTAGTTACCGATGGTATTCATATTGTTCTTCCCCCATAGGCCAGGGACGATATGCAGCTCAGTTTTGGCATATGGCTATTCCTTTTTCTTAACCGGTCGTTTCTTAACTGATCGTTCATAAATCAATGGCTCAACCGGAGGATCGTCGGCAGCGTAATCACCAAAGCGAGCGTCGCGACGAGAAGCATAGAGGCGGCTTCTGATTCGACTGCTTTGTACCCGATGCAAATAGCACGACCACGGTTGCGAGGGGAGAGCTGCAGCACACCAATGCCTCCCGCGCGAACGGACTAACCGCGAACGGACTAACAACGTGCAACAGAAGCAGTAGAGCGAACAGAACCGCGGATTGTACGGTGACGCGAGCGAGAGTTCCAACCAGTACGGGACGTGAAAGGCGAACTGGATGAGCCGCCCAGACGAGACCTACCGCAAAAACCGCTACTCCCGAAGTGGCCGAGCCAATCAGCTCGAAACAGGCGGCTACCACGGCGGGCTGGTGAATGCTCAAAAGGACAACAGCGATTCCAAGGATCGGCGCCCATAGGAGTGGTGACTTGAAGCCGGCATTTAGTCCGGTTACGATGGCGCTCGGCTTCGAACGATCCGTGGCGACCTGCTGGTTCTTCGCGGCTGCATCCATTTCCAGCAGGACGACTGCAGGAGGCACCGTTAGATTAACTGCCAGAGCCACGAGTCCCACGGCCCCGCCGCTGGTCGGGCCCAAAAGTGGTTGGAGGACGGCAAGGCCAAACACTGGTGTAGCGGAGGTTGCGAGCACGGGCGCATAGATGATGGAAGCAGTTCCACTGAGCGACTTCACAACCCGCAGGAGCAGCCAGGCAAACACGAAAAGCCCGGCATGGGAAAGAATTAACGCCAGAACAAGACGCCCCTGCTTCAACAGAAGATCTTTCCGAATGTCGGTCATGCCGACAAAGGGAGACGCGGGCAATGCAAACGTAAGCGCAAGTTTGCTCAAGCCCGCAGACTGATCCGCATCGAAGGCACTGCTTGCCAGCGAGGGAACCGAGCGCGAGGACAAAAAAGACCGGAGTTAGCGCTCCAAATAATCCGCCGATTTTCATTGAAAACCTCCTCTAAACCGCTACAACAACATCTCTAGAACTCCACCTTGGTTCTGAATCCAAACACTACGGCGCCCTGCACGCCCCCACCCACGTTCGCGTAGTACTGGATCACGGGCTGCAGGAAAAACACGTTCGATAGTCTGCCGCTCCGTCGTCGTTTACAAAGAGGACGGGAATATTTCGCGCAGTCGTCAGTTCTATTCGCTTGAAGTTAATCTGGCAATCGTGATCTGGCAATCAGGAAAATGAGAGCGAACGTGGTAAATCCTTTTGATCCGAAGACCGTATTTTTGGCGAAGCACGCGCAACATGTGGTGTTGATTCATTTTCCGATCGCTCTGCTTGTTGCTGCAGTGGGATTCGACTTCATCGCGCACTGGACGAAGCGAAACGGCGCGGCGGATGCAGCCTATTACAACCTGCTCGTGGCGGCAATTTCGACGGTACCGGTTCTGGCCACGGGTCTCCTTGCGTGGCAATTCCAACTCGAAGGACAGAAGCTGAAAGGCATTTTACTGCTGCATCTGGTTCTGGCGTGCGTCTCGAGCGTGCTGATCTGGCTCGTCTGGTGGTTACATTTCCGCGCGCGCCGGCAGAAAACGCCTTTACCGAAATACCGCCTGATGTTCGAATTTCTGACCGTCGGCGCGGTGGCTCTGACAGCACACTTAGGTGGCTTCCTTAGCGGTGTAAACGGGCCCGGTTAGGCGCTCGCACGAACTTCCCGGATTCCGGCGACCTCCCTTCAAATTGGCTGGGAATAAAAGTGGCCAGCTGCAGTTATCAATTCGAACGCTACAAACCACGGAGGACAAATGGCAAACAAGACGCAGGATCTAATAGATCAGAACTTACAAGACCTCAACAATGATGGCGTTGATCGCCGCGGATTTCTAAAGTGCATGGCATGGGCAGGTACGGGCCTGGTCTGGACCTTGAGCGGCGGCATTCCGGTATCTCGGGCCTTCGCCAAAACCATCGGCAAAGGTGGCAGCAAAGGTTCGGACTTCAGCTTCGTGCAGATCAGCGACAGCCACATCGGCTTTAACAAGCCGGCAAACCCCGATGTCACCGCGACACTGCAGGTCGCAATCGACCGGATCAATGCGATGCCCCACAAACCTGACTTCATCATTCATACCGGTGATCTAAGTCAGCTTTCCAAGCCCAGTGAGTTCGACACGCTCGATCAGGCCCTAAAGGGAGTGACCGCGAAACAGGTCTACTTTGTGCCCGGCGAACATGACATGCTCACCGACAACGGCGAGCAATACCTCCAGCGCTATGGCAAGGGCACAAAGGGCTCGGGATGGTACAGCTTCGATCAGAAGGGCGTCCATTTCGTCGGTCTGGTGAATGTCGTCAATTTGAAAGCGGGAGGCCTCGGATCGCTCGGTCACGAGCAACTAGAGTGGCTGGAAGATGATCTCAAGGCACACTCTGCCAGCACTCCCATTGTGATGTTTGCCCACATACCTCTATGGACTATCTATCCTGACTGGGGATGGGGAACCGACGACAGTGAGCAGGCCTTGTCTTACGTCAAGCGCTTCGGCTCCGTCACCGTGTTAAATGGCCACATTCATCAAGTGATGCAGAAGGTCGAGGGCAAGCTGTCGTTCCACACGGCGATGTCAACTGCATTCCCGCAACCTGCTCCAGGAACAGCTCCCTCAGCCGGACCCATGAAGGTACCAGCCGAGCAGTTGCAGAAGGTCCTGGGTATCACGGACGTAAATTACCTGGTCAGCGGCAAGAGCCTCGCTATTGTCGACTCTCCGCTCGATGGTTCGTCAGCTTCCACCGAAAAGAGGGCTGAATAAAACATGACGCTACGGAATTGCGTCCCACGGAATAAAAGAACAGAGAGCAAGTTATCTACAGTGAAACGAAGATGTGCGGAGGAGAAGATGAGAAATATCAAAACTGATCAGTCTGTTGTTTTTACCTGGAGTGCTTTGGCGCTTGTTGCAATCGTATCTGTCATGACGCTTCGTGGCGCCTCAGGGATCGTTCATGCCGCCTCCGCCGAACCATCAACGGGGTCGCCAACGGAAGTTAAGATCGACAATTTTGCATTCACGCCTGGAGTGATTACGGTGAAGGCCGGCACTCAAGTTACCTGGATCAACCACGACGACATTCCGCACACTGTTGACAGTACCGAAGGCAAGTTCAAATCTGCAGCGATGGACACAGAGGATAAGTTCCAGTTCCGTTTCACTGAGCCGGGAGAATACCCGTTTTTCTGCCGGATGCATCCGAAGATGACCGGGAAAATCATCGTGCAGCCCTGACAAGTTCTACGAAACACGACATGAAGATCGTGATGCGCATTTATCGCGTGGCTGACCTGCTGCTTCTTCCTAGCTTTTCCTGACAGTCGCTTAGGTTGACGCAGCAGGTCAGCCAGGAACTTGCTGTTCGATCGCCTTCTCTTCGAGGCTATGATTCGCATCGACCAAGGTGAACAGTAGGCCGGAACCAAGCGTGACCATCACAGCCAAGTCCAGAGCTCGACTCCAGCCCTGGTGAACGGCAACCGACGCCGTCACCGCCGACGACACGACGCCGCCAAGACTGCCCACAGTGTTCATCAGGGCGGATAGAGATGCGGATGATCCGGGCGCCAGATCAATACAAGCTGCCCAGAAATTTGCGGCTGCAAACATAGTAAAGCCCGCGGCCAGCGCAATCATCGGCAGCGCGACAACCGTCACACTCAGATGATTTCCCAAATACAGCAGCAGGGCTGCGATTCCCATGCCGACCCAGACCGCCACGCGCCGTCCGTTGCGGCGATCAGAAATCCGAGCAATGCGATCAGAAAACCATCCACCCACGGGCGAGAGCAGGGCCATTGCGAAAAACGGCGCTGAGGTCCAGGCAGCCGCATGCATAATGTCGAGTCCGCGCTGTTTCACGGCATAATAATAGAACCAGTTGTAATAAACGTAGAAAGCATAACCTTGAAAACCGTAGCCTAAGATCAGACCCCATACTGAAACACTGGTGAGCATTTTTATCCACGGCACACTTGTGGCCAGTTGCTGGGAACGAGGTATTCCTATTGTTGTGTTTGCTGGATGGATAATCTGTATCTCTTGCGGGTTTACGCTGGGATGCTCTTCCGGCCAGTCCGTGACGTACCAGTGCCACAATGCGACGACAACGAAAGCGAGCGCGGCGGAGATGGCAAACGATGTTCTCCATCCCCAATGAACCATCGTCCACGCAATGGCAACCGGGGTCAGCGTCCCCCCCAGACCCAGACCGCAGACCTGCAAGCCGCTGGCGAAGCCGCGTTCGCGCAGCGCGGTCCAGGAAGCGATCACGCGGGTTACGTTAGAGGAGACGGCCGCTTCTCCGATTCCGGTCAGAAAACGAACCAGGCGAAACATTGCGAGCGTAGTGATTCCCGTGGCTGCCGCAAATTTTGGCACCAGGACCATGGCTCCGGATCCGACCGCAAAACATAGGATGGAAGCAGTCAGGGTGCGGCGCGGTCCAATGCGATCGCAGACATATCCCCACGGAACCTGGAACAGTGCATAGCCCCAAAGAAAGGCGCCGAAGACCATCCCCATGGAAATTGTGTTGAAAGAAAATTCTTCCTCGATGTACTTACCGGCAATGCTGAGGTTCAGACGATTCAACGCGGTGACCGCCATGATGGCCATGACGATGCTCATCACGACCCAGCGGACGTGCGTGGCGGCGACGGGCTGATCCAGGCCGTCTGGTTGACTGCGCTCGTCTTGCAACCGATTCTTCATATCCGGGAGAATAGGCGTTGGCTGGGGGTGGGAGGCCATCCTCGGAGGACCTCCCATTGGGCTGCTAGAAAATTAATTTCAATCCCAGCTGGATCTGCCGTGACGTGGTGGAAGTCTGATTCAGAGCTGTAGGAAGTGAACTGCCGTTAAAGTCGTAGAGCGAGTTGTTCTGGCCGAAGGTGTTCAAGAATCCGGGCGAGAGGAAGTTGGTGTGATTCAGAATGTTGAAGAACTCTGCCCGGAACTGGACATTGAAAGCTTCGGAAATCCTCGGGATACGGGTGTTTTTGAAAACCGAGAAGTCCACCGTGGTGAGACCCGGCCCGTAGAACTGATTGCGACGAGTGTTGCCCAGCACGTTAGAACAGAACTGAGTGCCCGCGGGCGGCGCGACAGGCGACAACGGATAAGAAGTCGGCGCACAACCATAAGGGTCGGCGGCACTGGCTACAGGCAACGACGCTGGCGCCGTCGGCGGCGTAAAGCAATTCGTGTTTAAGTAGTTTATCCCGCCGTGAATCGGGTTGCAGCCGGAATTCAGGCTGGCAAAATCCATTGAGAAATCGCCATTAAAACCCGTGCCCAGCGGATCGTTGCCGTCACCAATTGTGGTAGTGAAAGGTGCTCCGCTGTAGGCGGAAATAATCGTTCCTACCTCCCATCCACTGGTCACCGCTGAGAATAAGCGCGAACCATTTTTCATCGATGGAAGGTTCCACATAAGAGTGGCGGAAAGCACGTGCCGAATGTCGAAGTCGCACGGTCCCAGTCTTGCGGACTTAATCAGCAACAACGGCACGGCAATCGAATTGAGGAAGGTATCGCCTGTCACGGGGGCGGAACTCAAGTCCTGGCATTTCCCGAACGTGTATGAAATCTGCCCCTGAACGCCGTTGCTCAAGCTCTTTTTTAATTGCGTTTGCAAGGCGTTATACGAGGCTGCGCCATCATACAGCACGGGACGAATGCCGGATCCGCCTCCCCAGTTGGAATCGATACGGGTGCCGGTGGTCGTATTGGCGCAAGTACCGGTCCCAGTCAGTTTCGAAGGATCGCAAGGAAAAACCAATCCGACGCCGCTGACCGCCGCGGGCTGCACCAGGTTAATGTCGTCGGCTGCGGCAGAGGTGTGCAGTGACCGTGATCCGACGTAACCAACGAGCAACGTGTAACCGGACGCGAGTTGGCGTTGAACGTTCGCGTTCCAGTTCATTACATAGGGCCGTTTCGGATAAGCATCAATAAAACGGTTACGAATTTTTTGTTCATTGAAGTTGACGTTGGGGTCGATGCCGCTACCAAGCGTGGAATTCGCATCCGCGCCAATGATCTGGAAGGGGGCGGTCGCGGCCGTGTTCAGCCCGAACTCATAGGGAAGCGGCAACACGTCGAACATTCCAAAGCCGGCGCGCACAGATGTTTTTCCATCCTTAAATGGATCCCACTCCAATCCAATACGAGGTTCGAAGTCCTTGGTCGTTGGGTTTTGCAGGAGAGGACTGTTCACACCTACGGGTCCACAGGCCGTGGGACTCGACGAGCAATTCGATAGGCTGATAATCTCCTGGAAGCCCGCGGCGGCTACGGTGTAGCCGTTCACCGTGTATCCGGGCACGGTATTGGCGTCGGTTGGCTTGGTGGTCATTTCATAGCGCAGGCCTATATTGAATGTGAGATTCGGCTTGGCGCGCCAGTCGTCCTGGATATATCCCGCGAAAAGTTTCTCTCGCAATCCCACTTCGTGAGATCCGCCAGGCGCAAGAGCATTGAGCTGATCGGCCTGGTTGCTAAGAAAGTCGGTGAGGCTGCCGTAAGTGTTCATCCTGCCGTTCGGGCTCAACTGTTCGAGAACGTTGTACTGCATGTACTCAAAGGCAAAACCAAATTTTATTGCGTGCGTACCCTTGGTCAAGAAAGCGTCGTCTGCAGCCTGCAACGAATTCCAGGCATGCGTGAAGCGGTTGAAACCGCCCAACCCATATGCAGTCGTCAACCCTGGCACTGGAATCTCGGGAGGTGCGCTGGCACCGGGCGCGATCGCCAGTGCCGTGTCTTTGGCCACCGCATCACCCGACACGGGGCTGTTGATCTTTCCCAAGGCGCGGTTCAAGCCAAGACGGACAGTGTTCAGTAATTGCGGACTGAAGATGTGCGTCTCTTCGAAGCTGCCCATCTGCCTGCGAGAAAAAACGTTATGTACGGTGTTCCCAAGAGGATCGGCTTGGGACTGTGGTCCAGAGTCGAAAAAATAACTACCGGTCAGACTGTCGGAATTCGAGATGCGATGATCGAACCTGGTGATGAAATTGTTCTCGTTGGCAATGGTCGCTACATTCACGTTGAAGGTTTGGACGCCGGGGATGCCGTTCCCGCCAGTGTCCGGAGAGCCCGCTGGTGCAACTGGCCACAGGGCAAGATACGGCACGATGGCAGGCGAGAGTCCAGAATAGGTCCGTGCTGCGGCATCGGGCACATGAACGGTTCCGGAAGCCTCCTGGCTCTGGCGGAATCCCTCATAGGAAGCAAAGATGAAAGTTCGGTCTTTCACAATTGGGGCGCCCGCAGAGCCTCCAAACTGAATACGCCGGAAGGGCGCGATCGTCGGTCCATCAAAATAATTTCGCGCATCGAAAATGCTGTCGCGGTCGAAGAAGAATCCGGTCCCGTGTACTTGATTGGTACCGGATTTCGTGATGGCATTGATGATTGCGCCGGAGGTTCTTCCGTATTCCGCCGTGTAGCCCGTTGTGATAACGGAAAATTCCTGGATAGCATCTACTCCGAGATTCAATCCCGTGGAGCCGCCGGGGGCTGCGTTGGTATAGTCATTAATCGAAACTCCGTTTAGACGATAACTATTTTCATTGGGACGATGCCCGGAGTCGCTCAGCTGGTTTCCGAAGCCGCGATTTCCCTTGTTCGCATTGAACGAAGTCGTAGCCTGGTTCGGGATGTTAACGATCCCGGGCTCAAGGGTCGCCAGGCTTGTCCAGTCGCGGCCATTCAACGGCAGTTCGCGGACAGTTCTCGAATCCACGGTCGAACTTACCGCTGACGAGGAGGTCTGCACGTCAGGCGGAGTACCCACCACCTGAACCGTCTCCGTTACTTCTCCCGGCTTCAACGTAATGTTGAGAGACTGCTGCGCGCCGACGGTAAGAGTGATTCCCTTTTGCACTGCCTTCGAAAATCCCTTACTGGACGCCGACACTTCGTAGGATCCCGGCAAGAGATTGGGCGCTGAATAGAAACCGTCGCTATTTGAAGTAGCTTCGCGAATCTCTCCGGTCCCGTCGTTCTTGATGGAAACCGTCGCGTTGGCGATCGATGCCCCCGACGGATCGGACACCAACCCGGAAAGGGTCGCGCCCGCCACCTGCGCTTCGGATTGCAGCGACCAGAACACGCTCAGAAGAATCATGAGCACCAACCCCGCCTCGAGACCAACCGCCGCCGCCCTCAATCTTTTTTGGATCGTCATCGTATCCTCGCTTCGTGGCTAGGAAGTGATTTTGTGCCGCGCTACGCGGCGCGCTTCCCGGGAGCTCTTGCAACGTCTCGGCCAGAACCCCGGGTTTCGAACATTCTCAGGAGTAGGCTCCCGGAGCGAACCGGGTCACTTTGCACATGGCGAGGGGTCTTGTGCAATCCTTGCGGCGTCTGATCGAACACATTTACACATCTCTGAGCTTCTGTTTGAAAATAAAGAGGATAGGGTTTCTCCTCTCCGATTTTGACGTTGGATTTGTACAGGTCTATACTCGCTCACGGCGCTTTAGGAATCATGGGCACTCCAGCCACTGTTACGAGGATTCTCCATTTCGGTGTATTTGAGGTGGACCTCAAGGCTTGCGAACTGCGCAAGCACGGCCTTCGACTCAAGCTCCCGGAACAGCCTTTCCAGATCCTCTCCGTCCTTCTCGAGAACCCGGGCGAGATTGTCACACGGGACGAATTGCGCAGCCGGCTCTGGCCGGGCGACACATTTGTCGATTTTGACCACGGACTGAACAATGCGGTGATGCGTCTTAGGGAAGTCCTGGGCGACTCTTCCGAAAGCCCGCGCTTCGTCGAAACCATACCTCGGCGGGGCTATCGCTTCATAGCGCCGGTTGCGGGCGCATTTTTGCCCGCGGCATCCACGGTTCAGCCTGAGGTGGTGAATGGGCACGTCCCCGGCGAAGCTGGAAAGCCGCAACTACTTCAACCGTCAGCAGCAGAGGTTCGGTCCGAACCGGCAAGCCGCTACTGGCCTCCGAGAGCGCGCTGGGTAGTAGTTAGCGTTGCGATTGTATTTGCTTGCCTTCTCACCACGGCCGCCTTGTACCGTTCCCATCGGGCGGGTAAGAAGACGGTTCCACCGCAAAACAAGTCGCTGGTCGTGTTGCCTCTAGAGAATCTATCTGGAGATAAAGAGCAGGAATACTTTGCCGACGGCATGACCGATGACCTGATCGCCAACCTGGCGAAGATTCATTCTCTGCGAGTAATTTCCCGTTCGACGGCGATGAGCTACAAAGGTAGCCACAAGCCTTTGTCGCAGATCGCGAGCGAACTTAACGTGGACGCCGTCGTCGAAGGTACAGTTCTCCGGGTTGGCGATCGCGTCCGCATCACCGCCGAACTGGTTCAAGTATCTACGGATCGTCACCTTTGGGCCGATACCTACGAAAGCCAGATGGGCGACATCCTGGCCCTGCAGAATCGTGTTTCTTCCGCCATTGTGAATGAGATTCGGATCAATCTAACCCCGGAGGACCAGGAGAGGCTCGCGCGGAATCCGGCGGTAGCGCCCGAGGCGTACGAAAACTATCTCAAGGGGCGCTACTACTGGAATAAAAGATCGGACGAGAACTTGACGAGAGCCATCGGATACTTCGAAGAGGCTACGCATCAGGCACCGCAGTATTCGCTTGCCTATGCCGGGCTCTCCGATTGCTATGCCATTATCAGCGCGGAGATTTTTGGCACCATGTCCCCAGCGCAAGCCGCGCCGAAGGCAAAAGCAGCTGCTCTCCATGCGCTTGACATTGATCCCACTCTAGCCGAAGCGGAGACTTCGCTCGCTACCGTCAGGTTTAATTACGACTGGGATTGGAGTGGTGCTGCCGGGGGCTTTGCCAAAGCTATCAGGGATAATCCCAGCTATGCGACTGCCTACCAGAGATACTCACTTTACCTGATGGCCATGGGTCGGACGGAGGATAGCGTTGAGCAGATCAACAAAGCGCGCGAACTCGATCCGTTATCCATCAGCATCAACTTTAGCCTGGGATGGCGGTTCTATATGGCACGACAGTATGACCGCGCCATACAACAACTTCGCAACACACTCGAAATGGATTCATCCTACGAACTGCCGCATCTCGTGCTCGGTTGGGCGTATGTCCAGAAAGGCGATTTTGGGCTCGCTATTCCAGAATTGCGCCAGGCGGTCGAACTCTCTCATGGAACACCTTTGATGATCTCATCTCTGGCGAATGCGTATGCGCGCTCAGGAAATAAGGTCGACGCGCAGAAGCTGCTTGCCGGTCTGGTTTCCCAGTCACAGAAAAACTATGTTTCCCCGTATTATTTCTCAGTCGTTTACCTTGGGTTGGGAGAAGATGAAAAAGCTATGGACTGGCTCGAGAAAGCGTACTCCGATCGATCCAACGGTTTGGTGTTCCTGAAAGTCGACCCTTCGCTCGACCATCTGCGCTCCAATCCGCGATTCCTGGAACTGCAGCAAAAGCTTAAGTTTCCAAGTTGAGGGCGGGCAGTGAGTTGCACGGCCTTTTAACACTCGACCTTCAGTTCGTCCAACTCCAGGAACTCTTGCACGATCGGCTCGGTAGATTTTTGCATATCCGCTGAGGTGCCAAAGAAGATCGCTTTGCCCTCATGCAAAAAGACCACCCGGTCGGCCAGTTTCTTAGCCAATCGCATGTCATGGGTAACGACGATGCTGGTGAGATTCAATTGCAGCTTGAGCCGCTTGATGAGATCGCCGAGCAATTGCGCCATCAGTGGATCCACCATCGTGGTCGGCTCATCGTAGAGAACACATTCCGGCCGCGCCGCCAGTGCGCGGGCAATAGCCACCGAGCGTTTCATCCCCGTCGAAAGATCGGAAGGCAAAAGATCTCGCATTTCCTTTACGCCCACCATCTGCAGGAGTCCGTCAACAATCTGGTAGATTTGCTCTTCCGACAGGTCCCTGCTTTCGCGCAGAGGGAAGGCGACGTTCTCGCCCACGGTGAGTGAATCGAAGAGCGCTCCGTTCTGGAAAACCATGGTGACTTTTTTTCGGATAGCTTCCAGTTGCACTTCAGAAAAGTTGGTAATGTCCTCGCCGGCGACGATCACACGGCCGGAATCTGCGGTGAGAAAACCCATTAGGATTTGCAACGAAACCGACTTACCCACACCGCTGCGGCCAAGGATGCAGACGGTTTCGCCCGGCATAACGTCAAAGCTGACCCGATCGAGAACCGGCTTATCACCAAATGCTTTGGAGACCTCGCGAAATTCGATGTATGGGCGACTCACATTTTCCGGCATTCTGATTGGTTCTCAGCTCAGGGTCCAGCGGCTGTCAGGCGCTGCGCTGCTCCTCCGCCAACTCTTCGAGGGTATTCAGATTGCGGAATATGGAGCTTGAAAATCCCATGCGGTCCAACTCTGCCTTCCCGATCACTCGGGTTTCAGCTTCATCGAAAAGCAAGTCGATTTTGTTGCGTCCCGCAAGCAAGCCCATCTCGGCCGCATCGGCGAAGCTCCGGCGATAAACGGCGCACAGGGGCTGCCAGCGGTCGTCGCTACGGGGAACCACCACCGAAGCGGCGCCTGCAGCCCGCGCTTCACTGATCAGATACTGTAGGAATGGCGAAGCGACAAAAGGCATGTCGACAGCGAGCATAAGGTTGAGTTCCCTCACTGAACTCCGCAAGGCAGCATGAATTCCGCCCAACGGCCCCCGGTCATGGAATATATCTTCCACCACCGGCGCGAACCCGGAAAATTTCTCTTGGGCTCCTACGATGTATACGTTGGATGTAACCGAGCGGAGCAAGTCAAGCGCTCGCGCTAGCAAAGTGCAGCCGTCGAAGCCAACAAAGGCTTTATCCATGCCCATACGGGTGCTCTTTCCGCCCGCCAGGATATACCCGGCGACGTCGTCTGCACGAAGGCCTCCCATGCCGCGATGATACACCGCACGCCCCCAACCCCTGCTGAGGTCTCTACATCAGTCGTGAACATATTGCTCTCGGACGTTTTGGTTTTGAAGGCACGCCGATAGCCTCTATCCCGCCAACTGCCGCAAAATCTGGTTCCCCAGCTTCTGAGTCTCGCCGAAAAATTTCTGATATTCGACGAATAGACGGTTCAATTCCAGCGACTTGTCCGCCGAGAGATGCTTGCGTAGCATCATGTCGCGCACATGCACCGGGTTTGGCAACGTGGCGTCTTCCGTCAGTTCTTCCAAAGCCGTATTGGGATCGTAGTGATACATGCAGGTATTGTAGCGCCTGCGGACTCGGCGGCTGCTAGGTCGCCAAATCTAAATTGACGCTACACCAGGTTGGTACTCCACAGATCGTGGAGATGCACAATGCCTTGCAGCTTTCCGCTTCCATCTACCACCATCAACGACGTAATTTTCTTCTCCTCCATCAGTGCCAGTGCGGTGGCAGCAAACTCTTCCCCGGCAATCGTCTGCGGATTTTTCGTCATGGCTTCACCCGCCGTCAGGTCGAGGACATCTTTCCCGCGCTTCTCCAGGAGCCGCCGCAAGTCTCCATCGCTGATAATGCCTACCAGAGTTTCGTCTTCCACCACCGCCGTTACCCCCAGCTTCTTACGTGACATTTCATAGATCACATCCGGCATCGTAGTATGCGGCGCCACGCATGGCAGAGCGTCGCCCGAGTGCATCAGCGACTCCACCCGCGCCAGCTGCTTTCCCAGTTTCCCTCCCGGATGCAGGTTGGCAAAATCCTCCTCCTTGAATCCGCGCTTCTCGCTGAGTGTAACCGCCAGTGCGTCGCCCAGCGCCAGCATCGTGGTGGTCGAAGCTGTAGGCGCCAGCCCCAGCGAGCAAGCCTCCTCCGAGATGGAGCAATCAAGTGCCACATCCGCCGCCGCGGCCAGAGTGGATCCACGGGAGCTTGATGCTCGAGTGCCGGATGCTCGAGTGGAAGATGCTTGTACGCTTGCGGGCGACCCCGTCATCGCTATCAGGGGCACCTGCAGCCGCTTGATGGTCGCCAACAACGCAAGAATCTCCTCCGTCTCCCCGGACGCCGAAAGAGCCAGCACCACATCCCCGCGCACCACCATGCCCAAATCGCCGTGCAACGCATCCACCGGATGCAAGTACAACGCTGGGGTGCCGGTCGAACTCAGCGTCGCGGCAATCTTGCGGGCGATCAGACCGCTCTTGCCCATCCCCGTGACTACTACACGTCCAGCACAGCAAAACAGTAAATCCACGGCACGCTGAAACGCTGCCGCCATCGAGCTGCCAATGCGATCCGCGAGTGCGCGCAGAGCGTCGGCTTCAATGCGCACCACGTTTTCTCCAATATTTTTCATGCAAGGAAGCGTCGCGGAAATGATGTTAGAACTTGCATTCGATTTAACAGTCGTCTTCTGAAACTCGTCCTCCAGTAAAACTCGTGTCTAGAAATGGTCCTCTACAGCAACGGCCTGCGCGTGCGCTGGCTTTTGCCCTAGCACCGCAAGCCCTTTGGCTTGGATCGCGCGGTCCCACGGGCCAGCCTGCCAATTGTCGCGCATCTTCGCGGGATGTTTCCACGGAGGCAGCGCTACCATCAGATTACGCGCCGTCGAGTGCAGGTAGGGTTCATACATCGAGCGCAGCTTCGCCAGTTTCAGCCGTGCTTCATCCGAACTTCGCAACTTCAATCCCGCAGCTAGGAGTACTTCTCGTAATGCGTTGAAATCCTCATCTGTCAATCGTTCTGGGGCTTGCGGATCGTAGCGCGCATTCACCACCTGTGCCAGATCTACAGCCGCGTGGCGCGCCATGGCGAAGGTTAAACGCGCCTGCCCGGGATGAATGCCTTCAATGCCAGTGATCAGCAATGAAGTCACATCCAGCATGGTCATAAGCGCTCCCAGCCATGACTGGTTGCTGTGTTGCGACCGAAAAAAACTCAGGACCGGATAAGAAATGCCGCTTTCCAGCAGCTCCCCCGCCCAGCGCTCCCAGTCGCGCAAAACTTCGTCGAGAACAGTTTGCTCAATCGCCGGATTCTCGGAGCTTCCCGCCAGCCGCACCAACAATTCGGCGGCGGTCGGAGGCGATCCCGCACGCGCATCGAGCATTGAGATCTGAATCTCACGACGGGAAAATGAAGCGTACACCACCGGCAGGTACCCGATCACTACGCCGAGAAATCCAAAGCCCAAACCCGCTTCGAGCACCGACAACACTCGTGCCCATGCCGATATCGGCACAATATCGCCGTATCCCAGCGTAAAGAAGGTTTCGCCACTGTGGTAAAGGATCCTGGCGAATGTAATTGGCTCATTGCTGAGCTGTTCGTGTCCGCCTAGACCGTATTGCAGCAGTGCAAAGCCGAGGATTAGGCCCGCCGCCCAAAATTCCAGAAGCAGAATCAGAGAAAGCGGCCCAAAGTATCCCAAGAAACTTTGCTGCCGGGCAGGTGTCTTAATGCAGTTGGCAATTCTCGTCCACGGAATCCAGGTTCGGCGGTAGAACCAAGCCGTTAGCTTGAAATGTCGCGTCACGCGCCGAGGCAGCACTACGGTTTCGAACGCATCCAGCAGCACCACGCCAATGATGACGCCGCCGGAGATAATCGCGGGAATGTTGACGTGCAAGCTCATGCCGGAATCTCACTTGCAATCTTGATGTGGAGGGAAGGGTATCAGATGCTTGGAGTTTCCCGAAAGCTGACTACTGCGGCTTGGGCTGTGCCGGCGGAGTTTGTGCCGGCGGCGTGGCCGGTGGAGTGGTGGTAGCGGGCTTCTTTGCCACCGGCTTCTTCCTGACCACGGGTTTCTTAGCCGGCTCGTTATCGTCCACCACGGTTTTCTTCGGAGGAGCGACCGGAATCGCCGCCTGCGCCGTCTTCAGGTCCGCACGCAGGCGCACGATCTCCTGCTCTTTCGAGGTTGCCAGGTTATTTACGCGATCGGCCAACTGTTTCCGAGTCCCCTCAAAGTTGCTCAGATCGTTCGATAACGCCTGAAAATCATCTTTCGGCCCAAACGCTCCCGTGGATTCCACCACTCCACCGAGCACGTCGTAGAGTGCATCCAAATTCCGATAGAGCTTAAAGGTCGCGGGCATGTCTTCCGCCGAGTTTCGCAACTGGGCAATCATCTCCGGCAATGCGTTCTGCAGATTTCGCTGGACCGATTCCACGTCACCCAGCATTTGTTTTTTCGTAGAGCTATCGGTCTTCCAGCGCTCGATTCGCAACTTCGTCAGGTCGGCCTGCGTAGTCTTGGCCGCCGCTTCCAGCTGCTCCAGCAGCCCATTCAGTTGGGTCACGGAGGCATAAGAAACCGGGCCGCCCTGCGGCACCACCGCCGGACCGTTCCCTTCCACCGATTGAGGGCCTGCGTAAATCGTGGGGGCGGCGGTAACAGCTTGACCGGAGGCTGCTGCACCCCACAGCAAATACAGCGTGAAAGGAACGGAACAAGAGACGAATTTAAGATTCATGAATTGGGGAGTCAGAGGCGCGACGCGTCAATCAGAATATAGATAAGCTGAGGATACTACAAGCGTTACGTCCGTTCCATTTCCTCATTTGAGATGTCCGACCTACAATCTCTTCATGGAACGCAAAATCTTCTGGACGGTCTTCACGGTGCTCGGCCTGCTCGCAGATTTCTTGCTACCCATTTGGTGGGGCCTCGCCGCCACCATTCCCATCCTCTTCATCGCCTGGTGGGTCGCCTACCGCAGCGATTGGTTTTGAACCAGAGAACGCTTTAGCCGCTAGCGGTCTGCGTCATGTTAAAAGTGCCGCTCACGTTGCTACAGCCATTTCCACTACCAACAACCGCCCAGTTGCCTATGATCACGCCATTGCTGAGGGTGTTGTTGGTAGTGTTAATCGTTCCCGTCACTGAAGTACTGGTCAGGGTCAGCGTGTTTCCGCCGGAGGCTATTGTGAACGAAAACGTGCCGGTCACCTGGTCTGCCGCATTGAATGTCACCTTCAAATTCCCCGTCGGGGTTTCCCCCGTCACCGGAAAGCAGCCTCCGTTTATCTGGGTCAAAAATTGAAAGTTCGAAACGCTCAAAGCCCCGCTGCCCCCACTCACGGTCCACTGCGTGATGAAGCTAAATCCTGACGCCACGCCATCGCCGCCTGACATCTCCGCCTGCCAGCCGCCACTCGCTGCGGTTTGCACAGCAGTTGAATTGCTGCTGCATCCATTCAGCATGAGCGCGACCAGCAATAGGATTGCTACTTCCTTCATGAATTGTCCTTGAGCTTTGCTATCGGCAGCGAAATTCTACTCCAAGATTACAGAGATGCGCCCTGACCGGTCAATGGATGTAAGGACCGTCCTAAGGTATCGGACTGCAGCAACGGCTTCTACGCCTCACCAGTTAGGAATATCGCGGGGCGCCGTCCTCCGCCCTGGGACTAAGCGCCGTCGCTATTTGAGGTAGTAGCCAGAGACTCTCCACTTGCCATCCTTATCCAGCATGGGCGTAACCGTCTCCACTGCCGCCTGCTTGTGTTCGAAACTGCTTTCGTACTGAATGACCACATATTCGCCATCGGGGGCGCCCGGTAAGGTTTTGGTATAGGTAGCGCCCTTCAGCTTACGCCAGAGCAGTTTGCCCAGCGGATCGCGACTCGCCCGCAACGCGCTCTGCCACTGCTCCTTTGTAACGGAGGCCTGGAAAATCTGCGCGCATTCCTGCCAACTCTCCGCATACTTGCCGGAATCGGTCAGCGCTAGCCAAGATTCCGAGGACTGTTGCGCAAGCTGCTCGGGCTTTTGCTGGGCCGTGGCCTGGGCGCAGGTTGCCCGCAGCAACATAAGCAAGGAAAAAGCTGCCACTATCTTAAAGGTGTATGGGCAGACTCTTCTCATCACGGTTCTCCTTGTAGATGAAACTACGCTCCCCGCCTTCCCTTCAACTCCGCCAGCAACTGCTCGATCCGATCTTCTTTCTCGAGCGCGGCCAGCCGATCTTCCATGTTGTCTCCTGCGATTTCGGATTTAGCCTCACTCACAGCTTGCGAATGCGCTACCTTGCGCTTCATCCTGTCGAAAGCCGCCGCTTTCGAGCCATCGCCGATCGCAAGGCGAGCGTCGCTTGCCTTGCCCACGGCGCGGGCGCGACGATGTTGCGCAATCAGCAGATCGGCCTTGCCCTGCGCCTCCGTCAACTTCTGCTCCAGTTGCCGCAGCGCGGATTTCAAATTTTCAACCTGCGCCTTCTGATCGCTCACCTGCTGCGTGAAGTTCTCAATCATCTCGCGGTAACTCTCGACGCGCTGCAGAGAAGCGCGTGCCAGGTCGTCCTGCTTCTTGTCGACCGACAACTCGGCCTTGCGCATCCACTCAGCCACCTTGTCTTCGTTTTCTTTCCTCTTTTTCTCCAATAGATGCTGGTCGGCGATGGCAATCGCCACCTGCGTCTTCACCTGCAGCAGTTGATTCTGCATATCGAGAATCACCTGCTTGATCATCTTTTCCGGCTCCTCGGCCTTATCAATCAGGTCATTGAGGTTCGCCCGGACTAATGTGGAAACGCGCTCTAGTAATGCCATGATGGACTCCTTTTCTTGAACTACTCTTCTAACTCCTAACTCCTAGCTCTCGATTTCGTTTTGTCGCTTCGCAGTTCGCGCACGTTCTCGGTCGCAGAGTACTGCCAAGGGCCATGCCGATTCCCACCCCAATCCCCAGCCAGATAGCGATATGTCCCGCCATCACTCCGAGGGCCACGCCCAATGCTGCACCCAGCGCAATTCCTAAACCCATTCCTTTCGATTTTCGATTCATAAGCTCTACTCCGATTCCTCCGCCGAGGTTCGCTCGGCGTGGCCGGGTTGAGACCCCGGCCCCGCACGAGCAAATGCAAACCAAACCGGCTCGTTCCTGCTAGGCCTTCGGCAGATCGGCTGGCTTCAAAGCCTTGTCGCCGATCTGACGCACCTTGCCCAGCAATTCCGACAGCGGCATGCCCGAAAGCGTCTCGAACAGCGCGGGCACTTGTGCCGCCATCTTGGCGATGTCGCCGGTGATTTTGTTCATGCCCGCGGCTTCGCCGTTTCCGGTGGAGACGATGGTGATCTTGTCGACATTGGCCAGCGGAGCTGCCAAAGCTTTCACGATCTCAGGCATGCTGGCAAACAGCTTGTCGAGCACTGCCGCCTGGTTGTATTCCTGATACGCCTCGGCTTTCACATTCATCGCTTTGGCCTCGGCTTCGCCTTTCTTGAAAATGATCTCGGCTTCGGCCTCACCTTGCGCGCGAATCGACGATGCCTGGCCTTCGGCCTCCGCGATCAACCGCTGCTTTTCCGCCGCGGCCAAGGTCTCAATCCGCTGACGTTCGACTTCAGCCGGCTTCAGTACAGTCGCGATCAGTTCCTTCTCGCGGCGGTTGATTTCCGCTTCCTGCACCTTTACCTGCTGCTCTTTTTCGATCTGCTGCACCTTCACCTGCTCGGCGATCACCTGCTGTTGCATGATGTTGGTCTGGATGTCGTACGCTTTATCGGCCTGCGCCTGCTGGCGTTTCGTCACTTCAAGGTATTGCGCCTTTTTGATTTCCAGATCGCGTTGCGATTCCGCTTGCTTCGCCAAAGATAATGTTTCCGCTAGCACGCGCTCCTGATCCGCTTGTGCCTTGGCCACAGCCGATTCCCGCTGTGCCAGTGCTCGCCTGATCGCCGTATCGCGGTCGGCTTCCGCCGTGGCGACATCGGCGTCGCGCTTGATTCGCGCCACATCCGGCTTACCCATGTTCGTGATGTACTCGTTCTTGTCGCGCACTTCCTTGATGGTGAACGAAATCACCTCGAGCCCCATCTTGTTCATATCCTCGGCGCACGTTCCGCGCATGCGATCGGAAACCATCTCCGGCTGCTTTACGATTTCTTCCACCGTGAGTTGCCCGATGATGCCGCGCAGATGGCCTTCCATGACCAGCCGGATCAGCCCTTCGCGCTCCTGATCGGATTTGGTCAGGAATTGCTCGGCGGCGGTCAGCACAGATTCCCGGTCGGACTTCACTTTGATCTGCGCCACCGCCTCGACGGTCACAGCGACCCCCTGTTTGGTGTAGAGATCCTGCTGAGGCGCCACGTCGAACGACATCAGTTCCAGCGACAGATCCTTGCAGATCTGGACCATGGGAAGTACCAGCGTGCCGTGTCCTTGCACAACGCGCGTCCCGCCCAAGCCGTACACGATGAGTGCCTCGTGCGGCCCCGCTTTGCGATATAGCCTGGCCATCCCACTCATCAGGAATAGAAGGACCATCACTCCGAGCCCCGCGAAAATCCAAATCTCCACCATCCGTGACACCTCTGGCATAACGCCTCCTGTTACAAGTGCTGCCCCAATAATGACCGTCAACCTCTGTTGCTATTGCTATTGATATTGCAACTCACTCATCGGCTGACATCTCGCTCCACAAACGCACGTAAGCAATTCCCTTTTCGTAGCGAGTGACCACCACTTCGGTCCCCTTACCGACGGCGCTCCCATCTTCACTGCGCGCGCCACACACACGGCGCGTTCCCATCTGCGTATAAATCATTTCTCCCGTACCGCCAGCCCGGATCGCACTGCAGATTCGACCCAGCACTCCCACCATCTCGTAGTCGGCCGCATCCATATTCTCGTGGTCGGAGATCAACACCCGGCTCAGAAACACGAACACGATCCCCCCACCCACCAGTCCGCTGGTGACTGAAGCCAGCAATCCGAAGCCGACCCACACCCCGGAGTAGCGTGTCAGCAAATATCCCGTGCCGCCAAACCAGGCCAGGAATGCGGTCAGCGTGACGAAGTTGAACGGCGATACTCCGCCGCCCTGCTGCACGGTCTGACTTGTTCTTGCGCTGCTTCCGGCCAGGGTATGTCCGGAGACTGGCGCATGAGCGACCGGAACCGTTGCTGAAGGAATATGCGCGCCGCCGACGTGCCCGTGGAAATGCGGCAAGTGCAAGCGTCCGGTGCGCGCGCCTCCCAGAACGAATGAGAAGAAACTGAGGCAGAAGCCAACGGCGAAGCAGATCAGATAGAAGTCTGCCCAGGTCATGGAGTAGTTCATCGGACTCGCCTCCCCTCTAAACTGGCCACCCGATTTCGAGCTCCGCGGTCGTGATCCGCCCGCTTAAGCTCCTCGCGACGACTCTCGCGCCCCTGACTCTTCCGAACCAGACTCGTACTGCCCGCCAATTCCGGCCGCAAAGCTTCTAACAGGCGCTCGGCTAACCCCGGCGTATCCAGAATCGCACCCAAGAGAAGCAAGCAGCGACGCGTGTCCTTCTCCCGGGCCGCCTTGATCAGCACGTCGCTGATCTCCGGATCACTGACGAACCGCTCCGACCCTTGCAGGAGCCATACATCGAGTTGACCTTCTGTTGTCCGCAAGTCCGAAGTAAGTTCCGTGTGATAGCCTTCCGGGTCATCCACCAAAAATCCGGGATGCACCTTGAAAAACTTCGCCAGGAGGGCCCGCGAAGACTGTGTCATATGGGGTCGCGCGCCGCTTTCAATCTGCGACAAATACGACTGACTGATGCTCTTCTTCAGCTCCTGACGGACCGCTTTCACAATCTCCTGCTGGGTCATCGGCCGCTCCAAGCCGCGCAGCGAGCCTTCCACCTCCCGCAGGTAACGAATTTTCTCGCCCAAGTTCATATAACAAATTGCAATAGTTATATTGCAATTTGCGATACAAGTCAAGAAATGTATGCGCCGTATTTTTAATGGGTTACGGGAGCTTAAAGCCCGGCTTCAATACGAGACCGGGGGTCGAGATAATCGCGCAACGCGTCGCCGATGAAGTTGAAGGAGAGCACGGCGAGCATGACCGCGAGCGCGGGAAAGAGCACGAGATGCGGCGCGTCGAACAAGTGTGCGCGGCCGTCGTTGAGCATGGCGCCCCAGCTTGCGGTAGGCGGAGGTACGCCGAGTCCGAGAAAACTCATGGTGGCTTCGGCAAGAATGGCTCCGGCCATGCCGATGGCAGCTTGCACGATCACGGGCTGAATAATGTTTGGGAGGATATGGCGGACGATGATGCGGAGATCGCTAGCCCCCAGAGCGCGGGCGGCTTCGACAAATTCGCGTTCGCGCGCAGCGAGGACTTGTCCGCGGACCAGGCGGGCGTAGCCGACCCAGCCTCCAAGCGAGAGCGCGAGAACAAGATTAAAGATGCCGGGGCCGCGGAAGGCGACGAATGCGATGGCAAGAAGAATTCCAGGGAACGAGAGAAACGCGTTCATCAGGACGACGTTGACAAAGCGGTCGATGCCACCGCCGTAGTATCCGGCGATAGAACCGATAACGAGCCCGAGTGCAAGCGAGGTGAGCACCACGCAGCTTCCGACCAGCATCGATACGCGCGAACCGTAGACGATGCGCGAGAAAATGTCGCGCCCTAGTTCGTCGGTCCCGAACCAGTGGGCGTGAGATGGACCGCCGAGGCGCGCGGGAAGATTGATGGAGGCAGGATCTTGCGGCGCGATCCAGGGAGCGAAAAGGGCAAAGGTCACGAAGACCACAATCAACGCGACGCCCGTTGCTGCGAGCGGGTTATGGCGAGCGTTTCCCGCAATCCGGCGGCGGAACGAGATGGCGGCAGTCGACATGACGAAATATTAAATTGTTATGCGACCTTGAGCCCGCTCCCAAGTTGTGTTCTCATTAGGGGATGCTGGGCCGTGCGGGCCGACCCGCATGCGCACCAAAACCTCCACCTCTAGCTTACATTCTGAGGAGAAAAAATCATGAGCAAAGTCTCGTATATTCCCAAGGATTACAACTCGGTTACACCATACCTGATCGTTAAGGGCGCTGCCCAAGCCATTGAGTATTACAAGAAAGTCTTCGGAGCGACTGAAACCGTTCGTATGAATGGCCCGGACGGCAAGGTCGGGCACGCCGAGTTGAAGATTGGCGATTCGCACATCATGCTGGCCGACGAAAATCCCAGCATGGGGCAGGGACACACCAGCGCGGCCACCATCGGCGCGAGCCCGGTGAGCCTCTATGTATACCTTCCGGACGTCGATCGCGTGATCGAGCGCGCGGCCGCCGAGGGTGCGAAAATCCTGAAGCCGGTTCAAGATCAGTTCTACGGAGACCGCTCCGGCTTCATTCAAGATCCGTTCGGACACCTGTGGGGCGTTGCCACTCACATCGAGGACGTCTCGCCGCAAGACATGAAAGAACGGATGAAGAAAATGGTGCAGGCAGCGTAGTTTGATTGGGCAGGAGGCGGGGCAGAGATGCTCCGCCTCGATACTTCTGTCGGAGGCCTAGAGTTTTTCGCCCCTTGCTGCTGCCTGGCCGGCAAGAAGAAATGTCTTAGGATACTTGCCCTCTCCGCAGAGTTTGAACGAGCCGAAATCCTTGAACCAGCGCCCTTCGGGGACATTCGGTCTTGTCTCCGGTGGGGAGCGATACGCTCCGGCGGACGTGTTTCGTCGTCATAGCATCGTAATTCACCAATTTGGTGCACGCCGATGCAGACGCGAACTCAAAGTCCTCACCCTGTCGCAAAGAACGCGACAAGGATCGGCGCCAAGAGCTGTCATTTCTCAGCTGATTTGATGATTTCTTTGAGAGTATCAAAATCGCTGGCACCAATCGGACCAAGCAAGTAAGCGACGGCGATTTTCACTCCCGAATTGTCTCCCTCAAGTATTCCGAGGTAGGTCTCCCTCCCTTTGACCACAGCATCCTTGGGTGGCCTGAACCCAGGCTAACTCCTGTTCCAACCTCTGTTTGAACCCCGGCTTTCCGACCTCCGACTGGAGCAGCGCCGTATGCTGATGAACGTCCCCATAGGATCTCGCACTAAACAAGAGAGCGAGAAAAGCGAGGACGTCGTGCTGGCCAGGCGTCGCGGGCTGCCGGAGCAACTCCAGGAAGACAGGCGCCGCTAGCCAGCTAGTTGCCTCGTAGATAGTCCCTTGGTGCCAGATGTTCCCATGGAGTTTCGACCAAGCATCATTATTCATTTCGGACGTTCACATCGGGCGAGGTCAGGCCCCGGATCAAGTCGGGGACGTCAGTGGCAGGACCAAAGGCGTGCTCGATCCTCGGCCATGGGATCGAATCAATCGCTGAAAAAAGTTTTTCGAGATCGTCATTCATTCCCTAATCCTCGGGTTCGCCACCGAGTACAACACATCCGTCAGAAAATTCACTGCGACGTAGGTCAATCCAATCGCCAGGATGCAGCCTTGAACCAAGTAGTAGTCGCGGTTTGAGATGGCTTGGATCGTGAGGCGGCCAATGCCGGGCCAGGAGAAGATTGTTTCGGTGACGATTGCGCCGGCGAGTAGGGCTCCGAATTGAAGCCCCAGAACGGTGATGATGGGGATCATGGCGTTACGCAGGGCGTGGCGGTAGACGACGGTGCGCTCGGGCAGGCCTTTGGCGCGGGCGGTGCGGATGTAGTCCTGGCTGAGTTCTTCGAGCATGGAGGTGCGCACCATGCGGGTGAGGATGGCGGCAAGGGCTCCGCCCATGGTGACGGCTGGCAGGACGAGGTTGGCGAACGAACCGGCGCCGGAGACGGGGAGCCATCCTAGCTTGATGGCGAAGAGAAGAATCAGGATTGGGCCTAGCGCGAAGTTGGGGAACGACAGACCGAAGAGGCTGACTATGCTGAGCAGGCGGTCGTCCCAGCGGTTGCGGCGCTGTGCGGAGCGTACGCCGGCGGGGATCGACAGGATGATGGCGACGAATAGCGATGCCAGCGTGAGTTGCAGGGTGTAGGGATAGCGCTGTGTGAGCATGCGCGTTACGCTTTGGTTGTAGCGGAACGAGGGGCCGAGGTCGCCGTGGAGGACTCCGCGCCAGTAGTGGAGGTATTGCTCGCCGAGCGGGGCGTCGAGGCCGTAGGCGTGGCGGGTGGCGGCAATGTCAGCGGGCGGCGCGCCTTCGCCAAGCATCTGCTGGATGGGGTCTCCGGGGACAAGATGAATTAGAAGGAACACCAGGCTCACGACCAGCCAGATTACTGGCAGAGTGTAGAGGACGCGCTGGAGGAGGCGGATTGCCATCAGTCGGTGGTCGATGGCTTTTCGCCGCTGGCTGCGTGACTCGCCGATTTGATGTGGGCGAGGTGGTGGGACATATGGGCAAGGTAATCCTCAAGCACGAACCTCAGGGTCATAGGTTCGGAGCGAGCGATTGTGCAGGTTCGCGTCCAACCGGAATCGGTCACCGAGGCGACGGCCATGAGAAGTTGCCGATTCAGTGCTGCCCACAGGTCGATGAGCTCGCGCCAGTCGCGTTGCTGGTAGCGATGCACCTGCACCCAGCGTTGCTGTTCGTACCCAGACATGGCTGGCTGGTCTTCTAGTAGCGTTCGGACGATCCGCTGATGGTTGTTGGCGGCGGAATCGAGCAAGTGGCCCAATTCCTCTTTGGGCGACCATTTTTCAGGAGCCGGCTTGAGCGCGGCCGTGGCGTCTGACAATCCTGCTAGCTCCGAGGGCACGGTGTCCAATAGGTAACGAAGGAGTTCTGCTGGTGATTGCACTCAACCCTCCGAAGTTGATTCAGTCTCCCGCCTGCTTCGCAGGCTCGGCTTTGCCTTCGACGTTTTTCACTTTCTCAATCTTCACTCTGGCGATGCGGTGAGCTTCCATTTCTTCCACCGTATAACGATAGCCTTCGTACTCGAACGATTCGCCAAGATACGGAATGCGCTGCAGGCGGGCGAGTACAAATCCGGCGAGGGTTTCGAAGCCGGCGTCGCGGGGCAGGAGCAGGCCGTGTTGAGTTTCGAGATCGCGGATGTTTACCGAGCCTTCAAGCAGCAGGACAGACTCATCAGCCAATCCGGGCTCCGGCGCTGAGACGTCGAATTCGTCTTCGATGTCACCAACCAGTTGTTCCAGAATGTCCTCGACGGTGATGACACCTGCGGTGGAGCCAAACTCGTCGACCACGACGGCGAGATGACGGCGGCGCTGCTTGAATTCATCCAGCAGTTCGGCCAGGACTTTAGTCTCGGGGACAACCAGAACATCGTGCATGATATGGGCAATCTGCGTGCGCGCGATGCGCGAAGCAAGAGGCTGGCCAAGATTAATCAGGCGCAGCCGCACCCAGCGGACGAGTTCCTTATAGTAAAGTACGCCGACGATGTGCTCGGGACCGCGTTGCGGGTCGTAGACCGGGATACGCGAGTGCTGGCCTTCAACCACGCGATTCAAGGCTTCGTCGAGCGTAAGGTCGGAGGGCAGGGAAAAAATATCCGGGCGGGCGACCATGACTTCGCGGACGGTAATGCTATCGAGTTCGATGGCATTGTGGATCATTTCTTCTTGCGACTCGGGAATCTGACCGAACTGACGGCTGGCAGTGACGATAAGTTTGAGCTCATCCGGCGAGTGGACGGCGCCTCCGCGGCGAGTTTCGCGCGCACCGAACAGACGCAACACCAGGCCGCCGGAGCTGCGCATAAAGAAAAGCAGAGGCCGGGTAAGTGTAAGAAATGCCTCCATGGGCGCGGCCACGGCGAGGGCAATCTGTTCGGCGCGCTGCAGGGCGAGGGTCTTGGGGACGAGTTCGCCAAGCAGCACGTGCAGGTAAGTGATCAGACTGAAAGCGATCACGATGGCGATGCCATGGGCGTAGACCGCCGCGTGCGGAACTTCATGAACGAAACGGAGAGCTTCCACCAGGCGGGCGACCATGGGTTCGCCGATCCAGCCTAAAGTCAGGCTGACCATAGTGATGCCCAGTTGCACCCCGTTGACGACTTCATCGAGATGCTGATGGAGACGTTGGACCATGCGGGCGCCGATGCGTCCGGATTGGATCAGCTGTTGAATGCGAGTATCGCGAACGCTGACCAGGGAGAACTCGGCAGCCGCGAAAAACGCATTCGCTGCCACCAGGAGAAGGATCAGAAGCACCCGGAGCAGCACAAAGGCGATCATGGATGGGTAATTCTAGCATTGCAAAGGGCCTGAAAAGAGCCGTACTCGTGTAGACCTGGCGGCTAAAATTCCTCAATTACAGAGGACACCGGGGAATCCGAGTAAGCTTTTGGGCTGGTGTGGCTAACCTTTTTTCGATTGGGACGGTCTAAGTGGCAAGTGGCAAGTCCTTTAGATCGCTGCGTGAAATCTCTGGAACTAAGACATCTCCAGCTGCGTACAACACAAGTAAGAGCGGCACGGCTCTATTCCCAGCAAGTCTTCAGGAGGCGTTTGTGAACGGGAACGGAAATAATAAGAAGAAGCGTCGCAGACTATTTATCTATGGTGGCATCGGGCTGGGGATCGTCCTGCTGATCGCGGTCGGCGTATTCGCGGCTACCCGTGGTGGAACCAAGATTGATCCGTCGAAACTGGCGAAGGTGGAAAAAGGCGACCTGGCTAAGAGTGTGGTGGCAACCGGCAAGGTCACCCCGATCACTAAGGTGGAAGTGAAGTCGAAGGCCAGCGGCATCGTCAAGAAACTGCTGGTGGAATATGGCGACCGGGTCAAGAAGGGCCAACTGCTGGCGCAGCTCGACAAGGTGGAGATCGAAGCGCAGGTGGCGCAGTCGCGGGCCGCATTGGACGCAGCCGAGGCCAACCTGAACAGTTCGCAGGCGGATTATGAACGCTCCAAAGTCGACGCGGAAGGGCCCGACGTGCCGTTGCTGAAGCGCGCCTACGACCGGGCGGTGGGCATGGCGAAGGATGGAGTGGTCTCCGCATCCGCACTCGACGATGCCGAGAAGAACTATGAATTGGCGCTGAATAAGCAGAATGTTTCCAAGGCGCAGATGATCGTGCTGAAGGCGAAGATCGCGCAGTCCCGAGCACAGGTGGCCGAAGATCAGGCCAATCTCAAGCAGTTGGAAGAGCAGCTCAGCTATACCGACATTGTCTCTCCGATCGATGGCATTGTGCTCTCCCGTGATGTGGAGATGGGTGACGCGGTGAGCTCGATCCTGGTGCTCGGTTCTTCGGCCACGCTGGTGATGACGCTCGGCGACACCAGCGAAGTCTATGTGAAAGGCAAAGTGGACGAGAGCGACATTGGCAAGGTGTACCTGGGTCAACCGGCGCGCATCAAGGTGGAGTCGTTCAAGGACAAAACTTTTACCGGCAAGGTGACCAAGATTTCTCCGATGGGTGTGGAGAAGGATAACGTCACCACGTTTGAAGTGCGGGTTTCGATACAGAATCCGGGTGGTGAACTTAAAGCTGAGATGACAGCCAACGCGGAAATTATCCTCGAAGAACACAAAAGCGTCCTGCAGATTCCGGAAGGCGCGATTCTCTACGACAAGGATAAAAAGGCGTCGGTCGAAATTCCCGATCCGAAGGGCAAGGAAGGCAAGGATAAGGTTGCGGTTAACATCGGAATCTCGAACGGCGCGAAGACAGAAGTCCTTAGCGGGCTGAAAGAGGGCGACCAGGTGGTGCTGCAGTAGGTCGGGCTCGGGCTTGGGCTTTTGACAGCTTCTACATTTAGGGAGTGATGCGACATGAATGGCAGACGAAATTCCTGCAGTGTGCCCATGGGTCGATCCCGCTTTCCATTCCCGGCGATTGCGCTCGGGGTGCTGTTTATTTCCACCGTGGCGTTCGCTTCCACGCCGCAAGGCACTTTCGACAAGACGTTCCCTGTCAGCGGGCCAGTGGATTTGGAAGTGCAAACTCGGTCGGGCAATGTCACGGTTCGCAGCGGTGCGGCAGGATCAGTCTCTATTCACGGGAAAATTTTCGTCGGGGACCATTGGCTGTTCGGAAACCGGCACGCCGATGTATCAGACATTGAACAGAATCCTCCGCTGCGGCAGGAAGGGAACAGTATCCGCATCGATTATGTGAATGCTCGCGATATTTCGGTGGACTATGAAATCACCGTGCCCGCGGAAACTACGATCCGCAGCCGCAGCGGCTCCGGCGATCAGACGATTGAAGGAACTCGTGGCAACATCGACCTGCAAACCGGTTCCGGAGACGTGAGACTGCGGAGGCTGACGGGCGAAATTCGTCTGCAGACTGGGTCGGGCGATGTGCGGGCTCTCGGGATTTCAGGTCCGGTACGCGCAGGCGCGGGCAGCGGCAACATCGAGGTGGAAGAGGATGGAGCGGGTGATGTCGATCTGCACACCGGATCCGGCAACGTTTCGGTTCGCGGGATGCAAGGGTCTCTTCACGCCGAAGCGGGTAGCGGAGACATTTCCGCCGAAGGCACTCAGACCGGAACCTGGGAGATCCGCACCGGATCGGGGAATGTGCACGTCCGTTTGCCGGCGAATGCGGCTTTTGACGCCAATCTTTCCACGAGTTCCGGAACACTTGACGTTGGACCGGCGATCACCATGACCGTGCAGGGACGGGTGCAAGAGGCGCGCAAACAGATCATGGGGAAAGTGCGCGGCGGCGGCTCTTTGCTGACGGTGCGCACCGGCTCGGGCGACATTCATATTGAGTAGCAGGCAGTCAATCGGGTGCAGGGTGGCTTTTACCGGATAACAACGACTGACCTAGTTGCTCGACCTATTACCTCCGTGCCTTGACGTTCAGACTGCTAGGAATTAACGTCGAGGTTTTGGGAGTATTCTGTCTCCCAACCGCGAGGAAATCTTGGCGCATCGTCCTGTCATCACTCTGACCACCGACTTCGGCAGCAATGATCATTTTGTAGGCGTAATGAAAGGCGTGATCCTGGATATAATTCCCGAGGCGCAGATTGTAGATATCTGCCACTCGGTGCAGGCTTTCGACGTGCTGGATGGCGCGCTCACCATTTCTCAGGCCTATTCCTATTTCCCCACTCGGACAGTACACATTGTGGTCGTGGATCCTGGCGTCGGCACGGCGCGCCGGCCGATCTTAGCCTCCAGCGACAAATATCATTTTGTTGCGCCCGATAATGGCGTGCTTTCGATGGTCTATGCGCGCGAAAGCCGAATGCACGTGCGGCATATCACTTCCGATCATTATTTTCTGCAACCGGTGAGCAATACCTTCCACGCGCGCGACATTTTTGCTCCGGTGGCCGCGTACCTTGCCAAAGAGGTCGATTCGCTCAAATTTGGAGAAGAGGTTCAGGAGTACGTGCGTTTTTCTGCCCCCAAACCGAAGGCCGTGGACGAGAACAGGCTTCGCGGTGTGGTGCTCAAGGTTGACCGTTTTGGAAATCTTATTACTAACATCACGCCGCAAGATGCTCCCATGCTTTTCGAGGCCGGCGCCAGTGGATTCAAGATTGTCGCTGGCAGCCGCGAGATCACTGAACTCCGCAATGCCTACGCGGAGGGCGCTCCGGGAGAAGTGATCGGAATTCTCGGCAGCATGGGTTTTTTGGAAATCGCCGCCAATCGCGGCGCGGCGACGCAATTAACGGGCATCGGCAAGGGATCTGAAGTCAGCATCATTCTGGGTGAAACTGCAGCTGCAGGCAAAGGCGCGTAGCCGGCTTCCTAGGGATTCTTTGGTTTGGGATGGGCGTAGCGCTCCATCTCGCCCGTCCACTTGAGAAAACGCCACAGACTTTTACGCTCCCGCCACATAAATTCCCAAAACTCCAGAAAGCCGATCTGCGTCATCTTCACTCCGCAGTACGTTTCGATGCGCCACAGCAGATATGGACTTCGCCACGGAGCCAGCCGATGGCCTTTGGTGGCGTTCCACAGAAAGCGAAGCGAATGGCGCATGGCACCATCATAACCATAGAACGCATGTTTAGAACGCATCTTTCGCCTATGCGCATCTCATGCCGCACTCAATGAATCGATGGACTTGACATAACTGTCAATCCCGAGCAACGCGAGGGACCTTGCTGTTCGCTTACACCGGCAACGGGTGCGCTGCGAGCAGAAACCAGTCCCTCACGTTGCTCGGATGACAGTGCGTATGGGGGTACAGCAATTGCCGCCATCGTTCCGTGTTAAAATCCTGTCTCCGCCAGAAAACTTTCTGCTATGTCCGACGCAAATACCCGCCAACAGGCCGAAGAGCACTATTATGCCGCGCTCGATTTGATGGCGGATGGAAAGCTGGAAGAGGCTGTCGTAGCCTATCGGGAATCCCTGGCCGCGGAACCGGCATTCACGGAGGCCATGCATGGACTTGCGCGCGCTCTGCAGGATTTGCAGCGTTACGACGAGGCGATCGAAGTAGCGCAGAAGATTACGGAGTTGGATCCCGATGATGTACTTGCCCACACCAGTTTGTCGGTGCTCTACCAGAAGAAAGGAATGATTCCGGAAGCTGAAGCCGAAGGAGCCAAGGCGCGCGTTCTGGGCTGGAAGCAACAGTTGAAGAAAACCTAGCGGTTGTCAGCCCCCGGCAAATCATTCGGGAAACGGCACAGTTATACCTTCTGATGCAGCTGACCGCTATAGCTCGTACTTCTTCATCAAATGCCGGAACGAGCGGTAAGAGATGCTGAGCAGATCGGCGGCCCTGGTCTGTACGCCGTTGGAGCGGTCCAGAGCCGACTGCAGGAGCGTGCGCTCGATGTTTGCGACGTAACCTTCCATGCCAATGCCTTGGGGAAGAACCGCGCCCGGCGCGATGTCCGTCAGGGCTGCAGAAACTCCTGCCGCGGCGGCGCGGGCTTTGGGCCGTTCTGCCGGCAACTCGACATGCAGTTCGTCGGTCATCTCCAGAGCAACCGCGCGTTCAACCGTGTTTTCCAATTGACGGACATTGCCGGGCCACTCGTAATCACACAGAGCGTCGAGCGAATCTTTGTTCATACGCAGGATACTGCGGCTGGCGGCGGCCGCATATTTCTTGAGGAAATGATTTGCCAACAATGGAATGTCTTCGCGACGCTCGCGCAGGTCCGGCACGCGGATGGGAATTACGCTGAGGCGATAATAAAGATCTTCGCGGAAAAGATTTTCGGCAACCGCCTTGTCGAGATCACGATTGGTGGCTGCAATTACCCGCACATCGATAGGGATCTCGCTGGTGCCTCCAACCGGTCGCACAGAACGCTCCTGCAACACACGCAGCAGTTTCACCTGCATGGCCAAGGTCATCTCACTGATCTCATCGAGGAAGATGGTGCCGCCGCCGGCCACTTCAAACAGTCCGCGCTTGTTCTGGTTCGCTCCGGTAAAAGCTCCCTTCAAGTATCCAAAGAGTTCGCTTTCCAATAAAGTTTCCGGAAAGGCGCCGCAGTTTACCGAGACGAAAGGATCGGTGGCGCGGGGGGAACAGATATGAACAGCGCGGGCTACAAGCTCTTTACCGGTGCCGCTTTCCCCATGGATCAGGACGGTGCTCGCAGTGGAAGCGACAGTACGCACCGTGTGTTTCAACCTCTCCATAGCCGGACTGGAGCCGATGATATTGTCGAGCGAGTTATGAGAAGCTGCATCGCGGCGCAGGGCAAAGTTCTGTTTGCTCAGAACAAGTTTCTCGAGTACTCGGTTGATCGCCAGCTTGATTTCGTCGACCAACCCAGGGCTCTTGCGAATGTAATCTGACGCTCCTCCGGCCTTTACCGCTTCCACGGCGGCCTCGTAGTCATCCACGGCGGTGATAAGAATTACCGGAGAATCGGGCGAAACCCGGTGCGCATGACGCAGGACTTCGATGCCGTCAATATTCGGCATCTTGATGTCGGTGATGATCAGATCGTAGAGAGCGCCGTCGATCTTATTCTTGGCAGCCTGCCCGGATTGCACAGTCTCGACGCGGTGTCCGTCGCGGCGGAGGGCAATGTCGAGCATTTCGCAGATGGAGCGCTCGTCGTCGCAGACCAGGATGTTAGCCACGCGACCTCCCTTCGGCTGCAGCCGTTGCCAGTTGCGCGGGCTCAGCCGGAGCAGCGAAATTGCTGATCGATGGCGAGCTGTTCATGTGCCGTTCAGAGTCACACCGACGCAGCCTCAGTACGAAAGTAGTTCCCTGCTCTGGCTTCGATCGTGCCCACACTTTGCCTTCGTGGGCCTGCACGATCTGGTAAACCACCGCCAAGCCAAGGCCTGTGCCGCCCTCGAAGTTGGACTGGAAGGGTTCGAAAATCTTTTCCGTCTGCTGCGGAGTCATTCCTGTTCCAGTGTCGGCAAAGCTGACTTGCCAGTCGTCTTTCAGGCGTTCGATAGCCACCTTCAGAGTGCCACCGTTACGCATGGCGCGAACTGCGTTCTCACCGAAATTCCAGAAAACCTGTTTGATCTTGTCGCCGTCAGCGAGCGTCCAGGCTTCGCGCACATCGAATCGGCTTTCGATCAGGATGCCGGTATTTTCCGCGGTCATGCGATGGCGCATCAAGGTAAGCGTGTCCTCAAGCAGTGGCACCAGGTCGGTTTTTTCGAAGCGATACTGCTTGCCGCGGGAGTACGCCAGGAAATCGGTGATGATGCCGTTCAGTCGTTGCGATTCCCGGGTCACGATGTCGAGCAACTGCCGCTGCTCCGCGTTCATCTCGGGTATACCGGAGAGCATGCTGACCGAGCCGGCGATTGAGGTAAGCGGATTGCGGATCTCGTGGGCGATAGCCGCTGCCAGCCGGCCCACAGCCGCCAGCCGATCCTGCAGGCGAACTTCACGCTCGAGGCGCCGGATTTCGGTGAGGTCATCCAACGCGTAGACATAGCCAAGCGGACCGCGATCCGGAACATTCAAGGTGGCTACGCGCACGCGCACAGTTTTGCGGAATGCAGTAGCGGTGTCAAAACGAACTTCGGCATGGGTTTGCTGCGATTCGGCATTGGGCAGCGGGTCCAGGAAGAGTCTATTGACTGGCTTGCTCAGCAGCTGGTCCGGCGTACACTCCAGAAGCTTCTGCGCGGCACTGTTCACCAGAGTGATTCGGCCGTCGAGACCAGTAGTAATTAATCCGCTGCTGATCGACTGAATGATGTTCTCATGGAGAATCTGGAGGTTCTCCAAAGCACCGCTTGCATTTCTTAACTGCACCCGCGCCTGGCGCAACTTGGTCGTCAAAAGACCAGCCAGGTAGGCGATTGCAACGTAGGCAAACAGGTTTACGAAAATAATTGCCTGCAGCGTTTTCAGTTCGGGATGAGTCGTACAGTAGGACTTCACCAGGCCGTAGTAGTTGAGTTCGAGAACGGTTCCGTAAAGAATGAAGGCGAGTGCGGCGACGAGATGTGCCCACACCCGCGGGAGCAAGATACCGGCCACGATAATGATGAGAGGATAGAGGAAATTCAGCGAACTATCCCAGCCCCCCGTTTCGTGCACGACCAGACTAACCAGAGCCAAGTCGGTAAGCACTTGTAACGCAGCTTGCAGGCGATGCTCCTGCCAAAAGGAGAGCAGCACGATGTAAAAAATTGACAGGGCAAACCACAAGAGGATGGTGCTGACGAAAAGACGTACGGGCAGCGGCGCTGGCGTAAGGTGCGCCACCGCCAATTGGATGGCCAGCAGGAAGGTCAGGATCAGGATTCGTACTTTGACCAGCCAGGCCAGCCAATTCCGCTCGTCGAACGTCGATTGCATTGAGGTTCCGATGATCTGACGAAAGTCCGGCTCGAGAGATTAAGTCCACCGATCCGAATCTTCACCCGCAAGGAAGCGGCAGGTGTTCACAATAATTGGGAGGCCGTTCTGATACAGCGGCCTCCCAATCGGATACTTCTTTAGCCCGCCAGTTTGGCGATCATGGCGAATAACGGCATGTAGAGCGAAATCACAATGCCGCCGACCGTCACGCCGAGTAATCCGATGATCGCCGGCTCCATCATAGCCAACATGTCCTTGGTGGCAGCATCCACTTCTTCTTCGTAGAAGTCAGCGATCTTCTGCAGCATGTTGTCCATGGCGCCCGTCGCTTCGCCGACACCGATCATCTGCGTCACCATGTTAGGAAACACGCCGCATTCACGGAGTGGATCGACGATGGTACGGCCTTCTTCGATGGCCTTCCGCACTTTCATCAGCGCTTCTTCCAAGACTGCATTGCCTGAAGTCCTGGCGGTAATTGCCAATCCTTCCAGGATGGGAACACCCGAAGTAATCAGGGTCCCCAAGGTGCGGGTGAAGCGGCCCACCGCGATCTTGCGTAAAAGAGTTCCCATAATCGGTAGCTTGAGCAGCATCTTGTCGAAATAGTAGCGCCCTCGCGGGTGCTTACGAATTTGCTTGGTGCCAAAAACCAACCCGACCACACCTGCGATGATGACCCACCAGAAAGTTTGCACGAACCCGCTGAGGCCCATCACGATACGGGTAGGAAGCGGCAGCGCAACACCCAGTCCCGCAAAAAGATTGGAAAAAATGGGCACCACCCACTTGAGTAGAGCACCGACAATGAGCGTCGCCAGGCTGATGACGGAGACGGGATAGATCAGCGCCGATTTCACGGCGGCTTTCAGGCGAACAGCCTTCTCCACGTAGATGGCCAAGCGCTGCAGAATGACGTCCAAGATACCGCCCGTTTCACCCGCTTCAATCATATTGGTGGTGAGATCGTCGAACACGGCGGGGTACTGGCGCATGGCATTTGCCAGCGTGGCGCCGCCTTCCACCGTGGTGCGGACTCCGGTCAGCGTCTTCTGAAAGACCTGGCTCTCCTGATTGGCAGCCAGAATCTCCAGACACTGCACCAAGGGCAATCCAGCGTCGATCATGACGGAGAACTGGCGGAAGAAAATTGCGATTTCCTTAACCTTGACCTTGCCCGACCCGAATGTGGGCATCGAAAACTCTTTGCCCTTCTCCCTGATCGCGCCGGGCGTGATCCGCTCGCGTCGCAACAGTTGTCCCACTGCCTGCTTGCTGGGGGCGTTCCGTTCTCCGGAAACCTTCTGTCCGGAGGCGTCTTTGCCGGAAAATGTGAAAACTGGCATGGTATTAATCTCTCCTCAACTCTTGATCGCTGATTGCTGAATTCCGTTGCAGCCCAACCGATTGTGTCCTGCTCGCTATGATTGGCATCAGTGCCCTTAGCCCCTCGATGCCGCGCCCCGCGCCGCTGCCGAACCAGTTCCGCCCCGGTTTGTCAGGGTGGCACCCCGGTTAATCATTTCCTGGAGTTCGTCCGGGTTGCTCGAGCGTTGCAGCGCCGTCTCCAACGTAACCTGCTTCTGGGAATAAGCCGTAGCCAATGCCTGGTTAAATGTCTGCATGCCGAACTTGTCCTGGCCCGACTGCATCGCGGAATAGACCTGGTGAATTTTGTCTTCGCGAATCAGATTGCGCACCGCGGGATTGGGGATAAGAATTTCCATAATCATGGTGCGGCCCTTGCCATTCGGCGTGGGCAGGAGGGTCTGACACATAACACCTTCCAGGACCAGCGAAAGCTGAGCACGAATCTGTGGCTGCTGGTGCGCGGGAAACACGTCGATGATACGGTTGATGGTGGACGTAGCCGAATTGGTATGCAAGGTACCGAAGGTCAAGTGGCCAGTTTCGGCGATGCGCAGGGCGGACTCGATGGTTTCCAGATCGCGCATTTCGCCGATGAGCACGACGTCTGGGTCTTCGCGAAGTGCGGCGCGCAATGCATCGGTAAAGCTCTTGGTGTCGGCGTGCAACTCCCGCTGATTGACCAGACAGTTCTTGTTCATGTGCACGAACTCGATGGGGTCCTCAATGGTGAGAATGTGATCATGCCGTTCGCTGTTGATCTTGTCGATCATCGCGGCCAGGGTTGTTGATTTGCCGGAGCCGGTTGGTCCCGTCACCAGCACCAGGCCGCGCGGTTTATCGCAGAGTTTGCTGACTACCGCGGGCAAGCCGAGCTGGTTGAAAGACTTAATCTCAAAAGGAATCAGACGGAACACGGCAGCCGTTGCGCCGCGCTGGTTGAAGACGTTAGCGCGGAAGCGAGCCAGGCCCTTCAATCCGAAAGAAAAATCAAGTTCGAGGCTTTCCTCGAAGCGATGTTTCTGCGAATCAGTCATGACGCTATAAGCCAGTTGCTTGGTCTCCGCCGGCGTCATCTGTGGCAAATCGAGCGGCACCAGGTGTCCGTGCACCCGAATCTGCGGAGGTGAATTGGTGGTGATGTGAAGATCGCTGCCACTCATCTCCAGCATCCTTTTGAGCAGATCGCTTAACGACAAACCCATAATTTGTTTCCTTCCGTAGATCTCGGATCCACTAGCTCACGGATCAGTTCGATCGCAAATCAGTGAATCGTTTCGCGAGCCACTTCCTCGAGCGTGGTCATACCCGCTGCAACTTTGATCAATCCACTGCGGCGCAGCGTGATCATGCCGCGCTCAATCGCTTTCTTTTTCAGTTCCACTGCCGAGGCACCCACCAAGACCAGTTCTCTGATCTCATCGTCCACTTCCATAACCTCATACAAACCGCAGCGGCCTTTGTAGCCCGTGTTATTGCACACACCGCAGCCTTTGCCCTTCTGAATCTTTACCGTCTTAGCCTCTTCGGGAGAGAATCCTTCTTCAATTAAGGCCTGCACCGGAACCTCAACAGGCTCGGAACAGTCTTTGCAGATACGACGGATGAGGCGCTGCGCGCAGATGAGATGGACCGAAGTCGCGACCAGGAACGGCTCAATACCCATGTTCATCAACCGCGTGATAGTTTCGGGCGCGCCATTGGTGTGTAGAGTGGAGAGCACGAGGTGGCCGGTGAGCGCCGCTTTGATCGCGATTTCCGCGGTTTCGAAATCGCGGATTTCGCCGACCAGAATGATGTTTGGATCTTGCCGCAGGAAAGAACGCAGCGCGGCGGCAAAGTTCAATCCGATCTGCTCCTTCATCTGAACCTGGTTCACACCAGCCAATTGAAATTCGACGGGATCCTCGGCCGTCATAATGTTGGTATCGGGTTGATTCAGGCGTGATATGGACGAATAGAGAGTGTTGGTTTTTCCGGAACCTGTCGGCCCAGTCACCAACACCATGCCGTAAGGTTTGAGAATGGCTTTTTCGAATTTGACCAGCGACTCAGGCTCAAAACCAAGCTTGGTCATATCGAGTCGCAGGTTCTCTTTGTCGAGCAGGCGCAGCACAATCTTCTCGCCCCAGAGGGTGGGCAGCGTGCTGACACGAAAGTCGAGCTGCTTCTTGCGGCCGCCAATATTCATCTTCAGCATGATGCGGCCATCCTGCGGCAAACGCTTTTCGCTGATATCCAGCTTCGCCATGATTTTCAGGCGGGACGTGATCGCGTCCTTCAGCTTGATGGGAGGTGACATGATCGATTGCAGGACGCCGTCAATACGAAACCGTACGCGAAATTCTTTTTCGTAAGGCTCGATATGAATATCGCTGGCACCTCGCTTAACCGCGTCGGTGAGCACCAGATTCACCAGTTTGACTACTGGAGCTTCATCCGCAGCCTTCTCCAGCTGGGACAGCTCCATTTGCTGTTCTTCAGCCTGCAGTTCGACGTCGCTTTCATTCAATTCCGTCATCGACTGCATTACTGTTTCGAGGTCTTCTTCCTTTTCCCTCGCGCCACCGTACGATTTATCGATGCCCGCCAGAATGGAGCTTTCCGAGGCCACGACGGGCTCGATGTTGAAGCCAGTCATGAACTTGATATCGTCCATGGCGAAGACGTTAGTGGGGTCGACCATCGCGATGGTTAGCGAAGCGCCCACGCGGCTTAACGGAAGAATCTGATATCGCTTTGCAGTCTCGAAGGGAATCAGCTTTACCACAGCGGGATCGATCTCGAAGTACGAGAGATTGATGGCCGGAACGCCATACTGCCGGGAGAGAAAATTCGTGACGTCCTCATCCGTGAGGAAGCCCAGCTTTACCAAGGCAGAACCCAGACGGCAGTTCTGATCCTTCTGAGCCTTAGTCGCTTGTTCCAACTGCTCTGGGGTAATGATCTTCTCTTTGACGAGAAGGTCACCCAGCCGTTGAGACATACGTCGATCTCCTATCCACCGAGTGGAACGATACCTGGCAACGTGCCTGGCCTTTGCACGAAGCGCCGCTTTTGTTAATGGAGGAGGAGCAGCGTCTTGGTGTTGACACAAATTGTCAACGCAAGTCGATTACCGTACCAGTTACCGTAGTGCTTGGACTTGTCGTCTCGTAGAACGTGCAGTATGCTCCTCAATAAAACCCGCGCCAGATGAACTTTTTCACTTCCAAATCCCAAGTCTCAGGCCGGAGTACATGCACTTCAGTAAGGACGAGCGTAGCGTTTCCGGCTCCGAAAGCTTCCCTACGTTCGTCGTACACTCAGAAATGAGGCTGAATCCAACCGTGTCGGCTGACGTGAAAGAAAATCAGATTCGCACCTACTACCGCGCTTTGTTTCAGGCATGGGGACCGCAGAACTGGTGGCCGGCGCGGTCACGCTTTGAAGTGGTCGTAGGAGCTTATCTCACCCAAAACACGGCGTGGACAAATGTGGAAAAAGCGCTGGCAAACCTTCGCGCCGCCAGAATGCTGAGTGTCCAAGGCATCCGCCGGGTGACCTTGACCGACCTCGAACGCCTGATTCGCCCATCTGGTTATTTCCGTCAGAAAGCTCAGCGCCTGAAGACTTTCGTCGAATTTCTGGATCGACATTATGGAGGCTCTCTAACGAGATTGTTTGCGCGACCAACTGAGGAGCTTCGGGAAGAGCTCCTGAAATTGAATGGCGTTGGCCCCGAAACGGCCGATTCCATCCTGCTTTACGCTGGTAATCACCCGGTATTCGTCGTGGACACTTATACGCGACGGATGCTTGCGCGTCACGCGATCCTGCCCAAAGATGCTGGCTATGAGGATGTCCGGAAAATATTTGAGAAGGTCCTGCCGTCTCTGGCAGAGCCCGTTACCGATTCGGAAGAATCTTACACACAGCCACTGGCGGCAGGCTTTCCTGATGCTCCGCATCCGCCATCGCAGATGAGCACCGCGAAGCGCACGGCTCTCACTCAGATTTACAACGAGATGCACGGCCTGATGGTGAGGGCAGGAAAAAACTATTGCAAGAAATCACAGCCTGATTGTGGCGGATGTCCTTTACAACCTTACTTGCCTAGGCTTAAGTAAGTCTCTGCCCCGGCGATAAGGGCACGATTTCATGAGAGCGTACGTCTCAGCGCTAATCCTGTTACTCGTATCCTCGTTTGCCCTTCTGGGCGCATCACAAACCCTGCGCGAGGCAGCCGACCATAATGGATTGCTGGCCAGCACGGCTGTCCGTCCCGCTGCACGGCAATTCAGACCTGGGGATTTACCGACCAATACTCGTGGATCGGTTCTCATTCGCGGGGCACTCGCGGACAGGCTCTGCCCTTCGATCGATCGTACCGGCCAAAGGCCGCCTATCGCGCACTGTTGGAGGAGAGATTGGCGGGACCGATTCCGAGGCTCTGAGAGGCGTCGTCGCTGATTTGAAATTTCTTCCGCCTCCGAGGCACCATCTATAATGAGTTCCGGTCTCTTTCCAGTATGCACGGCGCCTGAGGTGCATCGGCTGGACTATTCAGGTTGACCGCTGAACTCGCGTGCCGCTGACCGCTCCAACTCGACCTCCGAAAGCATCCAACCGCAAGCAGGTCATTATCCTGCTGGCGGTAGCAGTTTTTCTGTTGCTGGCGGTGCTGGTTTCACAGACGGCGTTTAACGAAACCATACTGCGTCCCGGAAGCAATCAGCAGGCAGTAGTTTTCTATGCCCTCTCACTGCTGATTTCTCTTCTTTTCATTGCTCTCACTTTCGTGCTGGCCCGCAACCTGCTCAAATTGCTCGCCGAACGCCGTCTGGGTGTGCTGGGCTCGAAGTTCCGTACGCGTATGGTGGTTGGAGCTCTGCTGCTTTCATTCGTTCCGGTTATGGTGATGTATTGGTTTGCTTACGGACTGATGAACCGCTCGATTGACAAGTGGTTCTCCACCCCGGTGGAGGAGGTTCGCGCGGATACGGATGCAATGGCGTCGTTGCTCGCCAACTATGCGGCACAGAACGCGCGCTCGGAAGCGGCTTCCATCGCTGCCTCACTTGAAACACAGCGGGCATTTGAGGGTCATGGATTTCTGCCGGCAGTCGAAGAATTTCGCCGCCGCCAGTCCGCTTTGCAAGGCGGATTTGTCCTCGCGCTAGAAAATGGAGTTGTAGAGGCGAGTCTCGGAGTTCCCGGGCTCTGGCCGGCGCTGAAAAAGAAGCTACCCTTGGCACAGGCCGCCGGCGACCAGCCCGCGCGTTTTACGTGGCAACAAACTGAATACATGCTAGGCAGCGCCCCGGTGGGGAACGATGGCTTGATTTTGGTGGCCATGCCGTTGCCGCCGGAGTTTTCGCGGACGGTCAAACAAATCGAAGCCAGCCAGCAGCGGTATTTTCAACTGAGCCTTGAGCGCAAACACGTGCGTCAGACATATATGGGTCTGCTCTTGCTGCTCACGATGATAGTGCTGTTTGTCAGCACGTGGCTGGCGCTGTTTCTTTCGAAGCTGGTTACGCGTCCCCTAGCGGCGCTCGCCGAGGCAACTCAGGAAATCTCTCGCGGACGTCTGGATTTTCGCATCGACGTAACGGCAGCGGACGAAATCGGGGATTTGGTCCGGTCTTTCAATCGCATGGCCGAGGAATTGGAGACCAGTCGGCGGCAGATCGAAGCGTCCAGCCGCGATGCCACCGCCGCCAATGCCGAGCTTGATCAGCGCCGCCGCCAGATGGAGACCATCCTCGAAAGCATACCCACGGGCGTGCTGTCGCTCGATGCCGGTCGTCGCGTCACGCATGCCAACCAGGCGCTGCAGCGCATGTTTTATCCCGAGGGCTTCGCGGACGGCAAGGCGATGCTGCGCGGAGCGCGACTGGCGGACGTGTTCCCGCCTGAAGTGCTGCAGGATCTCGAGCCTCTCCTGCGTCGCGCCGATCGCATGGGGATGACCGCCAGCCAGATGGAGACGTCACTGCAGCGCACCTCTCTGAACGTCGCCGTCACAGTGGCAATCCTGCGTCATCAGGACGAACGGTCCGGATACGTGATTGTATTCGAAGATCTCTCGGATCTGTTGAAGGCTCAGAAACAGGCGGCTTGGCGCGAAGTTGCGCGCAGGATCGCGCATGAGATTAAGAATCCACTGACCCCAATCGCGCTCTCTGCCGAACGCATTCAGCGTCATTTGGAGCGCGCCACAGTTCCCGACAAAGCGTCCTTGGAAATTGTCCGAACCTGTGCAGAAACGATTGCGGGCGCGGTCGAAACAGTGCGACGGTTGGTGGACGAATTTTCAACGCTGGCTCGCTTTCCAGCGTCCAATCCTCATCCCGCTGATATCAACGAAGTTGTTGAGAGTGCGCTCTCCATGTTCAACGGAAGAATGGATGGCATCGGTCTGCACAAAACGCTGGCCCCGGATCTGCCGAAGGTTATGGCGGATGCGGAGGCGATCAAGCGGGCTGTGGCCAACCTGGTGGATAATGCCGCTGAGGCAATGCAGAATTCCTTGGTGCGCGAGATTCAGATTTCAACTTCGCTTGTAGCCAGCCGGGACGCGGTCGAAATCACCGTGGCGGATACCGGGCACGGCGTGACTCGCGAGCTTAAGGAAAAACTTTTCCTTCCCTATTTTTCCACCAGAAAACGCGGCACAGGCCTCGGACTAGCAATTGTGAGCCGAGTCATCGAAGAGCACCATGGCTCGATTCGGGTTGAGGAAAATCAGCCGGTGGGAGCGCGCTTTATCGTAGAACTACCGGTGGTTCCGGAACCCGCCCTTGCTGCTACCACTGCTCAGCATGCATAAAATTCTCATTGTTGACGATGAAACCGGCATCCGCGAATCGCTGCAAGGAGTATTGGCAGACGAGGGCTACGAAACTGCAGCGGCGGATAGCGGCGAAGAGTGCCTTAAACTCTTGCGCCGCGAGCACACATACGAAGTGGTGCTGCTGGACATCTGGCTCCCGGGGATCGACGGCCTGGAGACGTTAGAGCGAATCCGTGAACTGGATAATGCGCCCGAAGTCATCATGATTTCTGGACACGGCACCATCGAAACCGCCGTACGCGCCACCAAACTGGGTGCTTTTGACTTCCTGGAGAAGCCGCTCTCCATCGACAAGACGCTGATCGTGGTCAAAAACGCAATCGAATCGAAGAAACTGCGTCACGAGAATGTCGATCTGAAGAAACAACTGACTGCCAAGAACGTGATCGTTGGCAACAGCATTCCCATGAAAGCCTTACGCCAGCAGATTGGACTGATGGCGCCAACGAATGGGCGCGTTCTGATCTATGGCGAGTCCGGCACGGGCAAAGAATTGGTCGCACATGCAATCCATGCTCAAAGCCTGCGCAAGGACGAAACTTTTGTCGAGGTGAACTGCGCGGCCATTCCTGAAGACCTTATCGAGAGCGAGCTTTTCGGACATTACAAGGGATCGTTTCCGGGGGCCGCTGTCGACAAGGACGGCAAGTTTCAAAAGGCAAATGGAGGAACGCTGTTTCTCGATGAAGTGGGGGACATGAGCCTGAAGACGCAATCGAAGGTGCTGCGTACGCTCGATGAACAACGCGTCGCACCTTTAGGCAGCGAGGAAACCATTACCGTGGATGCGCGCATCATTGCTTCCACAAATAAAGATCTGGAAGAAGAAATCTCCATTGGAAACTTCCGCGAAGACCTCTTCTACAGGCTCAACGTGATTCCTTTCTTCGTACCTCCGCTGCGCGACCGGAAGGAAGACATTCCAATGTTGGCCCGGCATTTTCTGAAAGACCTGGCCGCGACCTACGGACGACGTCCCCGCGAAATCACCGACGACGCCGTCGACGGACTGATGCGCTATTCCTGGCCGGGCAACGTGCGCGAATTGCGCAATGTGATCGAAAGGATAGTGATCATGAATCCCATAATCACCCGCTTGGATCGCAAGCATCTGCCTCCGCTGGTTTACCGTGACGGTCATCGGCGCGCAGCGCGCAGTGAGTTTTCCACCTTGCATCAGGCCAGGGATGCCTACGAGCGCGATTTCATTCTCAAGAAGCTCGATGAGAACCACGGCAACGTCACCCGCGCCGCCGAGGTGCTAGGCCTGGAACGGAGCCATCTCTACCGCAAAATGAAAACACTGGGGATCGTGGCGAAAGAGTAGCTTGCCGCGGATGGAGACAGTAGCAAAACACGGTCGTCGTCCCGAGCGAATTTTCCACGCGAACCAGTCAGAGACGCAGGCAAGAACCAGGGTCGCGCGCTTCGCTCGGAATGACAGGCGGAGACAGCAGTACGGTCTACCGCTTCACCATGTGGATCTCGGTGCCGTTCTTTCTGAATTCCACTTTGTCCATGAGTTGGTTGATAAGAAAGATTCCTCGCCCATGATTGGAATAAACATTCTCCCCCACCGTGCAGCCGGGAATGGCTTCGGGACTGAATCCAGTACCCGGATCCCGCACCACGATCAGGATGCCTCGCTCTTCATCGCTACTGACCACGCATTCCACCGTCTTCGTAGGATCTTCTTTGGCGCCATGAATCACCGCATTGGCCAAGGCCTCCTGCAGAGATAACTCGATCGCGTCTTCTTTCCCGTCGACGTCCTTCATCTGTCGAACGACGGCCATCACTTCCTGCACAACGGGATCGACGGCTTTGCGGTCTGCGGCAAGCGTTACCCGCAAAATCAAGGTGAGTTGATCGGGGTCGAAATCTTTCTCGGGAAGGGACTGCTCAGGAAAATGTGTCGGTGGCATTTATAGGGCCCGATGTTTGCAATTCAGGGCGGCGTCCTTAATTCTATCTGCCAAACCCCGAATCCTACAATCTACGTAGAATCTTTATGACCGCGACCTGGATGCGGTGTAAGTCGTCCCTTTGGTTACCTAAGATTTCTTTGCTGCCGGCAGTCTTGTGAGTGTTTCTGTCAGCTCGACTTGCCCGCCTGTCAGATGCTGCAACTGCCTTCTCCAGTCGAGTTCTTCGACAAATCCACGGGATTCGCGCCAGTTGGGCTGTACTTTGACGTACAGTTCGAGAAAGACTTTTGTGCCCAGCATTCTCTCAAGCTGTAGGCGAGCCGACGTTCCAATCCGTTTCAGCATCTGCCCCTTCTTGCCGATCAAGATGCCTTTCTGACCTTCACGCTCGCAATAGATTGTCGCCGCAATGCGCGTTAGCTTAGCGCCCTCCTCGAATGTGTCAACGATCACCGTGGTTGCATAAGGTAACTCTTCCTCAGTTTCGACCAGCACTCGTTCCCGAACCATCTCTCCAGCCATGAAGCGCGCCGGCTGGTCGGTAACGTGATCTTCAGGAAATAACGGAGGTCCAGCAGGCAGTGCGGCTGTAGCCTGCTTCAGCAATATATCGAGCCCATCCCGCTTCAGCGCGGAGATCGGGATGATCTCGTGAAATGGATGCAGCTTTTTATACTCCTCGATCAGCGGCAGCAGCTTACCTTTGCCACCTCTCAACAAGTCAACTTTGTTAAGGATGAGACAAACTTTCGGGGACGAATGCTTCAGCATTTGTAGAGCGAACTCATCACGCCGATCGAGTTTGCGCGTCGCATCCATGATGAGCAGAACCACATCGCAGCCTTCCAGCGCCTCCCGTACTTCGACCATCATCTTTCGGCCCAGTGAGCTATCCGGCTTGTGGACGCCCGGAGTGTCGATCAACACGATCTGGGCGCCGGCTTGCCCCTTGCTCTTCGGCACATTGACAATTCCCTGGATTCGGTTGCGAGTGGTTTGCGGCTTCGGTGAGATGATTGCCAGCTTCTCGCCGACCAGAGCATTGAGCAGCGTGGACTTGCCGGCGTTGGGACGACCGAGGATGCAAACGAAACCGGAGCGGAAAGGCATAGGAAGGGGTGCTAGCTACTAGCTCCTACCTTCTGGCGGGTAGAGTTGGTCATGGTTTACAGTATCCCACGAAAAATCGGCAATCAGGATGCCTTACGGAGGAAAGTGGTGCTTGGCTAGAAGCCAGGAGCCAGAAGCTGGGAGCTAGCAGCTGCCTTCAAATCAATTTCAACTGCCGGGGCTGCGCCGCCGTAATCCTGACGCGTTCGACCTTGCGATCGGTTGCTTCGAGAACTTCGAATCGCAGGCCGCCGTCGTCAACGGTTTCGCCTCTGCGCGGGATGTGTCCCGCCAACTCGCTGACTAGGCCGGCCACAGTGGCTGATTCCCTTCCTTCCAACTTGGTGCCGAATAGTTCGGCGAGACCATCCACATCCATGCCTCCGGAAACGATATAGGACTGATCATTTTCCCGAACGATCTCCGGCTTCTCGTGCTCGTCCCGAATTTCGCCGACGATTTCCTCGACCAAATCTTCGATGGTTACCAACCCGGCCACGCCGCCATATTCATCGACCACAATCGCCAGGCGGATATTATTTTTCTGCATCTCGCGCAGAAGGTCGCTGCCGAGTTTGCTCTCCGGCACAAAATATACGTCGCGCCGCATCAGGGTCTCGAGGGTACGCTGGGAGGCTTCGCTGTCGGGCACCTGTAAAACATCCTGAGCGTAGACGATGCCGCGGATGTTATGAATACTGTCGGCATACACAGGGACACGCGAATAGTGCTTGGTCCGCATCATGTCGATGAAGTGTTCGACCGTGGTTTCAACCGGCACAGCAAACATCTCCGGACGCGGCTTCATGGCTTCGCGCACGGTCTTGCCGCTGAATTCGACCACGGACTGAATCAGGTCACGGTCGCCCTCCTGGATGATGCCTTCTTCCTGCCCCGCTTCTATCAAAGCATCCACGGCCTCGGCGGCGCTTTCTGGCTCCTCGCGGGTATTTTCGCGAGTGAGCGATGCTACGGATTGCAAGAAACCCAGAACAATTGTTACGGGCAGAACGAAATAGATAAGAATTCTCACTAGCCAGGTCCACCGAATGAGCCATGTACCGTTGGTGCGCGAGAAGAATAGAAATGGCAGAAACTGATTGAACACAATGATGATCACGATCAGGCTGATGGCCGCCTGGGAGATTTCGTATAAAGTCCAGCGTTGATCACTAAAGAGTGCGAAGCCGACCAGCAAAGAAATCGTCGCAGTGGTCAGCTGTTTAAGTACGGACATCGAAAGTGCCGCGCGCGAGCGACTCACGTTCAGGATAGGCTCGACCTTCTGCTCGAATACGTCGATGTTGTCCTGAAACTCCCGCGAGAGAAACTTGCCGATTTCCTGGTAGACGCGGTCTACGTAGGAGGCCAGAGACAGCAGGCCAAGCAACGGAATCAGCGCGAGCGCGACCGACCAATTCATGCGCTGCTCCGCTTGGCAGGAGGGCGTCCGGTTCGTCCCTTGAAGTGCTGAGAACGATCGCCACGCGGTTGCGTTCTCTCGATCAACCCAGCCTCCAATTTCAGTTGTTGCCGCAATCGACTTTCCTTGCGAGCCATCTCCCCATTATCCCGCTCGTGATCTAAACCCGCCAAATGGAGAACTCCGTGCAACACGAGAATCTTAATCTCTGCGGCCACGGAGTGCCCCAGGCGTTTGGCATTCTCCCGTGCGATATCAGCGGAAATCGCGAGGTCGCCAGCTATTTGTTTAGCTGGAGCGCGCCCGGGGGGCGGCGCTGGAAACGACAAGACGTCCGTCGGCTGATCCTTCCCCCGAAAGCGCGAGTTCAGCGAACGTAGTTCGTGGCTATTGGTGACCAGCACATTCACGATGCCGCGTAAACGCACCACCTGCCTCGCCCGCAATAGAAAACGTTCGAGCGTTGACGGGCTTAGGCCGGCGATTCTCTTTCGAAGGATAACCAACTTGTCCCTGCGCGGATCTATTCTCCCGCGGCTTCGCGAGCTCTGTCACTTAACTCCTTCGACTGTGAGTTCTTGACCTCGGTGCTTCGTAATCCTGCGCCGGAAGTCTCAGCGCTTCTTCCGCCGGACAATAGCAACATCTGCTGTTCCGCGATGTGTGTTTTGTGCTCGTCGTAGGCGCGAATGATGCGCTGCACCAGATGGTGCCGCACCACATCGGATTCGTCGAAGTGAACGAATGTCAAACCTTCTACCCGATGCAAAATGTCCATTGCTTCCAGCAGTCCGCTGCGACGGGCGTTCGGCAAATCGATCTGCGTGACGTCTCCGGTAATCACCGCCTTGGAGTTGAATCCCAGACGTGTAACGAACATCTTCATCTGCTCCGAAGTTGTGTTCTGGGCTTCGTCGAGAATCACGAATGAATCGTTCAACGTTCGCCCTCGCATGAATGCGATGGGCGCAATTTCGATGACATTCTTTTCCAGATAGCGGTCGACTTTTTCGGGATCGAGCATGTCATACAACGCGTCATAGAGAGGACGCAGGTAAGGATCGATCTTGTCCTGCAACGTGCCCGGCAAGAATCCGAGGCGCTCGCCCGCTTCCACGGCGGGACGCGCCAGGATGATGCGATTTACGCGCTTGGCGAGCAGCGCCGAAATCGCCATAGCCACGGCAAGATAGGTCTTGCCCGTGCCCGCCGGGCCAATCCCGAAAACCATATCGTGCTTCTCGATCGCCTCGACATAGCGCCGCTGATTCACGCTCTTGGGTTGCACCATGCGGCGTCCCAGCGATCGCTGTCGGCCGGCGTCGGCCAGTCCCCGCAACGTCGCCGTGGGGTCAGTCGTGAGCACCCGCAGCATGCTGTTCAAATCGCCGTTGTTAAAACTGTATCCGGAGCGTTGCAGGCTTTCGTAGTCCGCAAATACCTGCTCAGCGCGAGCCACATCGCGCGCCGCACCTTCCAGTTCAACAGCGTTCGATCGCAGGTCAATGGTGACATTCAGGCCATCTTCCAGCACGCGAACATTTTCGTCCCGCGTGCCAAATAGAGTTTCGATGTTGGGAGTTATCCCGATACTTTTCTTCATTCAGTCTCTTTGACAGAACAGCAATACACACGCTTCAACCGATTCGAAGACAAAACAGGATTATGCTCAGAGACGGGAACCGCCGAAATGCTCATGCCCAGGAGGCAAGTCACTACCATTGCATAAAGCGTACCCCGCGGCGAGATGGTAGTCAATGGCCGCAAATTCTATACGGTTTCGCCGGATGCTGATGCCGGGACCGCCCGCGTCCTGGCCCAGTCGCGGAGCGCCACGATCTCTTCCGACCGTGTCGTGGAAAGCGGCACGGTTTGCCTCAGAGCTTCCAACAACAACTGAGTCGTGAGTTGCGCTTTCCGGAAAAAAGCGGCGTAGAGCGCCGTCTGCACGGCGGCATCGATTTCCGCGCCAGAATATCCTTTTGCAGCTGCGGCAACCTGCTCCAGATCAAACTCAGAAGGGCTGCGCTTCCGTCGCGTCAACTGAATCGATAAAACTTGTTTGCGCTCCGCCTGATTGGGGAGATCGACGAAGAAAAGCTCATCGAAGCGGCCTTTTCGGATCAACTCTGGCGGCAGCGCGGTCACATTGTTGCAAGTGGCAGCCACGAATACTGGGGCTTTGCGGTCCTGCATCCAAGAGAGGAACGACGCCAGCAGCCGCGAGGAAACTCCAGCGTCGGCCGATGCCGAATCGGGCCCGCTTCCAGCAAACACCTTTTCCAATTCATCGATCCAGAGGATGCACGGCGCAAGTCCCTCCGCAACTGCGAAGACTTTGCGAATTCTCTTTTCCGTCTCGCCGATGTATTTGTCGTAAACGGCTGCGGTATCGAACTTCACCAGGGGAAGATTCCACTCTCCTGCCACCGCCCGGGCGCACAGCGACTTACCGCATCCTTGCACACCGAGAATGATTACGCCGTGGGGCGGTTCCAGTCCGAAGGCGCGGGCCGCATCTTCCCAAGCTCCTCGCCTGACAGCGAGCCAGCTCTTCAGATTATCCATTCCGCCAATGCCCGACAAAGGCTCGCCCGCTTCCACAAATTCCAACATCTCCGAACGGCGGAGTACAGCTTTCTTGGTCTCGAGCACGTCGCTGGCAATCTCAGGACATAGCGCATAACGCGCCACCAAAGCCTGAGAGAGTGTGCGCTCTGATTCTTCTTCGGTCAGCCCGCGAAGGCTTTCCACCACCGCGTCATAACCCTTGGCATCGAGCCTCCTCTGCAGTGTGTGATCCCTGGAGATTCTTACGACAACCTCGTCGATGATCTGCCGCAAACGCCGCCGGTCGGGCAACGGCAAATCGAGAAATTCAACTAGCGCTCTCAGCTCGGGAGGAATATCAAGCTTCGGCGAAGTGAGGATAATAGTCCGGCGATTCTCGGAGAACATCTGCCCCACATCCCGCAGACGCCGAACCACCACCGGGTCCTCCATATGGCGGTGCAGATCTTTCAAAATGAATGCGCCACCAATCGAAATGCCCTCCAGGTTAGCCAGCATCTGAGCCGGTTCCCGGCTGTTGTAGATGGCCTTCGAGTTCGCCAACGCCTCGTGAGCTCCGGCGCCAGAGGTAGAGGCGAATCCGCGTTCATCGGCCACGACCTCGCCTACGTCGCTACCGCAGCGAACCAGACCGCTGGCAATCGTCCACTCAAATGCAGCCAGGTTCAAGGCCGCGCAAGCCGCGCGTACCAGGCGAACGGCGCGGACTTCCTCTACTGTTTCCATCGCTACAATCGGGGTCGAAGAATCCAACAGGACCTTCAGACGCGTTAGCGGATCCGGGATAAGGGGCGATGCCATGTGTTTGACCAGGCGAGAGTTGCTCCCCTATAATAAGCAATTCGGTACTCACCGGAATATCTCGTTAGACACGCAAAGGTAACGAAATTACACATGGCAAATCATTTTTCGGCGCTTAAGCGCGCCCGTCAAACCACCAAGCGCACCGCCACGAACCGCGCAAATGCCTCCCGCCTGCGCACCGCACTGCGCGGCCTGCGAGAGACCATTGAAAAGGGCGACAAACAAGCCGCCGAACAGACCTATCGCCAGACGGTCTCCGCGCTCGACAAGGCAATCCAGAAGGGCACGTTGCACGTGAATACCGCCTCGCGCTATAAGTCCCGCCTCGGCGCTCGTGTCAATGCGATGAAGTAAGTGGGTTCTCGTACTGAGCTGGCTGTACTCGATCTGCAACCCAATGAACTGTGTCCAGCCCCCCGAAGCTCGGCCAGAGTGTTTGCCTGGGCGCTCCACCACCCGGGAGCGTCCGAGATCGTTCAATCGACGACGGGGCTTTGATCGCACTCGTCGCCGTTCCCTAGCTGCCTGAGGAGAACACCGACCGGTTGGGGTGCGCTTGGAAGCGCAGCACCTGTTGCGAAAGCAGAAGCTCGGAGTTCAGGGAGCGAGTTTACAGAATTCCCAGATGATTGCCGTAAGATCTAGGGGAGGTAGCGATGAATGGCTTTGATTCCAACGCGAGGCACTGCTCCCAGGCCATTCATGACCAAGTCCGTGTATCAGGTAAACCTCAAGATGTGCCTGACTCGCGCAGCCATTCCAGACAAGTCGTTGACCCCACGGGATAGATTGCTTGGCTGAGCTTAGGCAGCGGTCCAGCCCAGCCCAGGACTCGGCTTCCGAGGAAAGAGTTGGTAAGCTTGCTTGACCAAACCAGGACAGTTTTTGTGCAAGCGGTATCCGTGCCCAGTATTCCGGTTGCAAGGCCGTCGAGTCCGCGTCTCCCTGGAAAAGAAGTAGGGACACCGGTGTAGTGAGCTTCGACGGACGTAATCCGCCAATCGAGGCGATCGCTGCGAAAGCTCGCGCAACTTTTGGGTAGCGTGCAGCCAAGTCGGCGACCATGCCTCCACCACTGGAGAAACCTGCAATATACACACGGTCCGGATCGACATGCTCATCGTCCACGATCTTCGCAATCAAGCGTGTCAAGAAAACCCCATCGTCCGGGTGATGCAGTGCGGGAAAGTTTCTGGCAAATCCGGAAGACCACCAGATGGTGAAGTTCGTGGAACCCAGCCAAGAAGGGACAGTCGCAGGAGTAAGACTATCTGGAGCAAGGTCTGGAATGATGGGCAGCGCTTGCGGAAACACCGCTATAAACCTCTCTCTATCTGCGAGCTCTCGCCATCCAAACTCACCCTCCGCCTGCTCTTTCGTCCCGCCCCGGCCGTGCAACATGAACACAACTGGTGGACGCCGACCCACATTGGGAGGAATGTGGATCGTGTACCTACGAGAATATCCGTCGACGGGTCATAATTCGACTGTCCACATTCGATTGTCCACATTTGATTGTCCATGTTTGATTGTCCATGTTTGATTGTCCAAAAGCAGATCCCATCCCGGTGTCGGCGGCAGCGATTACTACTCATTCGAGTGCGCTCAAACTGCTTAGAGAGCGGCTGGGTCCGAAGAGAATCTCGCTACACTGAACCCCCTCGACTCCGTGCCTTACTGGGCAAACTATGGTCCACGTCGATAAAGAGATATTTGCCGACCCAAAGCGGTTGACAAAACTCCTCACCAAGCCGGCTCGGCTAGCCGCTGCCAAGCGCGCGGTGGGTCCGAGCCTTAGGTTTTCTTGCTTTCTTCTTCCATGCCTCATACTTACATCCAAAGTCCTCACGGAAAATCATTAACTATGTTAAGGGTTCGGAGTTGAAACACTCTCTGGCAGTCGCGCTTCTGGTGTTCGCCATGTGCGGGAGCGCTGCCGTTTGGAAACTCACCTGCGAAGCTGCGCCAGCCATGCGAACCAAAGAAGTCCCGCTGCTCGACATCGTTCATCATCGCGCTGACGCATATCAGCAGTTTCCAGAATCGTTCCCGCTTCAAATCGCGGTATTCTGGACCAGCCCCGGCCCTGATCCTGAAAATCCTCTCCCCCTCGTACACTCCCTGAAAGAGATGGGCATTCCTTTTTTCATCACTCGCGATCTCCCACAAGCCCTCCGCCATCGCCTTGTCATTCTCTATCCCAGTGTTGACTGGCGCACTTTTAGCCCGCCCCAGGCCGACCAGCTGACCACCTTCGTGCGCCAGGGTGGTTTTATCTTCGCCCAGAATGTGTTCTGGGGAGGTCTCCAGCATCTGTTCGGTTTTCGCAGCTTCGCTCCTTCGCGCAAACGTTATCGCTTGGTATTTTCCGCGACAAAAGATCCGGTCACGAAGTATCTCAATCATCCCGAGGAGCGCGAAACTCAACTTGGGAGCGATCGCTTCCCCGAAATTATCTGGAGTAATGGATACGTTCCTGACCCTGGAGCCGAAGTGCTGGCGCACTTTGACGACGGGAGTGCCGCTCTCCTGACGAACTCTGTTGGCAAAGGAAAGGTGTATCTCCTGGGACTGAGTTTGCTTGATGTTGTTTTACGCAATCAGAACAATCGCGACTACGAGGCCCAACGCCACTATGTGAACGCCTTTGAACCCGGCGCGGATGTTTGGCTATTGGTTCTGAGGGCTTGGTACGAAGCCTATGGCAAAGATTGGGTCCGCCTCGCCACTATCCCCGGCGGCCAGCGCTCGGCTTTGCTGCTCTCCCATGATGTGGATTGGGAAAACTCATTTGCTCCGGGCCTCGACTTTGCTCGCATTGAGAAGGCGAACCAAGCCAGCAGCACCTTCTTCATCCAGACCAAGTATGTCGATGACGCCAACAGTAAAGCATTCTTTTTCGCGCCTAACGTCGACATTCTTCAGCAACTGAAAGCAGGCGGCTCGACCGTGGGCAGCCACTCCATCATTCACTCGCGAGGCTTCAATAAGTTCGACTTGGGCTCGGGCCATGAAACGTATTCCAGTTATCAACCTCGTGGGCTGGGATTCGATACCGCTTCGGGTGCCACCGTCTTCGGCGAAGTTCGAGTCAGCAAGGAATTGCTGGACGGGCAAATTCCAGGTCAGGATACGACTTTCTTCCGTGCCGGGCACCTGCGCGTTCCCGCCTCTCTGCCGGAAGCCCTTGAGCGTTCTGGATATCAGTTCGACTCATCATTCACCGCCGACGACGTCCTCTCCAACTTCCCGTTCGCGCTTCCTCGCGCTCTTGGGTTCGAGGAGGACAGCGAAATCTATGAATTTCCGGTCACCATCGAAGACGAAGAATCTCCTGGCTTCGCCCAACGAGTGCCCCAGGCCTTGGGAGTGATCCTCGCCAACGCCGAAAACGGAGCCGTGAGCGTAGTGCTTATTCATTCCAATGAATCCGTCGTGAAAGCAGCAGCGGAACAAGAGTTGCTTCGTCAACTACCTCCTGACATCGTCAAAACTGACATGCTAACTTTTGCAAAATTCTGGCGCGCTCGCGACCGTCTCCAATGGAGCCTGACCGAGACCTCTGTACCCACAGAGGTCGTGCTGCAAGTAAAGTCTGCCGAGTCGGTGGCCGGTCTCACCTTCGAATTTCAGCGTCCGATAGCGACCGTCACCGGCGGTGCGACCATGTCCCCAGACAAGCGACACCTCGTTTTGCCAGAAGTCGCACCCGACCACAGCGTTTCAATCCACATCAACTATCTGCGCTGACCGGGGCTCTGCAATTTTGAAAATCGAAACACGGAGTTGCCGTCGCACCTAAGCCGCGTGGCCTTGGGTAACTACGCTCCGAACCCCATTGAGGCGATAGTAATAATGATAAGGATAGCAATGACGGTGCATTGCTGTGCTCACGACCTCACTCTGACGGTCGTGTTCCTCCCCTAAATAGATTCATTTGCTGACTGAATCAGGAGCCGTGAACGTAATGACGGCTTCGGATCGAGCGGACCACAATTCGCTGGAGTTTTGTCGTGAGAGTGTCTGAAAAGAGATTCATTCATCAACTGCCCCGACTGTCCCGCAGGGCCGTCATCGTAGCCTTGCTGCTAACCGGTTTCCTGCATCCTCTGGCCGCGCAAACCACCGACGACTGGCAGACACAAGTTCGCAAGGATGTCGCGAATCAGCACATCGATGCTGCTCTTGCCATCGTCGAGCAACGTTTGGCGGTTGCGCCTGAAGATCTGGAAGCGCACGGCTGGCGTGGACGATTGCTGGCCTGGAAAGGCCGCTGGTCCGATGGCGCAGCCGAATACAGATTTGTCCTCGACAGAGTCCCCAACGACACCGAAATTTTGACTGGTCTCGCCGACGTCCTCCTCTGGCAGCAGAAATATAGCGAAGCGCTACAGGCTCTGGACCAGGCGAGAAAGATCTCCCCATCGGACCCTGAGATACTGTCGCGCCGCGCTCGCGTGCTGGCATTGTTGGGACGTGCGCCGGAGGCGCGCTCGGAATATCAACAGACTCTTCTATTCGATAAGCAAAATACGGATGCGAGAACAGGTCTGGACAGCCTGCGCGAGACCACTAAACACGAACTGCGCGTTGGCGAAGACGTCGATGTCTTCAACTACACCGACGCCGGCCAGACTCAGGGAGTCATCCTCAATTCTCGATGGAACCCGAGATGGTCAACCATCTTGGGTATCAACACCTATCAAAGATTTGGCCAGGATGCCGTCAAGTTTCTCGCCAGCACCGCCTTCCACTTCACCGCGCGGGACTGGTTGAGCGCGGGTAGCGCCGTTGCCAACAATCAAAGTGTAGTGCCCACCAACGAGGCTTTTTTCGAGTATGGCCACGCTTTCCGAATCGAAAATCGTTGGGTCCGGGGACTGGAGAGTTCCTACCAGCAACATTGGTTCTGGTATCAGGGCGCACACGTCCTGACCCTGAGCACGAACCAGATTGTCTATCTTCCCCACGCGTGGACTTGGTCACTGAACGTGACCGGCGCCCGTACCGGATTCTTGGGCACTCCCGTCGACTGGACGCCATCCGGCTGGACCAAACTCGGCTTCCCCGTGCAACGTCGCGTCACCGGCAATGTTTTCTTCGCCGTGGGCAGCGAAAACTTTGCTCAGATCGACCAGATCGGACGCTTTTCTGCGCACACTTTCGGCGGTGGTCTGCGCTATCTGTTCGCAGCCCGCCAGGACATTACGGGCTACGTGGCTCGCCAAAATCGCACCCAGGGTCAAATCGATAACAGCTTCGGACTGAGTTATGGGATCCGCTTCTAAGGGAATCGAAAAGCTCGGGTCCGCCGGGTTGGTGCTGGAGGCGATTCTGCTTTCGGTACTGGGAATACTTCTCCTTGTCGGATTCATCGTGCTGCGACGCTGGTACCGGGCCCGCTATTTTCATAAGAGAAATCGGCGCACCGTTGCCTTGCGTTCGCAATGGGACGACATTCTCTCCGGGAAGATTCCCGCCGAAGACTGGCGCTTCAATCCGCTCGATTGCGAAATCGTTGAATCCATTCTGCTCGATAGCATCGAGATGTCCGCGGCTGACAAGTTGCCCCCGCTGTTGGATTGCCTTCGCGTTAGCGGGTTGCTTGATATGCGCATTTACGAAGCCCGAACCTCGCGCGGCTTGACGCAGCGAACTGCCCTGCTGGCTTTGGGGCGAACTCGCGCCATGGAAGCGATTCCCGCTCTAGCCGCGGGCTTGGATTCGCGTTTGCGCGAAACGCGTATCGCCGCAGTCCGCGGCCTCGGCCGCACGGCCCGCATGGAAGCCGCCATCCCCATTCTCGACCGCATCGTCAGCGGTCGCTTCGATGCGCCCGAACGTTCTTTGAAAAACGCCTTGGTAAATTGTTGCCGCTCCAACCCCGAGGTACTAATCAACTACGTTGATCGCACACATGGACCGGTGCGGGAGTTGCTCGCACGCGTGCTCGGCGAGCTGGCATCACCTGAACTCGGTGAGGAGTTACTCGTCCTGGCCTCAGATGTGTTGCCGGAGGTGCGCGCTTCCGCCGCCCGCGCTCTCGGCAATACCAATGCCTCTTATACTCTGCCGGCGCTCCACAGTTTAGCCGCCGATCCAGAATGGTTTGTTCGTCTCCGCGCTGTAGTGGCGCTGGGACAGATCGAAAACATCGGCAAAATCAGTATCCTGCTGCGCGCCCTCTGCGATGCCAACCGCCACGTACGTCAACGCGCCGCGTGGGCACTCGCGCGGATGGAGGCGCAACTCCATCAGATCCTCGAAGATGTAGTCGCGACCAAAGACGATTATGCCTTGCAGGCATTTGTTTCCGAACTCGAGCGGTCCGGCGCCATCGAGAAAATTGTCAGCGGCTTTGCTCGGTCCGGTCATCACTCCACCGAAGCCGCGTTGATGGAAGTTGTAGCGCAAGCAAGAAAACGAGTAGAGCTTACCGGTAAAGCCGTGGCAGCCGCGGCTGGGGCGCATTGACCGTGCATTTTCTCGCCATCTCGAACGACACCCTGTTCATCTACTACGCGCTCTCCAATCTTATTTACCTTGGACTGCTGATCGTTGCGATTGTCAAGAACGTTCGCCATCGTCATCGTCTCGGCAGTCAGCGCCTGGAGTTGGTGAAAGCTTCTCCTTTCACCCCGCCCATCACTCTCATCGTTCCTGCGCACAACGAAGAACGCTCGATCGTCGGCAGTATCGGAGCGCTGCTTGGACTCGAATATCCCTGCCTCGAAGTCATCGTCGTCAACGACGGATCGGACGATGCCACCATGGAAAAGATGCGGCAGGCCTACCACCTTCAGCCTGCCCGCATCCTCTATATTGCCGACATTGCGACTGCGCCGCTCCACGCCATCTATCGCAGTCCGCTTGATCCGCGCCTGTTCGTCCTCGACAAAGAAGCCGCCGGCTGTAAAGCCGATGCCATCAATGCGGGAATAAACGCCGCCACCAGTCCTTACATTTGCGTAGTCGACGCCGACTCAATTCTCGAAAAGGAATCTCTCATCCGCATCATGGCAGGAGTATTCGCCGATCCCGGTCGTGTCATGGCCGTAGGCGGCATCGTGCGCGTCTTGAACGGCTCCCGCGTCGTGAACAATCAGATCGAAGAAGTACGCCTTCCCAAAAGTCCAATCGAAGTCATGCAAGTCATCGAATACTTGCGCGCCTTCCTGGTCGGACGCGAAGCTTGGGCGGGCTTTAACATGCTCCCCATAATTTCCGGTGCGTTTGGAGTTTTCCAGCGCGATCTCGTTCTGCAGGTCGGAGGTTTTCGCACTCACGCGGTCGGAGAAGATCTCGATCTCGTTGTCCGCATGCACCGCCGCCTGCGTGAAGAGCGGCGCCCCTACCACATCGACTTTATTCCCGATCCCACGTGCTGGACTGAAGTGCCCACCGACTGGAAGTCGCTCGCTCGCCAGCGCGCGCGTTGGCACAAAGGTCTCATCGATACACTTTGGCCTAATCGCGATATGCTCTTCCGCGTCCGCTACGGACGCATTGGCTGGCTCGTCCTTCCCTACATGTGGATCTTCGAATTCTTCGCGCCCATCATCGAGGTGGTCGGATATACCACCATCATCCTCGCCCTGACCTCAGGAGTGCTCAGCAAGGCATTCTTCCTGCAATTCCTGTTGTTCGGCTACGCCTTCGCCACTTTGCTTTCCATCGGTTCTGTACTGCTCGAAGAAATGACCTTCCGCCGATACAGCGACTGGCGCGAAGTCGCACGCCTGCTCATCTACTGCCTTTTCGAACATTTTCCCTATCGCCAACTCACGATGGTCTGGCGTCTCCAAGGCATCTGGCAATACCTCCGCGGAGACCTGCAATGGCGATCAATGAAGAGAGTAGGAATCTCTACCGACCCAGTTGTCTGACCCCAGATCCTGCCGACACCATGTCAGCCTCCTGCTTAGTTCTTCAATGCCCGGGCTCCAGGGACGATGTCTCTTCCCAGTCGTCGGGAGGCAGAGGCACTCCCCAAATGTTGTGTGGCTCAGCAAGTTCGATCCCGCAGTGCAGCGCATTCTTAGGATCGATATAAACTACCGTGGCCGCAGCATGCTTATCCGTCAAATAGACATGGATCGAGATCTTCATTCCCGTGGTTAACCCGATTGCGGTTGCCATCAACGCTCCGTGAAGGTTAATGACGATGGTCTCGCCCTCGCACGTCCGACCCTGAGCGCCATCCTCGATGGCGATTACTACCTTTAGAGGAACGCGACTACTTCGTCGCGACTCGCGAAACCTCGCCGGAGAGGACATGAGCGGAAGGATACACGCGGCATCGAGTCGATGAAAGCACAACGTTCAGAGTAACCGAACTCTGGCACCCATCGTGCGACTCCACAAAATTGGAGGGCTCTTCCAACGACCCAAGACTAGGCTCGGCGGACTTTGAGCCTTCCCGGAAATCAGCGACAAACGGACCAGTTAAAGCACCCCGTTGTTGGGTCGCGCACGCAGTGTTTAACTGACTTCCAGCAAGCGTGACGGCACGGCGAAGATTCATAACATCCTCTTTGTCCAGCACCGAGCTTAGAGCGCAGCAGCGGCCGCCGGCTCCTAAGTGATGTGGCTATTCCTGTTCCCTGTCGAGCACCGTTGACCCAAACCGCCACCCGTTTGCTACGTCGCGCAGTTTAAAGCGCTGGAGCTTGCCGGTGGCCGTCTTGGGAAACTCCGGAAAAAATTCCACCGCGTGTGGACGCTTAAAGGCAGGCAATCGACTGATCACAAAATCCTGCAGTTCGAGGGACAGCTCTGGTGTCCCGGAAAATCCGCCGCGCAACACGACGCAGGCGATCGGTGTCGTCAACCCATTCTGGTCTGTTCGGGCGATGACCGCGGCTTCCTGCACCGCAGGATGCTCGACCAGGACGCTTTCTATCTCAATTGGGCTGATCCAGACGCCGCTGACTTTGAGCATGTCATCCGACCGCCCGGCATACCAGAAATACCCGTCTTCGTCCTGGTGATACTTGTCGCCGGTTCGGATCCAATGACCCTCAATCGTGTCCTTGGTTCTTTCGTGCTGGTTCCAGTAACAGGCACAAACGGAGTCTGCTCTGACGACCAGATTGCCGATGTTGCCTTGCGGCACTTCACGGTTATTGTCGTCCACAATCCGGGCGTCGAATCCGGGGATGATCGTGCCACTGGAGCCTGGACGAACAGCTCCCGGACGATTGGAGATCACCATGTGCAGCGCCTCGGTTGACCCGATCGCGTCCAGAATTTCGATTCCGAAGCGTGCCTGGAAACGATGGAATACGGTTGCGGGCAAGGCTTCTCCGGCAGAGATCGCGTGCCGCAGGCTGGAGAGAACGAATTCTCGTCCGGCCGGCGGCGGATAGGAAAGAAGCTTGGCGTAGTTCGATGGGACGGAAAAAAACAGAGTCGGGCGGTGATGTTCGATGACCTCAAAGATGTTCTGCGGTCTGGGTGGACCGGGCAGCAGAATGCTGGTGGCGCCGACAGCCAGTGAGAAATAGAGTCCATTCCCCAGCCCGTAGGCAAAGAAAAGTTTAGCCACGCTGAAACAGCGATCGTTCTCGGAGATGTTCAGGATTCCCTGGGCATAGCGCTCGGCACTGACCACCATGTCATGCTGAAGATGAACGCAAGCCTTGGGCGGACCAGTGCTGCCGGAGGAGTAGAGCCAGAAGGCAGCATCGTCTTTGCAGGTCGGCTCTGGATCGAGTGTGGCAGAACTCTTCAGGTTTAGTTCCTCAAAGGTGATCGTTCCCGATCTCGGCCCATCACCGACCACGACAATTGTTTCCAGATAGCACAACTGATGCCTGGGGGTCGCGTCGATGAGAGAGAGCAATGACTCACTGACGATAACCACACGCGCGCGCGAGTTATTCAGCAAGTACGCATAATCGGTGGGTTTCAGCAGAGTGTTGACGGGGACCGGAACCGCTCCGATTTTGATCGCAGCGAAAAAGCTAATAGCAAACTCTGGCGTATCCAGCAGCAGCAGGAAGACGCGTTCTTCGATGCGCACCCCAAGATTTCTGAGTCCATTTCCCACTTGGTTTACACGCTCAAAGAGCTCGCGATAGGTGACCTGAATATCCCCGCACTCAATTGCTACTTTTGCGCCGCGACCCTCTGCAATGTGGCGGTCGATAAAATGCACGGCTGCATTGAATTCGTCCGGAAGTATAAGGGGCGGCGCCGAGGTCATGGCAGGTCGGATGCTTCAGCTAGAGACAATCTTATACAGGTTTTCAGGCTGAGCCAAGACTGGATCAGCGATGCGGAACGTATTCAGTTGACCTCCGGCTTCCTGACCACAGGGAAGCCGTCGGCAATACTTTCGCTAGCAGCAGCGGATCAAAAATCAAAGTGTTATCTCCTCACGACACATCAGGGCTCTTCCTCGAAAATTGCCTGCGCACGATGTTCAGCAGTGCTTCTACCGCGGGATTGTCGAGGTTAGGCCTCGACCCAATGTCAATCGATGTCCAGTATCGAGAACGGACTTTCTTGTAGACGACTCCAGGCATTGCGAAATTTGCGACGCAAGCGGGAGCTAAAGATATACCGGATCCGGCGGCCACCAGGCGCACTACGGTTGGCCACTGTGGCGCTTCCTGCACAACCTTTGGTCGGAACCCTTCTGCCTCACAACATGCGATAGTCCGATCGAAAGCAAGGGGCCCCATCCGCCGCGCGAAAAGTACAAACGGTTCGTTTCGAAGATCTCCGGGACGAATTGCGGCCTTGTCTGCAAGTCTGTGACGAATCGGAAGTACCGCAATGAATCGCTCTCGCAAGATCGATTCAATCAAAAGCCCATCCCGCGGTTCGCCGTCGCGAAGAAAGCCCAGATCCAGTGTTCCATCCAGCAGAGAGGGCAGTTGTTCAGCCGTGACCAGTTCTCGCAACCGTAATTCAACTTTCGGATATACGCGGCGATAGCGTTCGATGGCTTTGGGCAGAGTGGTGAGCATAACTGAACCGCTGAATCCAACCGTCAGAATGCCCTCCTGGCCGCTCCCCAACCGTCGCGCCATTTCCACGTCATCCTGCATCTGCGTGACGGCATTCCGAGCGCGCTCCCTGAAATACTGACCCACCTTTGTCAGCTTGACTCCGCGGGTTGTGCGTTGGAACAGGGGATACCCCACGATCCGTTCAAGATTCCTGATCTGCTGGCTCAGCGGCGGTTGCGCCATCCCTAACTGCGCAGCCGCCTTGCTGAAGTGCAGGGTTTCGGCGACAGCAAGAAAGTAACGCAAATGCCTGAACTCAATTTCTTGTTTCATATGTGCTTCGTCTCAGTAGAGACAATTCAGATATTGGACATATCTTCCCCTCAGATTTTATCTTTTTATTGTGGATGAACAAAGGAGGAGCTATGCAGATGTCTTTCGCCAAGGAACAGTCTTCGCCGGTAGTCGAAATCGGCATCCGCCAGTTTCAATCAGGGGATGCGGCCGCTTTCCGAAGGCTCAATGAAGAATGGATCACGCGCTTCTTCCGTATAGAGCCAAAGGAGGAGCCTATTCTTGCCGATCCGCAGGCAACTATTCTGGACTCGGGCGGCAGGATTTTCTTTGCGACTGCCGGGGAACGATGCATCGGCTGCTGCGCACTGATTCGCAAGAGCGACAAAGAATTTGAGGTGGCCAAGATGGCTGTCGAGCCATCGTACCAAGGAGCCGGAACCGGTCGCAGGCTGCTTCATGTGGCCATCGAAGAGGGGCGAAACGCAGGCGCGCAAAGACTCTATCTGGAGACCAATCACGTGCTGACCCCCGCGATTCGGCTGTATGAGTCCGTGGGATTCAAGCACATCGATGCGGACCGAATAGTCCGCTCCCCATACGCGCGAGCCGATGTCTACATGGAGTTAATTCTGGTTTGAAAGCGCTTCTCACATTCGCCCGATCCTATCCACTTTGTTCTTCCCCGGCAGCGGTTGCTAGGCCGCCGTGGTAATCCTCTGCGCGAATGCCGGTGTGCAGCGGCTGCCTGTAACCCAGAAAAGGCGGGAGCACTTGCCCCCGCCCGCCTCCTCGGTCTTTCTCATCGGTCTAACCTGTCAGGTAGAGTGCTGCTGCCGTAGCGGCTATCGACCATGCTTATCGAAGTCGGTTCCGGGCGTGAAAGAAACGCCGCGCAAGACTTCTCCGAAGCCAGCTTGGCGAAGCGTGAAGAATCTTTCATGAGAGGCGACGGTGGGGTCCGTGTTCTGAACGGAGTCGAACACCGCGACGAGTTGATTGGGGTCTGCGCCTTGATCGCCGTTTCCGCTAATCGTCGAGGTGATCGCCCAGAGGGCGACATTACCATCCGCGCCAACTACGCCTGTGAGGTTGCGGAGACCGTCCGTTGCAGGTGCCCACGGCAGGCCGGTAGCCGCGTTAGTTCCAGTTGGATAGTCCTGGATCGTGTAAGGCACGCCCAGGTTCAGCCCGTTTTGCAGGGTATAGACCAAATTCCAGGAGTTGGTGGACGAATTGAAAACCCACTTCTGCAATCCGGCTGTGGTTTGTGCGCCGGCATGGGCGTACAGATCGGTTCCACCCGCGTAGCCGTCGCCCTCGTCAGCGACGTACACGGTCGCGGCATTCGCGAACCAGATGCCGAAAGGATATGCCAAAGTCGTCGCGAGCTTGTTGGGAACGTCCGGGAAACCCCCGAGGATGCACATATTGCTGGGAAGTCCGCTGGTCTGGAGAGTAGCGAGGTTATAAGACAGCGCAGATGTGGGCAGAGTTGCCGAACTGGAAGGCAGCCCAACACCATTGGGACAAGCAGTACCCGTCGTATCGAGGAAATAGACGGTGTTCACGCCGTTGCTGCCGCTTCCCTTCGAGTAGTACAGCACATTGTTGAAGATAGTGATGCCGCGGAAGTTGTCGTCCTTGCCGATCTTGTCCGCTTTCGCACCTAGTTCGGTCACGGAGAAGCTGCCCACCGGAGTGGGGATCGATGGAGTCTGCACTCTTTCGGGCTCATTTGCCGCACTGATGATTTGCGCGCCAGCACCGAGAATAATGCCGTCCGGCTGAGGATTGCTGCCATTCCCCGCATTGCCCGCCGTGTAGAAGAAGTCAGCTCCATTGCTGTTGTTCAGGATAGCGGCGCGGCCATTGTTGCCGCTGTAGGCATTGGTTTCTGTGAAGTGGAACTTGCCCTTGCGGTCGACCAGCGCCGCGGCGCGATAAACATTCTCACCGACGGGATTGGTTGGATCAACGGCTCCGGGCGTATTGGAATTCGATACGTCGAGTTGGTCGATGGGTGCGACATAGCCGGAGAATGTTAAGTCGTGGCCGTCGGTCGAGAGATTCAACGCCAATTCGGATTTTGAGCTGAAGCTGGTAACGAGTTGATCGCTCTCGCCGCTGATGCCACGCTGGGAGCTGTTTGGCACTTCGAGGCTGTCAATCACAAAGCCGAAGGGCAAGAGTTGGTCCAGATAGATCTTCGAAGTGATGCCGAAGCTGCCGTCATAGGTATCGTTGTTCCAGACGTATGGGTAGGTTCCGTTGTAGGGAGCGCCAGTAGCTGCGGAGCATCCGCCCTGGGTACCCGCGCAATTGGGCGGCAGGATCGTGCCGACCTGGACGTTGTTGGGATTGTTGTCATACACGCTACGGCTGACTACCAGGTTACCCGGCCAGAAGAAAAATCTATCACGATCGGCTTTGGAGTTTTGCGCAACGGCTGGGATGGCAGCGAACAGAACGCTCACTGAGATTACCGCAATGGCTCTCTGCAAAGAATTGCAAAGACCTTCTCTTCTCGTAACTGTTACCAGCATGGGAGTCTCCTCGAATGGATCTGTAGAGTTGTGACACGCCCCCGCGTTTCTATGTGTTCAACACCGTAACAGCTCGCTATTACGCCATTGTTACAATCCGTCCACAGGCGTAGTGCGACAAATCGCTTCCGGCCGAATCGACTGCGAACGAGGTTGGCTGGTGCGGGATCCTTTTTTACTTGTGCGAAGAATGATCGTCTGTTCGCCGGCGAGAATTCACCGACGCAGATTTCAACGTGTGTTCATATCCCTGCAACGGGGGAGTAACGCAGATCAAGTATCGTCAATCACAACTGAAGCAAACGGGCTGTGATGATGGCGGGGGTCTCTAAATGCTCGATCTTTTCTTTCGCGCGAAAACCAGCAGAATCGACTGGTGGATGATTGCACTCTTTCTCATTTCGCTGTTCAGTTTCGCCGGGGTAGCAGCGATGATCTGGATGCATTCCGTGTAAGAACCTGGGTCCCGCCATCGCCAGGACCTGCTTACGATGGCTGGGGCGTAACGACCCCAACGTGTCAGAGGCACGCGAAGCTGCGTCGAGACTCATGACAGACGTAACCCGCGCTGCGGAAATCACTGGCAGGATCAGCTTGCTGTTCAAGAAGGGCCCTCCGCAACGGGAGTTAGTCGACGCGAACGAAGTCATTCGAGAGATGGTTGTCCTCTTGCGCGGCGAGGCAACCGAGCACTCCATCTCCGTCCGCACGGAGTTGGCGGAGGGGCTTCCCCAGGTTACGGGAGATCGCATGCAGCTACAGCAGGTGCTGATGAACCTCATCATGAACGGCATCGATGCAATGAAGGATGTGGAGGGGACGCGTGAGCTCACCATCCACTCACAGCGAGGAGAAAACGAGCAACTTGTGTTGTCGATCAGCGATACGGGCGTGGGGCTGCCTCCGCAGCAGGCGGACCAAATCTTCAACGCCTTCTTTACCACCAAACCTCATGGCACCGGCATGGGACTTCGCATCAGCCGATCCATCGTGGAATCGCATGGCGGTCGGTTGTGGGCTGCGGACAACTCTCCCCGCGGCGCAAGTTTTTATTTCACCCTGCCCAGCCGGGGCGAGGCGCAGCAGGCGCCCTAGCGTAGCACAGCAAGATTATCTTTTCCGAGCGTTCAGACTGTCGAGTACGCGCTTCAACCCTTCAAGCTTCTGTCCGGCTTCGCCAAGTTTGCCTTCCGCCGTCAAACGCTGGTAGTCGGCCAGGTCCTTCGCGGCTTCCGCAATGAGCGCATTAAGATCGGCTGCGGGCTGGGGTGGCGCGGTGGATGCCAGTGTGCCTCGCTGCGACCCCGCTGCAACGGTCGCACTTGTTGAGGAGGCGGTCAGGGACGAGACTGCTCCGCCAAAAAGCGACGCCATCGCTGACTCAAAAGTCGGTCCGTACGCCAGCCGATCTTGCAGCGCCAGCACAACCAGACGCAACTCCGGCATCGGACTCCGCTCAGCCTGCAGGTAAATAGGTTCCGCATACAACAGCGCTTTCCCGGTCGGAATCACAAGCAAGGCCCCGCGCCTCACGTGCGAGCCCTGTTGGTTCCATAACGTCAATTGTCCAGAAAGCTGCGCATTTTGATCGATTCGCGCCTCGATTTGCAGCGGTCCGTCCACCAGTTTCGTCTTGGGAAAGTTGTAGACCACAGACGTCCCATAATGTGCACCGTCGCTGCGCCCGGCAATCCATCCAATCAGATTATTCCGGTTGGCCGGCGTGAAGGGCAGAATCTCCACGAACTCCTCGCCACTCTCACCCGGCAGTTTCATCAGCACAAAATTCGGCTGCATGGGCTGAGTTTGTTGTTCGCCTCCCGCGCTCATGCCGACTTCGGTGGCGACCGTCCACAAGTCTTCGCGGTTATAGAACGCCTCCGCGTCCGTCATGTGGTAGAGACCGTACACTTCCGCCTGCAGTTTGAGTAACAACTCCGGGTAGCGCACATGCTTGCGCAGCCCCGGCGGCATCGCGGACGCATCCTTGAACAAACCCGGAAAGATGCGGCGGTAGGCCGCAATGATGGGATCCTCCGGATCGAATACGTAAAACGTGGTCGTGCCATCGTAAGCGTCGATGACCACCTTTACGCTGTTACGCATGTAGTTGATGAGATTGTTGCCCAGTGAATAGTGGGTCGAGTAGGGATAACTGTCCGAGACAGTAAACGCATCCATGATCCACGACAACCGGCCGTCGTCGCCGAGCACGACGTATGCGTCCGGATCGTAGGTGAGGAACGGAGCTAACGCCGATACGCGATCGCGTATGTTGCGTCGCATCAGCAGCCGGCTATTCTTGTTCACGTCATCGCTGAATGGCAGCTTCGCCAGATCGCTTTGATCGAGCGCAATGATCAGGCGTCGCAGAAAACCGCCCAGGACGATGCCGCCGTTACCCTCGTAGGAGTTCAGGTTGTTGGTCTGGCCTTGCGGGTAGTTGAACTCCTGCTGCCGAGTCTTCACATAGACGTCAGTATTGGTCAACTCACCGAAATAGATCTCAGGGCGTGTTACGGCGAGGCTGGGCACCGTGCTCTGCACCGGCATGTTGCTCAAAATCAGATTGGGCAACCCCTCCGTCGTGAACCCATTCACTGGATTCATCGTGATGCCGTAGCCATGCGTGTAGATCAGCTTCTCGTTAATCCAGTTGCGGCTGCTCTCCGGCAACTTTTCGACATTCAGCTCGCGCGCGGCGAGCATCACTTCGCGAGTCGTGCCGTCTATGTCATATCGATCAATATCGATGTCGGGGAAGTCGTAGTAGGTGCGGATTTCCTGAATCTGACGCAGCGTGTCCTGAAGCGCGCGCCAATCCCACAGCCTGATGTTCTGAAGCGTAGCCTGATTATTCGCGGGATCGGCCGCCTCAACAGTGATCTCGGCAGGAAACTCGCGCTGTGACACCCCGTTCAATCCGTAAGCCTGCCGCGTCAAGTCCGTGTTGTAGACAATGTAGGGTTTCTCCCGAACCAGTTCATTCGGTTTGACGATAAAGCTGCTGACGTACCAGCCGACTACTTGAACGGTGAGATAACAGACCGCTGCCGGAAGGATCGCCGCGATCAGCCAGCGGCCGCGTGGCACCCGCACGGAGTTCATGAAGGCGATCAGCGCGCCCACGACCAGCGCCGCGGACACCACGAGCAGCCCTGTCAGGGTGACGTGCGCGTCTGTGTAGGTCACACCACCAAAAATCGTATGATCGTCGAGCAATCGCTCGAAGCGGCTGATATATACACGCATCGCCAGGATTAGCAGCAGAAACCCAGATGTGATGGAAAACCCGCGCCAAGGCAATGTAACGTGGCGACTGAGACGCCCGGCGAGCACGCGCGCTCCGCCCGCAATGAAGACGAAGAGAATTGCGAGCACACACGTAATCACCGCCAGCGTAAGCAGCCAGCCGAGGATGACCTGCCACGCGGGCAGCGTGAATAGAAAGAAGTTCAGCGGCCTCGCAAAAATCGGATCTACGACGTTGCCAGCATTGCGAGGTGCATACCAAAGGAGCGCGAGTGTTGGCCACTCTCCGATCATAGCCGCGCCGGTTGCAGCGGCAACAGCCAGCGAAACACCGAGCGCGATGAGCCGCAGAACAGGCTCTACCGGCAGCTTTACCGGCTGTCCGCCAATAACGATCGTATGACCGTCCGGCAAGTCGGGGAGATGTGCCCGCTTCAAAGCCAGGAACGATCCGTACACAATGAGAAATGTGGCCGCCGCAAAAGCCGTGAAGACTTCCCATTGAAGACTCAGTGTCTTAAGGAAGACGTCCTCATAGCCGAGAGACCTGAACCAGAGCACGTCCACGTAATAGGACAGCGCGGTCCGACTCCCGAAGACGATGCCGGCGAGCACGACCAGAATGAGAAAGAAGCGACGGCGGCGACGCGGCTGCTGCATTCTCGGCCAGTCAATGGACTCGGGCATTGCTCTGCTCCATTCTCGTCAACTTCATCATTATCCGCATAATACTCCCTCCGCTTCCGCAAGCTCCTTACGACCGGGCCCTCACCTGCGCCATTGCAGGCGAGAGCATGCTGGGTGCTGCAGGTTTTTACTCGTAGGGGTGCGTTCCTTCTCAGCCAATTCGTGGAGCCGGGGGGGCGACCGTTCACCAGGGATCGGAAGTAATTAAGTCAGAGCTGATTTTCACCGAGGCTCTTCCCTGCCCTGATGCCTGCGATTTGACCAGTTCCTGCCCGCATCCTCGACCGCGTCGGTATAAATACAATCACCCAGCACATATGCATCTGGAATTGCATTGTCATTATGCAGATTCTGGTATGTACTCCTCGAGTGTGCGCTTCTCCAGCAGATACACTCCCTTCTGGTGGTTTGCCATGCGACAGAATTCAGCGACGCAGAAGCCCGATTTCATGGCCTCGGTAAATCCCCATCTGGTCGCCAGTCGCCACTCTCGCGCGAGGTCAGCATCTTTTTCCTCGATCGACAAAATGTCGCTGGGAATCTCGATTGCGGTTCGTCGAACACTTAAGGCGTTAGCTAAATTGGCACGGTGGGGGCGACCATCACTGCGGAGGCTAACCAAAGGCGAAAGCGTCTGCAGCATGTCGGGCCGGGGGTCTTTTCCCTGTAGTCGATCCCGAACGCGCTGGCTGATAAGTAGCCACCTCACCCACAGCCGGTCGGTGCCGTTGCGGTGCAAAGCGCTGGAGGTTTGGGGTCCGTAGAAATCAACTTTGTAAGAGTCCGAAACTACGCCCAGTTTTGCAAAGTTTAGATGGGCGTTCCTACTCTGCAGCGGGTCGAATGTCCAGGTAATTTCAGCGATCTGCAGATTGCCTGCGCGCATGCCCAAAACTCGCTCACGCTGCGCCAATTTAAGTTTGTAACCCAGATGCAAACTGCGATAGGGCTCTCGAACGGCGAGCATATGGGAATGGACAGTTGCGCGATTGCCTTCTATTCCCAAGAATCCGAAAGCGAAGCCGACCAGTTTTGTACCATCAAACGCACCCAGCCAGAGGCTACCGGCTTCCCGCGTGGCAATCGTTAGCGCAAGCGGCATGGTGTCGAGATCGGAGAGCTTCCAGACTTCTTTCTCGATCACCTCTACCTGTTTAAGATCGTCAAAGGTTTCCAGATCACGAATCGTGATGAGCGCGTTTGATTTCGCTTCTGACATTCCGCTAGTCGAACAATATACGCGATCATGGGCCACCGTCTCAGCACTGACGATGCCGCAGTTAAGGTTCCAACCCACGGCGTGCTGCTGACAATCTTCTTCATGGAGCAGGATCTCACGGCTATTCCCGTCGTCGCAGGATGCGTTGTCAGGTGGCGGTATCTCGTTGCGCAAACGGATTCTATTGCGTCAATCCATTTCGCGGATTGGCGATAGGCGAATAGGTAGCCCAATCGGGGGCTGGAATCCTTTGCGCTATACTGCGACCATGCTCATGCGGAGACGGTTTATTGTCGTGACCGCCGCCTCACAGGATCAGGAGTTAGCGAGTGACGCAGATCAGCTCGGTAAGATTGAAGACAGACGGAAGCGGAATAATTAGCTCCGACGATGAAAAAAAGCCGTGGCGCACGGCACTGGAAACCCGCTTTGCCCAAGCCGAGCCGAATCTTAGCGCCAGCCGTCAAGCACTGATTCGCGAGATTCTGGATCACGTGGAAGAGACTTATTTTCTTTCCTCCCGAGCGCTGGCTAAGAGATTCGATCTTGATCCAACCACGATTGTCCGCACGGTTCAGGCACTGGGTTATAAGCGCTATGGGGAATTCGCGGCCGACTTACGATCACATTTTGTGACGCGGATTACTCCCTACGCGCTTATGAAATCCGCTGTGCGCGACAAGCGTAGCGTCGCCAACCACATTGAGCACACGCTGGAGATGGATATACAGAATCTGAACGCCCTGCGCTCTCAATTGGATGTGAAGCATGTGCTCGAAATTGCCAAGCGCATTGACCGGGCCCGCCGGATTATGGTGGTGGGGATTGATTTCGCCGCTTCCCTTTCGAATCTTCTGGCCTATGGACTGGTTTCGATCGGCTACGATGCCGAGGCGCCCGCAGGATCCGCGGGCAACTTGAACCAAAAAATTCTTCTGTTGGGTCCGAAGGATTTGCTCGTTGCCATCAGTTTTGGCCGCTGTCTTCAAGATACTGTGGATGCAGTGATTCGAGCCCATGAAAATGGCGTTCCGACTTTTGGATTGACTGACAGCGAGAGGAATCCCATTGCCCGCTTTGCCGACGCCTGCTGGATCACTTCGATTGCCAGTCCATCCTTCCATGGCTCCTACGTCGCGGTGGTTTCCGCTATCAATGCATTACTGGTGGCATGCTCGCAGCTTCACCCGCAACGCTCTCTGACCGTGTTGCGGAGGAAGGAGCAGGAATTCAGGTCGCGATGGTACACACCGGTGTTGGGCAAATCAGGAAAGAGGAACTCGGGAAAACATGAGTAAGAAACTTCAGCTCGCATGCCCAGAGACATCAGTCGGGATGCGTCCAGCCGGGACCCCGTAGAATTCTACCGGCGTTCCCCCCCATGAGCTTCCCATCTTCGTATTCAACTTTTCCATTGACGAAAACGTACTTCACGCCTTCGGAGATCCGGGCCGGATTCTCGTACGTAGCTTTATCGACGATGGTTGCCGGGTCGAAAATGGTTATGTCGGCGAAGAAACCCTCCTTCAAGAGTCCGCGGTCTCGCAAATGTTCACGCTGGGCAGGAAGAGAGGTGATTTTACGCACTGCTTGTTCCAGGGGAAGCAGATGCTCGTCCCGCACGTAGTGGCCGAGGAACCGCGGCATGCTGCCATACGCACGCGGATGCGTATGAGGGTCAAACAGCGGACCATCGAGCGATACCTCACTGCCATCAAGGCCCACGCTGGTCCACGGCTGCTGCAGACCGTAACGCAAATCATCCTCGCTGGCAATGAAGTAGATCGCTCCGGTCTGGCCTTTGTCCGCCAGCACCAAATCCATGAGAGTGTCGAGCGGGTCTTTTTTCTGCGTGTTCGCGATCTGAGCCAGCTTCTGGCCATCGTATTTTTTTAGATCGGGATTCACAACACCCGATACGATCACTCCGGAAGCGCCGCCACTTCCAAGATAGAGGTTCTCCCAATTGGCGTGTTCCGTGGCCAACTCCTGTTTGATCTTGGCGCGAATGTCAGGATCTTTTAGTCGCTCGAGAAGCTTTTCCGTACCCCCATCGGCCACCCAGGGTGGCAGGCTTGAAGCCAACGCCGTTCCACCCGCAACGTAGGGATACATGTCAGCCGAGACGTCCTGGCCGGCGTCGCGTGCGGCCTGAATCATGCCAACGATCTTCGGCATGGAGCCCCAACGCGGTTGGCCGATCACCTTCAGATGAAAGATCTCGACTGGCAGATGGCCCTCGCGACCAATCCGCAGCGCTTCATCGACGGCGCTGGTCTCGCTTTGGCCTTCGCTGCGCATATGAGTCGCATAGATGCCTCCGTATTGTGCAGCGACTTTGGCCAGTTCGATCAGCTCTTCGGTCTTGGCGTAGTGTCCCGGAGGATAAATGAGTGCAGTGGAAATGCCGAATGCACCTTGCCGCATAGCCTCTCCGACAAGAGCTTTCATCTTCTCGAGTTCTGCGGGAGTAGGCGCTCGATCAACCTCCCCAAGGACCGCCTGCCTGACTTGGGCTGCGCCGACATAGGTGCCGATGTTCAGCGGCGTACCTGATTCTTGCAATCGCGTGAAGTAACCGTCCAGGGTGGTCCAGTCCACAGTTAAATGGTAGTGATCAAGTTGGGGTTGCGCCTCAGAAAGGGTGAGCGCATTCTGAGGAGCGACAGAATTTCCTTCACCCGTGATCTCGCTGGTTATGCCTTGCGACAATTTGCTCAACGAGCGGTTGTCGATGAGCAAAGCGGTCTCTGATTGCCCGAGCATGTCAATGAACCCTGGGGAGACGACCAGATTCCTGGCATCAACGATTCGCCTGGCGTTTGCGACATCCAACTTCCCTATCTTGGCGATGCGATCACCCTGGATCGCTATGTCTCCTGAAACCCACGGATTCCCCGAGCCATCCATGATCCTTCCGTTCTTAATAATGACGTCGTACGTATTGCTCTGATTCTCTTGCGCAGATACTGTGAGCGTGAAAGAAAGAGCAAACAATACAGCGCTGATGAGGCCGGTTTTGATAAACAACCTATTCATTGATTGCGTCGTCCTTTCCCTGAACACGGTTAGATCAGGCAAGCCTATGGCCTACGCCTGAGCCACCATTTCGGCTTTCCAGTCCCTTGCACGAACCGTAAGTTGCTCCACCAGCTTGCGTTTCACTGCATATCCAACGCCCGGGATTGTCGGTACGAGAATGGTTCCACGTGAAGTGACTTCAACCTCAGGCTCGATGATGTCTTCACTCCAGTAGCGTTGGCTGGCGGAAACATCTCCCGGCAAAGTGAAATTGGGCATCGTGGACATCGCGATGTTATGAGCGCGCCCGACGCCCGATTCCAGCATCCCTCCGCACCACACTGGCAACGAATGTTGCTGGCAAACATCATGGACTTGACGGGCCGAGCGGTGCCCTCCGACGCGGCCCAGTTTGATATTGATGATGCGGCATGCGCCCATTTCGATCGCTGCTACGGCATGCGCGGCATTGTTGATGCACTCGTCCAGGCAAATCGAAGTGCGGATCTGCGACTGAAGTTTGGCATGAGAATGGATATCGTCCCACTGCAGTGGTTGTTCCATCATCAGCAGATCGAACTGGTCGAGTTCCTTTAGATGAAGCGTATCCTTGAGCTCATATGCAGAATTTGCGTCAACCGAGAGTCGAATGTTGGGGAATTCCTTTCGAACAGCGGCGACGAACTCCAGGTCCTTGCCTGGCTTGATTTTCAGTTTGATCCGCTGATATCCGCTTCGGATTTCTTCCTCCACTTTTTTGACTAGTGCCTGCGGGTTTTCGCGGATTCCCAAAGAAACGCCGCAAGCAATTTCATTCAAAGTTCCGCCGAGCAGCTGCGACAACGGAATCTTTCTTAGTTGCGATTCAGCATCCCAAAGTGCGTTCTCAATGCCCGCTTTGGCCATCTGGTGTCCGCGGATCGCAGACAACAATGCGGCCACGTCGCCCGCCTTATTCAAGTGCCGGCCGATCAGCCGGGGCGCGATGAAATCTGAAATGATGTGCCATGCGGTATCTGTGGTCTCGGAATTGTACGAAGGGGTCTCGACGGTTGTAACTTCTCCCCAACCACTGAGACCATCGACGATCACTTCTAGCAGAAGAATCCGACGATCCTGAGTCACGCCAAAGCTGGTTTCAAACGGCGCTCTGAGGCGCATTCGAATTTCGCGCAGTACGATTGTTTCAATTGTCATAAAACTCCAAAAAAATGCGCTTCTGATCTCTCGGCAGTTTGGTGAGGATGCGATAACTGCTCGAAAGTGAGATTCAGAATCGGATACTGCTGCCAGTCCTTGTAATCGAAATGCCACCATTCGTACCGATAAACGGCGAAGCCCTCTGCTTCCAGAGCATTGCGAAGTACAGCGCGATGCCAACGTTGCAGGGACATTCCACCCGGATAAAACGCGTAGGACCGCTCCGACATTTCGTCGTAGCCGCCGGTCATGAGAATAGGCATTCCGGTCTTCAGGTCGTAGAGCGTGAGATCGACCGCACAGCCTCGGTTATGACGTGAGCCTTCCTGAGGATCGGCTACAAAGATTTTCTTGTCTTGCGGCGTCGCATCCCAAAAGATCTTGGTGACGTACCAGGGCCGGTAGGCATCGTGAATGAGCAATCCATATCCCAGTGGCCGGAGCTTTTGCGCGGCTCGCGCCAATGCTTCGGCAGCGGGCCTCTGCAAGAACGCCTTCGCCTCTTCGTAGACGGGCGTGCCCAGGAAGTTTTGCTTCGTGGCGTAACGAATATCGAGCTTTATCGTCGGGTCTAGCGTAGTTATATCTACCAAGTCGGGAGTCCGAAAAGACTTGCTCTCTTCTGGCGGTTTGGCCGCAATAGCTTGCCGCCTCAACTCCGTTATCGATTCCACAGGATGGACTTGAAGCCCGGCTGCTTCTTCGCGGCGTTTAAAAACGACTGCGCCAATCTTAACTTCTGTCGCTCGGCCGCTCGCATCGCGGGTAAAGGCAGCGCTCTCGCCTTTGTACAAACCGTTCTCTGGAAACGTGAAAACATCCTTGGATTGCTGTTGCAGCGGGTCGTACTCGAACCACTCAATCAGAACATTGAGCTTTCCATCCTTCTCCAGCACATAAAGAACGTCGTGATCCCATCCATACTGCCCGATCAATCCCGCAAATTGCTCTGGTGCTGTCGCTGGCTGCGGTAGTTCGACTCGCTTAAGAACTTTGTCACCAATGCGAATGCCGTTATCTACTGGGACGATTTTTGTCTCCAGGTTTTCATCCAGCCGGCCATCCGCAACCAGTGCATCCCCCAACCTCCGGAGCTCGGACTCGAAACCACCGCTGACCGGCAACAGGTGCAGCGTGCCCTCGCGCTCGATCAGGTCAACCGCGTCATCACCTTCGCCATAACGACCAGCAACCTTGCGGGCAAGCCCAGGTGGTATTGGTTGCGTATTTTCGAATGGGGGAAGAGCCTTCCCGGATCGCAAAGCCAGCATCAACTGCAAGGCTTGCTTGGCAACCGAGTTGGTGACGGCATTCGCGGCGTCCGCGGTCGTTACCGTTACCGCGCCGAGTTTATCTTCCGGCAGACCCACCACTTCGGTTGCAAAGCCATAGATCGCGCCACCATGTCCGATCAGGCGATGGCCATCCAGTTCTGACACCGCGAATCCCAGGCCGTAACCTTTCTTTTCTCCCGGCTTGGCAAACTGTGGTGTCCACATCTGCTCCAATATTTCGCGTTTGATGACTGGTCCCTTCGCTCCACGCCCGCCATCGAAAAGCACGATAAGGAATTGAGCCAGATCCGTCACGGTCGAGTACATACAACCCGCAGGCGCTAATCCCAATTCGAAGGTGGGCGCCGGAAACTTCACGCCGTCATAGCTCCACATGTAGGCCTTGGCAAGATTGCGCACCAAGTCGGGTTCGGGGGCGAAAGCGCTCGCGGTCATCCCCATGGGGCCGAGGACAGCTTGCTTCAGATATTCAGGAAAGGGTTGGTGATTCAATTGCTGCAGCGTGTAGCCGACTACCGCAATGCCTGCATTTGAATACTTGGAGTGCGTTCCAGGCTCATAAACAAGTTCCGTCGGGTTCATGCTGCCGACCGTTGCTTGCAGCGTAGGCTCGTTCGGATCAAAGTAGTTGCCCACGGGCGGTTCGCGCAGCAATCCAGCACGGTGGGACATCAGCTCTCGTAGTGTGATCGGCTCTGGGAACGGATTCTGGGGGTGAAAATCAGGAATGTACTGGCTTACAGGTGCGTCCAGGTTGATCTTCCCTGCTTCCACCATCTGCATGATTCCGATGTCAGTAAACAATTTTGAAACTGAACCTACGCGATACACGGTGTGGGCGGTGGCTGGGATTTTGTGTTGGGAATCCTGATAACCGAAGCCTTGGGCCCAAACGATCTGGTTCCCATCGACCAGCGCAATCGAGAACGCAGGAAGCTGCTTGTCTTCCATGTCCTGGCGGATTACAGATTCGAGTTTTGTTGCTACCGCCGCATAATCACTTCGCGACGGAATGTTTGCCCGATCCTGTGCACGTAGGATTGCAGCGAACGGCAGCGCTGTTAAAACGGCATAAACCGCAATCTTTTGAAGTCGAATCACGATTCGCATGCGCAGCTTCCAGGTCGTCATTTCTGTTTCTGTTGTTGCCATGTCTTCTCAGGTATTCGAGTAAAGACGATTTCCGGCGCTTCAGGTTCGAGCGCTGCTGCGATGCCGTCGATATTCCCGTTCATGTTGGTCAGAAACCGCAGCTTGCCTATATCGACGGCGCCGGTGGAGTTCGTCGGAGATTCGAAAACGTCGTAATGATAATGATGCAAGGGAAACGACAGCTTGTTGAGAGTGGCGTTAAAACCATCGCCCTCGGGCTGGATGGTGATAACACCGTAGCCGGGATTTTCGTAGCGACCAACGTAGTCTTTCAATTCATGCGAGGGATGCGTGTTCGGCTTGCGCTCGGAAAGTTCCTGCTTGCGGTCCTCGTCCTCGGCGGCTTTCTGTTTTCCCTCAAGCTCCTCGAACCGCTTGGCCCAATCGATCGATTCCAGGCCAAGCAAATGATCATAAATGCGGTAGGCAACGATCTCTGGAACAGGATCGTTTTCCAGCAAATTTGTCAGAATCACCACAGCGAGATTCTCCTCCGGCAGCAACGATAGCAGCGCATAGAAGCCATCGATGCCGCCGTTGTGCCACCAGAGCGGGTGCCCACGATAAGACGAAATCACCCAACCCATCGCGTAACTGCGTGGACCGATCTCTTCGGACGGCAGGCCCTGAGGCATTGGCACTTGCGCAGTATGATTGAGATTCAGATTCGCTTCCGACACTAGCTGGCGATCGCCCAGCTTTCCCTTTCCCAACTGGAAGATCGCATATCGCGCCATGTCTTCGACATTGGAATTAATCGATCCCGCCGGCCCAATGGCACTCATAGTGTGAAATGCTATCTCCGATACCGCGCCGCTGTGTTCGTCTTTGCGGTAAGCATGGGCGAAATCAGAGCCCTTCTGGCTATCGAGAATCGAAGAGTTGCTGGAGGTCATCTGTAAGGGTTCGAAAACGCGTTGCCGCACAAATTCTTCCCAGCTCTGTCCGGAGACTTTTCCAACCAGGTATCCGGCGGTCATGACCAGCAGGTTGTTGTAGTGGTAACTACTTCGGAAATCGTGATCGGACTGAAGGAATCGCAAACGGCGCACCAGGTCTTCGCGGCTGAAGTCGGAGCTATACCAAAGCAGATCGTGGCCGGCCATGCCGACGCGATGCGAGATAAGATCGCGTGGAGTCATGCGCTCGCTGGCGACCGGATCCGACATCTGGAATTCGGGTAAGTATTGCCGCAACGGCTTGTCCCAATCGATTTTGCCCTCATCATTAAGCATTCCCATGGAAAGCGCAGTGAAGGACTTGGAGATGGAACCGATGGCAAAGATGGTCTTGGTTGTGACCGGAAGATTGCCTTTGACGTCGCGCAGACCATAGCCGTGCGAATAGATCACCCGGCCGTTCTGGACTACTGCAATCGCCAGACCCGGCACCTTCCAATGGTGCATCTGTGACGGAATGAACTGCTCAAGACCATCGAGAGTGCCGGGTGCGTGCTGTGTTGGCGTGGTCTGCGTTCTGCCGGGCAGAATAATCGCCAACACGAGTAAAAGCTGGAGAAGAGCAATCCGGCATCGCGTAGACTCTCGCAGTGAACAAGTGCCGGCGTACATTCGTCGAAGGAGTTCATTGCTGATTTCTGTCTGTAAGACAATCATCGTTCCTTCACCTTCTTCGCCAAATTAGGTAACCGGGAACGCCCGTAAGGACAACTCCAACTCCAATCAACGCGCGCGCGGGCTGGGCGAAAATTGTATTAAGGACAAATGCGGCAACCGTAACAATAAAGACCAGCGGAGTCCAGGGATAACCCGGGACCCGGTAGCGCGGAGATGCCGTCGTCTCGCGTTTTCGATAAACAAAAATGCTTGCCGCTGCCAATGCGTAAAAGCTCCAGCCAACAAAGATGACGTAGGTCAGAAGTTGTTCGAAGGTTCCAGTCACCGCCAAGACCGAGGCCCAAAACGCCGTGCCTGCAATCGCCAATGCGGGAGTGCCGAAGCGGGGGTGGACTTCCGCCAGCCGGCGAAAAAACAGGCCGTCCTTCGCCATCGCGTAATAAACGCGCGGTGCGGTCAGAATAATCGAATGCGCTGCGCTGAACATCGAAATCAGAATCGCAATGGTGACCGCCTTGGCTGTCACGGGACCGGCCACCGTGGCCAAGGCAGCCGCAGCTACTCGGTTGGAATTGGCTGCACCGGCTACGCCCAGCGCCGCAACGTAGCCGAGATTCGCCAGGAAATAAATCCCAATCAGTGCGAAGATTCCCGCCAGAAAAGCGAGAGGGAAGTCACGGCGCGGGTTTACTGTTTCTCCTGCAGCGAATGTGGCGTACTGCCACCCTTCGTAAGCCCAAAGAACACTGAGCAGAGCCAAACCAATTCCCGAAAGTCGGGACGAGAATGACACCGGAGACGCGGCAAGGGCGGAATTAAGCTGCATTCGGTTGCCCGACCAGAACAGTAGTCCGGCGAGAGCCACGATGGCTGTCACCTTTATGGTTGTGGTCAGGTTCTGCAGGTTGGCGCTCTGGCGAGTTCCGAGGATATTCACTGCGGCGATAATGCCGATCATCGAAAGTGAGACAAGTCGCGCGGTCCAATGACCAAAAACGAACAATTCTCCCAGGTAGTTACTGAAAGCAACCGCGAGAGTAGCAATCGAACCTGTGCTGACGACGAAGAATAGAATCCATCCAAACAAAAATGCGGGAAACCGTCCGAAACAATCTCGAATATAAACATACAAGCCGCCGGCTTCAGGATTCATCGCGCTCAGTTCACCATAGGTGAGGGCGCCCAGCAAAGACAGGATGCCACCGAGAAGCCATACTGACAGGGCAACTCCAAGAGAGTTCCCAACGGCTTTGATGACCAGGCCTGGCACCAGAAATATTCCCGAGCCAACGACGGTGCCGATGATCAGGAGTATCAAATCATGCAAGCGGAGCACCCGCCGTAGTTTAGCGTCGGCTAAACTTACGGAACTGGATTCTGTTTGTGAGAACGTCCTCAAATTTCGAGTCTCGATCAAAATTATTCCAGCACAGTTCTTAGGTGCAGCCGGTTGGATCTGCTCTAAGAAATAAGCAACACATGATGCTTGCGATTGACATTGTGCACTACCTGATGTAGAACTGCAACCTAACTCGGCGGGGCGGCAATCCTCAGCGGGACTTCAATGACAGCGCATGATTGGCGTGCGGTCCAGCGGGGTTTACCAGAGTGTGGATAGCTACGATGAATGGGATAGTCTGTCCGGCAGTGGAGGAATGTGATCCGCACAATTGCATAATGTCAATACGAGCGACGTACGGACGTCGCTTATCGGTCACATTGTGCGTACTCGCACTCTCCTGCCTTCCCGCCTGGTCGCAGGTTCCGAAACCTACGCCAACCCTCGAAACGTCTAGTCGTCCCGCAACCCCGGCACAATCAGTTCATGAGATGACAGCCAGCGATGTTGAGGCCTTTCTCGACGGCTTGGTACCGATGCAGCTGCAACGCGAGGACATAGCTGGAGCGGTCATCGTCATTGTCAGGGACGGAAATGTCCTGGTGAGCAAAGGCTATGGGTACGCCGATGTCAAGCGCAGAACTCCAGTATCCCCGAGTACGACCTTATTCCGTCCGGGGTCCATTTCCAAAACATTTACCTGGACGGCGGTCATGCAGTTGGTGGAACAAGGAAAATTAAGCCTGGATCGCGATGTCAATGATTACCTCGATTTTCAAGTACCGCACACCTTCGGCCGCCCGGTTACCCTGCGTAACCTCATGACCCATACCGCTGGCTTTGAGGAAGTCATCAAAGACTTGGCAGTTAACCGAATAGAGGAATTGCCTCCTTTGCAGGGATTTGTAATTGCTCACCAGCCAAAGCAGATTTTTGTTCCCGGCATGATTCCAGCGTACTCGAATTACGGGGCAGACCTCGCCGGATACATCGTCCAGCGGGTGTCCGGAGTGCCATTCGAGCAATACATTCAAGAGAATGTTTTTAGACCTCTGGGTATGACCCATGCGACCTTCGTTCAACCGTTGCCCGATTCACTAACAACACTGATGTCGAACGGTTACGAATTGGCTTCGGAGGACGCAAAGCCGTTCGAACTGGTTCCCCCCGAACCGGCGCCGGACGGAAGTTTATCAATTACGGGCGCCGACATGGCTCGGTTCATGATCGCCCACCTTCAGAAAGGCAGGTATGGCGAAGCCCGTATTTTGCAGCAGCAGACGGCAGAGACGATGCATGCTCGTCAATTCTCGATGGATTCCGCAGTCAACGGTATGGCACTTGGTTTTTACCAAGAAAATCGGAATGGACTCCGGATCATCGGCCACGGCGGTGATTTGAGCTACTTTCACAGCGACATGCATTTGGTTTTGGACAAAGGGCTGGGCTTGTTTGTTTCCTACAATAGTTCGGGGAAAGGCGACTTTGACGTACGTTCGGCACTGTGGCAACAGCTTCTCGACCGATACTTTCCTTTTTCAGAATCATATACCGACGAGCCAGGAAAGCCGGCGGCCGAGTCCGCCTCGGGAAGATACCTCTCCAGCAGGCGCGCACAGACGACGATTATGAAAGCGCTCTGGCTGGTGTTAGCCGAACCTTCAGTCTCGCTAGCCTCAGACGGCACGATTCAGGTTGACAGCATGAAAGATTTTGCCGGGCAGCCAAAGCGCTGGCGCGGAATCGGCGGCATGAAATTTCGCGAGGTCGACGGTCAGCAGTTGCTGGTCTTCAAACCCGATGCCTCAGGGCGTCTGGAGATGATTACGGAAGACCCGATCGAAATCTTCCAACAAGTTTCCTGGAAAGAAAATAAAATCGTTTGGTCAATCGCTCTTGGTTTTGCCACGCTAGTATTTGCTCTTACGCTTGTGCTCTGGCCCGTGAGCGCTCTGTTGCGACGCCACTACAAACACGAACTCATACTGAATCCCATCCAGCGCAGGTTAGGTTTGCTGGTGAAGTTTGTCTGTGCAATCGATCTGGGCTCCTTAATTGCCCTCGCTGCAATTCTGGCATACGGATTTTCTAACCTATCCGTATTCAGCGAGCGACTTGATCCATGGCTTCGTGTCGTGCAGCTACTTTTTCTTGTCGGACTCCTCGGGACTATCGCGATGTTATACGCTAGCTATCGCCTATGGCGCAGCAGCAGCAAAGGGCTGTGGACGACGATCTACAGTGCGGGCCTTATCTTGGCGTCTTTTCTCTATACATGGTTGGTTGCCGCCAGCAGGATTCTGCAGATCAGCTTGAAGTATTAAGCCTGGATATTTATGTTCGGCTGACCGACGTTTCGTCAAGGAGAGTGCGAACGTGAGATCACTGCTTCTCGGTAGTAAACGGCCTTCCCGTCTGGTTTGTTGGTGCGTCTTCAGCGTCGTCGTTTTTCTGCTGGTGAGTTTAGCGGCGGTTGCGCAAAAACCGAAGACGAACCCTCTCGCCCCGAAAAATGAGACTCCTAAGAGCGAGACGGCGTCGACCGGCCCCGAACAGAACGCCAAGCCGGTTCACGAACTTACTCAAACTGATTTGGAAGCATTTCTGGATGGCATGGTTCCGCTGCAGCTAGCTCGTGAAGACATCGCGGGGGTGGTCATTGCAGTTGTCAAAGAGGGAAAGCCATTTTTTGCCAAGGGCTATGGCTATTCCGACGTGGAAAAGAAAATTCGTGTATCCCCCGACGCCACCTTATTCCGTCCCGGCTCCATTTCAAAACTGTTCAATTGGACCGGGATCATGCAGCAAGTCGAGTTGGGAAAGCTCGACTTGGATCGCGACGTCAACGACTACCTCGATTTCAAGATTCCATCCACCTATCCCAAACCGATTACATTGCGCGACATCATGACCCACACCCCTGGATTCGAAGAGACTGTTCAGGAGCTCTTCGTGCCCGACGCCAGCGACCTTACGCCACTCGATCAATACGTGAAAGCGCATCTGCCCATCAGAATCTTTCCTCCCCATACGACACCCGCTTACTCGAACTATGCCACGACGCTTGCCGGCTATATTCTTCAACGTGTATCGGGAGAACCATTCGACGAGTATGTTGAGCACCACATTTTCCAACCGCTGAAAATGTCGCATTCCACGGTCCACCAGCCACTCCCCGACGCTTTGAAACCCCTGATGTCAAATGGCTACGACGTAGCCTCCGAACCTGCAAAGCCGTTTGAGTTCGTTGAAGCTGCACCAGCAGGCAGTTCGTCAATCACAGCCGCTGATATGCAGCATTTCATGATCGCGCATCTGCAGGACGGCCGATATGAAGGAACTCAAATCCTTCGTCCAGAAACTGCTCAATTAATGCACTCGCGCCAGTTCGCAAATCTGCCGGACTTGAATGGAATGGCGCTGGGTTTCTACGAGGAAACCAGAAACGGCCACAGAATCATTGGGCATGCCGGAGACACTCAGTACTTCCACAGCGACCTGCATTTGATCCTGGATGCTGGGATCGGCTTCTTCATCTCTTACAACAGCGCCGGAAAAGGAGAAATCAGCGCTCGCGAAGCGGTATGGCATGCTTTTCTGGATCGCTACTTCCCATACGATCCTCCCCCCATACCCGTTCAGACAAGCGCCGCAGCGGATGCTCGGCTGGTTTCCGGCCGGTACATGATCAGCCGCCGCTCGGAAACGACCATTCTCAAAGTGCTGACCGTGTTGGGTGAGTCGAAGGTATCTTCCAATCCTGACGGCACAATCACGCTCGATTCTCTGAAGGAGCTCGACGGACAGCCTAAGAAGCTGCAAGAGATCGGCCCACTCATGTTTCGCGCTGTCCAGGAGCAGGATCGCGTGGGCTTCAAATACGACCAGTCTGGGCGCCTGGTGCTGGTAACCGACTTCCCTGTTTTTGTGTTTCAACGCTCGCCGTGGAATGAAAATAGCAGTTTGCATCTTCCATTGATCGTCAGCGCCATCGTCGTTTTGGTCCTAACCTTGCTGCTTTGGCCAGTTGGGGCTGTTCTCCGCAGACACTACGGTCAACCATTAAATCTCACGCCTCAACAGCGCCGACTTCGGCTCATGGTGCGGTTGGCGTGTTTATTCGATCTCCTTTTCTTGTCCGGCTTGGCCGTGTTTTTCACCCTGTCAGAGAAGGATATTGGCATCTTAAGTCCACGCTTTAATCCACTCCTGCGGACTATTCAAATCGTAGGCTGGCTTGGAGTTCTGGGGACGCTGGCTGCGCTGTATAACGCCTTCCATTCGTGGCGGGAGCAAGGCCGCTGGTTTTGGAGCAAGCCCGCTGACACTCTGATAGCTCTCGCATGTTTCGCATTTATGTGGTTCGTGTTTACCTGGAACATGTTGCATTGGAGTTTGCGTTACTAAGAGGCAAACTCCGCCATCGATAACGAAGTTTCCCATGTTGCGAGCCATGCGCTCTGACGGGTAGCCAGCTTCGCCCAAAAGCTGTGCATCAAATAGTGCACAGATGTTTTATAACTCATCATTCAATGAAAATTGTCTTGCAACTGTACCCGCTCTCGGTGTATGAACGTGGGTTAAACGGGGCGGGCAGTCACTACCCTTCAACACTTGCCCTGATGCGGGAGGCCGCCATGTTGACATGGAATCGCAATTGCGCCCGGCGAGCGAACCACTTTCGTCATGAGTTCGATTTCGCAATGCAGGTGGCCGTATTCTTCCTTTTGTTGTGGTCCGGAAAATCAGCCGTTGCGCAGACCGCAGCCACGGGCGGGTTGAAGGGCGTTGTCACTGATCCAAGTGCAAGTGTTATTCCCGGTGCCTCGGTGAAAATAATCAGTTATGCCACGGGACAGACACGCACCGCAGTCACACAGAGCAACGGAAGTTATTTGCTTCCCTACTTAGAACCAGGCGAGTACAGAGTGGAAGTTTCGGCAAAAGGCTTCAAGTCGTTGGCCATTGAGAAGATTGAAATCCACGTCACTGAAACCGCGGCCCTGGACCCCCGATTACAAGTCGGCGCCATTTCTGAGACAGTAACTGTGCGGGACATTCCCGAACTCGTGGAAACCGATTCCAGCGCTCTGGGGAACGTTACCGATCAGCGAATGGTTGAGAATCTGCCCCTAGTCACTCGCAATTACATGCAAATTCTGGGGCTTTCACCGGGCGTCTCCTCGGAAATCAGCGATGCCTCCAGTATTGGTCGCGGCAATGTGGGCTTGGAATATTCAACGTCCGGCAATATCGTGAATGATAACAATTTTCAGATGAACGGCTCGGAAGTGAACGACCTAATGGGTTCCGGCGGTACCAGCGGTGGCATTCCCGTGCCCAATCCCGATTCGATTGAAGAATTCAAGGTGCAAACCGGGCAGTACGACGCGTCTTATGGACGGAATGCCGGTGCGAACGTGGATGTCGTTACGAAGTCGGGGACCAATCAGTTTCATGGTGATGTGTGGGAATACTTTCGAAATACCGCTTTGAACGCAAACAACTTTTTCCTGAAGCAAAACGGTCAGCCACGGGGCGTGCTGAACGAAAATCAGTTTGGCGGCACTTTGGGTGGACCGATCATTAAGGATAAAGTTTTCTTTTTCGTATCGTATCAAGGCACACGCGAAAAAGATGGGTTGGACGTTACTGGAGGATGTCTCAGCGGAGGCAGCCTGCCCACGCAATTAACGAATAATGCCAGCGATCGTACCGCCGCTGCACTGGAAAACGCTTTTGGTGTCCCAACGATCGATCCAACCGCTCTCGCCGTGCTGAACGCGCAGTTTCCCAACGGTCAGTTCGTCATTCCCTCCCCGCAAAACGCGAGTGGAACTGCTGCCTTCAGTTCTCCCTGCCCCTATACCGAAAATCAGTTTGTCAGCAATTTGGACTTTTATGAGAACGATAAGAGCCATTTCTCGGGGAAGTTCTTCTTTCTAGATAGCAGCCAGACTAGCGCGTTCCCCGCGAACAATGTTGGCATAAGCTCAGTGACAGTGCCCGGTTTTCCGCAAACGACCAGCAATGGATTCCGGGATTTCTCTCTCACTCACACGTATGCATTCAACGATCACATGGTGAATCAAGCCATACTCGGCTATCACCGGACGAGCGGCATTTTGGACCAGGTTTATCCGAAGACCAGCTTCGCCAATAGCGCGGGATGCTCTGGAAGCGCTGCGCGGGCGATAAGTTTGGCAAGCCTTTGTGTGCCTGCCCCGGGCTTTGACAATCCTGTTCCGCAGATACTGGTGCAAGGAGCCTTCAATTTAGGGGGCAACGGCCAGCGGGTTTCACTATTTCAAAACTTCTATAATTTTAGCGACTCTCTCACCTACATTCGTGGAAAACATTCGCTACGCTTCGGAGGTGGCATCGATCGCGGCCAGATCAACGAACCTAATTTCCATTTCCTGGCTGCGCTCGCCTACCTGTCGTTTAATGATTTTCTCTCTGGCAACCCGGTCCTCAGCCTCGATGTGCCCGGCTTATTCGGACGCGAATGGCGCGCCTGGAATGGCGACGCGTACATTCAAGACGATTACAAAGTGCTGCCGCGGCTGACCCTCAACCTGGGGCTCAGGTATGAGCGCCAGGGGCAATTGGGTGAAATGCTGGGCCGGGCATCCACGTTCAACCTGGCCGCGGCAAATCCGAATCCCCCGGCGGAGGGGACGCTTCAAGGTTATGTGGTCGCATCCAATTTCCACGGCTCGCTTCCGGCGGGACCGGATGGCAGCGTTCCGATACACGCTTCCACAAACACGGCTTTGAATAATGATGGACAGAACGGTTGGGAACCGAGGATTGGCTTCGCCTGGCAAGTGCCGGGAACGAACCGCGTCGTCATACGTGGAGGATATGGAATCTATTACACGCGCACGACAGGGCAGCCGTTCTTTCAATTAGTGGCGTCGCCACCCTTCGGCATGTTTCGGGAATCTTTCTTTCCGACAATTCCAACGGCGTTCGCGGCGGCTCCTGTGCTTCCGTTTTTTCCACCTTATTCCCCAACCACAAGCTTGACGCCAACTATTTTCCCGCCGAACTTCAGGCCGCCGATTATCCAGCAATACAGCATAGACGTGCAGACAGCCCTCTCCCGGGACACCGTGCTGGATATCGGCTACCACGGCTCACGGGGATCGAAGTTGATTCAGGTGCGCGCCTTCGATCAGGCGGGCGATGCGACCGTCACGCCACACCGCGGTGAAACCACCAACACTCTGGCCAACCTTCCTTTGCGTCAGCCGCTTGAGGGCTTTAGTTCGGCTGGGGCAACGACGGTTGAGAGCGCGGGCGCGTCCTGGTATAACGCCCTCGGTATCAGCTTGAATAGGCGCTTTAGCCATGGCCTGCAATTTCTCGCTTCGTATACGTGGACTTCGGCGCTCGAAACTAATCCCGGATACGTGAACGGCACGCTCGATGGAGGCCTACTGGAGGGCAATCAATCGAACCGTTCCAACTATGGGTTTGATTCTTTTGTCCGGCCGCAGCGTCTCGTCGTCAGCTATGTTTACGATCTGCCCTCCCCGGCAAATCATTTTTCGGCGATGGGCCGCGTTCTGTCGGGATGGTCCGTCGCCGGCGTAACTACTTTTCAAAGCGGGCAGAGACTTACGATCCTCGGAAGTAATGAGGCGAATGCTTTCGGCATCATCGGCGTGGATCAGGACCGGGCACAGGTTTCCGGTTGCAGCGCCGGACAGCTTGTGACAAAAGGATCGGTCACCAGTAGACTCAACAATTACTTCAATGCGAATTGTTTCACCGCACCGCCGATCATCGGAGCGGACGGGATAGCAACCGCATTCGGCAACGGCGGCATCGGAAACGTTCAGGGGCCGGCCCAACAGGACTTCGATATTTCGATCATTAAAAAGATTCCTCTCGGGCACAGTGACGCGAGGTCTCTCGAGTTCAGGGCAGAATTCTTCAACGCCTTTAATACCCCTTCGTTTTCGGCCCCGGTTTTGGATGCTGGCTCGGTGTGCATAGTGGCAAACCTTGATTGCTTGTCTCCGCCCGCCAACGGGGCGATCGGATTCAATCCGGATCCGGCGTTTGGCTCAATCACAACAACCAGTGTCGCACCGCGAATTATTCAGTTCGCGCTAAAACTATATTTCTGAGCCGGAGAGTTCCTCCCAACCGATGTTATCTTTCGATGAGCCTGGGACCACCTGCGCCGGAGAAACAAGCGCGTCGGGCAACTCGCACTCAGTTGCACTTGGAGGACACATGCGAGAGAGGCTTAATTAATTTTGGCAACTTTGTCCCAGGTGTGTTTATGCCGGTGCTCGCCAAACATTCAAAGTCGTTCTCGTTCATCGATCGCATCTCGGTCGCACACTTCAGGTTTATGGAAAGATTGCGCGCCGTCCGTGCAAGATTGGCCTCCAGCGCAGACGGGTTATCTCGCGCACTGAAGTCACGCCGAATCATCACCCATCCGAAAGCAACGGCTGTCCCGATCCCCTGCAGCGGCGATCGATAGAAGAACAGTGCGCCTTCGCACGCGCTCACCTTTACTGTGAGCTTACGTCCATCTGGAATGGGATGTTGACCTCACGCACCGGTTGGTCGATTCCGCCTGGCTGCGAGGGAGCTTCGAGGCCGTCTGTGAGCAAGTAAGACCGCAGAGAAAGTGAGCTCGTGGCAAAGTTCTCGAGCGCAGTGATATAGGAGACTTCCAGCTGCATTAGCGTTCTCTGGGAGATGAGTACCTGTGGGTAAGCCGCAGCCATCTCCTGATATTTTTTGATGTACATCTCATACGCCTTTTGCGCCCTCGGTATCATCTCGGTTTTATAGCGCTCGACTGCGATTTGCGAGAACGTGTAGTTCTGGACCACGCTCGCCGCCCGTTCCCGCAAAACCAGCTTCACGCGTTCTACTTCGCGCTTCGCCCTCTCTGTATCAGCTTTAGCCGTGGCGATGTTTCCCTGGTTGCGATTAAAAATGGGAATTCTCACCCCGACATCGGCGAAGCCCTGTAGTCCGACGGGGCTACCGTCAGACAACAACTCTCCATTCTGCTGCATTCCGCCGCGGAGTTGCAGGTCGGGAATCGATTCCCGCTTCGCACGCGCCAGGGCTGCTTCGGCGCGTTTCACACCGAGTTCAGCGATTCTCACAGCCGGACTCTCATTGACGATTTTCTCCACCAGTTCATCTGCATTGACGGCCGGTGTGTCCTCGAGTTTTCCTTCTAGCTTTATCAAAGAAAACCGCGGATTCCCCACGACTGCGGCCAGTGCTTTCCAAACTCGCTGCTGGTTCTGTTCGGCCATGGTGACCGCGAGTTGTGCCTGCTGTGCTTCCACTTCCGATTCCAGCATATCGGGAGCATCCGCTTGGCCCACGTTCGCAAGCTGATGGGAGGTCTCGACGGCATCGTCGGCGAGCTTGCGGAGATTTTGCCGTAACTCCAGCGTCTGCTGGGCCGCCAGCGCTTGGATGTAGGACATCCGCACGTTTGTGACTACGCGCACTTTTTGTTCCTCGGCCTCTGTCTCTGCCTGTAGGAGTTCCTGGTCAAAAATCTTCCGATTCAGGCCCAACTTTCCACCCATCACGATGTCCTGCTGAACGAAAACCCCTTGCTCGCCTCCGTGAAAGGATCCGCCTCGGATCTGTTCGCCCTGATAGCCGACGGTCGGGTTCGGATAGAGTCCCGACTGCTTCTTCCTGCCTTCTGCCGCTTGGATGTTGGCAGTCGATTGCCGGAATGTCGGGTTGTTCTGTAAGGCCATCTGTTGCAGTTCTTCGAGCGTGATCGTCTTCTGCCCGGAAGCTGGAGTTTGGGCTCTCCCCGGCAAGGCGACCAGTAATAAAGAGCCAGCACCCCAGAGTACGAATCGGGCTACACAACGGACTGGTGACACTTTTTCGGCGCTCACTTCCATAAACTTCACCGGCACAGTCAGGTTATTCATGTTTGTGCTCCATCCCCGGCATCTCCATCTTCATTGGATTATTGCCTTCCTGCTTTTTTCGCAGCTCCATGATTTGGTCGTATTTGTCTTGAGGGAGCACACGTACGAACGTCATCATTCCCGCCATGAAGCCGCTCCAGCCGGGCCGCAAGCCGAAGTTTTCAGGCTTGTCGACCATTTGATCCATCGCCATCATGGGACCTTCCATGAAGGCATCTTGGGGAAAGCCCGGTACGGAATTCGCATCCTTGCTTACTTCGGGCTTTCCCATCTGCATCCCTTGCGGCTGCATGTCGGGTATGTCTTGCTGCGGCATCGGATTCTCGGCTTTCAGAGGAGAATTTGACACGGTTTGCTCCGCTGTCGAACCAACTCCCATTCCGCGACCCAGGCTCGGACCGTTTTCCTCGGAGGTTGCACTTCCCTGCCGCAGCATTCCGATGCCGCGCTCCATGTCGAGGCCAGCAGGCATTCCATTCCGGCGTGACATCGGACCGACCATCGACGACATCTGGTTCATCATGTGGTGGGGAAGATGGCAATGCAGCATCCAGTCGCCGGGATTGTTTGCCACAAACTCGACATCCCGAGATTGCGCCACTCCTACAAGCACCGTGTTTCCCGGTCCCCATGTCGATTGGGGCTGGCGGCCTCCTTCAGTCCCTGTAACTACGAACTGGTGCCCATGAAGGTGGATCGGATGGTGGTCCATCCCCAGATTGATAAGGCGGATGCGGACGCGCTCTCCGTGCCGCACGATCAAAGGAGTCGTCGCTGGCCCCGCTTTGCCGTTGAAGGTAAGCCAATTGAACTCCATGTTCATGGAGTTCGGCACCTTGATGTTCGGCAGGATCGCGTACTCCTGCATAATAATTGCGAAGTCTTTATCGGCGTGCGGCTTGTAGGATTCCTTGGGGTGCATGATGAACGCGCCGATCATGCCCATCATTTCCTGCATCGCCATGTGCGAGTGATAGAAATAAGTACCCTCCTGCTGGAGCGTGAATTCGTAGACAAATCGGCCACCGGGAGGGATCGGGTCTTGACTCGCTCCGGGTGCTCCGTCCATCTCGTTCGGGATTTCGAAGCCGTGCCAATGCATCGATGTCGCTTCGGGAAGGTGGTTGTCCACGATGATCCGCGCGCGATCGCCTTGGTTCACTTGAATCGTCGGCCCCGGAGCGCTGCCGTTGTAACCCCAGAGGTCAACCACCCGGCCAGGAAATATCTCCTGTTTAACCAGCTCGGCGACGAGATGAAATTCTTTTATGTTTCCATCCATGCGCCACGGAAGTTGCAGTACGTCGGGCGATTCCACCGAAACGATCTGACTGTTGCTGCGCTCCTCAGCGTGGCTCATGTGCTTCATGTCCATGTCGATGCCCGTTCCGCTCGCGTGCGGCGCTGCAAACAGGCGAGGTGCAGCCGCCAAACCGGCGCCCAGGCCAAGAGTATTTCTCAGGAAATCACGTCTGTTCTTCATAATTCTTCCCCTTCAAGAGTTGACGGATCCAACTGTCGACAGAAACTCAAATGGACATTGGATCGGAGAAAGATGCACGGCCAACCGATCGACGCGAAGTCGCTGCTGTGGCTATGCCGTTGCGGCTAGGAGAAGGGGAAACTCAAATGCGCAGGATGGAAAAAGACGCGGCACCTACAGGGTGCGGAGCGGGCGGTCCGCTGTCCAAACCCCATACGGCGATACAATTCGGGGCCAGAAACTCGATCGTTTTACTTAGGACGACGGCACTGCTCCGCACTACCGTCACTTCAGGGACAACTTTTCTCCAAGCGTTGAGGCGTTCCGTAGTGGCGCAGTTCGTCCGGCACGATTGCGACAACGACACCGCACTCACGGCCTCAACACTTAAGTGATGCATAGCCGAGTGATCATGAGCCATTCCTGGCATGTTGTTTGAAGGCCCACTGCAGTGCTGCCGACTCTCCGCCGGCGCGTGGCGTTCGCACATGAGTGCGCAGAATCCGGTCGGCGTGATCCCGGCCAGCAAGACCGTCAGGAGAACTATCGAAGTCGCGGATCTTCGAGGCACTTTAGAAAACTGTACCTTAGATTGTATGAGACGTGCAAACCTGCGTCACAGCAACACTGGTCGACGGCAAGCGGCAGTCCGACTCGGTTCAGAAGACGAACCCGAGATATTGTGAAGTGGTTGGGCCTCGCCCCCGATGCCGCAGGCCTCGCCACCCGGGATGTTTTCGATCTAGTTCTGACGCCAGGCAAACTCAGCCTGCTGTTGTCCTAGAGACCATGCCTCGCGCGGAAACCCTTGAACGTGTCGTCTCATTGCCGGATGCCGCGAGACTCCGACGCGTGCGCGTAGTGCGGGATTACAGCATGTTCGACCTCCGCGAAGCCCGCAATACCGCCTGAAGTCCGAAGGTCACACTGAGTGCGTCGGTTAGGAACGAAGCACTGAACCTCAACGCCATCCAGGATTCTCTCCCCTCTCACACTGAATCAGACCTGCGCCAAACCGCCATCGACGAATACTTCGCTTCCTGTCATAAAGGTGCTGTCATCGGAGGCGAGGAACAAGGCCACAGCAGCCGTTTCGTCCGGGTTGCCTACGCGTTCAAGTGGCGCCTGACTGGCAAGACCGGCAAGAAGAGCCTCCTGCATTCCCGTCTTCGCCAACCCATTGAGAAGACCTGGCGTCGTTGTAGCTCCCGGCGAAAGTACGTTGACCCGGATGCCGGTCCCCTTCAGGTCCAGCGCCCAGCTTCGAGCAAAATTTCGGATGGCGGCCTTGGTCGCGCTGTACACGCTGAAGGAGGGCGTTCCCATGGAACCTGTAGTCGATCCCGTGAGGATGATGGAGCCGCCAGCCCGCATCAACGGGAGTGCCTTTTGCACCGTAAACAGGGTTCCTTTGACGTTCACGTCGAAAACTTTGTCGAACTGGTCTTCGCTGATTGCGCCCAAAGGATTCCATCCACCTATCCCTGCGTTGGCGAATAGTACGTCCACATGCCCCTTCTCTGCCTGCACGGTTGCGAACAGCCGGTCGAGGTGATCCAGGTTTGATATGTCCCCCTGAATTCCCGTAACTCCGGAGCCAAGGGCCGTTACCGCCTTATCCAACTCATCCTGACGCCGACCAGTGATGAAGACGTATGCACCCTCTGACACAAACCGCTTCGCGGACGCTAAGCCGATACCGCTATTGCCGCCCGTAATGACGGCAACCTTTCCTGTAAGCCTTCCCATATTCCAAACCTTTCGTATTTCATGAATCACCAGCTCTTGACTTAAGATTAGATCAGCGCTTTATAATCAACCAGTACCTACTTTCAGGTAAGTACTAACCAATCGTTTGGAGGTTCTGCCAGGTGGCTGATTGTGGACTGGATACGGTATTAGCTCTGATTGGAGCAAAGTGGAAGATGCTTATCCTTTATCATCTGTGCCACGGACCTCGACGGTTCGGCGAACTTCGACGGCTACTGCCGGGCATAAGCGAGAAGATGTTGATACAGGATCTCCGCCAAATGCAGGCGAGCAACTTATTGGTGCGTAAGGATTACCAACAGGTTCCGCCTAAGGTGGAGTATTCCATCACGCCATTCGGAAGGTCGCTGGGTAAATCGCTAGCTCCGCTTTGCACCTGGGGAAACAAGAACAGGATGCGTGTACTGGGAAAGAAGTTTCCTCAGAAAGAGGTCGCCTGAACGCACAGATTGCGACCGACTGTCGGATTGTTATGGCAGACAGTATCAGCGGATGCCTACATCATTATCGCTGCCGCCGCACGGACTGGATGATGTAATCGCGCGTCGCAACCAGAACAGAATCTGAAAGTCGCGAATCGGGCGCAATGCGGGCCAGTGTGACGGCGCCCACCATGGCGGAGACGATCGCCATCGACCGTTCCGCCCGCTCGCGGACCGGAACCGTCTCTAGATGACCGGCAATCAGTCGGGACAGTTGGAGAAATCCTTCTGTGGCCGCGCGACGAGTCTTCTTGTCTGTCCGCGCTAGTTCGCTCCCCAGAGCGGCTAGGGGGCAGCCTGTTCTCGGCTGGTCGCGATGAGCGCGCGACACATAACGATCCACGAGGAGCGGAAGCGCCTGCTCGTGGCGCTTTCCGGTGACGAGCAATTCCAGGCTGGTAACGAGCGACAAAAAAGTCTTGCTGCACGCTTCCCGGACGAGTTGATCCTTGGAAGCAAAATGACGATAGAAGCCTCCGTGAGTGAGTCCCGCAGCAGCCATCACTCGCGCGAGCGCCGCCTCGCTGATTCCATTGGCCGCGACCTCGGCGCCTGCCGCTTTGACAATTCGCTCGCGTGTCTTGGCGGTCTCTACTTTTGACTTTCGCATAGTTCTTGGTCTCCCCGGGCGCAACCTCGCGCTGGAACTGGTCGTCGGTCAGCGAGTTGAAGGTCTCGCTGGCCTGAGCAAGGCTTGACGCCATGAGGCTTGCGCAGTGTCAATCATGAGTTGGTCAGCGGTCATACAAGCTCTCCCTTCTCATCGGCCCAAAGCATCGCCTTGACATTTAGATGTCGTCTAACATCTAATACAATCGCCGAAGGCGCCGCGTTCTGTCAACGCCGCGTTTGGCCGGAAAGTGCAGAGGAACCGTTTGAAGGGAAACCTGCATTCATGAACGGAACTAAAATCCGACAACTAAACGCAGAAGACGCCGATGAATATCAAGCCCTCTTTCTGGGAGCATTGCAGTCCGCTCCGACCGCCTTCGCCGCGGACTATGGTGAGGAGTCAGCGCGCAGCTCCGATCAAATCTTGGAGCGGTTTCGACGCGAGGTCATCTTCGGAGCATTTGTGGACGGACGCCTCTGTGCAATCGCAACATTCTTGCAGCAAGCCTCCCCAAAGCGGCGGCACGTCGGAATGATATGGAACATGTATGTATCGGAGGAGCGACGAGGAACAGGGCTCGCCGACATGCTTTTCAGGTACGTCCTCGAAGCGGCCAGACTGAAAGTTGATCAAGTGGAGTTATATGTCGCAGTCGACAATCCACGAGGCACGAACTTTTACCGGAAGTTCGGCTTCGAGTCGTACGGCGTGATGCCGCGTGCCCTCCGGGTTCAGGACGCGGATTTTGACGCGCGGATGATGGTGAAAAGGTTCCGGTGACAGGAGGTTACGATGACAACAGGACAGATCGTGACGAGGCACTATGCGGGCGATGGCGGGTTGAGTGATCGTATTTATGAACGGTTACGGTCCCTGGGCTTTGAAGAGCGGAATCGGTTGTCGCCTAAGGATACGGCCGCCCTGGATCAGTTCCACGTTGGCGGCGTTGAGGCTAGCGAGAGACTCGCGCAGTTGCTCTGTCCCTCGCAGGGATCATACGTGCTGGACGTGGGGTCGGGACTGGGTGGACCCTCGCGGTATCTTGCGGCCAAGTATGGATGTCGTGTGGTCGGGATCGATATCACCGAAGAATATTGCGGTATTGCCTCCAAATTGGCACAAGACATGGGACTGCAGGATCTTGTCGAATATCGCGTGGGGGACGCTCGCAACCTTCCGTTTTCGGACGAATCATTCGATCTAGTGTGGACGCAGCACGCTTCCATGAACATCGCAGAGAAGCCAGATCTGTACTGGGGAATTTTTCGGGTACTCAAGGCCGGCGGCCGGTTTGCTGTACACGATGTCGTCCAAGGTGCACCAGGCCCCATTCTTTTCCCCGTACCGTGGGCTCGCACGGCCGCCATTAGTTACCTCCAAACTAGCGAAGCCATGCGAAAAACGATTGAAGACGCCGGATTTTCCCTCATGGTTTGGAACGACGTCACAGAGACCGCCTCGGAGTTTCTAGATGCCATGATTTCTCGGAGCCGGAACGGGGAGCGGCCTGCTCTGGGTCTTGACCTTCTATTGGGGCCTGAATTTCCGGAGATGGTTAGGAATTTCCGTCAGAACCTCCACGAAGGACGGGTTGGTGTTGTGCAGGCTGTTTTTGACCACATGTCGTGACTGCCTTCCGGGCGAATCGACGACTGCTCTTTGGACGGCGGCGGTACTGGCTCGGGGGCCGGAGTGGGACAGGAGGAAAACATGAAGGCACAGGCTTATATGAGGGGAGGGGACTGGAGCCGAAGCGACCAAGTCGCTTCCGATTAGGCCTCGTAATTTACCGTCGCTGGACCGCCGGCCCCGTCCGTTCTTCAAGAGGACAGTTCCGACGCTGGGGTCTATACA
>Ga0185299_10000260_pt1 | contig 159245 bp, 141 predicted proteins | sample PaiPotPPA55metaG_FD_128002 | JGI IMG/M metagenome (GOLD analysis project Ga0185299, IMG submission 128002) | Iron sulfur acid spring bacterial and archeal communities from Banff, Canada, to study Microbial Dark Matter (Phase II) - Paint Pots PPA... ...
TCATGAAGAACTGGCGAAACAACAGCGTCGCGGTCGCCGAAGCGATCAAAGGCAGGATCAGCCCCGAATAGGAATCGAGCATGTGCAGGTCGCTGGTGATCTTGTAGGTCGGAAAGATACGCACCTCGACCGGCAGCATCAGCGTGATGAAGATGGTCCAGAACGCCGTCATCCGGAACGGGAATGAGAAGAACACGATCGCATAGGCCGAGATGATCGAGATCGCGATTTTCCCGACGGCAATCCCGATCGCCATGATCAGGCTGTTGAGCATCATGACGCCGACCGCCTGGCGCGTGGTCTTGCCGGTGCCGGACACGATGGTGTTCCAATAAGTCTCGGGCCCGTGCGAGCCGGGATAGAGCGGCATCTGGCCGTTGGCGATCACGGTGTTGTCGTGGGTCGAGGCGATGACCGCGAGATAGACCGGAAAGGCGACGATCGCGACGCCGATCAGCAGGATCAGATGCGGCAACAGGTTTCCAAAGCGGCGATGCTCGACCATGGCGTTCAGTAATGAACCTTCTTTTCGACGTAGCGAAACTGAAATGCGGTCAGCGCGACCACGATGATCATCAGGATCACCGATTGCGCCGCGGAGCCGCCGAGATCGGTGCCGCCCTTGCCGTCCTGAAACACCTTGTAGACCAGCGTCTGCGTGGCGCCGTTGGGGCCGCCGCTGGTCGCGGTGTCGATGATGCCGAGCGTATTGAAGAACACATAGGTGATGTTGACGATGATCAGGAAGAACGTCGTCGGTGACAGCAATGGAAAGACGATGGTCCAGAACCGGCGCATCGGCTTGGCGCCGTCGATCGCCGCGGCCTCGATCACGCTTTTCGGGATCGCCTGCAGGCCTGCGAGGAAGAACAGGAAATTGTAGCTGATCTGGTTCCAGACCGCGACGATGACGACCAGGATCATCGCGTGGGTGCCGTTGAGCACCGGATTCCAGTCGATGCCGTTGCGCTGCAGGGCGCGTGCGATCATGCCGAGGCCGGGCTGGAACATGAAGATGAAGAGCACGCTGGCGACCGCGGGCGCCACCGCATAGGGAATAATGAGGAACGTCCGATAGATCTGGACGCCCGTGATGTTGTTGTTCGCCATCGTCGCGAGCAGTAGGCCAAGCGTGAGCGAGAAGAACGCAACCAGCGCCGAAAACACAAAGGTGACGCCGATGGCGTGGTAATATTCCGGGGTTTGCAGCAGGCTGACATAGTTCTCGAACCAGACGAACTCGGTCGAGAGCCCGAAGGCGTCCTGCACCAGGAACGATTGCTGCAGCGCCTGCAGCGCCGGCCAATAGAAAAAGATCAGCGAGATCGCAAGCTGCGGCAGGATCAGAAGATAGGGCAGCAGCTTGCCTGAAAAAATCGCCGGGGGTTCCATGATGCCTCGCTTGATGGATCGCAGCCGGGCTCACGCCGGCCGCGATCCTCGCCGCCGCTATTTGGCGGCGGTGCGCCCAAACTGCCGGAGCATCTGGTTGCCGCGCGACACCGCCGCGTCGAGCGCGTCCTTCGCCGACTTCTTGCCGGCGAGCGCCGCCTCGATTTCCTCCGACCAGACGTCGCGCATCTGCACCATGCCGCCGAAGCGCAGGCCGCGCGAATTCTCGGTCGGCGGCTTGTTGGTCAATTCCTTCAGCGGGACTTCGAGGATCGGATTCTTTTCGTAGAAGCCCGAGGCCTTGGTCTTCTCGTAGGCCGCCTTGGTGATCGGCAGATAGCCGGAAACCTCGTGCAGATAGACTTGCCGGTCGGTGTCGGACAGGAAGGTGAAGAATTTTGCAATTCCCTTGTATTCGTCCGGCGTCTTGCCGCCCATCACCCACAGCGAAGCACCGCCGATGATCGAATTCTGCGGCGCGCCTTTAACGTCCGGGAAATACGGCATCGGAACCGCCGTGTAGTTGAATTTGGCGTTGGCCTTGACGTTCGGATAAAACGCCGAGGATGTCAGGTAGATCGGACATTCGCCCGACGTAAAACGGCCTTCGCCGGTGTTGGTGCGCCCCGAATAGTCGTAGCTCTTGTCTTTCTGCAGATCGACGAGGCTTTCGAGCAGCCTGGTCTCCAGCGGGGTGTTGAATTCGAGCACGGTGTCGAAGCCGTCGAGGCCGTTGCCCTTGCTGCCGATCGGCACGTTGTGCCAGGCGGAGAATTGCTCGATCAGTCCCCAGGTGATCCAGGACCCGGAGAAGCCGCAGGTCGGGTTCGTCGCGTGCAATTTCTTGGCATCGGCGAACAGCTCCGGCCAGGTCTTCGGCGGCTCGGCGATCTCGGCCTTCTTCAGGGCGTCGAGATTGACCCAGAGCACCATGCTCGACGAATTGAACGGAAACGACAGCATGTCGCCCTTCGAGGTCGAGTAATAACCCGTGATCGCCGGGAGGTAGGATTTGGGATCGAAGCTTTCGCCCTGCTCCTTCATGAGTTCGGAAACCGGTTTGATGGCGCCCTTGGCCGCCATCATGGTCGCAGTCCCGACCTCGAACACCTGCATGATGCCGGGCGCATTGCCGGCCCGGAATGCCGCGATCCCGGCATTGAGCACGTCGGCGTAGCTGCCCTTGAAGGTCGGGACGATCTTGTAGTCGCTTTGCGACGCGTTGAAATCATTGGCGAGCTTGACCACGACGTCGTTGTTCGGGCCGGTCATCGCATGCCACCATTGAATTTCGGTCACCGCATGGGCAGGCGTCGCGAGCGCAAGCGTGGCCGCGAGCGTAGTGCCAAGGCCGAAATGTCGAAGCAGCATGAAACCCCCTCCCGAATGGACCGTCATCCCCCAGTTGCGCGTTAACAGCGACGGATGACGGGCAAATGACTGTGTAGACAAGGGGATGGTACGGGGGAAGCGCCGTGCAAGGGAAGCGGTAAAATGGGCGGGGACGACACCAGGGGACAACTAGCGCTTGCGCTCAGGCCCGCAGACCACGCCTTGGGCGACCAGAGCATCTATCTCGCCTGGCAAATATCCGAATTCCGCCAGCACCTCGCGTGTGTGCTCGCTGAATTTCGGCGGCACCTTGCGCAGGCTTGGCTTGGTGCGTTCGAGACGGATTGGCGAAGCAACCCCCTTGTACCAATCCTTCTCGATGACATCGCCACGGTGGGCGGTGTGGGCGCTGGTCAGCGCCTGGTCGATCCGCTGCACCGGCCCGGCCGGCAGGCCCGCGGCGAGCAGGCGATCGCATAGCGGCTCGGCCTCATACTGGCTGAACACCGCGGCGAGCTCGGCGCGCAGCGCGTCGCGGTTGGCGATGCGATCCTTGTTGCGGGCAAAGCGCGGATCATTGCCGAGTTCGGGCTTGCCGATCTCCTTGCAGAGTTTTCGGAAGGTGCCGTCATTGCCGACGCCAATAAAAATGTTGTCGGTCCTGGTCGGGAAGATCGCGTAAGGCACGAGGTTCGGATGCTCGTTGCCGGTGAGGGTTGGCGGCTTGCCGTGCATGAAATAATTCGCCGCATGCGGATGCATGATCGACAAGCCGGTTTCGTACAGCGTGGTTTCGAGAAACTGCCCGAGCCCGGATCTTTGGCGCTCCGACAGCGCCATCAGAATACCGATCGCGGCGTAAAGCCCGGTCGAGATATCGACCAGCGGCACGCCGATGCGCATCGGGCCCGATTGCGGCGAGCCGGTCGCGGCGATCATGCCGGTCATGGCCTGAATGATGGCGTCATAGCCCGGATTGCCGCCGCGCGGACCGTCGCCGCCAAAACCGGAAATCCGGCAATGCACGAGTTTCGGGAATTTTTCGCGCAGCACATCGTTGCCGATGCCCCATTTGTCGAGCGTGCCGGGCTTGAAATTCTCGATCAGGACGTCGGCGCGCTCGAGTAATTTCATCAGCACGGCGCGGCCGTCTTCGGAGGCGAGGTCTAACCCGATCGAGCGCTTGTTGCGGTTGATGCCGACGAAATAGGCGGCGTCCTCGCCGTGGAACGGCGGGCCCCAGTCGCGCACTTCGTCGCCGGCCGGCGGCTCGACCTTGATCACGTCGGCGCCGTGGTCGGCGAGGATTTGCGTGCAATAGGGTCCACCCAGGACCCGCGTCAGATCGATCACACGCAATCCGGTCATTGCGCCGGGAGCAGCTTGGGAACTCATGGAAATAACCTTCGCTCAGAAAGGAAGATTGGAGGGGAGCGTTCGGTTTCCAGAGCTAGCGAGGTTCGGGCGCGGCAGCAATGCCTTCGCACGCGTGGCCGCATGCCCGCGGATGCAGCGTTGCTGTCGCGCCGGTGGCTTGCTTGAGTCTTTTGGGCAAAATGGCCCGCCGATGGTCGCGGCGGGCCAGCAGCCATCACACAATCTTCAGACGCACATCGACATTGCCGCGGGTGGCGTTGGAATAGGGGCATACTTGATGCGCTTTCTCCACCAGCGTCTCGGCTTCCGCGCGCGGAACGCCCGGGAGGGAAACGGCAAGATCGATATCGAGGCCAAAGCCACCGGCCGCGCGCGGTCCGATGCCGACGGTCGTGGTCACTGCGGCATCGGCGGGCACTTTCGGGCCGCCTTGGGATGCCACGAACTTCATCGCGCCGATGAAGCAGGCGGCATATCCGGCAGCAAAAAGCTGCTCGGGATTGTTGCCGGCGCCGCCGCCGCCACCCAATTCCTTCGGGGTCGCGAGTTTGACGTCGAACGTTCCATCGAGCGTGGCGGCGTGGCCGTCACGGCCGCCGGTTGCCTTGGCGCTGGTCTTGTAGAGCACGTTGACTGACATGGTGGTTCTCCCTGTTGCGGTCACGACGCTATCTATATTGCACACAATTGAATTGTGCGCAATATAAAAAAGGAACGGCACGCAATTTAATTGGCAGCAATTGATCGCGGGCGGTTCCGGCCCCACAATAAGCCGATTAGCCCTGTAATTTGACGAGGTTGCGAATGGCCAAGAAACAAGCGACGGACTTGCCGCTTTTGCTCGGCAATCAACTCTGTTTTGCGATCTATTCCACCGCGCATGCCTTCAACCGGGTCTATAAGCCGCTGCTGGACCGGCTCGGGCTGACCTATCCGCAATATCTTGTCATGCTGGTGCTGTGGGAGCGCGATGGCGTGACGGTCAAGGATATCGGCGAACGGCTGTTTCTGGATTCCGGCACCCTTACCCCGCTGCTCAAGCGGCTGGAGGCAGCGGAGTTGATCAACCGCACCCGCAGTACCGAAGATGAGCGCCAAGTGCTGATCGCGCTCACGTCCAAGGGTCAGGCGCTGCGGGAAAAAGCCAAAGCAGTGCCGCCGGCGATCCGCGCGGCGTCGGATTGCTCGGTCGGCGAATTGTCGGCGATGAAGAACCAGCTGGTGGCGCTAAGGGACCGTCTGAATGCCGCGCTGGGGGAATAGGGGCGGTAATGACGGAAGATGCTGATGCCTAGGCCCGCCTTCGGACTATGGCGGGGCTGCGCCACGCGAAGCCCGAAGGGCGAAGCGTGGTGGAGCCAGGCGGGATCGAACCGCCGACCTCTTGCATGCCATGCAAGCGCTCTCCCAGCTGAGCTATGGCCCCTTAAGTAACTACCGCGTGCCTTGGGCGACGCGCGGCAAAACTCTCAATACACCGGAATCCTGAACACAGTTCAGGGCCGATCTCAAGTCTCCTCGTCGCCGCCGACGTCGCCGATGATGTCGGTGACGTCCTCGTCGCCTTCTTCCTCGTCGGCGATGAAGGTCGAATCATCATCGTCGTCGTCTTCGATGGTCTCGTCGATCTCGATATCGTCCTCCGATTCGGGAACGACGGCCTTGACCTTGCCGCTGTTCTCCTCGGCGTCGGCTTCCTCGAGCGGCACCAACTCTTCAGCCTCCACCGGCTCCGGCACGGCTTCGGCGGCGGAAGCGGCTGCCGCGGCACTGGCGCGGGCGGCCGCATCGGCGCGGGTTCGCGGCGGCGGGATCGGCGCAATCGGCACGACCTCGCCGGTGTAGGGCGAGATCACCGGACTTTTGTTGAGGTCGTAGAATTTCTTGCCTGTCGTCGGGCAAATGCGTTTGGTTCCGAGATCGGATTTGGCCACGGGTGGAATCCTGGGAATTTCTGAAAAACGGTGCTTCACTTGGCTAGTTGCCGCGCCCCTGTCAATAGCGGTTTGCGGGATACGGATGCCTGCGTGACGCCGCGCGGTCCATATGTTACCTGCCGCCCGCGCAGAGGACACAATCTTGACCCAATCAGATCACCTTGCAGCGGACGTCGCCGATGAACCGAAGCCGCTCGAAGCCCGCTCCAGCGGCCCCCTAACCGGGAAGGTTCGTGTTCCCGGCGACAAGTCGATCTCGCACCGGGCCCTGATTCTGGGTGCGCTTGCCGTCGGCGAAACCCGCATTTCGGGCCTGCTCGAAGGCGAGGATGTCCTGAATACCGCCAAGGCGATGCGGGCGTTGGGCGCGAGTGTCGAGCGAACCGGTGATTTCGCCTGGAAGGTGCGTGGCGTCGGCGTCGCAGGCTTCGCAGCGCCGCAAGTTCCGCTCGATTTCGGCAATTCAGGTACCGGGTGCCGGCTGGTCATGGGGGCTGTGGCCGGCTGCCCGATTATGGCGACCTTCGATGGCGACGCCTCGCTGCGCTCTCGCCCGATGCGGCGGGTGCTCGATCCCCTGGAACTGATGGGTGCCCGGGTTGGCGAAAGTGAGCAAGGCGGCCGCCTGCCGCTGACCCTCCACGGCGCCCGCGACCCGCTGCCGATCCTTTACCGGACGCCTGTGGCCTCCGCCCAGATAAAGTCCGCGGCGCTGCTGGCGGGGCTCGCTGCGCCCGGTATCACCACCGTGATCGAGACCGAGGCAAGCCGCGACCACACCGAACTGATGCTGAAGCATTTTGGCGCGCAGATCGTCTCAACCCGGGAGGGCAGCCACGGTCGCAGGATCGCGCTCACCGGCCAGCCCGAACTGCATGGCGCCGAAGTGGTGGTGCCGGCCGATCCGTCATCGGCGGCGTTTCCGATCGTGGCGGCGTTGATCGTCGAGGGTTCCGACCTCGTTCTGTCAGATGTCATGACCAATCCGCTGCGCACCGGGCTGTTCACGACCTTGCGCGAGATGGGCGCCTCGATCGAGGAAAGTGAAAATCGCGGCGATGCCGGCGAGCCGATGGCGCGACTGCGCGTGCGTGCCTCAAAGCTGCGTGGCGTCGAGGTGCCGCCCGAGCGCGCGCCCTCGATGATCGACGAATATCTGGTGCTGGCGGTGGCGGCGAGTTTTGCCGAAGGCACCACCATCATGCGCGGCTTAAAGGAATTGCGCGTGAAAGAATCCGACCGGCTGGAGGCCACCGCCGCGATGCTGCGCGTCAATGGCGTCAAGGTCGAGATCGCGGGCGACGATCTGATCGTCGAAGGCAAGGGCCATGTGCCGGGCGGCGGCCTCGTCGCCACCCATATGGATCATCGCATCGCGATGTCGGCGCTGGTGATGGGGCTCGCGTCCGATAAACCGGTGACGGTCGACGATACCGCCTTCATCGCCACGAGCTTTCCGGATTTCATTCCGATGATGCGCTCATTGGGGGCGGAGTTTGCTTAGGGAAAAATCCAATGCGCCCAAATACGCTCGCAGAGGCCGTCGAGAGAATTCGACTCGGGGCCCTGCGGGATTTAGCGCTGGCGGAGTTTTTCGATACGTTCGACCTCGCGCCGACAACTGAGGAGCGCTACGCTGCGATCGCGGAGGAACCGGCATTGACGAACGACAAAAGATTCGATGCATTGGTTGGTGCAATTGCCGAATATCTGGCCAAGCAGCATAGGCTGGGCCACGTACCGTCTTGGGTTTCCGGACCGACTCGCTACCTCGATCGGCCTTGGCACACGAGTTCGATGTTTATCGATTGGACCCGAGAGTTCGTGCCGGACGCCATGCGCGAATATCTGACCTTTGCCAGTCCCGCCGAATTCGCGTCGCGCAACATCTTCACCGAGGAACGGCCGCTGCGACCGGCCCGCGGTCCTCGGCCAGCTGAGATGTAGACCGACATGATCATCGCCATCGACGGACCGGCCGCCTCCGGCAAGGGCACGCTCGGCAAGCGGCTTGCCAAGCATTACGGCTATCGTCACCTCGATACCGGCGTGATTTATCGCGCGGTTGCCAAGGCGATGCTGGACGCCGGCGCCGATCTCTCCGACGAGGTGCTCGCCGTCTCCGCCGCGCTTGAGCTCGATCCCGAAAAATTCGGCAATCCGGCGCTGAAGACCCAGCAGGTGGGCGACGCCGCCTCGGTGGTCTCGGCCATTCCCAAAGTCCGCGAGGTGCTGCTGAATTTTCAGCGGCAATTCGCCGCCGACCCGCCGGGAGCGGTGCTCGACGGCCGCGATATCGGCACCGTGATCTGCCCGCATGCCGACGTGAAGATCTTTGTCCTTGCCGACCCAAAAGTCCGCGCCCGCCGCCGGACCCTTGAGGCGCGGGCCCGGGGCGAGGAAGCCGACGAGGCCGCGGTGCTGGCCGATATCCTCAAGCGCGACGAACGCGACCAAAATCGCCCCGTGGCGCCCCTAAAGCCGGCCCCGGATGCTCACTTGCTCGATAACTCCAATTTGGATATAGAAGCCGGCGTCCGGGCCGCCATCGACATCGTCGAGGCCGTCCGAGCGGGCCGGCAGCGGGTTTGAGCACTTTTCAAACGAAACCGATGCCGTCATTGGAGGAAAGCCCGCTCCAGGTCTTGATTGTCGGTATCTCGAGCTCATTTTTGTGAGACGACAAGTTCAAAGTTCGGACAAAACTCATCGTATCGATCGTGCAGGCAAGCTGCCGGCCCGCTGTTGCGAGTTTCGCAAGCAGCGGTCGTTAGGGTTTGCGGAACTCTAACACTTCACGCCCGATGCGCCCTTAACCCGAATGGCCGGCGACACCCGCATCTGGAGAACAAATGGCTGCGACTGCTACTTCCTATAATCCTTCCCGTGACGATTTTGCCGCGATGCTCGACGAGTCCTTCGCCGGCGGCAATCTGCAGGAAAGCTCCGTCATCAAGGGCACCGTTGTTGCGATCGAGAAGGACATGGCCGTCATCGACGTCGGCCTGAAGACCGAAGGCCGCGTGGCGCTGCGCGAATTCGCAGGGCCCGGCCGCGAAAGCGAACTCAAGGTCGGCGACGTGGTCGAGGTGTTTCTCGACCGCATCGAAAACGCGCTCGGCGAAGCCGTGCTGTCGCGCGACAAGGCGCGCCGCGAGGAGAGCTGGGGCAAGCTCGAGAAGGCGTTCAACAACAACGAAAAGGTTCACGGCGTCATCTTCAACCAGGTCAAGGGCGGCTTCACCGTCGATCTCGACGGCGCGGTCGCCTTCCTGCCGCGCTCGCAGGTCGACATCCGCCCGATCCGCGACGTCGCACCGTTGATGAACAATTCGCAGCCGTTCCAGATCCTCAAGATGGATCGCCGCCGCGGCAACATCGTGGTGTCGCGCCGCACGGTTCTGGAAGAGACCCGCGCCGAGCAGCGTCAGGAACTGGTGCAGAACCTCGAAGAGGGTCAGGTGATCGACGGCGTCGTCAAGAACATCACCGATTACGGTGCGTTCGTCGACCTCGGCGGCATCGACGGCCTGCTGCACGTCACCGATATCGCCTGGCGGCGGGTCAATCACCCGACCGAGGTGCTCACCATCGGCCAGACCGTGAAGGTCAAGATCATCAAGATCAACCACGAGACCCACCGCATCTCGCTCGGCATGAAGCAACTGCTGGACGATCCGTGGCAGGGCATCGAGGGGAAATACCCGCTGAACGCCCGCTTCACCGGCCGCGTCACCAACATCACCGACTACGGCGCGTTCGTCGAGCTGGAGCCCGGCATCGAAGGCCTGATCCACGTCTCGGAAATGTCGTGGACCAAGAAGAACATGCATCCCGGCAAGATCGTCTCGACCTCGCAGGAAGTCGAAGTGCAGGTCTTGGAAGTCGATTCGGTCAAGCGCCGGATTTCGCTTGGCCTCAAGCAGACCATGCGCAATCCCTGGGAAGTGTTCGTCGAGAAATTCCCGGTCGGTTCGACGGTCGAGGGCGAGGTCAAGAACAAGACCGAGTTCGGCCTGTTCCTCGGGCTCGAGGGCGACGTCGACGGCATGGTGCATCTGTCCGACCTCGACTGGAAGCTTCCGGGCGAGCAGGTGATCGACAACTTCAAGAAGGGCGACATGGTCAAAGCCGTGGTGCTCGATGTCGATGTCGAAAAGGAGCGCATCTCGCTCGGCGTCAAGCAGCTCGAGGGCGATCCGTTCGCAGAGCCGGGCGACGTCAAGAAGGGCGCTGTCGTGACCTGCGAAGTGCTCGAGGTCAAGGAAAGCGGCATCGAGGTCAAGATCTCCGGTACCGACTTCACCACCTTCATCAAGCGCTCCGAACTGGCGCGCGATCGCAACGACCAGCGCGCCGAGCGTTTTGCGGTGGGCGAAAAGGTCGATGCGCGGGTGATCCAGTTCGACAAGAAGGCCCGCAAGGTGCAGGTCTCGATCAAGGCGCTGGAAGTCGCCGAAGAAAAGGAGGCCATCGCGCAGTACGGCTCCTCCGATTCGGGCGCGACGCTGGGCGACATTTTGGGCACCGCGCTCAAGCAGCGCGGCGACAAGTAAGCGATTACTTTCCCCGACGATCAGGCCCCGGTTTCGACCGGGGCCTTTTTCGTGGCCTGCTTGATGGGCTCCCGTTCGTCATGCCCGCGCTTGTCCCGGCCATGACTACGGCGAGGGGTGCTTCGGGGCCTTGTTTTCTACATATTGCATCGCAATTGATGTAATTGGGACACGGCATATTAGTGCTGTGCAGAGAAGACGGTGCGATCCCCTCAAGAGCCGCTTCCTTTAGGAGAATTTCGATGTCGCTTGATTCGGATGTGATCGTCGATCGCCGCAGGATACGCCGCAAGCTGACGTTCTGGCGCGTGGTCGCAGCGCTGGCTGCGATCGTTGCGATCGCCATTGTCGGCGTGGTGGCGACGCCGGGCGGACGCAGCGCGTTCACGAACTCGAACTCGATTGCGCGGATCAACATCGAAGGCCTGATCCGCAGCGACAATGATCGCGTCGAGGCGCTGGAACGGCTGGAGAAATCGCAGGCCGCAGCCGTCATCGTGCATATCAATTCTCCCGGCGGCACCACCGCCGGCTCCGAACAGCTCTACGACGCGCTGACGCGGCTGAAGGCGAAAAAGCCGCTGGTCGTGGTAGTCGAGGGATTGGCGGCGTCGGGCGGTTACATCACCGCGATTGCGGCCGATCATATCGTCGCGCAGCAAACCTCGCTGGTCGGTTCGATCGGCGTGTTGTTCCAGTTTCCGAATTTCACCGATTTGCTGAAAACCGTCGGCGTCAAGGTCGAGGAAGTGAAGTCTTCGCCGCTCAAAGCGGCGCCCAACGGTTTTGAGCCGACCAGTCCGGAAGCGCGCGCCGCCTTGGATGCGCTGGTAAAGGATTCCTACGCGTGGTTTCGCGGCCTCGTCAAAGAGCGGCGCGGCATGGACGACGAATTGCTCGAAAAGGTTGCGGATGGACGGGTCTTCACCGGGCATCAGGCGGTCGATCTGAAACTGATCGATCAACTCGGCGACGAAAAAACCGCTGTCGCATGGCTGGTGGCGCAAAAGGGCGTCAAGGCCGATCTGCCGGTGCGCGATTACAAGATGACGCCACGCTTCGGCGACCTGACTTTCCTGCGAACGGCGGCTTCGATTACGCTCGATGCGCTGGGCTTCAGCTCGGTCGCCAGGCAGATCGAGCAGGCCGGCGTCGCCCAGGCGGTCGATCGCCTGGGCCTGGACGGCATGTTGGCGCTATGGCAACCCGCCGGCGGTAATTGAACCGGTTAAGTCCGGTTTCCGTCCCTTGCTCCCGCACTGCGAGTATTGTCACAATCCCCAATCCGGCCGATTGTCACGCGCTTTCGCGTGGCGCAATATTCATTTAGCGTCTTGACAGTTCAACGCATTTTCACGGAAATGGATATCCGCACCGTCCCGGGTCCCAGTCTCGATGATCAAATCCGAACTTGTTCAGCGCATCGCCGAGCACAACCCGCACCTTTATCAGCGGGATGTCGAGAACATCGTGAACGCCATCCTCGATGAGATCGTCGCCGCCCTGGCGCGTGGGGATCGCGTCGAACTGCGCGGTTTTGGCGCATTTTCGGTGAAGCACCGTCCGGCCCGCGCCGGCCGCAATCCGCGTACCGGCGCACATGTCCCGGTCGATCAGAAGAGTGTGCCGTTCTTCAAGACCGGCAAGGAAATGCGCGAACGCCTCAACCGCGATAACGGCTCGTCACCCGACGCCGGCGCGTAGGCGTCACCCTCGGACCAGGTCCGAGGTGCTGTTCGCGGCATACGCGAACAGCGGTTTCCATCAACGCGAGAGATGGTCATGCGAAAGTTTTTAACCGGCCTCGTCCTGATTTCGCTGGGGGTGATCCTCATCGACTTCGCGGTCGCCAATCGTCATCTTGTTACGGTGTCGTTTGATCCGTTCGGCTCCGGCGATCCGGCTTTTGATTTTCGGCCACAGCGGCTGTTCGTGATCATCTTCGCGTCACTGATCCTGGGGGTGCTTGTGGGCGGCTCCGCGACCTGGTTCCGGCAGCGCCGTTGGCGGCGCGCGGCACGCCAGCACGAGGCCGATGCGCGGCAGGCGCGCGCCCAACTGGCCGATCTGCGCGCCGGCGCGGCGACGGCTTCGGGCTTTGATCCGAAGCGCTTGTCCGCCCCGCCGCAAGGCGCCTTTTATGGGCCCAGCGGGCGAGACAAGCAGGGCGCGACGTTGTAGAACGCGGGCGCAAGCGCCACGCCTTTTCCGGCTGTCGCCGCCGTCCTGAACCCGTGCCTTGAACCATGTCCCTGATCGTCAAAATTTGCGGCCTGTCCACGCGCGAGACGCTCGACGTCGCGCTGGATGCCGGCGCGGATATGGTGGGATTTGTATTTTTCCCGCCGTCGCCGCGGCATCTCAATCTCGAGACCGCGCGCGAACTCGGCAACGCGGCAAAGCGGCGCGCCGTAAAAGTTGCGCTCACGGTCGATGCCGATGATGCGACGCTCTCCAATATCGTCGAGGCACTGCAGCCGGATATTTTCCAGCTGCACGGCCACGAGACGGTGGCGCGGCTGCGCGACATCAGGCAGAGATTCGGATTGCCGGTCATGAAAGCGATGCCGGTCGAGGCGCCGGCCGATCTCGCATCACTGCCCGGCTTTGCCGCGGTCGCCGACCGCATCCTGTTCGATGCCCGGGCGCCGAAGGAAGCCACCCGCCCCGGCGGTCTCGGCACCGTGTTCGATTGGCATGTCCTGGAAAACCTCGATCTCAAATTGCCGTTCATGGTCTCGGGCGGCCTCAATGCCCAAAATGTCGCGGAGGCGGTTCGCATCACCCGCGCCGGCGGCGTCGATGTTTCATCCGGCGTCGAACGCATGGCGGGCATCAAGGATCCCGAGATGATCCGTGAATTTATCCGCGCCGCGCGCGCCACTGAAGAACTGATGGCTCGATGAATCAAAATTTACGAAATTCCTTCCGCAGCGGTCCGGACGAGCGCGGGCATTTCGGCATTTTCGGCGGACGTTTCGTCGCGGAAACGCTGATGCCGCTGATCCTCGATCTGGAGAAGGCCTACGCCGACGCCAAGGCCGATCCGGCGTTCCAGGCCGAGATGAACGGCTACCTGAAGGACTATGTCGGCCGGCCGTCGCCGCTCTATCTCGCCGAGCGCCTGACGGCGCACCTCGGCGGGGCCAAGATCTATTTCAAGCGCGAGGAGCTGAACCACACCGGCTCGCACAAGGTCAACAACGTGCTCGGCCAGATCATGGTGGCGCGGCGGATGGGCAAGAGGCGCATCATCGCGGAAACCGGCGCCGGCCAGCATGGCGTCGCAACCGCGACGCTGTGCGCGCGGTTTGGGCTCGATTGCGTGGTCTATATGGGCGCGGTCGATGTCGAGCGGCAGCAGCCCAATGTGATCCGGATGGAAATGCTGGGCGCCAAGGTGATTCCGGTGCAATCGGGCTCGCGCACGCTGAAAGACGCGATGAACGACGCGCTGCGCGACTGGGTCACCAATGTGCACAACACGTTCTACTGCATCGGCACCGTGGCGGGCCCGCATCCCTATCCGATGATGGTGCGCGACTTTCAGTCGATCATCGGCGTCGAGACCCGCGCGCAGCTGCAGGAAGCCGAAGGCCGCCTGCCGGATTCGCTGGTGGCCTGCATCGGCGGCGGCTCCAATGCGATGGGGTTGTTTCATCCCTTCCTCGATGATCCCTCCGTCGAGATTTTTGGCGTCGAGGCGGCGGGCCACGGATTGACGCAACTGCATGCGGCCTCCATTGTCGGCGGCCGGCCGGGTGTGCTGCACGGCAATCGCACCTATTTGCTGATGGACGATGACGGCCAGATCCAGGACGCGCATTCGATCTCGGCGGGGCTGGACTATCCCGGCATCGGGCCGGAACATTCCTGGCTGCACGAAACCGGCCGCGTCAAATATCTCTCCGCGACCGACGACGAGGCGCTGGCGGCATTTCAATTGCTGTCGCGGCTGGAAGGTATCATCCCGGCGCTGGAACCCGCGCACGCCATCGCCAAAGTGATGGAACTCGCGCCGAGGCGCCCAAAGGATCATCTGATGGTGGTCAACCTCTCCGGCCGCGGTGATAAGGACATCCCGCAAGTGGCGGATATTTTGCGGGGGAAGAAGTGATTTCCGAACGCCGCCGCTCCGCTTACCTCTCCCCGCAGGGGAGAGGTCGGCTGCGTAGCAGCCGGGTGAGGGGTCTCTCCCCTCAATCCGGTCGAAGTGTGCTTTCGATCATTTCCAGGATACCCTCCAGATTGTCGTACACGTCGGTATTCGAGACGCGGACAACGAGGAAGCCGCAGGCCTCCAGTACTTCGGTTCGGACTTTGTCTCTTGCTAGTTCCGACGGTTCGGCGTGTGTCACACCATCGACCTCGACGATCAGCTTTCGGTCCAGTGTCACGAAATCAACGACGTATCGGTCGATCGAATGCTGGCGACGAAACTTCCATCGCGCCAGCCGCCGGTTACGGAGTGCTTGCCAAAGCTTTGCCTCGGCGCTCGTTTGCGACAACCGAAGTTTTCGTGCTCTTGCCTTGAACTGGTCCATTCCCCTCACCCGGCTGCTACGCAGCCGATCTCTCCCCGACGGGGAGAGGTATAGCACAGCGGGCGCTGCATCATGACCACCCGCATCGACGCATGTTTCGCTGAACTGAAAAAACAGGGACGTTCGGCCTTCATCACTTTTCTGATGGCCGGCGATCCCGACCCTGCGACTTCGCTCGACATCATCAAAGCGCTGCCGAAGGCGGGCGCCGACATCATCGAGATCGGCATGCCCTTTACCGATCCGATGGCGGACGGTCCGGCGATCCAGGCAGCGGGACTGCGCGCGCTCAACGGCGGCATGACCCTGAAGAAGACGCTCGCGATGGTGCGCGAGTTTCGTAACGGCGACGACACCACGCCGCTGGTGCTGATGGGCTATTACAATCCGATCTACATCTACGGCGTCGATGAATTTCTTATTGACGCCAAAGCCGCAGGCGTCGACGGCTTGATCATCGTCGACCTGCCGCCGGAGGAAGACACCGAATTGTGCCTGCCGGCGATGCGGGCCGGGCTGAATTTCATCCGTCTGGCGACGCCGACCACCGACGACAAGCGGCTGACCGCGGTGCTCGCGAACACCTCGGGCTTTGTCTATTACGTTTCCATCACCGGCATCACCGGCAGCGCCAGCGCCGACACCAAGGTCGTCGGCGAGGCCGTCGCGCGCATCAAGCGGCACACCAGGTTGCCGGTCTGTGTCGGCTTCGGCATCCGCACGCCGGAGGCCGCCCGTGCCATCGCCCAAAATGCTGACGGCGCGGTGGTCGGCACCGCGCTGGTCGACGCGCTCCGTGGCAGCCTCGATGCCGAAGGTCGCGCCACGGCCAAAACCGTCGATGCGGTGGCTGGTCTCGTTTCCTCCCTGGCGCAGGGCGTCCGAGAAGCAAAACAGGCCGCGGAATAAGCCATAATTGCGGGCGAGATAGGGGGCGCAGTGGCTTGCCGGGCACTTCCAGTGCCGCCATATGATTGTGAGCGCGATCAGTAAAAGTGGAAGCCGGTTTTACGTCCGATCGCGCGCTAAACTAGAAAGGCGATTGATCGCCATTCGGAGCGAACCATGAATTGGCTCACCAATGTCGTCCGGCCGAAGATCCGCAACATCCTGCGGCGCGAAACGCCGGAGAACCTGTGGATCAAATGCCCCGATTCGGGGCAACTCGTGTTCTACAAGGATGTCGAGGCCAACCAGTTCGTGATACCCGGCTCGAACTACCACATGCGCATGGGCGCGGTGGCGCGGCTGAAATCGATCTTCGACAACGAAACCTGGTTCGACGTGGCGCTGCCCGAGGTATCCGCCGATCCCCTGAAATTTCGCGACGAACGAAAATATGCCGACCGCATCAAGGATGCCCGCGCGCGGACCGGGCTGAACGACGCCATCAAGGTCGGCTACGGCAAGCTCGAGGGCGCCGCCACGGTGATCGCGGTGCAGGATTTTGACTTCATGGGCGGCTCGCTCGGCATGGCCGCCGGCGAAGCCATCGTGCGCGGGCTTGAGCTCGCGGTCGAAAAGAAATCGCCGTTCATAGTGTTCGCGGCCTCCGGCGGCGCCCGCATGCAGGAAGGCATCTTGTCACTGATGCAGATGCCGCGCACCACCGTAGGCGTGCAGATGCTGCGCGAAGCAAAACAGCCCTATATCGTGGTTTTGACCAATCCGACCACCGGCGGCGTCACCGCCTCCTATGCGATGCTGGGCGACGTCCAGATCGCCGAGCCCGGCGCGCTGATCGGTTTTGCCGGCGCGCGCGTGATCGAGCAGACGATTCGGGAAAAATTGCCGGAAGGCTTTCAGCGCGCCGAATATTTGAAAGACCACGGCATGGTCGACATGGTGGTGCATCGCCACGAACTGCGGCCGACTCTCGCGCGATTGTGCCGGCTTCTGACAAAATCGCCAGCGATCGAAGTCGCCTCAAAACCCGCACCGCAGGTCACCATGCCGACCCAGATCGTGTCAGGTGCGGACGTAGCACCAGCAGCGCCCCACGCGTGAACGCGCCCGCGGCCAGGCGAGGGTCATCGCTCGATACGTTGATCGCGCGGCTGTCGGCCCTGCATCCAAAGCAGATCGATCTCGACCTTGCGCGGATGCACCGGCTGCTGGCGCAGCTCGACTATCCCGAGCGCAAATTGCCGCCGGTGATCCATGTCGCCGGCACCAATGGCAAGGGTTCGACGATCGCGTATTTGCGGGCGATCCTGGAAGCCGCGGGTCTGCGCGTCCACACCTATACCTCGCCCTCATTGGTGCGAATCAATGAATGTTTTCGCCTCGGCCGGACAGGCGGCGGCGCGCTCGTCGATGACGACGAACTCCGCAGCGCGCTCGAACATATCGAGCGGACCAATGTGGGCGCGCCGATCACGATTTTCGAGATCGAAACCGCGGCGGCCCTCTGGCTGTTCGCGCAGCATCCGGCCGATGTGGTGCTGCTGGAAGTCGGCCTCGGCGGGCGGCTCGATGCCACCAACGTGATCGAGGCGCCGCTCGCGACCGTGATCGCGCCGGTCAGCATGGATCACACCGAATTCCTCGGCGATACGCTGACGGCCATCGCCGGCGAGAAGGCCGGCATCATCAAACGCAAGACACCGGTGATTTCTGCGGAACAATCCCCCGAAGCGCTGGCGGTGATCGAGCAGCAGGCAAAGCGCATGCACGCGCCGATGCATGCGGCCGGCGAGGGCTGGCACGTCAATGTCGAGCGCGGGCGGCTGGTCTATCAGGACGATCGCGGACTGATGGATCTGGCGGCGCCAAAACTGTTCGGCCGTCACCAGTTCGACAATGCCGGCCTTGCGATCGCGACGCTGCGGGCGCAAAACACCTTCAAGATCGAGCCGGCGGCGTTCGAAACCGGCATCGTCAATGCCGAATGGCCGGCGCGGATGCAGCGGCTGGCCTCGGGCGCGCTGGTGGCGCAGGCGCCGCGGTCGAGCGAGATCTGGCTCGACGGCGGACACAACGCCGAGGGCGGCCGCGTCGCGGCGGCGGCACTCGGCGACCTCGAGGAGCGCGTCTCGCGTCCGCTGGTCGTCATCGTCGGGATGATGGCGAACAAGGATGCACGCGCATTTCTCGCCAATTTTGCCGGGCTGACCCGCCACATCGTCGCGGTGCCGATCCCGGATCGCGACAACGCCATGCCGCCGGACCGCCTGGCGGACGCGGCGCGCGCGCTCGGCATGCGCGTGGAAACAGCCGGCGGCGTCGAGGCGGCACTACTTTCGCTGACGCGGCTCGCCTACGAGGCGCCGCCGCGCATCCTGATCGCGGGCTCGCTCTATCTCGCCGGCCACGTGCTGTCGGCCAACGGCACGCCGCCGGGTTAAGATCATGCGCTTTGCCGCGATTGCCGACGTCCACGGAAACTATCTCGCGCTGGAAGCCGTCGTCGCCGACATCCGCGCGCAGGGCATCGACGACATCGTCAATCTCGGCGACATGGCGAGCGGACCGCTCGACGCGCGGCGGACGATGGATGCGTTGATGGCGCTCGACGCCGTCCATGTGCTCGGCAACCACGACCGCTATTTGATCGACCGGCCGCCCGAGAAGATGGGCTCTTGGGACCGCCCCGCGCATGCGCAACTCGACACAAAACACCTCGACTGGCTGCGCGCGGTGCCGCCGACGCGCGTGTTCCGCGAAAAAGTCTTTCTCTGCCATGCGACGCCTGCCAACGACGAGGTTTATTGGCTGGAGACCGTTTTGCCTGACGGTACGGTGCGGACGGCTTCGCTTGAAGCGATCGAGAACGCCGCCGAGGGCATCACCCAATCTCTCATTCTCTGCGGCCACAGTCATCTCGCGCGTGCCGTCCGGCTTAACGACGGGCGCATGGTGATAAATCCCGGCAGCGTCGGCTCACCCGGCTATCGGGATATCCATCCGTTTCCGCATGTCGTGGAAGCCGGCACGCCCGACGCGCGCTACGCGATCCTTGAAGGCGATGGCGGTGTTTGGCGCGCGACCTTCCGCCATGTGCCCTACGATCAAGAGGCGATGGCGGCCTTGGCGAGGCGCAACGGCCAGGCCGAGCTCGCGTCCGCGCTGGCGACGGGTTGGATCAGGTAGCGCAAAATAAAACGGCCGGCGATTCGCCGGCCGTTTGAACACGATCATCGCGCGAGAGCGATCAGACCGCAGCCGTAATCCACTGCTGCAGCTTCTGCTTCGGCGCGGCGCCGACCTGGCGGGAGGCCATCTCGCCGCCCTTGAAGATCATCAGGGTCGGGATCGACATCACGCCGTATTTCGAAGCCGTCTTCGGGCTCTCGTCGACGTTCAGCTTCACGATCTTCACCTTGTCGCCCATCGCGCCGGAAATCTCGTCCAGCGCGGGTGCGATCATGCGGCAGGGGCCGCACCATTCGGCCCAGAAATCGACCACGACCGGGCCGGTCGCCTTGAGCACTTCGGCGTCGAAATCGGCATCAGAAACCTTGCCAACGGCCATTGGAATACCTCGTTCAGTTTGGGAAGAAGCGGCTTTGGGAATCGCCGCCCGGATCATGCAGCCAACCTATGAATGCCGGGTTGCCGGGTCAAGCTTCGACATCCCCCCGGATAATGGTTGCCAGTTGCGCGTCCAGTGCAGGAGCAGAAATCTCCATCAATTCAGGCGTTTCGGTCCAAAGTAACACTGCGCGAACCGGCAATTGGGGATAAAGCTTCCCCAACACCGCGCGGTAGAGCGCAAGCTGGCGGACATAGCTTTCGGGCGCCTCAGTTGCGAGTTTTGGGGGAGCGTGATTGGTCTTGTAATCGACGATCAGGACCTCGTCCTGGCTCACCACCAGCCGGTCGATTTGCCCCGAAACCAGCGCCGCCGGCCGACCGGGCCGCTCCAGTCTTCCCGCAATCGAAACCTCGGCGCGGCTGCCGGCGCCGAATACCGCCGCAAAGCGCGCATCCACGATCAGGGCCAGCACCCCGTCGGCCAGCGCGGCGCGCTCACCCTCGGTCCAGCCCCCGGCATTGCGGGCAAGGTAGTTGAGCGCCGCCTCGCGCCGGCGCTCGCTGGCGAGGTCGGGCAGCGACTGCAGCAGCCGGTGCACCAGCGTGCCGCGCTGCAACGCGCGGGCGCGCGATTGGATGGTCTCGCCGGCTCTAACGGAGGGACCCTCGCCCGTGGCGGAATCGGACGGGCGCAACTGGGGGTCGATGATTTGCCCCGATATAGCCGGCGTGTGCAGCCATTCCGGCAGCGGCGGATGCGCGACTGCCGCAACGTCGCGGGCCATGTCAGTCTCGGGCGTCGCGTCTTCCGCTCGCCTGTAGCTCTTCACCACACCGTCGCCAGACTGGACTTCCTGGAAAGCCAGGCCTGAATTCGCAAGGCCTCGCTTGACCAGATCGTACCAGGAATCCTCGCGGACACTGTTCCTGTTGCCGGGCATGCAGCCGGCGATGATCAGCCGGTCGGCCGCGCGGGTCATCGCGACATAGAGCAGGCGGCGATATTCGTGCTCGGTCTCCTCGAGCATGCTGTTTCGCGCGTCGGCTACACAAGGCGGATCGTCCGCTTTGCGTCCGGCCCAGACCACGACCTTGCCTCCATTTCCCTGCGGCAAATGAATGAGGCGAAGCCGCTGGGTGTCCGATGGCGACGTCGTGGTGTCGGCCATGATCACCACGGGAGCTTCCAGGCCCTTCGCGCCGTGCACGGTCATCACGCGCACCTCGTCGCGCGAGATCTCCATGTCGCGCTTTACCTCGGTGTCGGCGGCGCGCAGCCACGCCATGAAACCCTGCAGCGAGGCCGGCGCCTTCTTCTCGTAGGACAGCGCCAGTTCGAGGAATTCGTCGAGCGCATCGTTAGCTTCGCGTCCAAGCCGGCGCAGGATGCGTGCGCGGCCATTGTCTCCGCCGAGCAGCCAGGCATAGAAGGCAAACGGAGTCTCGGTGCGAAAGCGCCGCTCGCACTCGGCGAGCCGGTCGAGCGCATCCCTGAATTTGCCACTCTCGGCGGAGTAAGCGGTCAGCGCGTCGCGCAGCGATCCCCGGCGATTCCAGGCCAGCGTGAACAGCTCGTCCTCCGTGAGGTTGAACAACGGGCTTTTCAACGCCACCGCGAGCGCGAGGTCGTCCTGCGGCAGCAGCAGGGCGTCGGCGAGATTCATCAGGTCGATGATCGCGATGTGTTCGGTCAATTTCAGCCGGTCGGCGCCGGCCACCGGAATGCCGGCGTGCTTCAGCGCCTGGATAACGGCGTCGAACAGGTTGCCGCGCCGGCGCACCAGCACCAGCACGTCGCCATAGGTAAGGCGGCGGCGGTTGCCGAGCCGTCCGATCATGGTACCGCCAGTGACAAGCCGCCTGATCTCGGTCTGGATACGTTTCGACAGTTTGACCTCGGCGCTCGTCACCGGCACGCCGTCGAACGGCGCGCGCCAGCCCTCGATGTCCTGCTTGTCGTCGGCGACCGAAAGCTCCCAGAGATCGATCTGACTTGGGCCGGCATCCGGCAGCGCTTCATGCAGCGGATAGGTCTTTTCGGCGTGGATGCTGCGGTAGATCGCCGCCTCGCGAAACACATGGTCCACCGATTTCAAGATCTCCTGTCCCGACCGGAATGAATAGGTGAACGGGATGGTCTCGAACCTCAGCTTCGCGTCTTCGAACTTCTTCTTCAGCTCCCACCGGCGAGCATCGAATTCCCGTGGTGCTGCGCCTTGAAAGGAGAAGATCGACTGCTTCTCGTCGCCGACCGCGAACACGGTGCGCACCACGCCGTCGCGCGCGCCGGCGCCCGTGGTGAATTCCGAGATGATATGCGCGATGATGTCCCATTGCCGGGGACTGGTGTCCTGCGCCTCGTCGATCAGCACGTGATCTACGCCGCGGTCCAGCTTGTAGTGTACCCACGCCGACGCGCCGCTGGCGAGCAGGGCCAGCGTCTTGTCGATCAGATCGTCATAGTCGAGCAGGCCACGTTCCAGTTTCTCGCGGCGGTAGTTCGCGGCAACCGCGATCGCGATATGCAGCAAGGCTTCGGTACGGTCGCGCGTCGTAACGAGGCGGCGCTTTTCAATCAACGGACCGAGGCGGCTCGCCTCGGCCTCGAAGCGGCTTCCGATCGCCGGATTGTCACGAGCGAAATTCTTCGTCACCACCGACTTGCGGGGGGTGCGATCGGCGTCGGTCAAGAACACGCCGAGATATTCATCGACTTGGGCCGCGCCGGCCGCCGGCAGCGCCGCACGTAACCGATCTGCGTTGTCGCGCTCGGTCTTGGCTCCGGTATCGAGCGCGCGCGCGATCTCTTCCCAATGCGATCGCGGCAGCTTAGGTCCATCGACGATCTCGCGCTCGATATCTTCGATGCTGTCATCGGCTGTGATCCCCAGCAAAGCAGAAACCTGCGCGGCGGCGACTTCGGCACCGCCCGCCGCGTCGGTCCAGGCCATGAAATGATCGCGGCCGAGACATGCCTCGCGCACGACTTCCTTGAAAGTAACGTCAGCTGCGTTCGCCATCGCGGCCAGCAGCGCGCGCCCGATCGCGCTGTCGGGCGCCCGCGAGGCATCGAGCATCACGGCGAGGCTGGCGCGCTCCATCATCTCGTTCTGGTCGCGCTCGTCGAGCACGGTGAAGCGAGCCGGCACGTTGGCTTCGAAGGGGAATTGCTGCAACAGGCGGGTGCATAGCGCATGAATAGTCTGAACCTTCAGCCCGCCCGGCGTCTCCAGCGCTGAGGCAAAAAGCTCGCGCGCCGCCTTGCGCAGCCGCTCAGGCCGGTGCGCGATGCCGGCATCGCGTATCGCGGCATCGAGCGCGTCGTCGTCGAGGGTTACCCACTGGCCGAGCGTGGAAAACACCCGCTCGGCCATGTTGGCGGCGGCTGCCTTGGTGAAGGTGAGGCACAGGATCTTTTCCGGCGGCACGCCGGCGAGCAGCAGACGGATCACACGCTGCACCAGCACATGGGTCTTGCCGGAGCCGGCGTTGGCCGACACAAACGCGGATGCCGCGGGATCGGATGCGCGGGCCTGCGCATCGCGGACCGGCGGAGGAATGGTGCGCAGAGCCATCACCACTCCTCCAGCGCAACGCCGCCGGCAGCGGACCATTCCTTGACGCGGGCGAGGTTGTCATAGTCGCCGTAGCGGGCAGTCCACATCGACAGGACCAGCGATCGATACGGTTCGTCCGGGTTCTCGAACCGGCGGATCAGCGCTTCGAGCTGCGCCCGTGCATGGTCGGCCGCATCATCGGTCAGCTGCGGCGTTTCGTTTTGCTTGATCTTCAATTCCAACGTCTTGTGCTCGCCCGGCGGATTGTTGCCGCTCAATCTGACATAGGCGAGTTCTCGGACGGAGGCGCCCGCATCGATATCGGCGAATCCACCCTCGCGCAGGATCGCCGCCTCCAACGTGAGCTGCGGCGACAATCCCATGCGCACCTGCTTTCCGCTCGGCGGTTGCCCGGTCTTGTAGTCGAGGATGGCGTAGCCGCCGTTGCGATGGCGTTCGATCCGGTCGGCGCGTGCGGAGAGCGTAAATATTCTGGCACTGTCGAGCGGAATCTTGATTTCGCCCCGGATCTCAGCGGCGATGGCGGCGATGTCGCCGCGGCGTCCGGCCTCCCATTCGGCGAACCAGCGCGCGATCCGCTGGAAGCGCGGCCACCACAGCGCGCGGGCCTCCGGCTTCTCCATCAGGGGCGCGAAATGCCTTGCGCCGATACGGCGCAACGCCCCCACGGTATCGTCGGGCAGGGCATTTGCGTATTCCTTGGTGAATTCGCCAAGCGATTCATGAATCGCAGAGCCGCGATCGGCCGCTGACAGCGGCATGTCCACGGGATCCAGCGGGTCGAGCTTGAGAATATGGCGGGCATAGATCGTGTAAGGATCGCGCAGCCAGTCCTCAATGGCGGTGACCGAGAGCTTTGTCGGGCGCGTCTCGCGTGGCGGCTTGGGCTTCGGCTGCTCGACCGGTTTGACTTCCGCGGGTTGATCGATCGCGCCGGCGTAATGTACATATTTGTCGCCTGCCGCCTTCGCCGCCTTCCAGCGCGCCTCGCCCGCGACGGCTTCCAGCCGGTGCAGGAAGCGCGAAGCGACTGCCGGAGCACCGCCGACCTTGGCCGAATGGGTGAGGATCACTTCCTGATGGCCAAGCAATTGAGCGAAGTCGTGCGCGGAAAGGCCGATGCGCCGCTCCGGCAGGTCGAGGCCAAGTTCATGACGCATCGGTCGGCTCAGCCAGGGATCCACGCGCGGCGCCGGCGGCCACACGGTTTCCACCAGTTCGCCCAGGATGACGCGGTCGGTTTCCGTCAGCCGCGCTTCCAGTTGGCCGTAGATGTGGAGTTGCGCCCCCACCAGCTCCCGTCGCCGCACCAGGCGGTCCGCAAAGGCGGCCTGGAATACCTCGGCATAGTCGCCGGCCTCGACGATCAGCCCGATTTTCTCTTGCCGGCCGAGCAAATCGTCGAAGGCGGACGCAAGTACGAGCCCGTCCGGCCCCTCGAATGCCGTCGGCACATCGTGCTCGTCGGCGGAGAGATTTACCAGCGTCTCGCGATGGCGCTGCGCCAGTTCGGCGAAATCATGAGGCATGGAGCCAGGAAGGGCTTCCAGCGGCGTCAGCGCCTTGCGGAGCGCCGCGATCAGCGATTGCGCCCGGTCGAGTTCGTGGTCTTTCAGCCGTGTGCGCGGCTCAGCATGGTGCAGCGATGAGGTCTCGCCACTGCGCAGCTTGCGCAATTCATCGCGGAAGCTTGCGAAATCGGCGGCCAAACCGCTGCTGCCGGCCTGCGGCCGCGTGCCACGCAGCAGCGAAAGCTCGAGCACTTCGATGCTGCGCTTCAACGCGCCATGCATGCCGCCGAGCCGGAACATCGGATGCTTGAGCAGCGCCAGTAGTGTTGGCGGCTCCAATCCCTTTGTCGCGGCTTCCGCGGCCAGCCGCGCAAAGATGCCGGCCGATGTTTCCATCAACGCGTCGCCGCCGGAGTCGTTGAATTCGAGATTCCAGCGGTCGAGCGCCGCCGCCACCCGCCGCGCCAGCGCGCGGTCCGGCGTCACCAGCGCCACTGACTTGTTCAGATGCCGCGCTTCGCGCATCGCAACCGCGATGGTGAGCGCCTCCATCTCCTGATTGGGCGCCTCGACCACCGCGAGATTATCCATGCCGGCTGCGATCTGCGCGGCGATATCCAGCCGTTTCAACCGATCGTGCCATTCTGCGGTGGCGTTTGACGGCCGCATCGTCTCGGATGCCAGCACTTCGCGGCCGCCCGGTGCAGGCTTTCCGAGAATTTCGACATCGCCGCGTTTGATTGCGAAGCGCGACAGCAGCGCGTGCATCGCATATTGCGGATGATTGGAGGCCGGCGGCGTCGCGAAGGCGCCTTTGGCATCCCTGACGCCGCCGATCGATTGCCATGCGTCGTCATCGAGGTCGATATCAAGACCAGGCAGCACCACCGCGCCGTGCGGCAGCCTGGCCACCGCCAGCAGGAACTTTGCCGTTGATGGCATCGATCCGGTCGAGCCCGCGGCGATCACGGGGCCGTCGGATTGCCTTGTCAAGCGCTCAGCTTCAGCATCGATCAAGAGGTCGCGGCGCGCGGCGGGCTCGATCCTGTTGGTTTCGGCAAGAAAAGCCGGCCAGAATTCGCGGGCGATCTTCAGGAAATCCAGAGTGTGTTGCCAGTATTTGTCAAACTGATCAGGCACGAGACGGTCAAGCGCGCTCCAATCGACACCGCGCGTCACCATGTCGTCGATCAGTCGCGCAAGGTCGCCGGCCAGTGTAAGCGTGGAGGCAGGGCCGCCAACTACCAGGGGTGACAACACTGGACGCTTAGCCCAGGCGGCGACAAGGCGGGCTAGCGCCAGCCGGCGTTCCAAATCACCAAGTTTCGGCGGAATGCCGAGTGGGGCGATACCGCCGGGTTCGTCATTCTCCGCGAACGCTAATTCGTCCTCGTCGATGTCGCCGAGCGCGACAATGCGCGGCAGCACCACAGCGTCGGCATTCAGTTCATCGAGAAAGATTTCCCGCGCCATCCGTCCGGCACGCCGGGTCGGCAGATAAAGTGTGGCCTGCGCCAGCCTTTCCGGATGCGCACGCGCCTCAAATCCGTCGACCAGCCGGCCGTCGACCAGCGCGGCAATGACGGCGCGCAGGAACGGCACTGAGACGGGAACGCTGAAAACGCGCATGAGCTTCCTGATTCGACGATCAGGAGGCATCATGGCATGGGCATATTTGGGGCGCGATTTTTAATTCGCCCCGGGGCGACGCGAATGGGCGGTCGCGACTTACGCCACGCTTTCCAGAAACGCCTCTTCCGCCGCCTCGACCGCGTCGGGGGTTCCGACATGCATCCAGACGCCGTCGAGCCGCAGGCCGAACAGCCGCTCCTGCTCGTTGGCAGAATCGAACAATTTGGTCAGTGAAAACTCGCCCCTCGGCGCGCCCGCAAACAGCGACGGCGACATGATCGCCGCGCCGGCATAGACGAACGGCACCACCTGGTGTTCCCGGCGCTTGCGCAAGGGCCCGTCCGGCAGCATGGCATAGTCGCCACGCCCATTATAGCCGATGCTGCTCGTCGTCGGCGCCATCAGCAACAGGATGTCCATCCGCGCCGGATCGAAGGTCTCGGCGAGCCGCGCCAGATTCGGCCGCACGCCGTCGATCCACATCGTGTCGGCATTGACGAGAAAGAACGGAGCGCCGCCAAGCAGAGGCAGCGCCTTGACGACGCCGCCGCCGGTGCCGAGCACCTGGTCACGCTCGTCGGAGACGATGACGCGGGGCCGCGTGCGGCCGGCAACATGTTCGATGATCTGGTCGGGCAAATAATGCACGTTGACCACGGCCTCGCCGACGCCGGCGTCACCGAGCTTGTCGAGCACATGATCGAGCAGCGGGCGGCCGGCGACGCGGACCAGCGGCTTTGGCATATGGTCCGTCAGCGGGCGCATGCGCAGGCCCAGTCCGGCGGCGAGCACCATGGCCTTTGTGGGTTTCACCGACATTTCAGGCGTTTCTCGAAGCTCAATTGTTGGTAACGCTGATCATATCACGGTGATTCGCAAGGGCTACCGGTCGTTGATGCCATAGCCGCCCCGCATGACGATTGTGCGACCAGGTCGTCGGCCGCGTTCACACTTCCGCCGCACTGCGCCGCGTCGCCTTTTTCTTCTTGTCGCCGGTTTTGAGGAAATTGACGCCGATCTGATCGCCATTGACCCAGGCCAGTTCACAGCGGCGATAGGCAAGCCCGGTGGACGACAGCAGCAGGAAGAATTCTTTCAGGTGCAGGCCCTCGACGGAGCCTTCAACGGTGAGCTTGGCGCCGGTCTCCGAGACGTCTTCCATCGTGCATTCGCGTCGCCAGGTGCCGTCGATACCCATCATGTGCGCGCCGATGCCGCGCTCGAATGTGACGCGTTCGCCCTTGCGCCGTTCCGACACCATCAATCCGCTCCAGCCTCACATGAGCCGCGTCCCACGCTCACGGGCGGGGTGCGCCGCAGATTAGAGGAAGGTTGGCTAATATCCGGTAAACTAGCATGATCCGGAAAAGCGGAAACCGGTTTTCCCTCGCGACAAACGCAAAGCGTTTGCGCGGAGATCATGCTCAAACAAAAGGATAACGCTAGAGCGGCGGCGGCGGCACGTTGGCGGCATACCAGTCCCGCGCGCGCGCCAGCACGGGATGCACCAGCGAACGGCTCAGATAAGTCCAGATCCGGGGCTGGTGACGCAGATATTGCGGCTTGCCGTCACGCCGGTTGAGCCGCGCAAAGGTGCCGAGCAGCCGCGTGTTACGCTGCGCCGACATGATGGCATAAAGCTCGGCGAACCCGGCCGGATCGAAGCCATCATCGTTCGCCCGCCGCGCCTTGATATAGCGCGTCAGGAGCGCAAGCTCGAGCGCCTCGGGCACGTCGATCCGCGCATCCTGCAACAGCGACACCAGATCATAGGCGGCCGGTCCCAGCACGGCGTCCTGGAAATCGATGATGCCGACGCGGGCAATGTCCGATCGTTCGCCGAGCCAGATCAAATTGGGGGAATGAAAGTCCCGCAGCACCCAGGTTTTTCCGGCGGCTGCAGGCTTGGCCAGAAGATCGCGCCACATCATGATGAATTCGGCGCGCAAATTGCTGGTCGGATCGATGCCGCGGTCGGGCAGATACCATTCCAGCATCAAGCCGATCTCGACCAACAACGCTTCGGTATCGAAGGCAGGGATCGCGTAGTCGATCTGCGGCGCCAAGGGCAAGATTTCGGGCAGGGCTTCGCGATGCAGCGCCGCCAGCAAATCGGTCGCGGCCTCGTAACGCTCCGCGATCGGCGCCGATGGATCGCCCTCGACAAAACCGGTGTTGCCGAAGTCCTCGGTGATCAGGAACCCCTGGTCGAGGTCGCCGTGATGGATCGCCGGCGCCGAGAAACCGCGGCCGCGCAGGCCATTATCGATGGCGACAAACGGCTTGACGTCTTCGGCCAGATGCACGGCTGCGCTGTAGGACTTGCCGTCATACATCGCCGGCCCATCGGGGCGGCGCGGAAAGTTCATCAGGATCACGACGCCATCGTCGCGGACAAGCCGCGCATAGGAACGTATCGAGGCGTCGCCGGGCATCCGCAGGCGTTTTGCCTCCCCAAAACCCGCGCCGTCGAGAAATTGCCGCAGTGCTTGCAGTCGCGCCACTTGCGCCGCCGCTTTGCCGTAGCCGGTGATTTCGGCGGCGCGCGCGGTCGAGCCCAGCGCCGGACGGTGGCTGAGCGCGATATCGATGCGGTCGGCGGGCAAGGCCGATGGCGCGCGCTCCGGCCATTCGATCAGCGCCACCGTCCCCTCAGGCAGCGGCGACAGGCCGATCTCTTCCAGTTCGATCGGATCGTTGATGCGGTAGAGGTCCGCATGCAGCAAGGGAAACGGCGGCAGGTCGTAGACCTGCGCCAGCGTGAAAGTCGGGCTTGGAACTTCCACCGTTTCGTCGCCGGCGAGATAGCGGATCATGGCGCGCGCGGCGGCGGTCTTGCCGGCGCCGAGGTCGCCCGAAAGGGTGATGGTGTCGCCGGGGCCGATCAACAGAGCGAGATCGGCCATCAAATGCGCGGTTGCGATCTCGTTCGATAGCGCCAGCGAAAATGTCGTGGGAGGGGTCATTCCGCGGCGTTGCGATGCGCAGCCTGATCGATCGGGAAATTGCAGGTCACGGTCGTGCCTTTGCCGACGATTGAATTGACGTCCACCTTGCCTCCGTGCAGTTCGACGAATGACTTCACAAGCGACAGGCCGAGACCCGCGCCACGATGCCGCGAGCCATGCGAATGCGACTCGAACCAGTCGAACACCTTGTCCTTGACGTCGGGCGGAATGCCCGGCCCGGAATCGGTCACGGCGAAAACGACGCTGTGCTCGGTTCGTTTGGCGCTCAAGCCGATAGCCCCTTCCTGAGGCGAAAATCCGACCGCATTCGCCAGCAGGTTATACAATACCTGCACCACACGGCGCTCGTCACCGACAAAACTGCCGATATTGGGGTCGACATCGACCTTGAGCTGGATGCGATCGGTGGCGAGCCGGTCCTGGATGCCTTCGGCGGCGGCCTCGATGGTCTTGCGGATATCGATCGAGCCGAGGTTGAGCGACATCGCGCCGGCGTCGATGGTGGCAAGATCGAGAATGTTGTTGATGATGGCGAGCAGCGCGTTGGTGGAAGCCGTGATGTAGCCGAGATATTCGGCCTGCTTCGGCATCAGGGGGCCGGTGACGGGGTCGGACAGGAAGTGCGCGAAACCGATGATGGTGGTCAAGGGCGAGCGCAATTCGTAGGACACGTGGTGGACGAAATCGACCTTCATCTGGTCGGCGGTTTCGAGCGCCTCGTTGCGCTCGCGCAGCGCCCGCTCGACATTCTCGGTATCGGTGATGTCCTGGAAGGTCAGCATGGTGGCGCCGTCGGGCAGCGGCATGGTCATGCAGTCGAGCACGCTGCCGTCCCGGCGTTCCAGTTTTAGCGGCACCTCGACGCGATTTTCGATTCGGGTGACGGCTTCGCGGATGGTCCGCCAAATGTTGGCGTCGTCGAACAGCGGCCTGCACCAGGCTTCCACGGTCCCGATATGCGGCTGCTCGCGCAGCGCCTCGGTCGACAGCTTCCACATTTTGGCAAATGCCGGATTGAACAATTGAGCGCGACCGTTGCTGCCGAACACCGCGACCGCCTCGGTAAGATTGTCGAGCGTTTCGCGCTGCACCCTGATGAGGCCGTCGAAGCGCCGGGCGAGTTTGAGGCTTTCGGTGACATCGTCGAACAGATAGGTGACGCCGCCTTCCGGATTGGGCGTGGTGACGACGCTCAGCGCCCGGCCGTCGGGCAGGTACCAGCTGTCTTTTTCCGGTTCGACCGCGCGATAGGCTTCATGCAGCTTGGCTTTCCAGGCCCGGAAATCCGGCTGTTCGGGGAGTTTGCGCGCGGCGCGGAGCCGATCGAGCACGCTGGAATCGTCGGGGTTGCTGTCGAGAAAGGCGCGGTCGAGGTCCCACAGCCGCCGATAGGAATCGTTGTAGAAGGCGAGCCGCCGCTGGCCGTCGAACACGGCAACGCCTGACGATAATTGATCGAGCGTGCGGCGATGCGCCTCCGCCATCCGAACCAATTGCTCGCGCAACGTCGTCGCCTCGCCGGCGTCGATCGCAATCCCGGCGCTGCCGCTGCCGAGCTTCAGCGCGTTCACGTCGTAGACGCGCCGCTCGCCGCCGACCACGATCGGCAGCCGCGCGGTGAAGGCTGAATTATCGTTCAGCGCCCGGCTCACTTCCTCGCGCTGGTCGCTTTCGAGCAGTTCGAGGTTGCGATGGATCGCGTCCGCGACGCCCGCCGCCTCGGTGGCCTTGGCGTAGGCCGCATTGGCGTAGCGAAGGTCGCCCTGCGCGCTCTTGGCCCAGATCGGCCAAGGCGCGGCGGCCGCGAAATCGCGCAGCAACTCGGTCTCTTCCAGAAGCGCCCTGTAGCGAAGGTTGGATTCGGCGAGTTCCCGGCGCAGGCCGCCGAGTTCGCGAATCCGCACGATGGCCTGGCCGCCGATGGCGCGGCCCAGCGCCTCGATCACGCGCCCATTCGATGTCGTGAGATTGAGCAAAAACCCCTCGCCGTGCTCGCGCAACGCGTCGACCGCATGATCCATCTGCAGCGCCGGTTCCGGCGGCAACCAGGTTCCGAAGGCGAGGACGCGCTGGGGTTGGTGTTGTGGCGCCTCCTGCGGCATCAGAAGCGCGGTGTCGCCGGAGATCTGCGGGCGGTTGTCGCCCGCGGGCCACGCGATCAGGATCTGGGGTTCGGCAAACAACAGCGCGCGGAACCGGTCGGCCTGGGCTTGCAGATTGGCGATGTCAGCGCGCAGCCGCGCCTCGCCTTGCGCCGCGCGCACGCGGGTGCGCATCAAGAGGATTGCCGCCACCACCGAAAAGCCGAGCAGCGCCAAGGCGGTGGTCAGCGCCGCGAATTCCTGGCGATTCAAGTGCAGATGGGCCGAGATCGTATCCAGCAGCGACAGCTCGCCGGCCGACGCCGGCGCGATCGAGACCAGGCAGGCGCCGAGACTAGTGCCAAGGTTAATGCCAAGGCTGATCAGGCCGTTACGTGCCAGCGATGTGCACGACAGCAGCGTCCGACGCATCGCCACGATTACGCCTGACATGGTTTGCCCCAAACCGCACGACTTTACGCCCGGCGACGACCCGCGCCGTTCGCGAATCGAATGACAATATCCCCAACGGGAGTCGGCCGGTAAGAGTCCAGACCGTGAACGCGAATCGCGGCGCCAAAAAATGCGCGCTTAAACCTTATCGGCGCGAATTTTCGTGAAAGTGAAATCCGTTTCTTTACGGGGATTACAGCATGGTCCGGAAAAGTGGAAACCGGTTTTCCGAAAAGCCCATGCTCGAACAAAGATAACGCTGGCAACTGATGCAGCGAAGCTGAATCAGAGGCTAGCGCCCGGTCGAGCCGAAGCCGCCAGAGCCGCGGTCGGTTGCCGAAAGCGAAACCGCGGGAACGAGTTCCGCGCGGACCACGGCCGCGATCACCATCTGCGCGATGCGCTCGCCGCGGAGAATCGAAAACGGCACCGCGCCGTGGTTGATCAGGAGCACGCCGATCTCGCCGCGATAGTCGGCGTCGATGGTGCCCGGCGAATTGAGCACGGTGACACCGTGCTTCGCGGCCAGCCCCGAGCGCGGACGGACCTGCGCTTCATAGCCCGGGGGAAGTGCAATCGTCAGCCCGGTCGGCACCAGCGCGTGCGCTCCGGGCGCAAGGACCAGCGGCGCGCCTTCGGGGACCGCGGCCAACAGATCGAGGCCGGCGGCGTGCGCGCTCTGATAGGCCGGCAGCGCGAGGCCTTCGGCATGCGACAATTGCTGGATATCGACTTTGACGGGTGCGCTCACGCTGGTTTCTCGACGGTTTTGGCGATTCGCGCCACCAGCGCGGTCGCGACCTGCTCTTTGGTCATGACCGGCCAGGAATCGACTTTGATTTCGGTGCCTTCGCGGCTCAGCAGATGAACGGTGTTGCGGTCGCCACCCATCACGCCGGTTGCCGGCGAGACGTCATTGGCGACGATCCAGTCGCAGCCCTTGCGTGCCAGTTTTGCCTTGGCATTGTCGATCAGATGTTCGGTCTCGGCGGCAAAGCCGATCACCAGCGGCGGCCGTTTTTCCTGCAATTTTGAAATTGTCGCCAGGATGTCGGGATTTTCGACCAGTTGCAGCGGCGGCATGCCGGCCGCGGTCTTCTTCAATTTCTGCTCGCCTTCATTGGCGACGCGCCAGTCGGCAACGGCGGCGGCAAAGATCGCGATATCCATCGGGAGAGCGGTTTCCACCTGATGAAGCATGTCGCGCGCCGATTCCACGTGCCTCACCGTCACGCCCTTGGGATCGTCGAGATCGACCGGACCGGAGATCAGGGTGACGTCGGCGCCGGCGGCTTGTGCTGCGGTGGCAATGGCAAAACCCTGTTTGCCGGATGAACGGTTGGCGATGTAGCGCACCGGATCGATCGGCTCGTGCGTCGGCCCGGCGGTCACGAGGACACGTTTCCCGGCAAGTGGGCGCGGCTGGGCGGGGCGCGCAAAGCGTTCGGCGGCGGCGGCGATTTCGGTGGGCTCCGCCATCCGGCCAACCCCGGCCTCGCCCGCCTCGGCCATTTCGCCGGCATTGGGGCCGACCATGGCGACGCCGTCGCGTGAGAGCTGCGCGACATTGCGGCGGGTTGCGGGGTTGTTCCACATCAGGGGGTTCATCGCCGGCGCCAGCAGAATCGGCCGGTTGGTGGCGAGCAGGATGGCGCTGGCGAGATCGTCGGCATGACCTTGCGCCATCTTCGCCATCAAATCCGCGGTCGCCGGCGCCACCACGACCAGTTCGCATTCCCGCGCCAAGCGAATATGGCCGGCCTCGAACTCGCTCTCGGGATCGAACAGATCGGTGTAAACGCGCTCGTGCGACAGCGCTGAGGCCGCAAGCGGCGTGACGAATTGCTGCGCGGCTCTTGTCAGCACGCAGCGAACGTGGAGATGCCGGTCCTTGAGCCGCCGGATCAGATCCAGCGCCTTGTAGGCGGCGATGCCGCCGCCGATGATCAGGGTGACGCGGGGTTGCCCGGTCGCATCGGCGCGCCGCGGAGAGGGCGACGCGGCGTCCTCAGGCGGCGTGACGGCTTGGGGATGCGTTTCGGCCGAATAGGGGCGGCCCTCGATCATCTCCCGCAGGATGACCCGCACCTCCTCCTCGACTGAACGGCCGTTCTTGGCCGAGCGCAGCCGCAAATAGGCTTTGACGCCCTCATCGAGTTTTCGGATGGTGAGGCTGGCCATATGCGTCTCCGAGCCCGTTTGCCAGCAATGATATCACAATGTGATTGCATTGCAATCACATTTGTCTGACAGCCACCAAAATTCCGATAAAGGTGGCGGCGATGATCCAGAGCGCGATGGTGCGCCAGCGGCTCTTGCGGCCCTCGGTGCGCCCCATGGCGGCAATCGTCTCCGGCGAGAGCGTCAGCCCCTCCCGGGTCATGGTCTCCAATTGCTCGAGCACCGTCACCGCCCGGGCCGCGATCGCCGGCAGCCCCGTCAGCACGCGGCCGAGATCGCCGGCGCCGGCCATTGCGCCCTGGATGAGCCCGATGGGCCCGAGATTGCGCTCGATCCACTCGCGCACCACGGGATCGGCGACCTTCCAGATGTCGAGCTTGGGATCGAAACCGCGCGCGACGCCTTCGACCACGACCATGGTCTTTTGCAAGAGGATCAATTCGGGCCGGGTGCGCATGTCGAACAGGCCGGTGACCTCCAGCAACAGCGTCAACAGTTTCGCCATCGAGATTTCTTCGGCGGTACGGTTGTGGATCGGCTCGCCGATGGCGCGGATGGCTTGCGCGAAATTCTCCACCGAATGATGCGCCGGCACATAGCCGGCCTCGAAATGCACTTCGGCGACACGGCGATAATCGCGCGTGATGAAGCCTAGGAGTATTTCGGCCAGAAAACGTCGTTCTTTCAGGCCGAGCCGGCCCATGATGCCGAAATCGACCGCAACCAGTCGGCCGGCCTCGTCGAGGAACAGATTGCCGGGGTGCATGTCGGCATGAAAGAAGCCGTCGCGCAGCGCGTGGCGCAGGAAACTCTGGATCACCTTGCGGCCGAGCTCGCGCAGATCGACTTGCGAGGCCTCGAGCTTGGCATGGTCGCTGAGCGCGATGCCGTCGATCCATTCCATCGTCAGCACATTGTGGGTGGTGCGGTCCCAATCGACGGCGGGCACGCGAAAATCCGGATCGTTGCGGGTATTTTCCGCCATCTCGGAGAGGGCCGCGGCCTCGAGCCGCAGATCCATCTCCATCGCCACCGAGCGCGACATGGTGTTGATGACCTCGACCAGCCGCAGCCGGCGGGCTTCCGCCGAGTAGATTTCGGCGTTGTGCGCGACAAAGAAGAAATCGGCAAGGTCGCGGCGGAAACGCGAGGCGACGTTGGGCCGCAGCACTTTCACCGCGACCGATTTGCGAACGCCATTCTGTTCGGTCTCGCCGCGATGCACCTGCGCGATCGAGGCGGCGGCGACCGCCGGCCCTAAGCTCGCAAACGCCTGCGCTACTGGGCGTTCCAGCGATTGCGCGATGACGGCCTCGGCGTCGCTTTGCGCAAACGGCGGCAGCCGGTCCTGCAGGCTTTCCAGATCGCGCGCCATCATGACGCCGACCACGTCGGGCCGCGTCGCCAGAAACTGCCCGAGCTTTAGATAGGCCGGTCCGAGCCTTGTGAGCGCGCGCGACAGCCGCGGGCCGGATTTGGCGCCAGGGCGCTCGACGATCCGCGCCAGCTTCAGCGCCAATTGCCCCGGCGGCGGCACCAGCGATGGATCGACCACGCCGAATACGCCCTCGCGCGCAAAGACAAAGCCGGCGCGGGCGAGCCGCGCGATGTGGGTAATGGCAGAAATCACAAACGCCAGCCCGAATGCAACGCCACGATGCCGCCGGACAGGCTTTGCCAGCTGACGCGAGAAAACCCGGCGGCCCGGATCATTTCGGCGAACGCGCTGGGCCTCGGAAATTTGCGGATCGATTCGACGAGGTATTGATAGGACTCGGCATCGCCGGTGACCACGCGGCCAAGCGGCGGGATCACCTTGAACGAGAACAGGTCGTAGATCCGGTCGAGCCCCGGCACGTCGACGGTGGAAAATTCCAGGCACAAGAATCGGCTGCCGTGTCGCAGCACGCGAAACGCCTCGCCAAGCGCCAGGTCGATCCGCGGCACGTTGCGGATGCCGAATGCGATGGTATAGGCGTCGAAATGCCGGTCGGGAAACGCCAGCGCCTCGGCGTTGCCTTCGACGAACGCCACGCGGTCATCGAGATGCCGCGCGATCGCGCGCTCGCGGCCGACCGCGAGCATGTCGGAATTGATGTCCCAGACGGTGGCGTGAAAGCCTGGGCCCGCCGTCTTGGCGGCGCGGAACGCGATATCGCCGGTACCGCCGGCGACGTCGAGCAGCGCGAAGGGCCCATCACCGCGCGGCGGATTGAGCGCGTTGATCATGATCTCCTTCCAGATCCGGTGCAGGCCCGCCGACATCAGATCGTTCATCAGATCGTAACGCCGCGCTACGCTGTGGAACACGTCGTTGACCAGCCCCTGCTTGTCGCCGACGGCGACGTCCCTGAAGCCAAAATGCGTGGTTTCACCTGGCCGATCCATGACTTAACGCCCTCACACTCGATTGCGGCGGACCATAGCGCGCCCGGCGCAATGTCGCTATCACGTCAACATCACAAGGTGAACGCGGATCCATGCCCGAATTACCCGAAGTCGAAACCGTCCGCCGCGGCCTGCAGCCGGTCATGGAGGGGTCGCAAATCCTGAAAGCGGAGGCCCGGCGCAAAGACCTGCGATTTGCCTTCCAGAAGGATTTTGTCGCGCGGCTGACCGGCCAGACCGTGACGGGTCTCGGCCGCCGCGCCAAATATCTGATGGCCGATCTCGGCTCGGGCGACGTGCTGTTGATGCATCTGGGCATGTCCGGCTCGTTCCGCGTCATCAAGCCAGATGAACAGCAGCTGCCGGGCCAATTCCATCATCCGCGTAGCGAGGATCGCACGCATGACCATGTGGTGTTTCACATGTCATCGGGCGCGGCGGTGATTTTTAATGATCCGCGGCGCTTTGGTTACATGAAGATCATCGCGCGCAAGGCATTGGAAGACGAGCCGCTGCTGAAAGGCCTCGGCCCCGAGCCGCTCGGCAACGAATTCGATGCGAAAATGCTGGCGCAATCCTGCGCCAACAAGAAGACCAGCCTGAAGGCGGCGCTGCTCGACCAGCGCGTGGTGGCAGGGCTTGGAAACATCTATGTCTGCGAGGCGCTGTTTCGCGCCCATCTGTCGCCGCGGCGGCTCGCCGCGACGCTCGCGACAAAAGCCGGACAACGCAAGGGCGTTGCCGGGGGCGGGCCGACCGATCGCGCCAAGCGGCTGGTGACGGCCATTCACGCGGTCTTGAACCAGGCCATCAAGGCCGGCGGCTCGTCGCTGCGCGATCATCGCCAGACCGACGGCGAACTCGGCTATTTCCAGCATTCATTTCAGGTCTACGACCGCGAAGGCCAAAAATGCCAAACCGCCGGTTGTAACGGCATCGTGCGGCGGTTCACGCAGAACGGGCGCTCGACCTTCTGGTGCCCGAAATGCCAAAAATGAGGTTTGCCGCGCAGTTCCCTTCAATCATGACGCTTGCCAGCGGCTGGCCTTTTCGATTTTATTTTAGAAATGGACGTAAAGGATTCTGCGTGGGGCCCGAAGTTCACATAAACGCACGGTCCGTACGGATGTCTTCATTGTGAAAGTAAGATATGCCGACCGCCCGCGTTGAACGACGTCTCGCGGCGATCCTCGCGGCAGATGTTGCCGGTTACAGCCGCCTGATGGGCGGCGATGAAGAGGGCACGCTGGCCCGGTTGAAAGCGTGCCGCCGGGCGGTCGTCGACCCAAAAATCGCCGAGCATCGCGGCCGCATCGTCAAGACCACCGGCGACGGCATGCTGGTCGAATTTGCCAGCGCCGTCGATGCGGTACGATGCGCCGTTGAGATTCAGCGCGGCATGGCAAACGGCAATGTCGGTGTGCCGGAAGCGAAGCGGATAGAGTTTCGCATCGGCATACATGTCGGCGATATTATCATCGATGACGATGACATCTTTGGCGACGGCGTGAATATCGCGGCGCGCCTTGAAGGGATCGCAGACCCCGGTGGCATCTGTATTTCGGACGATGCTCACCGCCAGATCCGGGGCAAGACCGAAATCGTATATGACGATATGGGTCATCAATCCCTGAAGAATATTTCCGAACCGATGCGCGCCTGGCGCGCCCGCCCGGCAGATGCAGCTGCGGCGATACCTCAGCCGCCCAAGGTCGATCCACCACCCGCCGCTCTCGCCCTTCCCGATAAGCCTTCGATCGCGGTGCTGCCATTCGCCAATATGAGCGGCGACGCCGAGCAGGAGTATTTTGCCGACGGCATGGTGGAGGACATCATCACCGGGCTATCGCGCATGACATGGTTGTTCGTCATCGCGCGCAATTCAAGTTTCACCTACAAAGGCAAGGCGGTCGATATCAAGCAGGTCGGCCGCGAACTCGGCGTACGCTATGTGCTGGAAGGCAGCGTTCGCAAGGCCGGCAACAGGGTGCGAATCACGGGACAATTGATTGACGCGTCGAACGGCGCGCATTTGTGGGCAGATCGTTTCGACGGCGACCTCGAGGACGTCTTCGATCTTCAGGACGAAGTGACCACGAGCGTCATCGGCGCGATCGCACCAAAGCTCGAACAAGCCGAAATAGAACGCGCCAAGCGCAAACCCACCGAAAAGTTGGCTGCTTATGATTATTTCCTGAGAGGGATGGCGAACATCTATCAGGGGACGAAAGAAGCCAATCTGGCCGCCTTGCAGAATTTCCAGCGCGCCATCGAGATCGATTCTGATTTTGCCACCGCTTACGGCATGTGCGCGTATTGTTACGTATGGCGCAAGGCTAACGGGTGGATGGCGGACCGCGAGCCGGAAACCGCCGAAACCGAGCAACTGGCTCGAAGAGCCGCGCGGCTGGGTGCCGATGATGCGGTCGCGCTTTGCCAAGCGGGTTTTGCGTTGGCCTTTGTGGTCGGCGCTCTCGACGACGGTGTGGCCTTGATCGATCGCGCGCTGGTGCTCAACCCCAATCTGGCAACAGCCTGGCGTTTTAGTGGATATGTCAGGGTCTTTCTCGGCGAGCCCGAACTCGCCATCGAACACTTAAATCGCGCGGTGCGCCTTTCACCGCTCGATCCTCTCATCTTCATCGTACAGAACGGCGTCGTGCTGGCTCACTTTTTCGCCGGCCGCTACGACGAGGCGTTTTCCTGGGCGCAGAAGACCCTGAGGCAGAATCCGAATTATGCCGCGGCAATTATCATGGCCGCCGTCAGCGCGGCGCTGGCCGGGCGCGAGGATGAAATGCGCAAGGCCGTCGGGCGACTTTATGAGATCGATCCCAAGTCGGGCATCGCCAATTTCTCCAATGTGTGGCCGCTGCGCCGTCCGGAAGATCTGGCGGCGTTCGAAAAAGGCCTGCGTCTGACCGGGCTTCCCGAATGAATGCGCGAACCACGGGCAATTGGCGGGATCGCGCGGCGACGAGTTTCGTTTGTCAGAAGCAGCCGGCATCGGGCAGTCGCGGCATGGTGGTCAGCAACCATCCGCTGGCGTCGGCCGCGGGCGCCGAAATGCTCGCCGCCGGCGGCAACGCCATCGATGCCGCGATCGCGACCCTGTTCACGCTGACCGTGGTCGAACCGATGATGGTCGGCATCATCGGCGGCGGCATGGCGCATATCCGGCTTGCCGACGGCAGCCACCGTTTTGTCGACGGCCAGAGCACGGTTCCGCTTGCCGTCAAGCCCGACACCTATCGCTCGAAGCCTGGCTCGGCGCATGACGTGTTCGACACCGTCGATAATGAAAATCTCAACGGGGCGAAGGCGGTCGCGGCGCCCGGGTCCCTGAAAGCCTGGTGCGAGACGCTGCAACGGTTCGGCACCATGCCGCTTGCCGATGTAATGCAGCCGGCGATCAAGCACGCCTCGCGCGGCTTTGCCGCGACGCCATACCTGCACGAATGCATCGTCGATGGCGCGCGGGAGATGTTGAAGGACAAGGCGATCTCGGCGATCTATCTGCCGGACGGGGCACCGCTTAATGTCGGCGACCGCATCGTGCAATCGGAATATGCCGAGACGCTCACGCATATTTCGCGTCACGGCGAAGCAGCGCTGTATCGGGGACCGCTCGGCGATATTTTGGTCGACTACATGAAGGCGCATGGCGGCTTTATCGCGCGCGAAGACCTCACGTCGTACAAGACCGTCGAGCGCTCGCCGATCCGGGCCGATTATCGCGGCTGGGTGATCCTCGGTCCGCCGCCTCCGGCGGCCTCCGGCGTGCACATCGCGCAGATGCTGAATATTCTGGAGGGGTACGATATCGCGGAAAAAGGCTTCGGCACCGCCGAGACCATCCATCTTCTCGCCGAAGTGCTGAAGATCGCCTTTGCCGACCGCGCGGCCGCCAGCGGCGATCCGGATTTTGTCGGTGTGCCGGTGGAGCGGCTGACCTCGAAGGATTATGCGAACGAACGCCGCCGCGCGATCGATCCCGCCCGCGCGCAAAAATGGGGCGCGGGCGTGGCGCAGCTCGAAGGCGCGCACACCACGCATATGACGGCAGCCGACGCGATGGGCAATGTGGTCGCGACCACGCAGACCATCAACAACCTGTTCGGCGCGAAAATCCTGATTCCCGGGCTCGGCACCGTGCCGAACAATTACATGAACCTCTACGATCCCCGGCCCGGCCATGCGCTGTCGCTTAAGCCAGGCAAGCGCGTGACCACCTCGATGTCGCCAATGATGGCGCTGCGTGACGGCAGGCTCGTCTATGCGCTTGGGCTGCCCGGCGGCAAGAAGATTTTTCCGAGCGCGCTGCAGGCGCTGATCAATCTGATCGATCACGGCATGAGCTTGCAGGAGGCGGTCGAGGCGCCGCGGGTCTGGACCGAGGGCAATGCGCTCGAGGTCGAACAGGCGGTTCCTGAAAGCGTGCGCGCCGCGCTGACGGCGATCGGCCACAAAGTGGTTGTCATGGCGACGGTCGCCGGCGGCATGAATGCGATCCAGTTCCACGACGACGGCCGGTTGACGGGCGCGGCATGCTGGCGCGCCGATGGCACGCCGATCGGCGTTGCCGGCGGGCTCGCGCGTGCGGGCGTGAGATTTGGGTTGGCGTAACCGGCGCGCTTTTCCGCGTCGCAATGCGGACAGAGCGACAAAACCCCGTCGCCGTTCCTGATTGACAAGCCAAGGCTTCGGGCAGCATCCTGCGCGCCGCGTTCTCTTCTTTCGGACGGGAATGACGCATGCCCGAATATTTCGCCGGCAAAGTGACCGACTACGCCGATGGCGACCGCAAGGTCGTCGACTGCGCGGACGCAGAGGTCGGCGTCTTCAAGATCGACGGCGAATTTTTTGCGTGGCACAATCGCTGTGCCCATCGGGCCGGACCGGTCTGCCAGGGGCGCATCATGAAGCGCGTGATCGAGCCGGTTGCCGAGGATCGCACCATTCGTTCGCAGCAATATGATCCATCGGAGAGCCATATCATTTGCCCGTGGCATGGCTATGAATACAGCATCAAGACCGGATTTCACCAGGGCAATAGCCGTATCCGACTGCGCAAAGCGGAGCTTTCGATCAGGGATGACGAAATCTATGTCCGGATCTGAGGTCGACCGCAGGAACGATCGCTACGGCTGGATCGACGCCGCCGCGCCCGAACTGCTGCGCGCGTCGCGAGAGCTCGTCGACAACAACGAAGCCTCCCGTGTTTCCGATGAAGCCGTTGCGCAGATACTAACGGCTGCCATCAGGCTCTATGTCGCAAAATCCGACGGCGAGGAAAGAACCTTTCCGCCGATTGCCGGCGAACGCGACAGCGAAATGACGCCGACAGAGCTGTTGTCGGCGGTTTCCGAAATGCTGCGTGCGCTGCATCTCGGTCCGATGGAGCTCGCGCTCTGGTACCGGCGCCGTCCGGATGAAGACATCTACCCTGCGAGGGAACGCCCATGAATATTCAAGGCAGGATCGGGCCGCCATATTCGGCGATACAGCAGATCGACGTTCATACCGATACCCGCGACATCCTCGCCCATGCCAGGCGCAACGCGCTGAGGCGGGGGCTGCAGGATTGGTTCATTTGCGATATCGATGCCCACCACGTCGAGACCGTGTCGTGGAAAGAGGTGGTGACCTATATCGAGGACCCGGTCGTGCGCGACAACGCGCTGCGATTCCAGGCCGAGCGGCTCGGCGCGCCGCCGTACGGATTGAACGGCGACCTCGGGCTTCGCTATCAGTCGGTCGGCGGACGCATTCCGCATCAGGACGGCCAGCGCGAAATCGTCGAAGAGACCGATGTCCACCGCGACGTCATCCTGACGCGCCGTGCGATGGATTCGCTCGGCATCGACAACATGGTGGTGTTTCCGACGCCGATGTTGTTTCTCGGCATGCATCCCCAGCCGGAAATGGAAGTGTGGCTTGGCGGCGCCTATAACCGCTGGCTGATCGACCGGGTTCTCTCCGGTGACGACCGGATAAAGTCGCTGATCTATTTGCCGTTCAACACACCCAAAGAGGCCGAGCGGACGGTCGAGGAGCTAGGCGACAAAAAGGGCGTCATCGGATTTTGCGTGACCAGCACCCGCTACAAGCCGGTGCATCACAATGACTATATGCGGCTTTATTCGATGATCGAGGAGCGCGGCAAACCGCTGGCGTTCCATGCCGGCTATCATTGGCAGGATCCGTCGCTTGCGACCGTCAATCGGTTTCTCGGCATGCATGCGCTGGGCTTCGTCTGGAGCAACATGATCCACATGACGAACTGGGTGCTCAACGGAATCCCCGAGCGCTTCCCCAAACTGAAGACCGTGTGGGTCGAAAGCGGATTGGCGTGGGTGCCGTTCCTGATGCAGCGGCTCGACGATCAATACCTGATGCGGCCTTCCGAAGCGCCGCAGCTCAAGCGCATGCCCAGCGAATACATGAACAGCAACTGCTTCTACACGACGCAGCCGATGGAAACCACGCACCCGAAGGCGCTGGCAAACACCTTGGAAATGATCAAGGCCGAGACCCAGTTGATGTTCTCATCCGACTGGCCGCATTACGACTTCGATCTGCCCCAGGAGATCTGCGATCTGCCGTTTCTGGACGAGCAGGCCAAACGCAACATTCTGGGCCTGAACGCGGCGCGGATATTCAATCTCGACCCGACACCGGTGAAGAAGCTGGAGGCGTCGTAGAGCGTGATGACTTTTCTTCGAATCGTCATCCAGCTCCAACTTTTTGTTTGAGCATGATCTTTCGGAAAACCGGTACCCACTTTTCCGGATCATGCTCGAGGCGCCTACTTCCGCACGCAAATCACGCGCACGACCGCGGCCTTGGCATCCGACGATGCACCTGTCGCATTGACGCCATTGGCTTTCAAAAACTCGCGCACGGTATCGGCCGGCACCAGCACGGCTTGGGCCGCGGGCGTTGAATTCGGGGGTCCTGCGACCAGCGCCGGCTTCAGCAGCGCGATGCCGGCAAACTTGCCGTCGCCATCGAGCGCCGCCGCGCCGGAAAAGCCAAGCCCCGGCGCCGGTGCCAGCGCGGCATCGCCGCCGCCGCCGATCTGGGCCGCCGATGCCTTGACGCTGCTCGCCGCGACGGCCCCGCCTTGATTTTGTGGATCGGCAATGCCGGTGATTTCGACGCCGGATTTCGCGGCACCTTCGCTCAAGGACAACGGCTTCAATCCGCGCGCGCCGTAAATGTGCAATAGCGCGAGATCGTGATCCTTATCCTCGGCGATACGATCGGCATTGCCATAACCCGCAATCGCGATCGCGAGACAGCCGTCGGTGACCTCGCGATCGGCGACGATGGCGCCGTCGTCGCTGACGACGACGCCGGTGCCGTATTCGACGGTCTTGCGCGGCGGCGGCCCGGCGATCTGCGTGCCGGAGGGGAACGGATTGAACGCGCTCGACATCGCGATCACCACCGGCTCGACGGTGCCTTCGGTGGCCTGATCGTAGAGGATGGTGAGGATGCGGACCTCATCGCCCTTGAACGTTCCGCGCACGTAAAATTTCTTCAGGCCCTGCATGCCCGACAGCACGAAGAAATCCGGCTTCACCACGGTGTAGTCGACATTGCGCCCGGTGGGCTCCTTCTTCTCGCGCTCGGCGAGCTTTGCGGTGCTGGGGTCGGCTTCCTTGCGACGCGAAAGCTGGATCTGGATGGTCCCGGTGGAGGAACTCCATTTGGCGCCGTTGGCGTCGGACGATTGCTGCGGCACCAGTTTTTGGGGCACGCCGAGCCGCGTCCCGGTCGTGGGATCGGTGACGATCTTCCAGCCGACAGCATCCTGCTTCCGCTTCGCGGTTTCCGCCAGCACGGTGCGCTCCTGCGGATTGAGCACGCCGGTCGCCTTGCCGCCCCTCGCCTTCTGAAACTCCTTGATGGCGGCGACCATGCGCTCGCTGACGTCGCCGGTGATGGCGCCGTTATACTGGCCGACCCAGGCCAGATCCGACTGGATCGCCAGCCGCTCGGCCTGCCCCATCGCATTCGCGGTATCGGCCGGAGTTTGCAACGCGGGGCGGACCGGAACAGTCGTGACCGGCTTCGGCTTGGTGCCTACCGTGGACGGCGCCGTCATCTGCGCTTGGGCTGAGGCCCCCGCCGCCACGAACATCAATGTTGCCGTCAGCATCGATCTCATGAGAAGTCTCGGGGTCCATTGACCTGCAGGCAATTAAGCACATCTGGTTAGTAGGCAACAACAGGTCCGGGGTTCAGTAGATTATGGGCAAAAGAGCCGTCATTGCGAGCGAAGCGAAGCAATCCATGCCTCCATTTTGTTGCGCTGCGTTTGGATTGCTTCGCTTCGCTCGCAATGACGTTTGGGTGAAGGCTTTGCCATGTTAAGCGCCGACGAGCTCGAACGCTACGCCCGCCATATCGTGCTGCGCGAGGTCGGCGGTCCCGGCCAGGCCGCCCTGAAGGAGGCTTCAGTGCTGGTGATCGGCGCCGGTGGCCTGGGCGCTCCCGCGCTGATGTATCTTGCCGCCGCCGGCGTCGGCGAGCTCGGCGTGGTCGATGACGATAGTGTGTCGCTGTCCAACCTGCAGCGCCAGATCATCCACGCAACCCCCGACGTCGGGCGGCGCAAGGTCGATACGGCGGCGGAACGAATCGCCGCGCTCAATCCCCATGTCCACTTTGCGGCGCACGCCACCCGTCTCGATGCACACAATGCGATGGAGCTGATCGGCGGTTATGATCTCGTGCTCGACGGATCGGACAATTTCGAGACCCGCTATCTCGTGTCGGATGCGTGTTTCCTCGCCGGCAAGCCTTTGATCACGGCGGCGCTCGGCATGTTCGACGGCTCGCTGACCACGATCCGCGCGCATGAGAAAAACGCCGATGGCGAGTTCAATCCGACCTATCGCTGCCTGTTTCCAGAGCCGCCGCCGCCCGGCACGGTGCCGCCTTGTGCCGAGGCCGGCGTGATGGGCGCGCTCGCCGGCGTTCTGGGCTCGATGATGGCGCTGGAGGCGATCCGCGAGATCGTCGGCTTTGGCGAAGGCCTGGTCGGGCGATTATTGATGATGGACGCGCGCATCATGCGGTTCGAGACGCTGCGCTACAAACGCGATCCGCTCAATCCGTTAAACGGCGATGCCCTGACCATCACCGATCTCAGCGGGCATCGCTAGGGCGCTCACAACATGCTCGGCAGCACGCGGTCCGGCGGCTTGTGATTGTCGAGGAAGGTGCGGATGTTGATGATCACCTTCTCGCCCATCTCGACACGGCCCTCGATGGTGGCCGAGCCCATATGCGGCAACAGTGTCACCTTGCCGGCTTTGGCGAGCCGCACCAGTTTCGGATTGACAGCCGGCTCGTGCTCGTAGACGTCGAGGGCGGCGCCGCCGATCTCGCCGGCTTCGAGCAATTTGACCAGCGTCTCCTCGTCGATCACCTCGCCGCGCGCGGTGTTGACGATATAGGCGTCCTTGCGGACCAGTTTTAAGCGCCGCGCCGATACCAGATGAAATGTGGCCGGCGTGTGCGGACAATTCACCGAGATGATGTCCATCCGCGCCAGCATCTGGTCGAGGCTCTCCCAATAGGTCGCGCCAAGTTCCTCGGCGATGCGCGGGGCGACCGGACGGCGGTTGTGATAGTGAATCTGTAGCCCGAAGGCCCGGGCGCGCCGCGCCACGGCCTGTCCAATGCGGCCCATGCCGATGATGCCGAGCCTTTTCCCCCCGATGCGATGGCCGAGCATCCAGGTCGGCGACCAGCCCGGCCAGTTCTTGCCCTCGGTGAGGATGGAGGCGCCTTCGATCAGCCGCCGCGGCACCGCCAGGATCAGCGCCATGGTCATGTCGGCGGTATCTTCGGTCAGAACCTTTGGCGTGTTGGTGACGGTGATGCCGCGCGCGTGCGCCGCGACCACGTCGATATTGTCGACGCCGTTGCCGAAATTGGCGATCAGTTTCAGCTTGCAGTCGGGCTGCTTGAGCAGCTCTTCGTTGATGATATCGGTGACGGTCGGCACCAGGATGTCGGCGGAGCGCACTGCTTCGGCGATCTGCTGGTGCGTCAGCGGCGTATCGTCCAGATTGAGCTGCGCGTCGAACAATTCGCGCATGCGGGTCTCGATCGAGTCCGGCAGTTTGCGCGTGACGACAACGAGAGGCTTTTTCTTAACCGACATGTCCTGCTCTCGCGAGGCTGTTCAGACCTCGTTAACCCGGTTGTTCGAAACTGCATTGCTGCGCAGTCCGGGCTTCTGCCTCAGGTTTGCTTCCTTGGGTTCCACGATGCTTCCCTCGGATGCCCCGGGGACGTTCGGGCTCGTCTTGTTTCCTTGACCTTCCGTCCTCTCTAGCAGAAGGCCGGGCCAAGACAAGAACCCGAAAGACAAGCCGAGAGGCGATCGGGGCGGGGCACCGGGGGTTTGAGGGCGTTGGTGGGTCTTTCAGCTCGAAGAATTTGAGTTTGATCTCGGCAGGAGACGAGTGGATGGCGTTGGGGCGACTTTGTTCGGTGGTGGTGCTCGCGTGCGGTGTGCTGGGGGCGTCGATCAGCTCGGGATATTCGGCCAAGGATGCAAGCCCGACCACCAGTGGTTTGCCGGTGCCGCGTTATGTCAGCCTCAAATCCGATCATGTGAACGTCCGTGCCGGCCCGACCAAGGACAATGATGTTGCCTGGGTCTACACCCGCTCGGGCCTGCCGGTTGAAATCACCGCTGAATTCGAGAACTGGCGGCGCGTGCGCGATTCCGAAGGCGCGGAAGGGTGGGTCTACCATTCGCTGCTGTCGGGCCGCCGTACCGCGGTCATCACCATGAAGAGCAAGGACGACCTCGCGCCGCTCTATGAGAGCGCCGATCAGACGAGCGCCGTTGCGGCCCGCCTGCAGGCGGGCGTCGTCGCCCAGGTCAAGCACTGCGCGTCAGGCTGGTGCCACGTCTATGGCAACGGGTTTGACGGCTGGATCCAGCAGGAGCGTTTGTGGGGCGTCTACGCGGATGAACGGGTGGATTGAGGTTTCGCGAGCGCGAATTCTTATCCACGAGTTGTCCCCGCGTTCGCCGGGACAACGTGCGGAGGCTCAGCGCCTCTTGCGCAGTCGGACGACCATGTCGACGCGGGCGATCTCGTAGCCTTCGGGCACTTCCGGCATTTTCTGCAACACCAGATGCGGATCGGGGATGTCGACCAGCTCGTGATTGTTCTCGAGATAGAAGTGGTGATGCGCCGACACGTTGGTGTCAAAATAGGTCTTGGTGCCGTCGACGCTGACCTGGCGCAGCAGGCCGGCATCGGTCAACTGGTTGAGCGTGTTGTAGACGGTCGCAAGCGACACCGGGACCTTGGCCAGCGTGGCTTCCTCGTAGAGCATTTCCGCGGTGAGGTGGCGGGCGCCCTTGCCGAACAACAGCCAGCCCAGAGCCATGCGCTGGCGGGTTGGCCGAAGGCCTGCCGCCTGCAGCATTTCATTGACGTCGTGCCAGGGACAGCCGGTCAGCGCCGGTTGCCGGCCCGCATGGCGGGTCGCCGGACCAGCGCTATCGTCTTTCAAAACCGAGCCGTTGTCGTTGGTATCCACGTTGCGCACCGCACCCGCTGTCTCAGCACTATGACATGGGTATATAAGAAGGAATTCAGTTAGATGCAAGTTTTTCGCAACTAGAATAAGCCCACGGTAAAGCCCGAGCTAAAAGGCGAACGGGGCCGGGACGCGGCAATTTACCCTCCCCTGTGGCGCTTTGCCACCCGCGGGGCCTATGATAGAGAGCGCGCGGACTTAAGCTTTGCGATTTTTGCAGAGGCGAGCGCCGATTGACGCAGGACCATCCTGACCTGCGGTTATTCGTGCCAAGCCAAGAAAATGGCGCGCTTCCCATGCGAAACGGGTCCATTTCGCATCAAAAAGCTCCATCGGGATTTTGAAAAAGGCTTTCCATCATGCTGAATCGGCGCAGCGGTTACGAATACGAGGATTTGCTGGCATGCGGCCGCGGCGAAATGTTTGGCCCGGGCAACGCACAATTACCGCTGCCTCCGATGCTGATGTTCGACCGCATCAGCGAAATCTCCGAAACCGGCGGGGAATACGGCAAGGGCATGGTCCGCGCCGAGCTCGACGTCAAACCGGACCTCTGGTTCTTCGGCTGCCACTTCAAGGGCGATCCCGTGATGCCCGGCTGCCTCGGGCTCGATGCGCTCTGGCAGATGGTCGGCTTTTATCTCGGCTGGACCGGCGGCGAGGGCCGCGGCCGGGCGCTCGGTCTCGGCGAATTGAAGCTTGCGGGGCAGGTGATGCCGAACGTGCGCAAGATTGTGTACAACGTCGACATCAAACGCGTCATCCGCATGAAGCTCTGGTTAGGTATCGCTGACGGCTGGCTTTCGGCCGACGGCGAGATTATCTATCGCGCGAAGGATTTGAGGGTCGGGCTGTTGAAGCAGGGTGCCGCATTGCAGCCGGGAACGTAGGGTATCGGCTCCGGCCGACGGCGCGGTTTGACGACATTCGGTGACGGCTTCTCACACACAAAACGGAAACGACAGGGCGAGGCGATCATGAGGCGGGTTGTCATCACGGGGATGGGTATCGTCTCGTCCATCGGAAACAACACCCAGGAAGTGCTGGCGAGCCTTCACGAGGCGAAGTCGGGCATCACCCGCGCGGACAAATATGCCGAATTGGGTTTTCGCTCCCAGGTGCAGGGCGCGCCCACGCTCGATCCGGCCGGCGTGATCGACCGCCGCGCGATGCGCTTCCTCGGCGAGGGCGCGGCCTGGAATCACATCGCGATGGAGCAGGCGATCCAGGATTCCGGTCTGGAGCCGTCGGAAGTCTCCAACATCCGCACCGGCATCATCATGGGCTCCGGCGGCCCGTCGGCGCGCACCATCGTGGAAGCCGCCGATACCACGCGGTCCAGGGGACCGAAGCGGGTCGGGCCGTTCGCGGTGCCGAAGGCGATGTCCTCGACCGCGTCGGCGACGCTCGCGACCTGGTTCAAGATCAAGGGCGTGAACTATTCGATCTCGTCTGCCTGCGCCACCTCGAACCATTGCATCGGCAACGCCTACGAAACCATCCAGATCGGCAAGCAGGACATCATCTTCGCCGGCGGCTGCGAAGAGCTCGACTGGTCGCTGTCGGTGCTGTTCGACGCAATGGGCGCGATGTCCTCGAAATATAACGATACGCCGGCCACCGCGTCCCGTCCCTACGACGTCAGCCGCGACGGCTTTGTCATTGCCGGCGGCGCCGGCGTGGTGGTGCTGGAAGAGCTCGAGCATGCCAAGGCGCGCGGCGCGCGCATCTACGGCGAGATCGTCGGCTACGGCGCCACTTCCGACGGCTATGACATGGTAGCACCGTCGGGCGAGGGTGCCGAGCGCTGTATGAAAATGGCGATGGCGACGGTGAACACCAAGGTCGACTACATCAACCCGCACGCCACCTCGACGCCGGCGGGCGATCCGCCGGAAATCGAGGCGATCCGCAGCGTGTTCGGGACCGGCGACAAATGCCCGCCGATTTCGGCGACCAAAGCGCTGACCGGGCATTCGCTCGGCGCCACTGGCGTGCAGGAAGCGATCTATTCGCTGCTGATGATGAACAACGGTTTTATCTGTGAGAGCGCGCATATTACCGAGCTCGATCCGGTATTCGCCGACATGCCGATCGTGCGCAAGCGCATCGACAACGCCAAACTGGGCACCGTGCTCTCGAATTCCTTCGGCTTCGGCGGCACCAACGCCACGCTGGTGTTTAGGCGGCTGGATGCGTGATTTGTTCGCGAGCTAAACATATCCCCTTCGCGGTCATGGCCGGGCTTGTCCCGGCCATCCACGTCTTGGATACTGGGCGGGAAGGACGTGGGATGCCCGGGACAAGCCCGGGCATGACGAAAGGAAAGTGCGAAGAAGATGCGGGACCTGATGAAGGGCAAGCGCGGTCTGATCATGGGCATCGCCAATGATCATTCGATCGCCTGGGGCATTGCAAAAGCGCTGGCGGCGCAGGGCGCCGAGATGGCCTTCACCTTTCAGGGCGATGCGCTGGGCAAACGCGTCAGGCCGCTGGCGGAGTCGTTGAAGGTCGACACCGTGCTTCCCTGCGACGTCGAGGATATCGCCAGCGTTGATGCGGTGTTCGAGGCGCTGCGCGCCAAATGGGGGCATCTCGATTTCCTGGTTCATGCCATCGGCGGTTCCGACAAGAACGAGCTGAAGGGCCGCTACGCCGACACCACGCGCGCGAATTTCTCCCGCACCATGGTGATTTCCTGCTTCTCGTTCACGGAACTGGCCAGGCGCGCGGCTGAGCTGATGCCTTCATCGGGGGGCACGATGATCACGCTGACCTTTGGCGGCTCGATACGGGCGATGCCGAACTACAATGTGATGGGCGTTGCCAAGGCCGCGCTCGAAGCCTCGGTGCGCTATCTCGCCGCCGATTTCGGCCCGCGCGGCATCCGCGTCAACGCGATTTCGGCAGGGCCGGTGCGGACGCTTGCGGGATCGGGCATCGGCGACGCCCGCGCGATGTTCGCGTTCCAGCAGAAACATTCACCGCTCGGCCGCGGCGTGACGCTCGACGAGCTCGGTGGGTCGGCGCTCTATCTTTTGTCCGAGCTGTCCGGCGGCGTCACCGGCGAAATCCACTATGTCGATTCTGGCTACAACATCGTCCTGATGCCCCGGCCGGAAGAGCTGAAGAACGGGAACGAGTAGGCTGCGCGGTTATAATTTTGCGTACGGGGCGGCCCCACAACAGATTGTCATCCCCGCGAAAAGCGGGGATCCAGTACGCCGCGGCCTCTCGATCAATCACTTCCGCCTCTGGAATACTAGGTCGCCCGGTCGAGCCGGGCGATGACAGTTGTGAGCGCGGATACACGAGGCCTCTCTACCCCGCTGCCAAAGCAGTCGCCCGCTGAAATGCCGGCCGCGCCGCGCAGTGATCGATGTAGCGGTCGAATGACGGGCGCGCTGGGATCATCTTGAACAGCCGCACCGCGAAATTCAGGCCTGAGCCGATCGCGATATCCGCGGCCGAAAAATTCTCGCCGAGGATCCACGGCCCTTTTTCCAACGCGGCATCGAGCACGTCGAACACCCGCTCCGCGTTACCCCAGCCGGCGGCGACCGGATTCATCTCGATCTTGGTCGCAACCTGCACCATCGCGGGCTCGATGCAGCCGGGTGCGAAAAACAGCCAATAGAGATATTTCGCGCGCAACGGATCGCCCACCGGCGGCGCCAGTTTGGCTTCCGGGTAACGCTCGGCGACATAGGCGCAGATTGCGGCGGCTTCGGCGAGCGTCGTCTCGCCGTCCCCCAGCGCCGGCACCTTGCCCATCGGGTTGATCGCAAGATATTCCGGCTTCTTCTGCTCGCCCTTGGAAATGTCGGTCAGCACGCGCTCATAGGGCTGTCCGGTCTCTTCCATCAGCCACAGCGCGGAAAACGACCGCGAACGCGGCGACCAGTAAAGTTTCATCATCGGGATGTTCCTTCTCTCTTCCATCGATAGTACTTCATGACAAATCCAGTCATCGGTTCGACCGCTTCCTTTTCGAACACAAATCCCTCGCGCTCATACCAGCGCCACGCCTTTTCGTTCTCGCGCACGCAGCGCAGATGGATTTCATCCGGCAGCTGCTGTCTTGTGAAGGCGAGCAGCCTCCGGCCCAGGCTCCGGCCCTGATATTCCGGCGCGACGAACAATTGGTCGAGATAGAAATTGGGCAGATGCAGGGCCAGCATCGCCGCGAGCACGCCGTCATCGTCGGCGACAAACAGACTCCAGCCTCTCTCGATTTCGAGTGGAACGCGCGCGCGCAATTTCGCCAGCAGGAATTCGCTGGCGTCCTCAAGCCCGGTTGAAGCCCAACTGTTCATCCAGACGCGGGCGATCTCGTCATATTCCTCAGGCCGGGCGGGGCGGATCGTCGGCAGTGTCATGGAATCGAAGCCTCCGGCAGCGGGCCGCCCGATGTTGAACCAAGAAAAAGCCCCCGCGATAGTATCGCGGAGGCTTCTTCAACTTCAATCGAAAGCGCAAGGCTGTTCCGCCGCCGGGCGGATCAGGCGAGCTCGAAGCGGTCCAGGTTCATGACCTTGGTCCACGCCTTGACGAAGTCTTTCGTAAACTTCTCCTTGGCGTCCGCGCTTCCATAGACTTCCGCGATGGCGCGGAGCTGGGAATGCGACCCGAAGATCAGGTCGACGCGTGTGCCGGTCCACTTCACTGCCTTCGTCTTGCGATCGCGGCCCTCGTACTCGCCATCGGAGCCAGCCGGCTGCCACTCCGTACCCATGTCGAGGAGATTGACGAAGAAGTCGTTCGTCAGCGTTTCCGGCTTCTGGGTGAAGACGCCGTGCTTCAAGTTGCCGGCATTGGCGCCGAGCACGCGCAGGCCGCCGACGAGCACCGTCATCTCGGGTGCCGTCAGCGTCATCAGTTGCGCCCGATCCACCAAGGCCTCCTCCGGCATCATAAACTGCCTCTTGCCGCTGATATAGTTACGGAAGCCGTCAGCGCGGGGCTCGAGCGGTGCGAAGGAGGCAGCGTCGGTCTGTTCCTGCGACGCGTCCATGCGGCCGGGCGTGAACGGGACCGTCACGGTCAGACCGGCATCCTTCGCCGCCTTCTCGATTGCGGCGCTGCCGCCGAGAATGATCAGGTCGGCGAGCGACACTTTCTTTCCGCCGGCATTGAACTCCTTCTGGATCGCTTCGAGCTTCGAGAGGACCTTCGTCAGCTGAGCCGGCTGGTTGACGTCCCAATCTTTCTGCGGCGCGAGGCGAATGCGCGCGCCGTTCGCGCCACCGCGCTTGTCGGAGCCGCGGAACGTCGAGGCCGACGCCCAGGCTGTCGAGACCAGCTGCGAAACCGACAGGCCGGACGCGAGGATTTTCGCCTTCAGGGCCGCAATGTCCTGCTCTGCGATCAGCGGATGATCCATGGCGGGAATCGGGTCCTGCCAGATCAGCGTTTCCTTCGGCACGAGCTTGCCGCGATAACGCGCGATCGGCCCCATGTCGCGGTGCGTGAGCTTGAACCACGCGCGGGCAAAAGCGTCCGCTAACTGGTCCGGATGCTCGTAAAAGCGCCGCGAGATCTTCTCGTAGGCCGGATCGAAGCGCAGCGCGAGGTCCGTGGTCAGCATGGTCGGAACATGCTTCTTCGACTTGTCATACGCGTCGGGGATCGTTGCCTCGGCGCCTTTCGCTTTCCACTGCTTTGCGCCGGCCGGGCTCTTCGTCAGCTCCCACTCGTATTTGAACAGGTTCTCGAAGAAGTGGTTGCTCCATTTCGTCGGTGTCTGCGACCAGGTTACTTCCGGGCCACCGGTGATGGCGTCGGCGCCGATGCCGGTGCCATGCTTGCTCTTCCAGCCGAGGCCCTGATTCTCGATCGCCGAGCCTTCCGGCTCGTCGCCGATCAGCGACGGATCGCCCGCACCGTGGGTCTTGCCGAACGTGTGACCGCCGGCGATCAGCGCAACGGTCTCTTCGTCGTTCATCGCCATGCGGAAGAACGTTTCCCGAATGTCCTTTGCCGAAGCAACCGGATCCGCATTGCCGTTCGGGCCTTCCGGATTGACGTAGATCAGGCCCATCTGCACCGCGCCGAGCGGTTCGGCCAGCTGACGTTCGCCGCTGTAGCGTTCGTCGCCCAGCCACGTGCCTTCGGGACCCCAATAGAGCTCTTCAGGCTCCCACACATCGGCGCGGCCGCCAGCGAAGCCGAACGTCTTGAAGCCCATCGATTCGAGGGCAACGTTGCCGGTGAGAACCATGAGGTCGGCCCAGGAAATTTTGCGGCCATACTTCTGCTTGATAGGCCACAGCAGGCGGCGCGCCTTGTCGAGGTTCGCGTTATCCGGCCAACTGTTGAGCGGCGCGAAGCGCTGCTGACCGGCGCCGGCGCCGCCGCGACCGTCGGTGATGCGGTACGTACCGGCGCTATGCCACGCCATGCGGATGAACAGTCCGCCATAGTGACCGAAGTCGGCTGGCCACCACTCCTGCGAGTCCGTCATCAGGGCACGCAGGTCCTTGATCACGGCGTCAATGTCGAGGCTCTCGAATTCCTTGGCATAGTCGAACGCTTCGCCCATCGGATCGGCGGCGGGCGCGTTCGTATGGAGCACGCCGATATCGAGGTGCTCTGGCCACCAGTCACGGTTCCTGTGTCCGCGGGTACCCGTGAACGGGCACTTGCCGGCGCTATCGTCTGTCTTTGCGTCCATGTTTTTCTCCGATCGCGTTCTATAATTTTCTTCGATTTGTTCCCATACCGAAAGATTGTGACTACTGGAGCTCTTGCCGACGAGATCCCGGTTGCCTTCGGTATGGAGTTTCGGGGCGAAGCCGCGCACCGCATCCGCCGCACCGAGTTCGCCGGCAGGGGTAAGGCGACGTTTCGCCATTGTTGGAGCGAATTTGCCCGGGCGCGCGTTCGCCAGCCCTACTTTGGAAGATATCTAACATCAGGTCCAGTCGAATTGTCGATCAGTTTATCTAATCCGTATGATTACTCTTCGACAGCTTCGTTATCGTTCCCTCGCTCGCCAAACATGGTCATTTCGGCCGTGCCGCCCCGGCTTGCGTTGTGGCCCAGCCTGCTTCGTCCATGCACGCTTGGCGTTGCTGTGGCGAAGCGGAGGCCGGGCGACGTGATGCTGACCGATGTCGGGCGCGAAAATTGCCCGGCGCGGCGCGGCGAGGACGTTCTCATTGGCAGCCGTCGTCGCGGCGATGGACATACTTCGCTCGCAGCCATAGACTCGGCATGTTGATCGTTGGGCGATCTTCATGACCTGGGGGCATGCGCCGAACGGCGGCTGGCCGCCGCCGATGTCGCAGGCGGACCCTCCACTTTGAGAATCGGCAACATGGACTGGCTGACGCGATCTGCCCAGCGGGGAAATCCCTGAGGATGCCGATAGAAGCTTGGGATTGATCGGGAAGGAGAGATGAATGTCTCGGAAACTCGCTGCGGAATTCTTCGGAACTTTTTGGCTCGTATTCGGGGGCTGTGGCAGTGCCGTGCTCGCTGCCGCTTTCCCGCAACTCGGCATCGGATTTGTCGGCGTCGCGTTCGCATTCGGACTTACCGTCCTGACCATGGCCTACGCCGTCGGCGGAATTTCCGGCGGCCACTTCAATCCCGCTGTCTCGCTCGGCCTTGCGATCGCCAACCGTTTCGAATGGGCCGAACTAATCCCTTACTGGATCGTCCAGGTTATCGGCGGGTTCGCCGGCGCTGCGGTGCTGTACGTCATCGCCTCAGGCGCACCAAACTTCGCGGCCGGTGGTTTCGCCTCGAACGGCTACGACGCCTTGTCCCCGGGGCATTACGGCTTGCTGTCGTGTCTCGTCGCTGAAGTCGTCCTGACGGCGGCCTTCCTTATCGTCATCCTCGGTTCCACTTCGAAAGCCGCGCCCGCGGGTTTTGCGCCGATTGCAATCGGACTAGGGCTGACACTCATTCATCTGATTTCGATCCCGGTGACCAATACCTCTGTCAACCCGGCTCGCTCAACCGCGGTCGTCCTGTTCGCGCAGACAGGCGCAAGTGGTCAACTCTGGCTGTTCTGGGTTGCTCCGCTCGTGGGAGCCGCCGTGGGCGCCTTCATCTGGAAGTTGCTCCTTTCGCCCGGTGAATCCCCCGGCATGATCGGGCAGGAAAGGTAGCGGCAATTCGCGCAGGTCCGTTGTGCCGATACGCCTCAATACCGGCACGGGGCGTCATCGGCGGTCTGATCGGCAAGAGTTTCCACGCGAAGTAACCCGCCAAACAAAAAGGGCGGCTGAACAGCCGCCCTTTTGCTATTTGCCATTCGCTACTCGCCGGCGGCTTCGCGCGCCGGCGCTTCCGTCTTTTGCTTGGCTTCAAGATCCTCGCCGGTCACCTGGTCGACCGCCTTCATCGACAACCGGGTCTTGCCGCGATCGTCGAAGCCGAGCAGCTTAACCTTGACCTTGTCGCCTTCCTTGACGACGTCGGAGGTCTTCTGCACGCGGCTGCCCGCGAGTTGGCTGATGTGGACGAGGCCGTCCTTGGCGCCGAAGAAGTTCACGAACGCGCCGAACTCCATCACCTTGACCACGGTGCCGTCATAGATCTGGCCGAGCTCCGGATCGGAGGCGATCGACTTGATCCACTTGATCGCGGCCTTGATCGATTCGCCGTCGGCGGAAGCGACCTTGACGGTGCCGTCGTCGTCGATATTGACCTTGGCGCCGGTCTTCTCGACGATCTCGCGGATCACCTTGCCGCCGGTGCCGATCACTTCACGGATCTTGTCGGTCGCGATCTTGAAGGTCTCGATTCGCGGCGCGTATTCGCCGAGTTCGGCGCGCGCGGCGGTCAGGGCCTTCGACATTTCGCCGAGGATGTGGATGCGTCCGTCCTTGGCCTGGCCGAGCGCGACCTTCATGATCTCCTCGGTGATCCCGGCGATCTTGATGTCCATCTGCAGCGAGGTGATGCCGTGGTCGGTGCCGGCGACCTTGAAGTCCATGTCGCCGAGATGGTCCTCGTCGCCGAGGATGTCCGACAGTACCGCAAAGCGCGAACCTTCCAGGATGAGGCCCATCGCGATGCCCGCGGTCGGCCGCTTCAGGGGAACGCCCGCATCCATCAGCGCCAGCGAGGCGCCGCAGACCGAGGCCATCGACGACGACCCGTTCGATTCGGTGATCTCGGAGACCACCCGCACCGTATAGGGAAATTCGTGATGCGGCGGCAGCACCGGGTGGATCGCGCGCCAGGCCAGTTTGCCGTGGCCGATCTCGCGCCGCTTGGTGCCGCCCATGCGGCCGGTTTCACCGACCGAATAGGGAGGGAAGTTGTAATGCAGCAGGAACGTCTCTTTGTAGGTTCCCGACAGCGCGTCGATATACTGCTCGTCCTCGCCGGTGCCGAGCGTGGTCACGACCATCGCCTGGGTCTCGCCGCGGGTGAACAGCGCCGAGCCATGGGCGCGCGGCAACACGCCGACTTCGGCGATGATGTTGCGGACGGTCTTGACGTCGCGGCCGTCGATGCGCTTGCCGGTGTCGAGGATGTTCCAGCGGACGATTTTTGCCTCGAGTTCCTTGAACACGCCGGCGATACGCAGCTTGTCGTATTTCGGCTCCCGGCCTTCCGGGAAATAGTGCGCCATCACCTTTTCCTTGGCCTTGCCGACCGCGGCGTAGCGGTCCTGCTTGACCGGAATGGCGTAGGCGGCGCGCAGGTCCTGCTCGATCAGGCCGAGCATTTCCTTCTCCAGCACGCTTTCGTCGACGACGGCGACTTCACGCGGTTCCTTGGCGGCCTTCTCGGCCAGCTCGATGATCGCCTTGATCACCGGCTGGAAGTGACGATGTCCGAACATCACGGCGCCGAGCATGATGTCTTCGTTGAGTTCCTTGGCTTCCGATTCCACCATCAGCACGGCGTCCGCGGTGCCGGCGACCACCAAATCGAGCTGGGTTTCGACCATTTCGTCCAGCGTCGGGTTGAGCACGTATTCGTCATTGACGAAGCCGACGCGAGCCGCCCCGATCGGACCCTTGAAGGGTGCACCCGACAGCGTCAATGCCGCGGAGGCTGCGACCAAGGCCAGAATGTCGGGATCGTTTTCCATGTCGTGCGAGAGCGTCGTCACGATCACTTGGGTTTCGTTGCGCCAGCCCTCGACGAACAGCGGGCGGATCGGGCGGTCGATCAGGCGGGAGACCAGCGTCTCCTTTTCGGTGGGCCGGCCTTCACGCTTGAAATAGCCGCCGGGAATACGGCCCGCGGCGTAGGTCTTTTCCTGGTAGTCGACGGTGAGCGGCAGGAAGTCGACGCCTTCGCGCGGCGTCTTCGCCGCAACGACGGTGGCCAGCACGACGGTTTCGCCGTAGGTCGCCAACACGGCGCCGTCGGCCTGGCGGGCGATTTTTCCGGTTTCAAGCCTGAGGGGACGTCCACCCCAGTCGATTTCGACTGAATGAATATTGAACATTTTATTCGTCTTTCATGGGTTCACGAAAGAACGGACCCTTGAAACACAAAGACCATGCGCAAGATTGCGAGACGCTGATCGCATTTACGAGATCAGCGTCCGGCGATCCTGCCATGGTCTTCATATTTCGGATGGCATCCATCCTCTCGGTAGTACGGGCATCTTGCCCCGCCCAGCGGCCGGATTGCTGCTGGACGTTCTTGCGCATGATCGCTTCCGAAAACCGTGAACGACGGTAGTACGGATCATGCGAAAAACGCACGCAAACGCGCGCGCGAACTTAACAACTCAACGGCGAATGTTATGCTTTTCGAGCAACGCCTTGTAACGCGCCTCATCCTTCTTCTTGATGTAATCGAGAAGCGAGCGGCGCGTCGACACGAGCTTCAAGAGGCCGCGCCGCGAATGATTGTCCTTCACGTGGGTCTTGAAATGCCCGGTCAGGTTATTGATGCGTTCCGACAGGATCGCGACCTGAACCTCGGGCGAGCCGGTGTCACCGGCCTTGTTGGCATTCGTCTTGATGACTTCCGCTTTGCGTTCGGCGGTAATCGACATCGTCAAACACTTCCATTGTTGCGACCCGGACTGGCAGTCAGTCCGGTCAGGTTGAACACGCGCTTGGGGATGAGTTCGCCATTGCCAATTTCGGCGAGGGCCAGAAGCCGGCCTGCCACCGTGACATAGACTGTGCCGCTACTATTGGGCGCATCCCGTCCGCGCAACAAAACGGCCTGGCCCCGGTGGAGCCTTGCCGCATCAGCCCGTGTGACGGCCAGTGCCGGGATGTCGTCCAGCGCGGTCTCAACGGGCAAAAGCGCGTCGGCGAGGCTGCCCTCGCCAGACGCGGCTCTATCGCACAAAGCCTCCAACTGTTCCAGCGGAATCATATCCTTTTCGCCGAATGGGCCGACCAGGGTCCGCCGCAGCGCGCAGATATGTCCGTAACAGCCCAGAAGCCGGCCGATATCGCGGGCCAGCGCCCGGACATAGGTTCCCTTGCCGCATTCGGCCTCGAACACGGAATGGCTTCTATCTGGTTGTTCTACAAGGGATAAATGGTGGATCACGACGGGGCGGGGGGCCAATTCGACGGTTTCGCCATCGCGCGCCAGATCATAGGCGCGCTCGCCCTGGACCTTGATGGCGGAATATTGCGGCGGGATCTGATCGATCACGCCGGTGAACCGCGGCAGCAGGGCCGAAATCGCCTCGACCGAGGGGCGCATATCGCTGGTTTTCACAGCCCGGCCTTCGGTGTCGTCCGTGTCGCGTTCCTCGCCCCAAGCGACCGTAAACCGATAGCGCTTGCGGCCGTCCATCACGAACGGAACCGTCTTGGTGGCTTCGCCGAGCGCGATCGGCAGACCGCCGGAGGCGAGCGGATCGAGCGTGCCGGCGTGGCCGGCGCGCTTGGCCTGGAACAACCGCTTCACCGCCGCGACCGCGTGCGTCGACGTCATCCCGATCGGCTTGTCGAGCACGACCCAGCCATGGACGTCGCGCTTGTCGCGGCGCGGCTGGTTGTTCGGTCGCGGCTGTTTTGCCGCGCGCGCAGGTTGCTCGTCGCGACGCGTCGCATCGTGATTCGCATCCGAAGAAATATTTTTTTGCACGCCGTCGGAATCGCCGGTTGGCGGCTCGATCAGGCTGTTTGCGCTGGTCACGATCATCGGCTTTCGTCCTCGTCTGGTGCGAGGTCTCTTTGCACCGCAGGTGTTCGCAGTAATTTCTCTATTCGTTCCGCTTCATCGAATCGGTCGTCGACGCGGAAGCGGACATCTGGCGCAAATTTCAGGTTAACGCGCCGTGCCACTTCGCCGCGCAGGAACTTCTTGTTCCGCTCCAGCGCCGCGACCACGATGTCGATATCGCGGCCGCCGAGTGGCATCACATAGATGGTCGCGAGCTTCAGGTCGGGCGACATCCGCACCTCCGGAACCGAGATGATATGGCCTTCGAGGTCCGGGTCGTGCACGCTGCCCTGCGAAAGTATCTCCGCCACCGCATGACGCACGATTTCGCCGACGCGCAACTGACGCTGCGAGCCGCCGGCGGTGGAACTTTTCTTCTGGTGGTGACGAGGCATCTTCGAAATCCCAATTGTCGTCATCACCCGCGAAAGCGGGTGATCCAGTATTTCGTGTCCCAAATTATTTTCGGTGACGACCGGATGCCCCGCCTTCGCGGGGCATGACGGTTTAGTCTGGAATTGCCGCGCTCTGTAAGACTTGGACTTACAGCGAGCGCTGGATGGTCTCCACGCGATAACACTCGATGACGTCGCCGACCCGCATGTCGCCGTAATTCTCGAACGCCATGCCGCATTCCTGGCCGGACTGCACTTCCTTCACTTCGTCCTTGAAGCGCTTCAGCGTCGACAGCTTGCCTTCATGCACGACGACGTTGTCGCGAATCAGGCGCACATTGGCGCCGCGTTCCACGGTACCGTCGGTGACGCGGCAGCCCGCGACCTTGCCGACCTTGGAAATGTTGAACACTTCCAGGATCAGGGCATTGCCCAACATGGTTTCGCGCAGGGTCGGGGCGAGCAGGCCGCTCATCGCCTTCTTCACGTCATCGACCAGGTCGTAGATGATGTTGTAGTAGCGGATCTCGATGCCGTTGCGCTTGGCGGCGGCCGCGGCCTCCTTGTGGGCGCGGACGTTGAAGCCGATGATGGCGGCCGAAAAACCTTCCGCCAGCGTCACGTCGGATTCCGAGATGCCGCCGACCCCGGCATGCAGGATGCGGGCGGCGACTTCCTCGGTGCCGAGCTTTTCCAGCGATCCGAGGATCGCTTCCAGCGAACCTTGCACGTCGGCTTTCACGATCAGCGGGAAGTCCTTGCGGCCCGACGTTTTGAGCTGCGACATCATCTGCTCGAGCGAGCCGCGCATGCCGGAAATGCTGGCGGCGGCGTTCTCGCGCTTCTGATGGGCGCGGTAGCTCGTGACTTCGCGGGCGCGGGCCTCGCTCTCGACCACGGCGAGACGGTCGCCGGCTTCCGGCGGGCCGTTGAAGCCGAGCACCTCGACCGGCACCGAAGGTCCGGCCTTGTCGATGGTGACGCCCTGATCGTTGATCAGGGCGCGGACGCGGCCCATCTCGGCGCCGGCCACGATAATGTCACCGACCCGGAGGGTGCCGCGTTGCACCAGCACGGTCGCGACCGGTCCGCGACCGCGATCGAGCTTGGCTTCGATCACGGTGCCTTCGGCGGGACGCTCCGCATTGGTCTTGAGGTCGAGCAATTCGGCCTGCAGCGCGATCATCTCGAGCAGGCGGTCGAGATTGGTCTTGTTCTTGGCGGAGACTTCGACATCGACGACGTCGCCGCCCAGCGATTCGACCTGAACCTCGTGCTGCAGCAATTCGGTGCGCACGCGGTCCGGCCGCGCGTCGGGCTTGTCGATCTTGTTGATAGCGACGATCATCGGAACCTTCGCCGCCTTGGCGTGATGGATGGCCTCGATGGTCTGCGGCATCACGCCGTCGTCGGCGGCGACCACCAGGATCACGATGTCGGTAACCTTGGCGCCGCGGGCGCGCATCGCGGTGAACGCGGCGTGGCCCGGGGTGTCGATGAAGGTGATCTTCTTGCCGCTTTCCGGCGAGGTCACCTGATAGGCGCCGATATGCTGGGTGATGCCGCCGGCTTCGCCCGACACCACATTGGCGTGGCGCAGCGCGTCGAGCAGCGAGGTCTTGCCGTGATCGACATGGCCCATCACGGTCACCACGGGCGAGCGAGGTTCGGTATCGGTTGAATCGCCGACGACGTCGAACAGGCCTTCTTCGACGTCGGACGCGGCAACGCGCTTGACGGTGTGGCCGAGTTCTTCGGCGATCAGCTGCGCGGTATCAGCATCGATCACGTCGGTGATCTTGTGCATCGCGCCCTGCTTCATCAGCAGCCGGATGACGTCGACCGCGCGCTCGGACATGCGATTGGCGAGTTCCTGGATGTTGATGGCTTCCGGAATGACCACTTCGCGGACAAGCTTTTCCTTCGGCTCGTTCGACGCATGGCCCTTCAGGCGCTGGGTGCGGCGGCGGAACGAGGCGATCGAGCGCTCGCGCACGTCATCGGCATTCAGCGCCGTGACCAGCGTCAGGCGTCCGCGCTGCTTCTGCGGCGCAGGCTTTGCGGTTGTCTTCGGGGGCGCGGCGGGGCGGACGGCGCCGCCGGGGCCGCGACGGACCTGGCGCGGGCCTTCATCTTCATCGGAAATGTCGGCGGCGATGCCGGGGGCGCGGGCGACGGGCACCGCGGCGGTGGCGGCGCGGGCCGGCGCCGCGGCAGCCGCCGCGCGGGCTTCGGCTTCGCCAAAACGCTTCTTGGCCTCGAGCTCGGCCTTGCGCTTGGCTTCCTCGTCCTGGCGGTGGCGTTCTTCTTCGGCCTTGCGGCGGGCTTCGGCGGCTTCGCGTTCGGCCTGCTCGATGCCTTCCTTGCTGTTGCGGCGCTTGGCTTCCTCTTCCGCCAGCCGCCGCTCCTCGTCGTCGCGGATCTTGGCGTCGGCAAGCGCGCTGGCGCGGGCCGAGCGTTCATCCTCGGTCAACGTGCGCAGCACCACGCCCGAATTGTTGCGCGGCGCAGGCGGTGGCGCCGCGGGACGGGTCAGCGGTGCCTTGGCGGGCGCGGCCTTGGCGACGACCGGCTCGGGCGCATGCGTCTCGCTTGCGGGCGCGTCGCCGCCGACGCGGCGCTTGCCGCGCTTCTCGACCACCACCTGTTTGGTTCGGCCGTGGCTGAAGCTCTGTTTCACGGTGCCGGTCTCGACGCGCGGCTTGAGCGTCAAGGTTTTGGCCGGGACACTGAGTTTCTTCTCGCCGGTAGTATTATCGACCATTCAGCAATCCTAATCTTGTTCAAGTCTTGCGCTTCGGCGCAGTTCAATTCGGCGAATTCTGGGCCGCTTTGCCGGCAGTCCCGTCGTCGTCCGCCATCCGGTATCGGACCAGGGTCTGGCTGCGCGACAGGAATGTCTTGCTCGCCGGGCCCGCGAGCAGCGCTGCATGTACCACATTTGACCGGCCCAGTGCCAAATCCAATTGTTCCGAAGTCAGCGCCGTGACGACCGGAATCTGGTTCGATTCATCGTTAATCCCGGCTTTTTGCCGTGCGGTAGCGCCCAATTTCCGGATTCCGTCGGCCGCGCCGTCCGAGGCGTGGATCAGGGCCTGGGCCTGCCCCTGCGCAAGCGCGTCCTCGACCTTGCCGAAGCCACAGGCGACCTGCCCTGCCTTGGCGGCCATGGCAAGCGCGTCGATCACGCTGCGGATCAGCAGGTTTTCGGTGTCGGCGGCAAGGCTCGGCGCGGCACGGACGTCGCGCTTGAACCCCTTGCTGAACAGGTGACGCCTGACTGCTTCCGCAACCGCCTTGCGCGAGGCTGAAACCCAAAGCCCCCGGCCGGGAAGCTTTCGCTTCAGATCCGGAATGACGTCGCCTGTCGGCGCGACCACAAACCGGATCAGCTCGTCGATCGGCCGCACAGCCCGTGTGACCGCGCACATCCGCACGGTCGCGGACTTCTCGGTCCGCGGTCCGTTGTCGAGATCGGGGTCAGCGAAAGCAAGCATGCGTGGGACATGGCTCCTATCATCGGCGCATGACGGCTGCGCAAAACCGGCGTGTCGTCATGCGCAACACGCGCGTCAGACCGGCTGTTCTTCGGAGGCCGCGGCCTCCTCGGGTTTCTTGACGAGATCGGCCTCGGTGATCCAGCCGGCGATGACGCGCGCCTGCATGATCATGGCCTCGGCATCGTCGCGCGAGGTTTCGTTGGGGTCGAGAATTCCGGGATGCTTGGTCGGCTCGCCGCCTTCCTTGCGCTCGGTCCAGCCGACCAGATCGTCGGTGGCGCAACCGGCCAGATCCTCGACCGTCTTGATGTCGTTCTCGCCGAACTTGACCAGCATCTTCGAGGTTACGCCGGGCACCGCCTTCAATGCGTCTTCCACACCGAGCTCCTTTCGTTTGTTTTCGAGCTCGCTTTCGAGCTGTTCCAGATATTCGCGGGCCCGACTTTGCAGCTCGTTGGCGGTTTCCTCGTCAAACCCCTCGATGCCGGCCAGTTCCTTGACGTCGACCAGCGCCAGTTCCTCCACCGAAGTGAAACCTTCCGACGCCAGCAATTGGCCGACCACTTCGTCGACATTGAGCGCTTCCATGAAAACCCGGGTGGAGTTTTCGAAATCGGCCTGGCGGCGCTCGGATTCTTCCTGCTCGGTGAGGATGTCGATGTCCCAGCCGGTCAGTTGCGAGGCGAGGCGCACGTTCTGCCCGCGCCGGCCGATCGCCAGCGACAATTGGTTATTGGTGTCGGGCACCACGACTTCGATCCGCTCGCGGTCCTCGTCGATCACGACCTTGGCGACTTCGGCCGGCGCCAGCGCGTTGACGACGAAGGTCGCGATATCGGGCGACCACGGAATGATGTCGATCTTTTCGCCCTGCAACTCGTTGACCACGGCCTGCACGCGCGAGCCACGCATGCCGACGCAGGCGCCGACCGGATCGACCGAGGAATCCCGCGAAATCACGCCGATTTTGGCGCGGGAACCGGGATCGCGGGCCACCGCCTTGATCTCGACGATGCCGTCATAGATTTCCGGCACTTCCTGGGCGAACAGTTTCGCCATGAATTGCGGATGGGTGCGGGAGAGGAAAATCTGGGGTCCGCGGGTTTCGCGCCGGACGTCGAAAATATAGGCACGGACGCGGTCGCCGTTGCGGAACACCTCGCGCGGCAGCATCTCGTCGCGCCTCACGATCGCTTCGCCACGGCCCAAATCGACAATGACACTGCCATATTCGACGCGCTTGACGATGCCGTTGACGATATCGCCGATGCGGTCCTTGAATTCCTGGTACTGCCGGTCGCGTTCGGCCTCGCGCACCTTCTGCACGATCACCTGCTTGGCCGATTGCGCGGCGATGCGGCCATATTCCAGGGGCGGCAGGGTGTCGGCGATGGTGTCGCCGATCTGCGCACCGGGATTGGCGCGGCGAGCGTCTTCCAGCGAAATCTGGTTGGCGGAATTCTCGACCTGCTCGACCACCAGCATGTGGCGCGATAGCCTGAGTTCGCCCTTCTTGGCGTCGATCTCGGCGTGAACATCGGTCTCGGAGCCGTAGCGGGCCCGTGCCGCCTTGGCGATGGCGTCTTCCATTGCCGCGATCACGATGCCGCGGTCGATCGATTTTTCGCGCGCGACCGCGTCGGCGATCTGCAGCAGTTCGAGTTTATTGGCGCTGACAGCTGCCATGGCTTTAGTCTCCTTTGGTGGGATCGAATTCGCCTCGCCGCGATCGCTCCGCGGCCAGACGATGTTCCTTGGTGTTCTGTGGCTTGGCTTTTTTCAGTGCGTTCTTCTTTTCCGGCTTCAATTTCGGCTTCGGCGCGTTGCTTTTCGCCGGGTCGCTTTTTCGGGCATGCGGCGGTGGCGGCGGTTCAAGCCCTAGATTCCGGCGCAGCTCGCGCTCCGCTTGCTTGCCGCGCCGCATCGACTCCGCGATCAGCTCGTCGGTCAGAACCAGCCTTGCGTCGGCGATATCTTCCATGACCAGCATGACATCGGCAGCTTCGCCCGCCGGCGTGTCGTCGCGATGCAGCCGTACTTTATCGCCCTCGACGCTGCCGAGCGTGCCGCGGAACCGCTTGCGGCCTTGATGAGGTACTGCCATCTCGATCTTGACGAGATGACCGGCATAACGCTCGAAATCGGAGCGGCGCACCAGCGGCCGGTCGATCCCGGGCGACGAAATCTCCAGCCGGTAGGCGCGCTCGATCGGGTCGGCGATATCGAGCACCGGGGATAGCGCCCGCGAGATCGCTTCGCAATCCTCAATCTGCATCGATCCGTCGGGCCGTTCGGCCATGATCTGGACCGTGCAGCCGGCTTCTCCTGAAATCTTGATCCGTACCAGCCGGTAACCCATTCCCTGCAGCACGGGACCGGCGACCGCCGACACCCGTGCCGCCACGCCCGGCTCGACCACGAGGCGCGGTTCGGCAAGCAGATCAGTGTCTACGGAACCATCGGTCGGATCAGTCATGTCCAGCGTCAAAGTCGGTCGATCTTGCAAGGGTTGACAAGGGTTGAGGCCGGGCCGGAAAGCCGGTCCGGCTGCGTTCCCTGGCCGGGCCCGGCGACATCCGGCCGCGGGCTCGTTCAGGTAATAAAAAAGAGCGGGTCCCGGGGGGCCCACTCTCAATACGCGATCGTATGAGAACCATAAGTTGCCGCTGATATAGCGGTTTTGACGCGATCCGGCAAGGCCCGAGAGGCCTGACGCCGGTGATTTTGCGGGTCTGCCACGGCGGCCTCGACCTAACCCTTCCTTCACCAAGCCAACCTAAATTGCCGCAAGAACGCCGAGGGGCCGGTATTGGGTGTGCTTGAGACAGTTGCGACCGCGCTGATCCCCGGGCTCGATGAGATTGTCAGGAATGGCGATCCCAGGCGCCGCGCCGAGGCGCTGCGCCGCATCACCGAATTGTTTGTCGAGGAGGCCGCGAAGCTGCGGTCCGATCACGTCGATCTGTTCGACGGCGTTCTGGGCGGTCTCATTCCGAACACCGACGTCGCCGCACGCATCGATCTTGCCGAGCGGCTGTCGCTCGTCGCCAACGCGCCGCGCGTGCTGGTCGGCCAACTCGCGCGCGAGAATGAAATCCTGGTGGCGGGTCCGCTGCTGCGCCGCTCGCCGGTGATCGATGAAGCGGAGCTGATCGAAATCGCGCGCGCCAAGGGCCAGGGCCATCTGCTGGCGATGGCGGAACGGCCGAAACTCTCGCCCGATCTCACCGATGTCATCGTCCGCCGCGGCGACCGCGAGGTGGTCAGGCGCGCCGCCGGCAATGCCGGGGCGGCTTTCTCGCATCTGGGATATTCGACGCTGATCAAGCGCGCCAGCAAGGACGGCGTGCTGACACTCAAGGTCGGCCAGCGTCACGATCTTTCCGACGCGCAGCTGAAGAACCTGCTGGAAGGAACCATCGACGTCATACGCCGCCGCCTGTTCGAAGTGGTCAAGCCCGAAAGGCAGGCGGATATCAAGCGGGCGATGAACAAAATCAACGGCGTGCCTGAAGTCGTCGAGAGCCGCCGCGACTTTGCGCCGGCGCAGCGCACGATACTGGCGCTGCACAAGTCGGGCGGGCTGAACGAGGCCGCCCTGCTCGGTTTTGCCAAGGCCCATCAATATGAGGAGACGGTCGCGGCACTTTCCGCCATGTCGGGCGTCAGGCTCGCAACACTGGACCGGTTGATTTCGGGCGACCGCCACGATCCGGTCCTGATCCTCGGCAAGACCATCGGCCTTGAATGGGCCACCGTCCGCGCGCTGATCCTGCTCCGGCTCGGTCCGAACCGGGTACCGGCCCCAGCCGACATCGAGAACGCCCGCGTGAATTTCGCGCGCCTGATGCCCTCGACCGCGGAGCGGGTGGTGAATTTCTGGCAGACGAGGCAGTCGGCGTGATGCTTAGTCTTCGTCATTGCTGTGCGAGCGCGCTCTCACCTCGTCATGGCCGGGCTTGTCCCGGCCATCCACGTCTTTCTTCTTTTCGCGGCGGCAAAGACGTGGATACCCGGCACAAGGCCGGGCATGACGGAAAGATTGCGCGCGGCGAATAGATTTTTCAAACCCGCCGAAATCTCAGATACGCCGCCCGCCGCCCCTCGCGCTCGGCCTTGGCGCCGTAGCGCGTCATGGTGTAATCGGCCCACGGCAGGCGCCAGTCATCCGCGCGCTCGGCGGTCCAGACAAAATCGGGCGTGCGCAACAGATGCGCCAATGTCCAGGCGCAATAGTCGTCGATATCGCTGACGAAGCGGAATTCGCCGCCCGCGTCCAGCGCGCGCGCCATCGCGGCCACCGTTGCGTCTTGCACGAAGCGCCGTTTCCAGTGCCGTCGCTTCGGCCATGGATCGGGATGGATCAGATCGATCCGCGTGAGCGAATGCGGTGGCAGCCAGGCCAGCAATTCGGCGGCATCGCCCGCCAACAGGCGGATATTGCCGACGTTGTGAGCTTCGATCTGGCTCAGGATTTTTGCCATGCCGTTGACGTAAGGCTCGCAGCCGATGAAGCCGGTGTCCGGAAACGCGCGCGCTTCCGCGATCAGATGCTCGCCGCCGCCGAATCCGATTTCGAGCCTGACCGCACCGACCGCCCGATCGAACAATTCCGCGAGATCCCGCGGGTGCGGTGTGGCGATGTCGAGCGCAAGCCGCGGCAGCAGATTTTCGATCAGATCGGCCTGGTGCGCGCGGAGCTTGTGGCCCTTGCGGCGGCCGAAAAACGAGCCGTGGGTGCGCCCGCTCGCGTCAACGCCCGACGATGCCTCGTGCTCCGCCGGATCGCGGGCAGCCATGCTCATCGCAACGTCTGATACAGCCGATGCAGCAGCCGCGCCCGCGGCTCGATCGAAGAAACATACATCTGCTCGTAATGGGTGTGCGCGCCTTTGCCGTCAACACCGAGGCCGTCGAGGGTTGCGGTATGAGGTGCCGTAAAATTGCCGTCGGAGCCGCCGCCGGTTGCGGTATCGATGAGTTCGAAGCCGATTTCGGCGGCGAGCGTTTTGGCATGTTCGTAAAGGGCTGCGCCGGCATTGCCCTTCTCATAAGGCGGCCGGTTCAATTCGCCTGTCACTGTGACGCTGACGCCTTCGGTCTTCGATTTTAGATTGAGGATTTTCGGAACCAGCGCCTCGGCCTCCGCGACCGAGGGGACGCGCATGTCGACCTCGGCATAGGCCTCCTCCGCAATCACGTTCGGCCGCGTGCCGCCCCTGACGACGCCGACATTGACGGTGACGCCGCGCTTGAGGTCGTTCATCGCTTCCAGCGTCTGAATGATGTTGGCGAGTTCGCGGATCGCGCTGCGGCCATCCTCGGGCCGCGAACCGGCATGGGCCGGAACGCCTTTGACAAAAACCTCGAAGCGCGCGACGCCCTTGCGCCCGGTGACGATCTTTCCGCCGTCGCGCGCGGGCTCGGTGACCAGCACATATTTTGCCTTGCGCCCCTCGGCCTCGATCAGCGCGCGCGACGTCGGGCTGCCGATTTCCTCGTCCGAGACGTAGAGCTGGGTAATGCCGAGCGGCGAACGCTCGGCGCTCGCGCAAATCTGCCCAAACGCATGATAAGCGAGATAGGCGCCGCCCTTCATGTCGTAGATGCCGGGACCGAACGCGCTGTCGCCTTCGATCTTGAACGGCAGACGCTTGATGAATCCGATCGGGTGCACGGTATCGAGATGACTGAGCACCAGAATTCCCGGCGCGTCCCGTCCCCAGGTCGAGCGCGCCACGAGATGATCGCCGCAGCCGTTTTGTCCGGCGACGCGCTCGATGGTGGCCGGCAAATCGCGATAACCGTCCGCGACCATGCTCGCGAGCTTGTTGACCTGTTCGGGCGCCTCCGTCGGCGTCTCGATTTCGACCCAGCGGCGGATGCCGTCGAGGATGGTTTTGGCATCGAAGGGATTGGCTGATGTCAGCATGTTTTTTCCTTTAGAGACGCCGTCATTCCGGGATGCGCCTCTTGGCTCGCGCTTCGCGCGCCCCGGAATGACTGCATATTCCAGATTTCGGCGGCTCTCAAATTGAAACGATCAGCTTAGCGCTTGTCGGGGGCTTCGTGCGCGGCGATTTGTTCGACCAGTTCGACAATGCTGCGCCGGAGCTTGGCGTCGGTGATGCGCGTGAACGCGCGCGTCAGTGCCAAGCCTTCGGAGGTCGCCAGAAAATCGGAAACGTAAGCCGGCGAGGTCCCTTCGGCAAACCCTTCGGCGCCCGCAGTGCCGCTCGGCCCTCCCTCGAACAAGAACGATACCGGCACCTGGAGTATTTCCGAGATCTGCTGAATGCGGCTGGCGCCGACCCGGTTGGTGCCCTTCTCATATTTCTGAACCTGCTGGAAAGTGAGGCCCAGAGCCTCACCGAGCTTCTCCTGGCTCATGCCGAGCATGATACGGCGCATGCGCACGCGACTGCCGACATATTTGTCAACAGGGTTCGGCGCTTTGGTCGACATCTGCAACACTCCTTGGGAATACGCCTTGAGGGACGAGGCCGCGCGAAATTATGCCTCAGGCGTCAATACCGTCAAATCATGCTCACAGGGTTGGCGAAGAATGCAGTTAGTCCAAGCAATGGACTGGCTGGTTAATAGAATGCGAATGGCAGTGCAGGTCTGTCAACTGTGGATTTTCAACAGTCGAAATTTCAGCCGACAGCCGCGAAAAACAAGCCTGAAGATTAAGGCGTCAGGAAGTTCGTTTCGCCGCGCGCCGGCGAAGCACGAAAATCAAGGCGGCGGCGATCACGATAGCTGTGGGTGTGTCGCCGCTCTTCGCGTAGATCGTCGGCGCGATCGCCGACGGCAGGCCGGAGTCGAGCACGCCTTCGATGCCGAGCCCGAGCCGCGCAACAATCCGCCCCAGCGGATCGATCACCGCGGAAATGCCCGTGTTTGCTGCACGGACCACGGGCAGTCCTTCTTCGATGCCGCGCAGCCGCGCCTGCTGCAGATGCTGATACGGGCCGGTTGAAATTCCAAACCAGCCATCATTGGTCAGGTTGACGATCCATCCGGGACGATCGTCGCTTGCCGCAACGTCGCCGGGAAATACCGCTTCATAACAGATCAAAGGTAGCGCGCGCGGCGCGTTCGGTATCGCCAGCGTGCGGCGGCGCGTGCCCGCGATAAATCCGCCCTGCACTTTGGTGAGCTGGACGAAGCCGATCTTTTCCATCCAGTCCTGAAACGGCAGATATTCGCCGAACGGTACCAGATGCAATTTGTCGTAGACCGACAGCACGCTGCCGTCATGGTCGATCACGTAGATCGAATTGTAAGCGCGGGTGATCCTGGTGCCGGGCGGCACGTCGGGCGCGCGCACCGAGCCGGTGATCAGAACGGTACCCTTGGCCAAGAGGGCAGCGATCTGCGCCATCGCATCGGCTTCGCGGGTCAGGAAAAACGGAAACGCCGATTCCGGCCAGATCAAGATGCTGGCGTCGCGCACGCCGGTGGATTGCGGGCCGGAGGCGCGATCCGACAGCGTCAGATATTTCTGCATCACCGCCGCCTTCGCGGAGTAATTGAAGCGGTCGTCCTGCTGCAGATTGGGCTGCATGATCCGCAGCTTTACATCCGCAACCATCGTGGTCGGATGCAGGCTCAGGCGAACGGCGCCGAAAACACCCATCACGACGAGCAGCAGCACTGCAATGACCGGCGCGATCCACGGTTTCCGCCCGCGCGAACTGCCGTCGATCAGCGCCGCCGGGCTTGCAAAGATCGCGACGCTCAGGAAGGTCAGGCCCCACAGCCCGATCAGCGACGCCGTCTGCGCCAGCGCCAACGGTTCGGTCAGCGCGTAGCCGAACGCGTTCCAGGGAAACCCCGTCAGCACATGGCCGCGCAGCCATTCGCTGATCGTCAGGCTTGCGGCAAGCGCGATGACCCGCGATGCGTCCCGGGTCCAGATCAGGCGCGCCAGCGCAAAACCGAAAGCCGTGAACAGCGCGAGATAGGCAGGCAGGCCCAGCACCGCAAACGGCATCAGCCAGCCGAAGGTGGACGCATCGACCAGGAACGCGTAGCCGATCCAATAGAGTCCGGGCACGAAATAGCCGAGCCCAAACCACCAGCCGGCCATCGCCGCCGCCGGCACGCCGCGCCAGCGCCCGGCGCCGGCGCCGTCGATCAGCCAGACGGCCACGGGAAATGTCAAAAGCAGTACCGGCCACGCATTGAACGGCGCCATCGCCAGCGACGACAAGGCACCGGCTAGGAGCGCGATGGCGGCGCGTTTCCATCCCCACGCCAGGATGATCGCAAGGCCGGCGGCGCGAAGTTTATTGGTGTTTTTCACTGCGAACCGGCTCCATCGCCGGGCGGCGGGCTCGTATTGTCGTTGGCCTGCGGTGGCGTGCCGGTTTCCGGCGATGCTTCGCGGCGGCGGCTCTCGCGTTGCGTCCGCGGCACCGGGCGTTCCTTGCGGGTGGCGATGCGCAGCCGCTTGACGCGTCGTGGATCGGCATCGAGCACTTCGATCTCGAAATTGCCGGGCCCGGAAATGACTTCGCCGCGCACCGGCAGGCGGCCGACATGGGTGACGAGATAGCCGCCCAAGGTCTCGACTTCCTCGCCGGCTTCGCCGGTGACAAATTCCTCGCCGATCACCGAGCGGACATCGTCGAGGCTGGCCCGGGCGTCGGCGATGAAGGAATTGTCCTGCTGCCGCACGATCGCCGGCGGGTCGTCGCTGTCGTGCTCGTCGTCGATCTCGCCGACGATCTGTTCGACGATGTCCTCGATCGACACCAGGCCGTCGGTGCCGCCATATTCGTCCACCACCAGCGCCAAGTGGATGCGCGAGGCCTGCATCTGCGCCAACAGGTCGATCGCCCGCATCGACGGCGGCACGAACAACAGCTTGCGGATGATGTTGGCCTCCGACAGCGGCAGCGCGAGGTCGACCGCGCGCAGATCGAGGCCGGCCGGCAATGTCTTCTTGCGTTTGGCCTTGCCGGTATCCGGAACGCGCGCCCGCGCGGTCATGAAGGCGAGGAGATCGCGGATATGGACGATGCCTTCGGGATCGTCGAGGGTTTCATTGTAGACGACCAGCCGCGAATGCGCGGCACTTTCGAACAGTCCCATCAATTCGCCCAAGGGAATATCGCGCTTGACCGCGACGATATCGGCGCGATGCACCATGACGTCGGCGATGCGCCGTTCGTGCAAGGAGAGGATGTTGCGCAGCATGGTGCGCTCGATCGCCGAAAATCCCACCTCGTCCGGCGTCGAGGCATCGAGCACGACCTGCAGATCGTCGCGCACCGATCCCGGCTTCCATCCGAACAGGGTGCGGATCGCCCGCGTCAGCCAGCTCTCGGCAATCGGGCGCATCACTTCGCTCTGCGGCACCACGGCCGGCAGGTTGCGCGTGTTGCGCGGATTGTCGTGGGTCGGTTCGGAGTCCGCCATCTCAGTCCGTCCGCTCCCGATCCGCGTGGGGATCGGGAATGCCGAGCTGCGCCAGGATTTCCGCTTCGAGCGTTTCCATGGCCTCGGCGTCGTCATCGTTTTCGTGATCGTAGCCGATCAGATGCAGGAAGCCATGAACCGCCAGATGGCTGAGATGATGATCGAACGGCTTTTGTTCGTCATCGGCCTCCTTGCGTGTCGTCTGGTAGGCGATCGCGATGTCGCCGAGCATGCGCGGCGCATCGTCGGGACCGCCGGCGCCTGTCGGCTGCAGCGCCGGGAACGACAATACGTTGGTCGGCTTGTCGATGCCGCGCCAGTTGCCGTTGAGCGTGCGGATGCCCGCATCGTCGGTCAGCATGACAGCGAGTTCCGCCTCGCCCACATCCGCTTCCGCGATCTCGGCGGCGGCCGCGACCGCGCGCTGGATGATCGCTTCGGCGTCGGGCTCGGCCCGCCAGCAATCGGCGACCACGAGAACCTCGGTTATGGGAAGGGCAAAGGGCGCCATCGGTCCGGAATTTCTGTTGCGGCCGGAGTTCGCCTCCGGCGCGCTCTCGGCGGCAATCTCTTGCATCAGAACTTGCTGGTTGCCGGCCGCTGCGGCAATCCTTCGTAAGCCGCGACGATCCGCGCCACCAGCTCATGGCGGATCACGTCCTCGGCTGTAAATCTCACTTGCGCGATGCCCTCGACGCCGTCGAGCAGTTTTGCCGCTTCCGCAAGCCCCGAGGTCTGGCCGTTCGGCAGGTCGACCTGGGAGGGATCGCCGGTGATGATCATGCGGCTGTTCTCGCCGAGCCGGGTCAGGAACATCTTCATCTGCATCGAGGTGGTATTTTGCGCTTCGTCCAGAATGATGGCAGCGTTGGTCAGGGTTCGGCCGCGCATGAAGGCGAGCGGCGCGATCTCGATCTCGCCGGTTTGCAGCGCGCGCTCGACGATGCGCGAATCCATCAGATCGTAAAGCGCGTCATAGATCGGCCGCAGGTACGGATCGACTTTTTCGCGCAAATCACCGGGCAAGAAGCCGAGCCGCTCGCCGGCCTCGACCGCGGGGCGGGAGAGGATGATGCGATCGACTTCCTTGCGCTCGAATAGTTGTGCGGCATGCGCCACCGCAAGCCAGGTCTTGCCGGTGCCGGCGGGGCCGATGCCGAACACCATCTCGTGGCGTTTTAACGCGCGGATATACGAATCCTGGGCCGCGGTGCGCGCCCGCACCGGGCGCTTGCGCAGATTGATGGTCTCGAACGACGATTTTGCAGTTTTGGCGTCGAATTCGAACAGCGAGCCTTGCGCGATCACGGCGCGGATCGCGCCCTCGACCTCGCCCTGCGACAGATCATGGCCCTGAATGGCCTGCGCATACAGCGCCTCCAGCACCCGCCGCGCGGCGTCGCAACCGTCGCGCGATCCGGCGATCGAGATATGATTGCCGCGCGAATCGACCACGACGCCGAGCCGGCGTTCGATCAGCGCCAGGTTCTGTCCGTAAGGCCCGACCAGCGCCGAGGCGGCGCGGTTGTCATCGAAGTCGATGACGACTTGCGTCTCGGGCGGGATTTGCAGGTCGCGGTCAAGTTTGCGGCTGGGAGCGAGCGAAGGCGAATCCGATGCGCTTTTTGGCAAGGGTTCAGGCTCCCGAGATCATTGGAGAGGTTGTTACGCGCGAAACAGCAGCTTGCGGGCCCAGCGCATCAGCCGGGACCGCGAGTTCGCCGAGCAGGCTATAGCGCTCGAGGCTTTCGATCCTGACCGGCAATACCTGGCCGATGATGTCAGCGGATGCCATCACATGCGCGGGCTGCAGATAGGCGGTGCGGCCGACGATCTGGCCGGGATTGCGGGCCGAGCGCTCGAACAGCACATCGACGGTAGAGCCAATCGCAGCCGCATTGAAGGCCGATTGCTGGCTGTCGATCAATTCCTGAAGCCGTACCAATCGCTCGTCCATCTCTTCGGCCGACACCATCTCCCGCATGTCCGCCGCCGGCGTCCCCGGCCGCGGCGAATATTTGAACGAATAGGCGCCAGCGTATCCGATTTGTGTGACCAGCGCGAGAGTGGCCGAAAAATCTTCCTCGGTCTCGCCGGGGAAGCCCACGATAAAATCCGATGAAAATGCAATATCTTGCCGTGCCGCACGAAACCGGTCGATAACGAAGCGGTAATCCGCACGGGTATGCTTGCGGTTCATGGCGGCAAGGATCCGGTCGGAGCCCGATTGCACCGGAAGGTGCACGAACGGCATCAGCGCCGGCAAATCGCGATGGGCCTCGATCAGGCTGTCATCGACGTCGCGGGGGTGGCTGGTCGAGTAGCGCAAGCGGACGATGCCGCGGATGTCTGCCAGGCGAATCAGCAGCGCGCCGAGCGACCAGCTCCGCCCGTCCGGTCCCTCGCCGTGATAGGCGTTGACGTTCTGCCCGATCAACGTGATTTCGCGCACGCCATTGTCGGCAAGCCTTGCCACGTCGTCGATGATTTTTGTCACCGGACGCGAGACCTCGGCGCCGCGCGTGTAAGGCACGACGCAGAACGTACAAAATTTATCGCAGCCTTCCTGCACCGTGACAAAGGACGAGATGCCGCGTGCGCGAATCGCATCGGGCTTCGGCGGCGGCAGGAAGCCGAACTTGTCTTCGGCCGGAAATTCGGTCTCCAGCGCGCGGCCATGCATTTTGGCATGCGCCAGCAGCTGCGGCAGATGGTGATAGCTCTGCGGCCCGACCACGACATCGACCACCGGCGCCCGGCGGATGATCTCGCCGCCCTCGGCCTGCGCGACGCAGCCGGCGACCGCGATATTCATCGTTCGGCCGTGGCGTGCGGCTTCGTCCTTGACCGCGCGCAGACGACCGAGCTCGGAGTAGACTTTCTCGGAGGCCTTTTCGCGGATGTGGCAGGTGTTGAGGATCACCAGATCCGCATCGTCGACGCTTGCGGTCTCGACAAAGCCCTCGCCCGCCAGCACGTCCACTATGCGCTGCGCATCGTAGACATTCATCTGACAACCATATGACTTGATATGCAGCTTGCGCGGCGCGTTCATGGAACCCGGATGCTGTGCGTGGGACGGCCTGTGCGGCGCCTGGGGGTCAGATATAGGCTAAACGGGCTAAAATCCAGCGCGAAGACCCGTCATTCCGGGCGACGCGAAGCATCGAACCCGGAATCTCGAGATTCCGGGCTCACGCGAAGACGCGTGCCCCGGAATGACGGTGAACCCTCACGATTTATCGTCGTCGAGCGGGATGCAATACAGTTCCAGCCGGTGATCGACCAGCTTGTAGCCGAGCTTGCGGGCGATTTCGGCCTGCAGCTTCTCGATCTCTTCCGAGGTGAATTCGATCACCTTGCCGTCGCGCAGGTTGATCAGGTGATCGTGGTGGCTGTCGCGCATCTGCTCATAGCGGGCGCGGCCCTCGCGGAAGTCATGGCGTTCGATGATGCCGGCGTCCTCGAACAGCTTTACCGTGCGATACACCGTCGAGATCGATATCTTGTCGTCGACCGCGACGCAGCGGCGATACAATTCCTCGACGTCGGGATGATCGGCGGCCTCCGCCAGCACGCGCGCGATGACGCGGCGCTGTTCAGTCATGCGCATGCCGGTCGCCGCACAACGGGCTTCGATGCCGGTGGCTTTCAGCGCGGGCGTGGATTTCAGTTCGGTCATTTTCAGCGCAGTCTTGTCAGTGCAGTCTTGCTCAGTTCAGTCTTGCTCAGTTCAGTCTTGGGTTTCGCCCGGAGTAAATTATTGCCCTGTTGTGCCACCGCGCGGGCATTACGACAAGTCGCGGCGCATCAGAAGCGCGTTCAATTGTTCCCCGTTCGCCTCCCGGTAATAGCGTTCGCGGCGTCCGACGATACCAAATCCCGCCCACTGATAAAGCCGCCGCGCCGGCTGATTATTCTCCTCGACCTCGAGGAACACTTTTCGTACGCCGCGGCCGGCGAGATGACCGAGATGCGTCAATAGCAGGTCGCGGGATAGCCCCCGCCCGCGATGGCTTGAGGCGACCGCGATCGACAGGATTTCGGCCTCGTCGGCCGCCATGCGCGATACCGCAAAGCCGATGGTCTTGCTGCCCATCCTCAAGCGGTGCACCAGCGTGTTGCGCTCGACCAGCATGCGCTCGAATTCGCCTTCGCCCCAGCCGCGGTGGAACGATGCGCCATGAAGATTCGCGAGTGCCGGCGCGTCGCGCAAGGTCGCGGGTTCGATCGCAGCTGTGCCGCCGCCCCACAGCTCGGACAGCCACGCCATCATGACGGTGGCGGCTGCGATGATTTCTGCAGCGGATCCGTTGGCGGTTTGGCATCGGGCGCGCGCAGATAAAACGGACGGGCGGGCGCGGTGTTCGGGCTGACCGCGGCGCCGAGCCACGCCACCCAGGCGATATCCGGCGCGCCCTGCGCATCGACCTTGAACGGCGGGGCCGCCTGCGCCGGCCAGCGCTCGCTGAGGATGTTGGCGGCGTTGCCGACCAGGTGCGGCGGGCCGAAGCGCGATGCGCCGAGCGCTTCCTCGATCGGCGCGACCTTGGGTCGGATCAGCGAGCCGCCATTGCCGCTCACGATCTGAAAGTAAACCTGGTCATGCCGCGCATCGATCGCGGCGATCACCGGTTGCTCGCCGTTCTCGCTGACAATAGGCGCCGCATAGGCCGTCAGCGTGGTCACCCCGACCACCGGTTTGTTGGCGGCCAGCGCCAGGCCGCGCGCGGCGGAAAGTCCGACCCGCAAGCCGGTAAAGCTGCCCGGGCCGGTGGTCACCGCGATGCGGTCGAGCGCTGCGAACGCGATGCCGGACGCCTTCATCACGCGCGCGATCAGCGGCATCAGGGCTTCGGCATGGCCGCGCTTCATGATGAGCGATTCTTGCGCGATCAGCTTGGCGGCGTCGGTGTCGAGAACACCCGCGGCGCAGGCGTCCAAAGCGGTATCGATGGCGAGGATCAGCATGGGGAGACGGTAGCATTTTTCGCGCCGAAAAGCCCGGCGTTCTCGCCGTCATGGCCGGGCTTGTCCCGGCCATCCACGTCTTTCGACACCCTGAGAACGTGGATGCCCGGGACAAGCCCGGGCATGACGCCGATAAACGGTGCTCTCAGTGTAAACTCACACCGGCCGGACTTCGACCACGTCGGGCACGAAGTGCCTTAGCAGGTTCTGGATGCCGTGCTGGAGCGTCGCGGTGGAAGACGGGCAGCCGGCGCAGGAGCCCTTCATGTTCAGATAGACGATGCCGTCCTTGAAACCGCGGAAGGTGATGTCGCCGCCGTCATTGGCGACCGCCGGGCGCACGCGCGTCTCGATCAGGTCCTTGATGGTCGCGACCGTCTCGGCGTCATCGTCGCTGAAGAACTCGTCCCCCTCGTCGGCGGCATCGTCGCTGGCAACGCTGCCGTCGGCCAACAGCGGCGCGCCGGACATATAGTGCTCCATGATGGCGCCGAGGATGGCGGGTTTCAGGTGCTGCCAGTCGCTGTCGTCCTTTGTCACCGTGACAAAATCGGAGCCGTAAAACACGCCGGTGACGCCGGGCACGCCGAACAGTCGTTCGGCGAGCGGCGAGCGCGCGGCGGCCTCGCGGTTGGCGAATTCCATGGTGCCGCTGTCGAGCACAACGCGCCCAGGAATGAATTTCAGGGTGGCGGGGTTTGGGGTGGCTTCGGTCTGAATAAACATGGTTTTCTCCGGCGTCGCCGGTTCAAGGCCGGCGCGTGGTGTTCCCTTAGCAGATGGCGACGGCAGATGCACGGTCAAGGGGTGGGATACAGGTCTACGTCGTCCCGGCCTGGAGCCGAGACCCATACGCCGTGGCCCCTCGTCAAGGCGCCGTGGTAGTTGCCTTTGTTAACAACCGACATCGGTGGTTTTGGGTCCCGGCTCAAGGCCGGGACGACAGCTACGACGACGACAGCTACGACAGCGCGTCGATATCCTCGTCGCTCAAATCGCCGGAAACGATGGTGACGGGGATCGGGAACGAGCCGACCGTGTTGGCCATCATGGCGATGATCGGGCCGGGGCCTTCCGGCCCCGGATTGGCGGCAAGCACCAAAAGCGCGATGTCGACGTCCTGTTCGATCACATCGAGCATCTGCTCGGTCGGGTCGCCCTCGCGGATCACCCGCTCCGGCGTGATCGCGGCGATGCCGTTGGCGCGGCCGGCGGCGCGGTCGAGCGCGGCATTGGCGTCCTCATGGGCCTCGGCGCGCATGACCTCGGCGACCCCCAGCCATTGCTGGTTCTGGTCCTCGGTCTCGATAATGCGCAGCATCACCACGCCGCCGCCGACGCGGATCGCCCAGCGGCTGGCATAATAGACGGCGCGGTCCCATTCCGCGGTGTCGTCAACGATGACCAGACATTTTGGCTTGTGACCCGTCTCGTAGCTTCGTCGCCTGGTGGTCATGCACGTCCCGATGCTGCGCCAAACCGCCGCATGCTGCCACGGCGCGGCCATCCCCGACAAGCCGACGCGAGCGACTGTCCTCAAAAGAGAATGCGCGGCGGCAAGCGAGTGCGCTGCGTCAAATTATGGCGAAGCCAAGAGAACCTAGCTCGAGCCTAGAGCTGGATGAGTTTTAGGTTTGTGCGCAGCGGCGATCGACCGCTGCACCCTCTCCCCTTGTGGGAGAGGGTGCCCGAGCGAAGCGAGGGCGGGTGAGGGGTTCTCTCCGCGGATGCAGACCCCTCATCCGTCGCGGACTGCGTCCGCGCCACCTTCTCCCACAAGGGGAGAAGGAAACAAGTTCGCGCATGCGCCGATTCAACAAAAAGCCATCCCGCTCTAGTTTTTGCGGACGAAACCGACGATGTCCTTGGTCGCCTCCATGGTCTCGGCGGCGATGGCGCGCGCGCGGTCGGCGCCGTCGATCAGGATGGCGTCGACATGGCCGGGGTCCGCGGTCAACCGCTTCATCTCGGAGGCAATCGGCGACAGCTTTGCGACGCAAAGTTCGACCAGCGCGTTCTTGAAGTTGGAAAACTGCCCGCCGCCGAATTCGCGCAGCACGTCGGACTTGCTCCGCTCGGCCAGCGCGGCGAAAATCCCGACGAGATTGTCGGCCTCGGGACGCGTCTCGAGGCCTTTTTCCTCCGACGGCAGCGGTTCCGGATCGGTCTTCGCCCTGCGGATCTTCTGCGCGATGGTGTCGGCATCGTCGGTGAGGTTGATCCGCGAATTGTCCGACGTATCCGATTTCGACATTTTCTTGGTGCCGTCGCGCAATGACATCACCCGCGTCGCGGGTCCCGTGATCAGGGGCTCCGGCAGCGGAAAGAACAAGCCGTCGTCATGGCCGTGACCGCGGATCGAGTCGCCGAAATCATTGTTGAATTTCTGCGCGATGTCGCGCGACAGCTCGAGATGCTGCTTCTGGTCCTCGCCGACCGGCACATGGGTGGCGCGATAGAGCAGGATGTCGGCCGCCATCAGCACCGGATAATCGTAGAGCCCCACCGACGCGTTCTCGCGATCCTTGCCGGCTTTTTCCTTGAACTGGGTCATGCGGCTGAGCCAGCCGACCCGCGCCACACAATTGAAGATCCACGTCAGTTCCGCGTGTCCGGAAACCTGGCTCTGGTTGAACACGATGTGCTTCTTGGGATCGATGCCGCTTGCGATAAAGGCCGCCGTCACCTCGCGGGTGTTGCGCGCGAGCTCGGCCGGTCCCCCCCACACTTCGATCCCCTGCGTCAGCGCGTGCATGTCGACCACGCAATAGAGACAATTGTGGGTCTCCTGCAGCTTCACGAAGTTGACGATCGCGCCGAGGTAATTGCCGAGATGCAGATTGCCGGTCGGCTGGACGCCTGAAAAAACCCGCTCAACGAATGCCATGGTCAGCTTCCTTTTCGTGCCGTCAAATGCCACGCGGACATTAGTCGCGCAAGCTGTTAGCCGAGGTTTCCCTGACCGCGTCAACGGCGGCATTCCATTTGACCACGCCGAACCAACCCAGAAGCAGGCCATAAATCGCCATTCCGCCCGCTATCAGCGCAGCCAGCAGCGCGGCCTGCGCGAGGCCATGCGCGTCGGCGGCCGGCGGCAGCACCAGCGCCGCGGCCAGCCACAACAGCCCGCCCATGGCGAGCGCCGCCACGACGATGCGCGGCAGCCGCCGCCGCGCCGCGGCGTCGATCGCGAAGCCGAATGTCGCCGCACCGCGCCGGATCAAGGCCATCGCGCTGCTCCACGCGCCGAAGGCGATGCTGGCGGCGATGCCGTCGGGGCCAAAGATGTGACCGAGAACGATCGCGAGGGCGATCGCGACCACGAGCCCCTTCAGCATCGCCAATAGCGGCGTGATCGTATCCTCGCGCGCGAAAAATGCCGGCGACAGCGCCTTTATCAGCACGTGCGCGGGCAGGCCGAGCGAAAGCAACATCAGCGCCTGCGCGGTGGCCGCAGCGTCCGTTGCGGTGAATGCGCCGTGCTCGAACAACAGCCGCACGATCGGCGCGCCGAGCACGGTCAATCCGAGCGTTGCCGGCAGCGCCAGGCCGAGCGCGAGTTCGAGGCCGCGCGATCCGGCATGGGCGATCGCGGTGTCATCGTCGCCGCGCAGCGCGCGCGATAATTCCGGCACCAGCACGGTGCCCATGGCGACGCCGACAATGCCGAGCGGCAGCTCAACCAGGCGGTTGGCGAAATAGAGCCACGACACCGCCGACGGCGAGCTTGAGGCGATCACGGCGCCTGCGACAACAAGCAATTGCGGTCCGGCGCTCGCCACCATGCCGGGGATCGCCTTGCCGAGAAATCTCCGCATCGGCGCATCAAGTGCGACGCGGAGCGGCGTTGCGACGCTTTCGCCACGGCGCATCACCAGAATCAGAAGTTGCAGCAGCCCGGCGATGCCGACGGTTGCGGCCAGCGCCAGTGCGGCAAAACCCGCATCAGGCCGCCAGAACAGCAGCGCCAGCATCACCGCGATCAGCGCGATGTTGAACAAGAGCGGCGAGAACGCGGTGAGCGCAAATCGCCCTTGCGCGTTCAACAGCGCCATCATCACCGTGACGGGGCCGGCGAAGGCGAGATACGGCAGCATCAGGCGGGCGTTGTCGACGGCGAGCTGGAGGGTTGCCCCGCCGGCAAATCCCGGCGCCAGCGCGGTCATGATCAGGGGCATCAACAGGCCGATCAAGGCGGCCATCACGATCAGCGCGGCGCTGACAGTGCCGAGCACGCGCCCCGCAAATGCCGCTGCCGCGAGTGCGCCTTCCGTTTCGCGCGCGCGCAGCCAGGCCGGCACCAGTGCCGCGTTCAGGGCGCCTTCGGTCAGCAATCGCCTGACCACATTGACCAGTTGAAACGCCACCAGAAACGCATCCGCGACCGGGCCGGCGCCAAGCAGCGCCGCAATCATGGCGTCGCGCGCGAATCCGAGCAGCCGCGAGGCCAGCGTGCCGGCGGATACGGTGAGGAAGGAACGGATCATGAGAGGCTGTATAACACCGTCATAACACCGTCGCTTGCTGGCGCAGGGTTGATCGTGATAGGTCGCTGCAAGCCGGTTTGGAGCGGATTTTTCGCGCCAGCGCAATTGCCGAGAGCGGGAAGAAAGATGACAGAAGCGAAATACGACGTTCTCGGGATCGGCAATGCGATTTTCGACGTCCTGGTGCGTACCGATGAGGGCTTTCTCGCAGCCCACGGCATGACCAAGGGCGGCATGGCGCTGATCGACGAGGCCCGCGCCGCCTCGATCTACCGCGACATGGGGCCTGCGACCGAAATGTCCGGCGGCTCGGCGGCCAATACCATTGTCGGGGTCGCCAGTCTCGGCGCGCGCGCGGCCTATGTCGGCAAGGTCAGGGACGACCAGATCGGCCGCATGTACATTCATGACATCCGCGCCGCCGGCGTCGCGTTCGAGACCAGGGCAGCCCTGGGCGGTCCGGCCACCGGCTGCTCCTATATCCTGGTGACATCAGACGGCGAGCGCACCATGAACACCTATCTCGGCGCCGCGCAGGAGCTGACATCAGACGATATCGACGCCGCCCAGATCGCGGCATCAAACATCATTTATCTCGAAGGCTATCTCTGGGATCCGAAGAGCGCCAAGGATGCCTTTGTCAAGGCTTCGACCATTGCGCACAAGGCGGGCCGGCAGGTCGCGCTGACGATGTCGGATTCGTTTTGCGTCGACCGCTATCGCGGCGAGTTCATCGATTTGATGCGAAATGGCACCGTCGATCTGGTGTTCGCCAATGAGGCCGAATTGCAGTCGCTGTACCAAACCCCGGATTTTGCGACCGCGCTGAAGCAATTGCGCGCCGATGTGAAGCTTGCCGTCGTCACCCGCAGCGAGAAGGGTTGCGTGGTGGCGTCCAGGGACGGCGTTGTCGAAGTGCCGGCCTTTCCGATCGAGAAAATGGTCGACACCACAGGCGCCGGCGACCTGTTCGCCGCCGGCTTCCTGTTCGGCCTGGTGCGCGGCGCGGGCCATGAGGCGGCCGGGCGGCTCGGCGCGCTCGCCGCCGCCGAAGTGATCCAGCACATCGGCGCCCGGCCGCAAGTGTCGCTGAAGGAGTTGGCGAAAGCGAACGGATTGCCGGTGTAACGCAAAAGTCTCCGCGCGAAAGCACGGCCTCTCACCGCGTCATGCCCGGGCTTGTCCCGGGCATCCACGTCTTGGCCCAACGCGGCGCTCAAAGACGTGGATGGCCGGGACAAGCCCGGCCATGACGAAGAGCTCGTAGGGCGGGTGCAGGCGAAGCCGTAACCCGCCATCTCTTCTTGACGGCGGATTACGCCTTCGGCTCCAATCCGCCCTACGGGCTCATGCCGCTTCTGTCAGAGGCCGCGCGCGTTCAATCCGTTTGCGTTCACGCGGTGAATGCATCGCTTCCCACAGATCGCTTCGCCGCTGCACATTGAGCCAAAAATCCGGGCTGTTACCGAACACGCGGGCGAGAATGAGAGCTGTCGCCGCGGTCACATTGCGGCGATCGTTGCACAGCTCATTGACGTGCTTGCGTTGCACACCCATGGCTGCAGCCAGCGCGCCTTGCGTCAGGCCGATCGGCTTCATGAATTCCTCGACTAAAATTTCGCCAATCGTCGCCGGTTTGCGTTTTGTCATCAACATGGCTTGCCTCACACATAGCTGTGATCGTCTAGATATACATCTTTCGCCTCACCCCGACCGCTATCCCACCGAAAAACCAACCGCCATCGTTTGTTGACGCGAATCGAGTGGAGGCCGTCAAGATTGCCCCGCAGCTTCTCAAAATGGTTGCTGGGCGGCGATCTCAGGTCGCGGTCCGTTGTCGCATCGTCGATCATCTGGATTTTGCGGAACAGGCGATCTTCCAGATCGGACGGGATCTTCTTCGATCGGACGTCGTTGACGAAGAACTCGCGCAACCAGTCCTCCCGGAAGCTCAGAATCATGCCACGACCCCATCTGAGGCAATGTACCACGCCATGACCCATATCGCAATAGCGAGCGGCACGTGATATCGCGCAGGGGTTGTAGCACGTAGGGCGGGTTGGAGCCGAAGCCGTAACCCGCCATCTCTTCAAGTGTAACGGCGGATTACGCCTTCGGCTCCAATCCGCCCTACGCGCTGTGAAGATCGATGCGTCTCATCGAGCGAAGGCGGGGGCCGTCATTCCGGGATGGTGCGTTAGCGTCAGACCTCAGATGCGCAATTGCGCACCGGGAAATCTCGTGATCCGGTATGGAACATCGATTGACATTATTCCTTCTATGGAATATATAGTTTATGTCTTGGAACGTCGAAAACACCGATGAATTCACCATCTGGTGGGATGAGTTGAGCGAGGCTCAGCAGGAGGATATCGCGGCGACGGTGACGCTTCTGATGGAGCAAGGGCCGCGGCTGCCGTTTCCATATTCATCGGGCATCCAAAATTCCAAACACGATCATCTGCGAGAATTGCGGGTGCAGAGCGGCGGGAAGCCTGTTCGTATTTTCTACGCTTTCGATCCACGGCGCTCGGCAATCCTCCTGATCGGTGGCGATAAAACAGGGGATGACCGGTTTTACGATCGCATGATCCCTGTCGCCGACAAGCTATACGACGTCTACATCCAGGAATTGAAGAAGGAAGGTCTGATCCGATGAGCGGACATCGCCCGTTTAAGGAACTCACCAAGGGTTTCTCTGAAGCACGCAAGGCGCGCGTTGCGTCCCGTGTTTCCGAATTGAAGGCCGATATGGCATTGCATGAGCTGCGTCAGGCGCGTGAGCGATCGCAGGACGACCTCGCTCGCGAACTTGGGGTTGGCCAACCGGCCGTCGCCAAGCTGGAACGTCGCGCCGATATGTATGTCAGCAATCTGCGGCGCTATATCGAAGCCTTGGGCGGTTCGTTGGAAATCACCGCGCGGTTTCCCGAAGGCAGTGTGAATATCGTCAATTTCGGCGAACTCTCCGACCCCCAAGGACGCCGGGAACGCTCATAGCTCGTAGGGCGGTTTGGAGGCGAAGCCGTAACCCGCCATCTCTTCAAGTCTAACGGCGGATTACGCCTTCGGCTCCAATCCGCCCTACGCGCTGGAAACGCTGATGCCGGATTGGCGCAGCCGGAAAAGACCACAACTAGAGCGATTGCTTTCTTGAAAGTGGGCGTCGGACATTCGGTATCCTCGTTATCCAAAATTTCCGATTTTCCGAAATTCCCCTTGACGCCACCCCCAAATCACCAATAAATCCCTCCCTATCCTGTCCCACAGAGGGGCGTATCCGGATCGTCAGAGACGCGGGGCGGGATGCGGTGGACGCGGCGGCGTCAGGCGTGAAACGTGATGGCAGGGCGGGTTCGCAAAGGAATCTGTGAGCGATCAAACGGCGCGCTGACGAACGGCGCCTTGCCCGGCGAAGCCTCCTGGCGAAGACGGGTTGCTGCGTACGGCAAAAGCGTGTGGTCCTGACGCCTCAGTGGTTGGCGTCAAGTTTGCGGAGGCCTGTCATCCCAACCGGGCTCTGACAGCCATATTCGCAGGCGACGGTGTCAAACAAGCCCGATCGCCGGGGAGAGCGCGATATAAGCCGTAAAGCCATTGCGCAGGGAATGTCGGATTGCCTCCGCTGAACCTGTATGCTCGTGTGCGTTTTTTTGCACAATTTTGCACACGAGACCGCGGGTGCAGCGCGCACCCGGCATTCCCCGCGCCCTCTGATTTCAAGGCGCGAGACTTTTGGGCAAACCTCGGGCGCATCGCGCCGCGGGATCGCGAAACTGCGTTTGTCATCAGCCAGGAGGATGAAAAGCGAGAGGTCACTTGAGCATGATGGCTTTAAGGCCCTCTCTCGAACCCGTCATCCTGAGGTGCGAGCCTTGCGGTGCACTTGCACCGCTGGGCGAGCCTCGAAGGATGAACGGCCCGGCTGTTGGCCGTCTCCTTCGAGGCGCGCAAGCGCGCGCACCTCAGGATGACGGGGATAGGTCCGAGCGCGCCGCCTTGACCCAATATCATCCCGCGCTGGCCCCTCACGCCGTCTTCGCCGCCTTCAGCCCGAGCTTCGCCTCGACCGTGTCGCGCATGACGAATTTCTGGATCTTGCCGGTGACGGTCATCGGAAATTCGTCGACGAATTCGATGTAGCGCGGGATCTTGTTGTGCGCGATCTGGCCCTGGCAGAAGCCGCGGATCTCGTCGGCGGTGAGCGTCTCGCCGGATCGGATCCGGATCCAGGCGCAGAGCTCTTCGCCATAGCGATCGTCGGCAACGCCGAAGATCTGCACATCCTGGACCTTTGGATGACGATAGAGAAATTCCTCGATCTCGCGCGGATAAAGGTTCTCGCCGCCGCGGATCACCATGTCCTTGATGCGGCCGACGATGTTGCAATAACCCTCCGCGTCGATCACGGCGATATCGCCGGTGTGCATCCAGCCGTTGGCGTCGAGCACGTCGGCGGTCTTCTCAGCCTCATCCCAATAGCCGAGCATGACGCTGTAGCCGCGGGTGCACAATTCACCGCGCTCGCCGCGGGGCACGACGCGGCCCTCGAGATCGACGACCTTGACCTCGACATGCGGATGAATGCGGCCGACGGTCGACACCCGGCGCTCCAAGGGATCGTCGGTGGCGCTCTGGAACGAGACCGGGCTCGTCTCGGTCATGCCGTAGGCGATGGTCACCTCGCGCATGTTCATCTGCTCGTTGACGCGCCGCATCACCTCGATCGGGCAGGGCGCGCCGGCCATGATGCCGGTCCGCAGCGACGACAGGTCGAACTTGCGAAATTCGGGATGGTCGAGTTCGGCGATGAACATCGTCGGCACGCCGTAGAGCGTCGTGCATTGCTCCCGCTCGATGCTCTGGAGCGTCATCAGCGGATCAAAGCCTTCGCCGGGATAGACCATGGTTGCGCCCGAGGTGACGGCGGCGAGATTGCCCATCACCATGCCAAAACAGTGATAGAGCGGAACCGGAATGCAGATGCGGTCCCGTTCGGTCAGGCGCATGGCGCGGCCGACGAAATAGCCGTTATTGAGGATGTTGTGGTGCGTCAGCGTGACGCCCTTGGGCGATCCGGTGGTGCCGCTGGTGAACTGGATGTTGACCGCATCGTCGAACTGCAGGCTCCTGGCGAGCTCGGCCAGCGCATCGCGATGCCGGGCGCCGCCCATCCGCGACACCTCCGCGAATGGGATCGTGCCGGGGCAAATCGGCCCGCCGATCTGGATCACGGCGCGCAATTGCGGCAACCGGGCCGCGTGCAGATCGCCCGGTGGGGCCTTTGCAAGCTCGGGCATCAGCGTGTTCAGCATCTCCATGTAGTCTGAGGTCTTGAACGCGGTGGCCGTGACGATCGCGGCGCATCCGACCTTGGCCAGCGCGAATTCGAGTTCGCTTAAGCGATAGGCGGGATTGATGGTGACGAGGATGAGCCCGGCCTTGGCGGCGGCGAATTGTGTGAGCGTCCATTCCGGCCGGTTGAGCGACCAGACGCCGATCCGTGCGCCGCGCGCAAGCCCGAGCGCGACAAAACCCGCGGCCAGCGCCTCGACCCGTTCCGCGAACTCCTTCCATGTCCACCTGACGTCGTGGCTCGGCGAGACCAGCGCTTCTCGATCACCCCAGCGCCTCGCGGCCAGATCGAGACTCTGGCCGATGGTAATGCCCAAAAGCGGTGCATCGGCAGTGCCGCAAACATAGCTATCCGCAATTTCGGTCATCGCTGCTTCTCCATCGAGTGGCAGAGCATGCTGCGGAAACCAATGACGTGCAAAGCTCTGGATTTAGGAAATTCGACTTAAGCAATTGGGCTTCGGTTATTGGACTTGGGTTATTTCCCGGCGCGATCACTTCGACCGCGCCGGGAACTGGCAAAAATATCACGCCGCCTTCTGGCCGGTCGAATCGAGGCCGGCATAGACGCCGCTCTCAAAGCCCGCGAGCGCTTCCAGGCCGTTCTTGTCGGCGAACGGCAAGAGCTGCATCAGGATCACGCCGCTGACGTCGCGCGACGGGTCGATCCAGAAATAGGTGTTGGCAAGGCCAGCCCAGGCGAGACTGCCGGGGCTGCGACCTTCCGGCGTCCTGGCGGTGTTGATGAGGAACGACAGCCCCCATTTCTTCGCCATGTCAGGATAGAGGTCGACGTCGTTGGTGAAATCCGGCAGCGCCGTTGTCATCTTGGTCATATTGAGGTCGCCGATGTGGTTCTGCCCCATCATCGCGACCGTCTCGGGCTTCAAGACCTGGTTGCCGTTGCCGCGGCCCTTGTTGAGGATCATCTGGGTGAACTTGATGTAATCGCCGGCCGTGCCATAGAGGCCGCCGCCACCCATGTGGAATTCGGGATCCTGTTCGAGCTCGAACGGGATCGGCGCCAGCGACCCGTCGGGTGTGCGGGCGTGCATGCCGACCAGGCGCTTGCGTTGCGATTCGGTGAGCTTGAAACTCGTGTCGCTCATGCCAAGCGGGGTGAATAAATGATCGCGCAGGTAAGCATCGAGCCGCTCGCCGCTCACCGCTTCCACGGCCTTGCCGACGAAATCGATATTGGTGCCGTATTCCCAGCGCGTGCCGGGGTCCGTCATCAGCGGCGTCTTCAGCGCCTCGTTCTTGCAGGTGATGATGCCCGGCGTTCCGCTCCGCTCCAGGTATTTCACCATGTCGCCGTTCCACATGTCGTAGGCGAAGCCGGCGGTGTGGGTCATGAGATGGCGCAGCGTGATCGGATTTTTGGCGGGGCGCAGTTTCGCCTCGCCCTTGGCGTCAAACCCTTCGAGCACCTGGGGCGAAGCGAGGTCGGGCAGTACCTTGCCGATCGGCGCGTCCAGCGAAAGCTTGCCCTGCTCGACCAGCTGCATGCCGGCGGCCGTCGTGATCGCCTTGGTCATCGAGGCGATCCAGAACACGCTGTCCAGCGTCATGGCGTCGTCTTTGGACAGGTCGCGTTTGCCGAACGCGCCCTGGTAGATCGGCTCCTTGCCGTTCGCGGCGATTGCGACCACGCCCGGAATTTCCTTGGCGTCGCTCTTCTGACGCAGCAGCTGATCGATCGAAGCCTTGCTTTGCATGGGTTACCTCCCGTTATTTATTTGGAATGAGCGATCTTCCTCCTGCCCGCGGCCTCACGCAAGCGTGAGCATCCGGTGATTGCGGGGCGGTCGCGATGTCGTGATGGCTGTTCGGGAATGCGAAGGTTTAGTGTCGATTGCGCGACCCAACTGCAACACTTGCCATAATTTCCGGTGAATTGGGCTGCATGGCCGATGACCACAACCGACATTGGCGATATCTTGCCAAGGGTCGTTTCGGGAACCAATTTTTGCAGTAAGGCGTTCAGACTACGGCACAAATGGACACGGCCGGGCCAAAATTTAATACAAATGATTGCGGCTTTTGAGGGCTGCGCGGGGGAGCCAAAAATGATTTCGACCTGGAGCGAATGGAAACGGTATCCCCGCGCGGGCCGTGGCGAAAATATCGAAGCGCCGATCACGCCTGGCATCTATGAAGTCCGCTTTGCCGGCACGGGTGCGCTGCACTCGTTCGATGCCGTCGATAATGTCGCACAAGCCCTGTCGATGCTGTCGGTCGGCGCCAAATCGTGGTTCGGCCGGCGCGAACCCGCCGCCATGCCCGACCTCGAATACCGTACCTGCGCGACCTCGACCAGGGCGGACGCCAAGGCCGCGGCGGAACGCATGATCGGCCGCCGCGAAACCTATATGAGCGGCGCGGCCTGACCCGACCAAGGTTCCTCCTGGACGTTGCAGCCCTCAAAATTGGCAGCCCTCAAAATTGCTTGAGGCAGCCGCGCTTTTGCGGCCGGTCGCATTGCAGCCGGTTTCGGCCTATACTCGGATCTAATTCCAAAAAGATCCGAGGAGTAACGCCATGTCGCCCACCGCTGCTGCACGCCATTCGCCATCCTCCGCGCCATCGCTGCGCGACCGCCTGAAGGATTCTTCGCTGCTGCGCGAGCAGTGCTACATCGACGGCGCCTGGACCGGCACCGCCGCCGCGCCGGTGAACAACCCGGTCAACGGCGTCGAATTGGCAAAAGTGCCGAAGATGAGCACGGCGGAGGCAACGCAAGCCGTGGAGGCCGCCGAACGTGCGTTTCCGGCCTGGGCAAAACTCACCGCCAAGCAGCGCTCCAACATCTTGCGCAAATGGTTCGACCTGATCATCGCCAACCGCGAAGATTTGGCGCTGATCCTCACCTCAGAGCAGGGCAAGCCGCTTTCCGAGGCGCTCGGTGAAGTCGACATCGGCGGCGCCTATGTCGAGTTCTTCGCCGAAGAGGCGCGGCGGGTCTACGGCGAAACCATCCCCTCGCAGCGGGCGGACGCGCGGCTGATCGCGATCAAGCAGCCGATCGGCGTCTGCGGCGCCATCACGCCGTGGAATTTTCCCTGCTCGATGATCACCCGCAAAGTGTCGCCGGCGCTGGCCGCGGGCTGCACGGTAGTCTTGAAACCCGCCAACCAGACGCCGCTCACGGCATTGGCGCTGGTGGCGCTGGCCGAAAAAGCCGGCGTGCCCAAGGGCGTGTTCAATATCGTCACCGGCAATTCGTCGGCGATCGGCAAGGTGCTTTGCGAACATCCCGCGGTACGCTTCGTTGGCTTCACGGGATCGACCGAAGTCGGCAAGATTCTGTATCAGCAGGCTGCGGTCGGCGTGAAGAAGCTCGGGCTCGAGCTCGGCGGCAACGCGCCGTTTATCGTGTTCGACGACGCCGATATCGACGCCGCGGTCGAGGGCGCGATGGTTTCGAAATATCGCAACATGGGCCAGACCTGCGTCTGCGCCAACCGCATCTACGCCCAGGACAAGATCTACGATGCGTTCGTCGAAAAGCTCTCCAAGAAAGCCGCGGCGATGAAGATCGGCGACGGCACTGAGCAGGGCGTCACGCAAGGGCCGCTGATCAACATGGACGCGGTGCTCAAAGTCGAAAAGCACATCGCGGACGCGGTCAAGCGCGGTGCCAAGATCGTCACCGGGGGAAAACGCCATTCGCTCGGCGGCACCTTCTTCGAGCCCACGGTATTGGCCGATGTTCCACCGGATGCGCTGGTGGCGGAGGAAGAGACCTTTGGGCCGCTCGCGCCGGTGTTTCGCTTCAAGGACGAGGCCGAGGTGATCGCGATGTGCAACAACTCGCCGTTCGGCCTCGCGTCCTATTTCTACTCGCGCGATCTCGGCCGGGTCTGGCGGGTCGCCGAAGCGCTTGAATCCGGCATGGTCGGGGTCAATTCCGGATTGATCACGACCGAAGTAGCCCCCTTCGGCGGCGTCAAGGAATCAGGTCTCGGCCGCGAAGGCTCGCATCACGGCATGGAAGAATATGTCGAGATCAAATACGTGATGATGGCGGGGATTTGATTTACGTCGTCCCGGCCAAGCGAAGCACGAGCCGGGGCCCATAACCACAGCCGTCCATGGTGAACAAAAGCTGGGGCTCCAGCGGGCGTAACGACTGAGAACGGTGGTTGATGGTCCCCGACTGCGCGGGGACGACAGCGGAGTTCGTATTCCTACCCAAGGCTCTCCATGAACGTCCGCAGCCGCGGCGCCCATTTATGCGCGTCGCGACCGGTCGCCGAATGGCCGTAGTCGCTGTCGAGCAGGAAATAGTCGGCGTCAACGCCGGCGGCCGTAAGTCCCTGCATCACCCCGGGGGCGAGGTCCGGAGGAAATAGCCTGTCGGTCCGGGACAACACATAAAGAACCTTCGACTTGATGCTTGCAAATTGCGCCGTCACGTCGAAGCCGCGCAGCGCCTTCGCCAGGATGATCAGCGAATTGGCGTCGAACCCTCTTGCCCATCGCGCGGCCTCCTCGCGGATCGCCGCCTCGATTTGCACGGGGTCGGACATCGTATCGCGGAGGCGGGTTTCGATGCCGTAGGTCTTGAGCGTGGCGGAGCGGATCTGGGTCATGGTCTCCAGCACGCCGCCGCGATCGTAATAGTCGCCGCCGTTCCAGTTTGGATCCTTCGATAGCGTTGCAAACAGACGTTCCAGATTTCCCTCGGAGCGCTCGCGCGGCACCAGCGGAGAGGTGACGACGGCGGCAATTCCCCTCATCATGCCGGGATAGTCGACCGCCCATTGAAAGGCCTGGATCCCGCCATAGGACGGGCCGACGATCGCGACCAGCCGTTGGATACCGAGATGATCGAGCAGCGCGCGCTGGGTGGCGACAATATCGCTCACATTGATATCGGGAAACCGGGGTCCGTAGCGCGTGCCCGTCGCCGGATCGATGCTCGCCGCATTGGTCGATCCGTAGGATGACCCCAGCATGTTCGGACAAATGGCGAAGTAACGGCTGGTATCGACCGCCTTGCCGGGGCCGACGATCTCGTTCCAGCTGCCTTCGCCGGTCGATCCACCGGGGTCGATCAGCTGCGGACCGCTGGTGTTGCCATGGGTGACCAGGACCGCATTGTCGCGATCGGGCGCAAGGGTGCCGAGCGTCCGATAGGCGATCGTGACGGCCGGCATGACGATCCCGCTTTGCAGGCGAAAATCGTCGATGACGAAGGTCTTTACATTGGGAAGTGCGGTCATGCTGGTGAGCCCGTTGAACGAATATCTCAGCACGCCGGCGCTTGAAACGCAAAGTCCCTGTCGCGGGAACGAGGGAGACTACCTTCGCAGCACCGCGATTGCGCGGTTGGCAAACGTCAGCCGTTCGGCCATCACGGAGACGAAATAGGTCAGGAGCTTCTGGCTGAGCGCCGGATCGTCGCGCTTGATGAGCTCGAATTGATCCGAATCAAGCACGTAGAGAATGCTCGCGAGCTCGGCCTGGATCGTCGCGTTGCGCGGCGCGCGCGAGACGAGGCCCATCTCGCCGATAGTCGTGTAACGGCCGAGGCTTCGCACCCGCGTGGTGCGGCCTTCATCCGCGGGGATCATGATTCCGACCCGTCCGTCGAGGATGAAGTGCATGGAATCGGCGGCATCGCCGGCACGGACGATGGTCTCGCCGGCATCGACCTCGATGCGCCGGCAGCGGTGTATCAACTGCATTGCGTCATGCTCGGTTCCGAGAATCTGGGTAAACCAGTCGCGCAACGAGGCTTCCTCCTGTTCGAGGCCCTGATGTTGCGCAATGATCTCGTTCTCGCACCACTCCAGCGCATGATCCAGTTCGGCGATGATGTTCACCTCGCTCGAGATGAATTCGCTGGAGCGCAGGGTCTTCTCGGCTGCGGGTGGAAGATGGACCAGCATCAATTTGATGCCGCGGTCATGCGCCGTCCGCTTGATCTGGGCGAAACTGTAAGCCGCCGACGAATCGATGCCGGTGACAAGCTTGAAGTCGAACACCAGAAAGCGGCATTCCGGATGACGAGCGAGGAGCGCCTTGACGTGCTGGTAAAGCCGGTTGGCCGAACCGAAGAACAGATAGCTCTGCAGGTTGAGGCCCTGGATTTCCTTGCCGTGTACGGCAAGCGCCGCCTGATCGTCGCGCGAGCGATCGAGCGAACTGCGATATTCCGAGCCGTCAAATGAGTATTTAATGGAATCGATGCGTGACGCGCTTAACGCAAATGTCGCGCAGCCGATCACGACGCCGATCAGGACGCCGGCGACAAAACCCCACTGCACGATGATGACGATGATCGCCAGCAACGACAGATATTCGGTTTTCGAGAGCCGCCGCCGCGACTCGACGATCCATTTGTGCAGCTGATCGGCGCCCAGATAGATCAAGAGGCCGCCGAGAACGAATTTCGGCATATAGCCCAGAAGCATCGGGGCAAACGCCAGCATCAGCGCGGAGATCGCGGCCACCGTCAGTCCGGACAGGCGGCCGGTGCCGCCGGTGCTGAGGTTGAGCAGCGAGCGGCTCACCGAAATGCAGCCGGGATATCCTCCCAATGCCCCCGAGAGCATGTTGGCAATGCCGGTGACGTTCAATTCCCGTTCGAGATTGGCTTCGCGTTGCGAGGCGACTTCGACGCCGGTGGTGTTGAACAAGGTGCTTGTCGCGGTCACGAAGATGACGGCGATCAGATTGCCCAACAGGTCAGGCACCGCGTACCAGGGATAGTGGCTGATCTCGCTAGCGCTCCATGGCAACATGAAGGATGCGACCGGCGGCGGCTGAAAGGTCCATCCCGAGGCCTGCGCTTCCGCCAAGGGGATGCCGGCCAGCCAGAACGCGACATGCGCGGCGACGACGCCGCCGATCAGAATGGCCGGCAGTCCCAACGAACTTCGCGAACGGTGCCAGGTTAAATACAATACCAGCGCCATCGCGCAGGCCGCCGCCAGTTCGGATACCGTCAACAGATTGGCGAAACGCCCCAGGGTCGCGAATTGAACGCGCTGGTTGGTGATGACGCGAATAGCGCCGATCACGATCAGAAAGCCGGTCGCGCCGAGAAATCCGCCGACCACGGGGTAGGGCACATATCGGATTGCGCGCCCCATCCGCGTCACCCCGAAACCGCACAGCACGATGCCGGTGATGACGGTTGAAAGGCCAAGGGTGAACAGAACCGGCCCGAGCAGCGGTGCCGTTGGATCGCTCGCCTGTATGCGTTCGACCAGCGACGACGCCAATATTCCCGTCATCGCCGCAGTGGAACTCTCCGCGCCCCCGATCGCGAACGGCAACGAACTTCCGAGCGCGATGACGCCGGCGAGCAGGGCCGATGAAATGAAGGTCGCGGCGACGCCGTACGACAAATAGGGCGAGAGCGGGCCGGCGAAGATCAGCAGGGAGTAGGACAGCCCGAAGGTCACGGTCAGAACGCTGGCGGCTCCGCCACCGAGGACGTCGTTCAACGCTGCCCGGAACTTTGGACCGAGACTGACGGATTGGCTGACGGACTGGCTGACCACGCGCAAGTTTGCCCCTAGCACCCGGCGTCACTGGTAGACGAGAGCGGCGCGCGAGGACAATATTATTTTTGTGACAACGCGGCGCCGCGATGGAACCTGCACGCCAGAACTGCGAACTGCCGACCATACAACGGCCAACTGCGGCAAACGATGGAAACACAGCCAGTCGACCCGCGATAGATCCGCGATGCCTTTGGTGCCTAATGTGCGCCATAGGGAGGCGGGGATGTAACCTTAGGGGCTGTATTGTTGATCTGGTTGGATTGCGACTTGCTCTTGGCAAGGTCATTGCCGCCGCCGAAGATCGATGTGTAGCCGAGCGGATCGGTGCCGGGCGGGCGGGCGGGGTCGCTGAGAATCGCCGTGCCAATTCCATTGCGCAAGATGATCGCTTCGGCCGGCGCAGTGGTGCCGGCGCCGCCGCTTTGACCGGGGCTGCTGGTCAACGCGGTGACGATCTTTGCCAGCGCAATATCGGAAATCCGGAACGGCTCCGGTATCGGCACGTTGGCTCCGCTCACGCAGGTGGCGAAACCCGGGCGTATCGTAACCTGGTTGACCTTGTTCTTGAGCGTCAGCGTCCCGACATGGCCGATGACCAGTTCGCCGCTGCAGCCTGCAAGATTTGGGTCGGACGGTGCGAAGCTGGGGGTGATGGGATAGGCCACCGTCGCGACGCCGCCGCGAATCCCAAGCGTTGCCGCCGGCGTCTCGACCGTCACGCCCGTGGTGTGGCTGATCTGGCCGCCGACAAAGCGCAGCACGCCCTTGCCGAGCGAAGCCACCATCGAGCCGGTGCCGGCTTTTGGATCGTAGACATACTCGTCGATCACGATAGAGGAATTGCGGCCGAGATTCAGGGTCGATTGATCCGGGAACAGAATCTGCGTCGAACCTTGCGCCGAGGTCTGGATTTTTTCCTTGTAGACGACGCTGGCGCCGATCACGAGAGTCCGCGAGGCCTCGCCCGGCGGCGTCCCCGTCGCGTCTTGATTGACCGCGCCGACCTTGCCTGCATTTTCGGCGACGCCGCGCGACATCGGCGCGACGGTCGACAGCAGCAGCGTCAGCAATCTGGTCAGGTTCGAACGTGTCCGGAGGTTCATGCCGTTCGACCCTAAAAGCGCGCCGTCGGGCCAAACATGACCGAGAGATTGTCCTGACGGAAATTCGGCAGCGTTGAGCCGGTGCGGTCGTATTGAACAACCGTCGTCAGGCCGAATGTCCTGGTCAGCGGAGTTTCCAGCATGAGGCCGGTCACCCACTCCGTATCGCGGCGCGTCGTCAAGGGATCGATGAACGGATTGGCTGCGTCGAACTGGGTGTGAAGGATCCGCGCGAACGGCGCGATGCTCCAGTTTCGGGAAACCGTCCCAAACAGCGGCGCAAAGCCGAACGAAAGCGCCGCCTCGCCGACGAATTGATCATAGGATTGGAAATTCGATCGCGCATCGGCGCGTTGATAGAACCCGCGCACGTCGAGACGAATCTGCTGGGTGATCTCTGTCGTTGTCGAAATCCCTGCCGTCGACCAATCGCCGGAACTGATCGTGGATACCGGAATAACGTCACCTGTGTTGACGTCGGCGCGGCGCCACTCGAACTCCGGGCCGATCGAGAACCAATCGCCAAATGGAATTCGGGCCGATATGCCGGCGCCGCCGGAGGCGAGATAAGAAGATCCGCCGAGCCAGGTGTTGCCGCCGACGATATAGGGCTTGATGGTGACCCCGGGGAACAGCTCTGGGGCCAGCGCCATGCGCGGACCGAAGCTGACGTCGAACAATCCGACGTTCAGACTGCTGAGGCGCTGCTGTTCGGTCATGTATCCGACGAAGCGCGTTTCCAGGATATCCCCGCGCTGATTGTTCAAATCGTAATCATGGCTGACGCCGGCGAGGCCGAACCAGTTGGTGTCGCTCTTGCGCGTGGCCGCCGGCAACAGCGCCAGATCTTGCCCGCCGAGGCGAATGGTGCCGCTGGTCGGCGCGTAGCTCGCATTGGTCTGGTAGCGCAGTCCCGTCGACACAAATCCGGAGAGCCGGCTCTGCTTCAGCTGCTTCTCGGCGTCCGGAAGCGAGGTCTCGATACGATCGCGCGTGACCGGGTCGATGTCGGGGCTGGCGAGCGCCTCGCGAAAATATCGCCGCGCCATTTCATAAGAGCCGAGCCGGAAATACAGCGAGCCCAGCTCATATTTCACCCGTGTGAGGCCGGGCTGAAAGAACAGAATTCGCTCCAAGGCGCCGATCGCCGCCTCGTAGTCGCCGCGCGCCGTGGCTACTTTCACGTAGGCAAAAGTGGCTTCGATGTCTTTGGGGTTGCGGAGCATTTTTTGGAACAACAGTTCCTGCTCCGAGGGAGCCTGCGCCCGGGCGGCGTTGGTCGTCAGCACGCCGAAAAGCGCACTTGTCAAAAGCAAACTTGCCATTAACCGACTTGCCGCAAGCAAGCCGAGCCGACTCGATTTCGCGGCCTGCCCACGACGGCGTGCTGGCCCGACCGAAAACGACATTCCCCGACAACCCCCGAAATTCCAAAAGCTAAGAACCACAATGGCCGCACGCTTTCAATGTCATCGAACAGCATTCCATGACGAATCGGCATATCCACGCAAAAAGTTTCAAGGATTGTGAGTGGTTGTCCGTAAACCCGTCAGGGAGTGAGCTTTTGCCGGATGCTGACGGCTTCGTACATGTGGGTGATCCAGCGGTTCAACTCGCCAAAATCGATCCGTTCATTGAACCATTCGGCGAGGCCGTGTTGCCGAAAGAGTCGGTCGAGCGCCGACCCCTCGGGAGGGCCCAGCCGGTGCGGTACTCCGGCACGACGCCAAACGTCATCATGAAGCTGCAAAAAATCCGCCGATTGGCATGAACGCTCGATATCGGCGCGCTTTGCTGGATCGAACAGATCCGGCACGTCGAACCAGGACACCGGTCCGAGCGCGCCGCGGCGGCGAAATTCAGAACCGAGCCCGTTTTGCAGGATCAGATCGGTCAACAGCACGGCGCCTGCGCGCTCCCATTGCGCGACAGGGTCTTGAAGCGACAGCGCCGCATCCAGCGCCGCCTTCATGACCGGGTGCCCTTTCGGAAACCTGAGAACTCCGGTCGAGGTGAATTTGAAAATGTCCGGGCCTGCGAAGAACACCGGTTCGGAGGGTAGCTCGGGCCTTAGCAAAACGATGTCCGGATCGATCCACCAACCGCCGCGTCGATGCAGCAGCGCATAGCGAAACAGGTTGGCATTGATGGCAGTACGCCCTTCCCCCAACCGGCGCAGCACCTGCTCCCGTGGAAGAACTTCGACCGCATCGCGGCGCTCGATCCAGCCGGGAAGATGCAGGTCGGAATCATAGGAAAAGACCTCTATCTGGTGACCGCGGTCGGCAAAGCTGCGCAGGCACAACAGCTGATAGGATCCGATTGCCTCGCCATGCCAGAACGTCTGCAGCACCTGAGGTGCCTTGGCGACGGTTGCGACGGCGGGCAGATCAGAATCGGCTGACGGCGCGGGCGTAACCTCATCGACCGCGGCAACGTCTTGCCAGTCAAAGGTCTTCCTGAACCATCCGGTCAGTTGGTCCATCGAATCGGCGGGAAGCCGGTCGTCGCCCAGGCGGTATTTGATATCCTGCAGCAGGCGGTACTCGCGAAACCAGTCGGTGATCGCGCCATACGACAAGCGCGCCTCCGGCGAGACGATCATGCCGAAACGGCGAAACAGGCTGTCGAGGAAGCTGCCTTCGGGCGGACCGTAATTCTTGGGGATGCGAACCCAGCGCCAGACTTCGTTCCACAGATGGGTAAAATCGCTGTCCGCAACGCGCTCCTGTAGCCGTTCGCAGGACGCGGGGTCGAAGAATGACGGGATCTCGTCATAGCCGATTTCATAGGCGCTCGATCGCGGCCGCACGACGTGATCCAGCGCAAACTCGCCGATCAGGCGCGTCATCAGCGGCGGCCCGATCATTAGTCGCGCTTCATGGGTACTCGCCATGCCCGTTTGCGGCAGCAGCCGTCGTGCTTCCTTGATCGCCTCGGTCATCAACGGAGACTGCGCCGGGAACTTCATCACCGCGCCATTGATGACTTTCCCGGTTTCGCGCGCGATATAGGCGGGGCTCGCTGGAAGCTCCTTGCCGATGCAGACGATATCGACATCGACATACCATCCGCCGAACTTTTCGATCGCCACATAGCGAAACAGATCGGAGTGCAAGGCGAGCGACTTGTCGCCGCTGGCATGGCGAAACTGATGCACCGGACCCGGCAGCAACTCGTTGGCATTGACGAGCTCAACGCCGTCGGGGACCGCGAGATCGCGTTCATAGGTGAAGAGCTGGACGCGCGCCCCGGCGGCGACAAAGCTGGTGAGCGACAATTCTTCGTAGAGACTGAGTTTTGGGCCGGTCCAGAACGCGCGCACCTCCTGGCGTTGCGATGGCGGCAAAATCGAACTCATGGAGTCTCCGGGCCACAATGTCTTGTCATTGCTCATAGCGCATGCCCGCGCGCCAGTGCTAGAGCAGTTTCGATTTGGGCAGGAAGACTTGGGCAGGAAGACTTGGGCAGGAAATCGCTCGCGATGAAGACCGTTCTGTTTGCCTGGGAACTCGGCGGAGGCATGGGCCATGTCACGACGCTGTCGCGCCTCGCCAGGTGCCTGAAACGTCTCGATGTCAGGCTTGTCGCGGCGGTGAAGAACCCCGGCGCGGCAGATAGCCTTGCCGCGCTGGGCGTCGAGATCGTGCAGGCGCCGCGTTGGCCAAGCGCGTCGATGACGCAAGCCCAGATCGCGAAAAGCTCCTCGAGTACGATGGGCGACGTCTTGTCGACCGCGGGGCTTGCCGACAAACGGGGGCTGAGCCGGCTTCTGGGCGAATGGGACGATCACTTCGCGCGCATCGAGCCTGATCTTGTGGTGGCCGACCTTGCGCCCGCCGCCGGTCTTGCGGCGCGGGGCCGCGTCCCGTTGATGCTGGTTGGAAACGGCTACACGCTGCCGCCCGCCGCGATGCCGGACTTTCCGCCACTGCATCGGATCTCGCCACCGGCGTCGGCGGAATGGGAAACCCTGTCGGTCGTCAACGCGGCTCTGCAAAGGCGCGGCCAGGCGCGGCTCGATCGCTTGCCCCAAGTCTTTTCCGCCGACGCAAGCCTGGTTTTGACATTCCCGCTGCTGGACCCCTATGGCCCGCAACGCGAACGGCCGGTCGACGGTCCGGTCTTTGACGAGCCGCCGCGCGCGGCCGGTCCGGACGCCGGCACCATCTTTTTCTATTTGTCGCGGGGATACCGGCTGCACCGGGACATGACAGGCGCTTTGCTTGCCCTTGCGCCAAAACTTCGAATTCACGCGCCGGAGCTATCCGATACGCAGATCCGCGCGCTGAGGCAGGCGGGCGCGGTGGTTGAGGCCGAACCTGTTCCGTCGGCGAATGCATTGGCTTCCGCACGCCTGATCGTTCACACCGGCGGCAGCGGCCTGGCGGCCGAGGCGCTGGCAGCTGGCGTGCCTCAGCTTGTGCTGAGCATGCAGGTTGAACAGGATCTCAACGGATCGGCCCTGCAACGCGCTGGCCTCGGGCGGCTCATCCGCGCCTACGATCCTACATCGAGGATCGACGCGAGCACGATCAATGAACTGTTCCAGGACAATGCGCTGGCCGCGCGCGCCGGCGAGGCGGGACGGGAGCATCGGGAGTGGCTGGATCGCGCAGACACTCTCGAAAAATTTGCAAGCCAAGCGCGCGAATTGCTCCGCATTTGATTTGTCGTGGTTGCAGGAGACGCGCGCTGGCGCATCTTCCAGTTCAGTTGACCCACTTCCTCGTCATGGCCGCGCATAGCCGTCCGAAGGACGGCGTCGCTTCCGCTCGCCTATGTCCCGGCCATCCACGTCTTTCTTGCGTCGCAATTGGCAAGACGTGGATGCCCGGGACAAGCCCGGGCATGACGAACTCTGATGTTCTCCACGGAGCGTAACGATTCAACGCAAGTCGAAACTGCTTTAACCCTTGCCGGCATCGCGATGTGCAATTGCACATCGGAGAATCTCGAGATTCCCCGATGCGCAATTGCGCATCTGAGGTCTGGTGCTAGCTAGCGTACCATCCCGAAATGACGGGGTTAGACTGCAAGCTCACTCCCCGTCACCCGCCGATAAGCCTCGAGATAGCGCTTGCTGGTGGCTTCCACGACGCTTGCCGGCAATGGCGGCGGCGGCGCGTCGCCGTTCCAGCGGCCGGCTCTGCGCTCGGCGTCGAGATAGTCGCGCAGCGGCTGCTTGTCGAAGCTCGGCTGCGGCTGGCCCGGCTTGTAGGCATCGGCGGCCCAGAACCGCGAACTGTCGGGGGTCATCACCTCGTCGATCAGGATGATCTGGCCATCCTTGTCGCGGCCGAATTCGAATTTGGTGTCGGCGATGATGATGCCGCGGTCGCGGCTGACCTTTTCCCCGAGCGTATAGATCGCCCGCGTCATGCTCTCCAGCGTGTACGTGACCTCGTCGCCGAGAATGTCACGCATCCGCGCAATCGTGATGTTCTCGTCATGGCCGGTCTCGGCCTTGGTCGCCGGGCTGAAGATCGCGGGCTGAAGCTTTGCGCTTTCGGCGAGGCCGGGCGGCAGCGTCTCGCCGGCCAGCGTCCCCTCGGCTGCATATTCCTTCCACGCCGAGCCGGAGAGATAGCCGCGGATCACGCATTCGATCGGAAACACTGTTGTGCGCCGGCACAGCATCGCGCGCCCGGCGAGCGAAGCACGATGTCCCTGCAGCGCAGGAACTTCCTCGATGATCGTATCCGCGTCGGCGCTGATCATGTGATGAGGGATCACGCCCTTGAGCTGTTCGAACCACCAGGCGCTGATCTGGGTCAGCACCGCGCCCTTCATCGGAATGGTCTCGGCCATCACGACGTCGAAGGCCGAGATGCGGTCGGTGGTCACGAGCAGCAAGCGGTCGCGGCCTGCGGCGTAGATATCGCGAACCTTGCCGCGCCCGATCCGGGGCAACGGCAGGTCGCTGGCGAGCATGGTGGTCATCAGTCAAACTTTCACAGGCTGCGCCACCCCGCGCAAGCGCGAGTGGCGAAAAGAGATGGCGGATGGTTCATTCCGGCAACGGAATGAACTCGTGTTCGTTGGGAACGTGCGCGAAGCGGCCGCTCTTCCAGTCCGCCTTGGCCTGTTCGATCCGCTCTTTACTTGACGAGACAAAATTCCACCAGATGTGGCGCGGACCTTCCAGCGCGTCGCCGCCGAGGAACATCATTCGCGTCGGCTTTGTGGTTCTTACCGTGATGCGATCGCCGGGCCGGAAAATCAGAAGCCGCGGCCCCTCGTAGCGTTCGCCGGCAATTTCAATCTCGCCGTCGACCAGGTAGATGGCGCGCTCTTCATGGTCGGGATCGAGCGGCACGCTGACGCCTTGCTCCGCGCTGACCTCGGTATAAAACCATGGCGACACCATCGCGACCGGCGAGGTGATGCCGAACGAGGATCCCGCGATCACCCGCGCGGTAAAACCGCGCTCGGCAATCATCGGCAGCTCGCCGGCGGCATAATGCTGGAACGACGGCGCGATCTCCTCTGATGCGGCCGGCAGCGCGATCCAGCTCTGCAGCCCCAGCATCATCTGGCCGCTCTGGCGCTGCACGTCCGGCGTCCGCTCCGAATGCGCGATGCCGCGGCCGGCCGTCATCAGGTTCATCGCGCCGGGCTGGATCTCCTGGATATTGCCCTCGCTGTCGCGGTGCATGATCGAGCCGTCGAACAGATAGGTGACGGTCGCAAGCCCGATATGCGGATGCGGGCGGACGTCCATGCCCTTGCCGGACATGAACTGCACCGGCCCGAAATGGTCGAAGAAGATGAAGGGGCCGACCATCTGACGCTTGCCATGCGGCAGCGCGCGGCGCACGGAAAATCCGTCGCCGAGGTCGCGGGTGCGCGGCACGATAATCAGTTCCAGCGCGTCGCAGGTTGTGGGATCGCCGAGCACGGGATCGTTGGTGGGCATCCAGCTCATGAGGGGCTCCTTTTTGCGGCGATACTAGCACACCAACGTCGTCCCGGCGAACGCCAGTTCACCGCGCATTCCGCCGTCATCCTGAGAGCTTGTGACCCTATTGCGGTTTTTCAAGCACGAGGTGAGATCGTGCAACGGGATGTTGATGAGGCGACGATGCATAGGCGTCAGAATCGCTTGCCTGCTGGCTTGTGGAGGCCGTTCTTGGAGCATTTTTATGCGGCTGCATTGATTAGGCGGTTTCCGGCAAGGATGTTGTGAGCCAGCGCGAACCACCGCAGCACCGTCGTGACCTTGCGCGGTCCGCGAACGGTGAACTGGCTCAGACGCCATTGTCGAAAGTGGGCATTGATGCACTCGTGCATGGAGCGCCGTTTGTAGATTTCCTTGCCCTGCGGGCTGTCCATGCGCTTGCGCCAGGCCGCAACACCGGGGCCATCGTCGGGACGCGGTGCATAACAGTCGGTCTTGTGCTTGCTGTTCACTGGCGGACCATAGATGTCGACCCCGATCGATGTCGACCCCGATCGATGCCGCCCACTCGGTATCGTCGTTCTTGTTGAAGCCGCCATCGACGAGATGGCGGTTCGGCCGCCGGCCGTAGCAGCGCTGAAGCTCACTAAGCATCGGTCGCACCAAGCCGCGGTCCGAGCCCGTCGTATCGACGTCGACCGCAATGACGATCTGACCGGCCGCCGCGGTGCTGATTTGACAATTATAAGCTGGCCGGAACCCGCCGTCGGCCATCTTCATGTTGCGCGCCTCGGCATCCGTGGTGGAGGCTCGCGGCTCGCGCTGTTTGGCGACTTGGGCTTTGTTGGTCTTGGCGCGCCTTACCCGCTCGGCCTTGAGTTCCCCCTGTTTGGCCAGCGCGGCTTCGACGCGCTGTTGCCGCTGCAAGGCGGCGCCGTTCCCGCGCCGCCTTGATCCGGCGATTGCTGGCCTCGTGATCGCTGTCTTGCTCTCGCTTGAGTTGCCCGATCAGAGACGTGGCCTTTTCCAGTTCATTCTGCAGGGTCTTCTCGCGTCGGAACGAACTCGCCCCGGCCGCCGCACGCACCCGCAGCCCGTCCTGAGCGACCTCGTCCAAATCGATAATTCCGGCCGCCGACAACGCCGCCACATGCTCGATCAGCAGCCGATCCAGCAACTCCGGGTGGGCCACCCGGAAGTCGGAGAGACCGTGATAGTTCACGCTGACGCCGCCACAAAGCCAGCGATAGGCATCGTGACACTCGCACAGCCGATCCAACGCCCGCGCGCTCCCCACGCCCTCGCTCACCGCATAGAGCCAAAGCGCCAACAGCAATCGAGGGCTCGGCGGCGCCTGTCCTGGCGTGTGTTCACGCGCCTTGATGGCATCCTCAATATCCCTGAGATCGAGTCGCTGCACATAAGCCCAAAACACCCGCACCGGATGGTCGGCCCCGATCAGGCTGTCCAGGTCCACGGCCCGCAACTCGATCTGGTCACGAACCGGCTCGCGCACTCGTGCCTCGCACAATGCCTTGCTCCCGGTCGCGACCGGCGTTTCCGGCAAATCCTCGAACAGTTCTGCGCCCGCCATCACGGTCTCCGCCAACGAATCCTAACCCAAAGGAATCATCATCTTGGCTTTCGTGCAATCAGAAGCGATCCTTGCAAAAGCGCTCACAGACTCTCAGGATGAGGCCGGAGATAGATTCACAGCCTCTGAGGTGCGCGCCCTTGCGCACCTCGAAGGATGGTAACAGGCACCGTCTTCTGTCATCCTTCGAGGCTCGCTGCGCTCGCACCTCAGAGGCTGTGAATCTTTCAATTTTTGCGTTTTCCGACATGATCAAATCAAGGGCTTAGACCCCTAGAAACCGTCGAAATTCGAATACATTCACAAACTCTCAGGATGACGACGAGAGAGAAAACGATGCTACCTCCTCTCAAACCGGGCATCACACTCGCCACACCCGACGGCCCCGTCCTCGAAACGGCGCGGCTAAAGCTGCGTCCATGGCGCGGTGCCGACATCGCGCCGAATACGGCGATGCTGTCCGATCCGCCCACCGCGCGATTCATCACGGCCGATGGAAAACCCGTTACCGAGGAGCTGAACGGGTGGCGCAACGCTGCGATCATGGCGGGGCATTGGGTGCTGCATGGCATCGGCATGTTCGTGGTCGAGGAAAACTCCACCGGCAAATTCGTCGGGCGCGTCGGCCCGTGGTTTCCACCGGGCTGGCCGGGATTTGAGGTCGGCTGGGGAATTGCGAAAGAATTTCGCGGCAACGGTTACGCCGTCGAGGCGGCGCGGGCGGCGATCGACTGGTCGTTTGCCACTTTCGAACTTGAGCGGATCATCCATTGCATCGACCGCGAAAACACAGCCTCCGAGGCGGTGGCACGACGGCTCGGGGCCGAAAAGCAGGGCGAGACCGATTTGTTTGGTCATGTCGCGAATGTCTGGGTGACGCAGCGGGAAAGATGGCAGGCCAAGGGGACGGCAAATTGAAACGCCCGGTCGGTTGCACTAGATTCCCCGGGGCTTTTCTCGGATAACCGTGATCGCATGCTGCCGCATATCGACCTGGTGCTGGGCGCGGGCACAACAACGTTGTTGCTGCTGCTGGCCGCGCTTTTGTTCCGCGATTTCAGGACGGTTGCCGCCGGCGGTCTCGCGACCGCGTTTGCGCTGGGCTCGGCCGCCCACGCGGTGACCGCAACGGCCGGATTTGTGGCGCCGGTGACGCCGTGGCAAGCGGCACTGGTCGCGGTTTCAACCGGCAATATCGTGGTGTTCTGGCTGTTCGCGCGGGCGCTGTTCGACGACGCATTTCAACTGCGCCTCTGGCACGCCGCGCCGTGGGCGGCGGTGGTGGCGTTAAGCCTCGTCGATTGTCTCGTGCTGGTGCCGGCGCAGACCCTGGATCCGCGCATTTTCGCGGCTCTGATCAGCGTGATCTCGCTTGGTTTCGCAGCGCTTGCGGTTTTGCAAACCGTTGCGTCCTGGTCCGCCGATCTGGTCGAGGAGCGCCGGCGGCTTCGCGTCTTTGTCGTGGTCGCGACATCAGTCTATGCCGGGTGCAATGCCATTCTGCAGCTTTTTGTGACTAACGGTTTGCCTGACATTCTCGCCACCGCGAATGCGGCGATACTCGCCGGCGTTGTCGTTGCAATTGCCTATTCGCTGATGCGGATCAATGGGGTGACGCTGTTTGCGGCCGCCGAGAAACCGGCGGTCGCCGCCATCGCTGCCACAGCGACCAACATTGCTGACCAAAAGCTGCTCGATGCCCTGATGCGCCTGATGGCCGATGAGCGCATCTATCGTCATGAGGGCCTGACCATCGGTTCGCTGGCAACGAAACTTTCCGTGCCCGAATACAGATTGCGGCGCTTGATCAACCAAGAGCTCGGCCATCGCAATTTCAATGTCTTCCTCAATAATCACCGGATCGAGGAGGCAAAGTCAGCGCTGGCCGACCCGTCGCAGGCCCAAGTTCCCGTCATCACCATCGCGATGGATGCCGGCTTTCAGTCGCTCGGCCCCTTCAACCGCGCCTTCAAGGCGACCACCGGCGTCACGCCGACCGAATACCGCAAGCTCAACGAGGTCCATGTCTGATCGTATCTTGTTGGAATATATAATATATTTCAGAATCGGCGAAGCCGTTTGAGGTTTCGGCCAGCCCATTTCCGAATTCGGCGAGCGCTTGCACCCGCGTTGAGGTCACTTCAGGCAACGCCATATCGGCGCTAGTGCACCGGAGAACGCCGTGACCCCTGCGAAAAAGATCATCCTTCTCGTGACGACAACATTCTGCGGCGCGCTGGCGCTGGCGGCGGTACGCTCGCACGATGCGCCGCGGGTCGTGACCGGATTTATCAGCCACACCCTCTGTTCGGCCGCCTTCGTGTCGAAAGTCGATCCCGACGAGGCTTATGCCGAGACCCTGGAAGCGATGCCCGGCGTCGGCCTGATCGCCTGGGCGCTGGCCTATCATGTCGATCGCGACGCGAAGCAAGTCACCGCAACACTGCTCGGCGGCGGACAAAGCCGCGCGGTCTATCGTGACGGTCTTGGCTGTTACGTGGCCAATGGCGGGGAAGTCGCCGATACCACGCTGCCACCTGCGGCCGGCGAGCCGCAACGCGCGCTACTGCCCGAGATCGCTGGCGCCGCGGTGGTCGAGGCGGAGAATCCCGAGCTGAAGCTTGCGCTCGATCGCGCGTTCGGCGAGCCCGGGCAGCTGCCATCCCGCCACACCAAGGCGGTCGTCATCGTCAAGGACGGCCGCATCGTCGCCGAGCGTTATGCGCCGGGCTATGGCGTCGACACGCCGATCCTCGGCTACTCCGCGACCAAATCGGTGATCTCGGCCTTGACCGGCATTCTGGTCCGCCAGGGCAAGCTCGCCGTCAACGCGCCGGCGCCGGTCGCCGCTTGGCAAAATCCGGATGATCCCCGCCACGCCATCACCGTCGACAATCTGCTGCGCCACACCAGTGGACTGGCGATGGGCAGCTCGCTCAATGCCTCGCTTGCCAGCGCGTTGGCGCCCGTCAACCGCATGAAATATATCGAGCGCGACATGGCGGGGTTTGCCGAAACGTGCCCTCTCGAAACCGCGCCGGGCAGCGCCTGGAATTACCACGACGGCAATTACCTCATTTTGTCGCGGCTGATCCGCGACGCGGCCGGCGGTCATGCCGCCGACGTGCTGCGCTTTGCGCGGCGCGAATTGTTCGATTCCTTGGGTATGCGCAATGTCACGCTGGAGTTCGATGCCACCGGCACACCGGAGGGCTCGGCCCAGATGCTGGCGCCGGCGCGCGACTGGGCGCGTTTTGGCCTGCTCTATCTCAACGACGGCGTCGTCGGCGGCAAGCGCATCCTCCCTGAAGGGTGGGTTTCGTATTCCGCCGCGCTGACGCCGAACGGCTGGGTCGGCATCGGCGCCGGATTCTGGACCAATCGCGGTGACAGCAAGGGCTCGCGGTTTCGCACCTCGCTCGGCATGCCCGCCGATGCCTTCTATGCCAGCGGCACGTTTGGGCAATATGTCATCATCGTGCCGTCCGAGCGGCTCGTGGTCGTGCGCCTCGGCACGTCGGGAAATCAATACGAAATCGCGAGCGTGTCGCGGCTCGTGGCCGACGTCATCGCCGCCACCGGCGGCAAGGGACATGTCGCCGCCGGCAACTGACCGGCGGGCTTACTGCCGCCCGAGCTGCGTCGCGGTCGCGACCCGATCGAATCGCTCCAGCGACAGGATTGCGTCGGCCAGTTGTTCGGCGCGGCCGTTCAGCACCGGGCGGGCGAGAGTCAAGAATTTCTGCGCCATCGCCTGCGCATCCGGAAACGAATTCGGCTCGCCGGAGGGATCGGCATAGAGCCGCTCATGCACGCCGTCCTCCGTGGTAATGGCAACGCGCGCGCCAAAGGGGTGGCTGCGGCCGATCTCAAGGCGGTCGTCCTGCACCACGTCGAATTTTTCCGCGAGCGCGTCGACCGCGGGATCGCCGAGCCGCTGGTAATCGTCCCAGCCGAACCGGCCCTGGTCGAGCGCGACGGCACCGGTAAAGAACATCGAGAACTGGCCGCCGACGATCGAGGTCGGATGCCGCTTGGTCGCGGCATCTCCCGTCAGCGTGATGCCGTTGCGATGCAGCCCGATCTCGACGCGCTGGATCTGGTCCGGGGTGAGATTGTGCTCTCGTCGCATCGCGATCAGCGCATCGAGCGCGGCATGGGTATAGCGGCAGCTCGGATAGGGTTTTACGCCGATCTTCATGGTCTCGTAGATCTTGCCGAGACCGGCGACCGCTTTGTCCGGATGGGCGTTGTCGCTGTAGCCGACCAACAGGCCATGCTTGCCCTCGACCGATTCGGTCGCGCCGACGAAATCATTGCGCGCCAGCGTCGCAGCGATCACGCCGTTCATCGCGGCGGCGCCGACTTGGTAACGCTTGTTCCAGGCGCCGTTGACCAGAAACTGCAGCGAGCCGGCGGCCTGGCTGCCGGAGACGCCGAACGCGGCGATGATTTGCTCCTTCGACAGTCCGAACAGCTTTGCGGCCGCGGCTGCGGCGCCATAGGTGCCGGCGGTCGCGGTCGGATGAAAGCCGCGCGCATAATGCGAGGTCGGATCGAGCGCGTTGCCGAGCCGGCAGCACACCTCATAGCCGGCAACGATGGCGGTCAGCACGTCGCGGCCCGATGCGGCCACGAGTTCGCCGACCGCGAACGCAGCCGGTACCACCGGCGCGCTCGCATGCAGCGAGGAATCCGCATGCGTGTCGTCGAAATCGAGCGAATGGCCGAGCGCGCCGTTGAGCAGCGCTGCCACCGCCGGCGTCCAGGTCTTGCGGTCGCCGAACACGGTCGAGTTGCCGCTGCCGTCGAGCGCCAGCGCTTCCAGCATTTTCAGGAGCGACGGCGTCGATTCCGCGTCGCGCCGGGCGCGGATGGCGCTGCCGAGGAAATCCAGCGTCAAGACCTTGGCGCGCGCCAGCACTTCCTGCGGGATATCCTCGAATTTCAGGTTTGCGACATAGGCGGCAAGCGTTGCGGTCTCATCGGCCATCGTGTTTCCTCAGACTTGTTATGAAAGAAGGGTAGGCGGGCTGATTTCCCGTTTCAAGCCGCCAGCGGGTGGCGGGGAGCAGCCATGCCGAATGTCGTCTATAAGAGTTTTTGTTCGCCACATTCCGGAACCACTGCATGTCGGCCTACGCAAGACGCCTATCCCGCCTGCTGCGCGCCCGAAGGGCGCAGCTGGCGCTGGCCTTTCGGGTCACCGCAGCCGCCACCGCCGCTTACGCCATCGCATCCGCGATCCATTTGAGGCTGCCTTTATGGGCGGTGCTGACGTCCCTCATTGTAACCCAGATGAGCGTCGGCCGGTCGCTCAAGGCAACCCGTGATTATATGTTCGGGACGGTGGGCGGCGCGATCTATGGCGGCGCCATTGCGGTGCTGATTCCGTATTCCGGGGAGATCGAGCTGCTTGGCTTGCTGGTGCTGGCCGTCGCGCCGCTGGCCTTTGTCGCCGCCATCAATCCCAGCCTGAACGCCGCCACCGTCACGGCCGTGATCGTGCTGCTGGTTCCGACCATGAGCCATGTCGATCCGCTGGCTTCCGCGATCGATCGCGTCATGGAAGTCACCGTCGGGGCGCTCACCGGGCTGCTGGTAACCTTCATCGTGCTGCCGTCGCGGGCGCACCGGCAAATCCGGGTCAATGCGGCGCGGGTGCTCGAATTGCTCGCAGGCGCGTTTTCCAAGTTGCTGGCCGGCCTGACGCAGGGCCTCGACAACGACGCGCTGCATCGCATTCAGGACGGTATCGGCAACGCGCTGGTCGATTTGAATGCGCTTGGCGCCGAAGCCGAACGCGAGCGCGCGGCGCACCTGTCCAAGGGCGCCGACACCGGCCCGCTGCTGCGGACCACATTGCGATTGCGCCACGACGTGGTGATGATCGGGCGCGCCTGCCTGGTGATGTTGCCGCCGGATTTGCAGGCGCGGCTCGCGCCGCCGCTCGCCAGGGTCAGCGATGCGGTCGTCGACTATCTACGTTCTGCGGCGGCGTCGCTGCGAACCGGCGCCGTGTGTCCGTCGCCCGCGCCGATCGATGAGGCGCTGCAGTCCTACGCCACGGAAGTCGCGGCGCTGCGCCGCGAGGGATTGACCCGCGGCCTGCCCGGGGATGCGGCGGAGCGCTTCTTCGCGCTGGGATTTGTGCTGGAGCAAATGCGGCAGAACCTGAACGATCTCGGCCGCTGCGTTGCCGAGTGGTCCGGGCCGCCGGGCTAGATTCGGATTCAGTTTGCGGTAACTCGCCCGGAAGGAGATTCCGGTTCAGGCCGCGCGGCGGGTCAGCCCCTTGCTTTGCATCCGCCAGATCAACAAATCGATCCGGTCCTGACCGAAGAACGGCTCGTTCTCGAATACGAAGGTCGGCACGCCCCAATGGCCCGAAGCGGCGTGGTCTTTTTCGTTGCCGGCGATGATCGCTTCATGCCGGTCGGGATCGGCTTCGATCGCCGCATCTATCGCCGACAAGTCAAAACCGGCGACCGCGGCGGCGCGGGCGAGATGATCGCCCTCGTTCCAGCCCTTGACGCTGCCGTCCCACAACACCCGGCTGATCGCATCGACAAAGGAAAGCGAGCGGCCCCCGGCTTGCGCGGCGGCGCCGAGCCGGGTCAGGCGGTGGATATAGGGTTGGTGCTCGGCCACATCGAGCGTCGCCATATCCTGCACGATCGGATCGGGGCGGGGAAAGCGGAACGGGATATTTTCGAATTTCGCGACGCGGCTGGAGTCCAGCACCACATAGCGCGCGAATTTCGGATCGGCGCGCTTGAAAAATCCGGGCACCCGCACCGCCAGCGGATAGACCGGGCGAAGGTTCACGCTGGCGTCGTATTCGGCGACCAGTTTTACGGTCTTCGGCAGCGCCAGATAGCTGTAGGGGCTGCGGAACGAAAAGAACAAATCGACGGAAAGGGTCATGGGGAAATCCCGGCCGGCATCTCGATTGACCGGAGCAAAGCACGGGCCGCACAACGCGTCCACGGGCGCGGCCGTCTCAGGCTGCAACCTGCCGCAGCAGGGCACGGACGACGAGCCGGTGAAACGGCAGGATGACGGCGAGATAGACCCGGCCGAGCCGATTATGCGTCAGCACCAGGGTCGTCGCGGTGACGCGCCGGCCGTGGCTGGCGGCCGCCACATCCACCACGACGCGGAAATCCAGATGCTTGTCGTCGAAGCCGGCGACCAGGCGTTCGGGGCTCTGGCTGACGACCGGAAATAGCCCGATGGTATCGGGGCGGCGGGGATCTTTCGGCGCGCTGGTCTTGAGGCCAAACGGCGCCACCAAAAAATGGCGCAGCGCCAGCAGCCGTTCGACCCATCGCGGCGAGCGCCCCAGCATTTTCTCGGCCGCGATCCGCGCATCGAGCGCGGTATCCTCGACCACGACGCTAAAGGCATCGCGGAACTGCGCACCGGCCAGCAGCGGGCCGGTGTTGGCATCGGGATCGACCGCGAGAACCTTCACCATGCGCCGTCCTTTGGACGGCTATGCCCGGGCAAGACGACGAGATTGCAGATCACACGTCCACATTCGCACTCAGCGAATTGTCCTGGATGAATTCGCGGCGCGGCTCGACGACGTCGCCCATCAGCTTGGTGAAGATGTCGTCGGCCTCGTCGACCTCCTTGATCTTGACCTGCAATAGCGAGCGCTCGTTGGTGTCGAGGGTTGTTTCCCAGAGCTGGTTCGGGTTCATCTCGCCGAGGCCTTTGTAGCGCTGGAGTTTGACGCCCTCGCGGCCCGCGTCGGTCACCGCCTCGAACAGGCTGACCGGTCCGTGAATCGCGGTTTCGCTGTCCTTGCGGCGCAACAGGCCGGGGCGCGGATAGGCTTCTTGCAGGTTGGCGGCGTATTCGTCGAGCTTGCGCGCGTCGGCGGAGCCGAGCAGCGCATCGTCGATGATGGCGACGTCTTTCACGCCGCGCACGGTGCGCTCGAAGACAAAACCTTCGCCCTCGGTGAACCGCCCGGTCCAGCCGCGCTCGACTTCGTCGGCCAACGCATCCAGCCGTCGCGCGATATAGCCCGCGGCGGCGTTGGCGGTCTCGACATTGCCGGTGATTTTCGGGCTCAAGACGCCTGCGATCGCCGCCTGTTCGACCACCTTGCGGTTATAGCGGCTGTGCAGATTATGCAGCACGTTGCGGATGATTCGGGCGTCCTCGACCAGCGACTGCAGGTCGCGGCCGCTGCGGTCTTCACCGGAGGCGAGCTTGAAGACGCAATCCTCAAGGCCGGTCTGGATCAGATAATCCTCCAGCGCGCGCTCGTCCTTCAGATATTGCTCGGACTTGCCGCGGTTCACCTTGTAGAGCGGCGGCTGCGCGATATACAGGAATCCGCCCTCGATCAGCGATGGCATCTGACGGAAGAAGAACGTCAGCAGCAGGGTGCGGATATGGGCGCCGTCGACATCGGCGTCGGTCATCAGGATGATCTTGTGATAACGCAGCTTTGACAGATCAAAATCATCGCGGCCGATGCCGGTGCCCAAGGCGGTGATCAGCGTGCCGATCTGCTCGGAGCCCAGCATCTTGTCGAAGCGCGCGCGCTCGACATTGAGGATCTTGCCGCGCAGCGGCAGCACCGCCTGGAATGCGCGGTTGCGGCCCATCTTGGCGCTGCCGCCGGCTGAGTCGCCCTCGACGATGAACAGTTCGGATTTGGCGGGATCGCGTTCCTGGCACTCAGCGAGCTTGCCAGGCATGGAAGCCATGTCGAGCGCGCCCTTGCGCCGCGTCAGCTCACGCGCTTTTCGCGCGGCCTCACGGGCGGCTGCGGCCTCCACCACCTTGCCGACGATGATTTTGGCTTCCGAGGGATGTTCCTCGAACCACGCCGCCAGCGCCTCGTTCAGGACATTTTCGACCACCGGGCGCACTTCCGAGGACACCAGTTTGTCCTTGGTCTGCGAGGAGAATTTCGGATCGGGCACTTTTACCGACAACACCGCGGTGAGACCCTCGCGGCAGTCATCGCCGGTCAGCGCGATCTTTTCGCGCTTGGCGATGGCGTCGGCATAGCCGTTGACCTGGCGCGTCAGCGCGCCGCGAAAACCGGCAAGATGGGTGCCGCCGTCGCGCTGCGGGATGTTGTTGGTGAAGCACAGCACGTTCTCGTGGTAGCTGTCGTTCCACCACAGCGCGGCCTCGACGCCGACGCCGTTCATCTCGGCATTGATCATGATCGGGGCGGGTACCATCGGCTTCTTGTTGCGGTCGAGGTATTTGACGAATTCCTCGACGCCGCCGTCATAATGCATCGCCTCGCGCTTCTCGACCGCGTGACGCATGTCGGACAGCACGATGTTGACGCCGGAATTCAGGAACGCGAGCTCGCGCAGGCGGTGCTCCAGCGTCGCAAAATCATATTCGACATTGGTGAAGGTCTCTGTGGACGCGAGGAATGTCACCTCGGTACCGCGTTTGCCGTTGGCGTCGCCGACCTCCTTGAGCGGTGCTACCGCGTCGCCATGGACGAATTCGATGAAATGCTCCTTGCCGTCGCGCCAGACCCGCAACTGCAGCTTGCTCGACAGCGCGTTGACCACGGAGACACCGACACCGTGCAGGCCGCCGGAAACCTTGTAGGAATTCTGGTCGAATTTTCCGCCCGCATGCAGCTGGGTCATGATGACCTCGGCCGCCGAAATGCCCTCGCCCTTGTGGATGTCGACAGGAATGCCGCGGCCGTCGTCGCGCACGGTGACGGAGCCGTCGGCGTTGAGCACGACTTCGACCGCGCTGGCGTGACCGGCCAGCGCCTCGTCGATGGCGTTGTCGACGACCTCGTAGACCATGTGATGCAGGCCCGACCCGTCATCGGTGTCGCCGATATACATGCCCGGCCGCTTGCGCACGGCATCGAGGCCCTTCAAAACCCGGATCGATTCCGCGCCGTATTCGATAGGGATGGACGGCGCAGTTTCGGCGATCGGTTGCCGGGCAGGTTCTGTCATGTAAGGCCTTCGAGGATGTCTTCGAATCAGCGGCACAAGCGAGCGCGGATCGGATTATTTGTGCCATGAAAGCCGCATTGCGCCTAGCGCAAAGTATCTCACAGCAAGTTATTGAATAAATAGGATTTTTAGCCAGTTTTTCAAGGTGTCCGGAAGCCGATTCGGGAGCCCGGTAAAAGCGCGATTCGAAGGCTTGTTTCCGCCTCTGAAAACCCGGATTTTCAACCGGGCGCGGCAAGCTGGTGCCGCCGGATCGCGCCGAAATGGCAGAGCGCCACAGACCTGCTAGAGAGGGGTCTTGCGCGTTCACGGATCGGCCGATGTTGTCCACGCCCAAAGATCAATATCGGCCCGACATCGACGGCCTGCGGGCCGTCGCCGTGATGCTGGTGATGAATTTTCATGCCTTCCCGGACGCGCTGCCGGGCGGCTTTATCGGCGTCGATATTTTCTTCGTCATTTCCGGCTTTCTGATCACCGGCATCATCGCACGCGAGCTCGACCAGCAGCGCTTTGGTTTGCAGGCCTTCTATTTCAGACGGATCCGGCGGATTTTCCCGGCCCTGATCGTGGTGCTCGCAGCGACGCTGGTGCTGGGCTGGCTCTGGATGCTGCCTTCGGCCTACGCGCAATTGAGCGCGGACGTTGTTGCCAGCGCGGCGTTTTTCGCCAATTTCGCGCTGCTGCTGCAGTCCGGCTATTTCGACGTCGAATCCGCCAAAAAACCGCTGCGGCATCTGTGGTCGCTCGGCATCGAGGAGCAATTTTACCTGGTCTGGCCGTTGGTCCTGATTCTGGCGGCGCGGCTGCGCCAGAATCTCCTGGTCACCGCGGCGGTTCTCGGCGTGGCGTCGTTCGCGCTCAACGTGGCGCTGATCGGCCTTGATCCGGTCGCGACCTTCTATCTGCCCTTCACCCGCGCCTTCGAATTGCTGGCCGGCGCGGTACTGGCCTTGGGCTGGGGCCGGGTCAACCACGCCAATGCCGCGAGCAACCTGCGCGCCGTCGCCGGGACCGCGCTGATTGCGGTGGCGGCCATCCTGCTCGACACCAGAAGCGCCTTTCCGGGCTGGTGGGCTATCTTGCCGGTCGCAGGCTCCGTCCTCGTGCTGTCTTCGCCCGCGGCGTGGGGCTGCCGGCACCTGTTGGCCAACCCGCTGCTGGTTTGGATCGGAGAGATCAGCTACCCGCTTTATCTCTGGCATTGGCCGCTATTGGTGTTTTACGCCATCATCAAATTCGAGCCGCTGACGCCGCTCGATGGCGAACTGATCCTGGGCCTGAGCACGGTGCTGGCCTGGCTCACCGATCGTCTGGTCGAAAAGCCCATCCGGTTTGGCCGCCCGAGCCTACGCAAGATCGCCGCTCTGTCCACCGCGATGGTGCTGATCGCGGTCTCGGCCGGCATGGTTGTCCAGGGCCGAGGTTTTGGCTTCCGGTTGCCGCCGGAAATTCGCGAGATAGCCGACGTGCGGACGGATTCCTCGACATGGCGCGCGCATCAATGCCTGCTCGATCTCAGCCATGAAACCGCCTTCGCCGACGACTGCGTCGATCGAAACCGGCGCCCGCTGATTTTGCTGTGGGGCGATTCCACCGCGGGTGCGCTGTTGCCCGGCCTGCGCAGCGCCCAGCAAAAGCGTGGCTTCGGCATCGCCCAATTCACCTCCAGCTCCTGCGTGCCGGCGCTCGACACCGACATGCCGGACGCGCCGAACTGCCGGGTGATCAACGAAAAGGTGTTGTCGCTCGCCCGCGAGCTAAAGCCCGAGATCGTGCTGTTGCATTCGACCTGGTCGCAATATCTCGATGGCATGCCCGCGACCGTGGCGGCGCTGAAGCAGGAGACCAGCGCCCGTATCGTCGTTCTGGGTTCGGTGCCGTGGTGGAAACGCGGACTGCCGAACGAGGTCTTGCGCTATTTCATGCTGCATCACCGGCTGATTCCGGCGCGTTTCAATGATGCGGACCGCGACGGGTCCGATGCGAAGCTGCGCACAGAACTGGAGCCGCTCGGCGCCGAATTCATTTCGGTCTGGGACCTCATGTGCAACGCGGAGGGCTGCCTGACGCGGGTCGGCGATCAAGCAGGCGATATCATCGCGAGCGATCAGGTGCACCTGACCGAAAAGGGATCGGTGTTCCTGATCCAATCCGTCATCGACCGGCTGCTTGGCGAACGGGCGATGCCGGTATCCGACAAAACGCAATGACGTCGAGCACCGTCAGATGTTGCCGCGTCGCGTAATGCGGCCGGAATCGACGTCGAAAATCTCGCCCGACGCGCCGATGCCGGCGAACGCCGCGGGATCGGCGCCGGTCATCCAGACCTGCGCGCCGAGTTTTGTCAGCTCGGCGAACAAGGCATGGCGCCGATTGGGATCGAGATGCGCCACCACCTCGTCGAGCAGCAACAGCGGCGTAATGCCCGTCATCTCGGCGACCAGGGTGGCATGCGCCAGCACCAGCCCGATCAGCAGCGCCTTCTGCTCGCCGGTCGAGGCATCGCGGGCCGGCATGCTCTTCGGCACGTAGACCACCTGCAGATCGGTGAGATGCGGGCCGTCGAGCGTGCGGCCGGCAGCGGCGTCGCGCGCGCGGCCGTCGCGCAAGATCTGCCGGTAACGATCTTCAACGGCGGTGGCAGGCTCGCCGAGCAGGGCGTTTTCCATCCAGCCATCGAGCATGATGTGAGCCGATGGAAAGGCCGATGCACTGCGCGCGCGCAGCATGCCTGCGAGTTTTGTCGCGGTCTGGCCGCGGGTTGCCGCCACCGCGACCGCGAGTTCGGCGGTTTCGCGCTCGATCGCGTCGCACCAATGGTCGTCGTAATTGCGCACCTCCAGCAGGCGGTTGCGCGAGCGCAGGCTTCGATCCAGCGCCGATACCCGGCTCGAATGCTCGCTGTCGATCGCCAGCACGAGCCGGTCGAAGAACCGCCGCCGCTCCGATGCCGCGCCCAGAAACAGCCCGTCCATCGCGGGCGTCAGCCACACCATGCGCAGATGATCGCCGAACGCGGTGGCCGAGCTGACCGGTTCGCGGTCGATCCGGCAGCGCCGGCCGGTGCTGGGCGTATCGCTGCCGGGCGCGTCGATGCCGGTGCCGAGCGTTGCAAGCCCCAGCGCGCCTTCGACCTCGGCGGAGGCCGCCCAGGAGCCATCGCCCTGATTGTCGGCGACATCCTCCAGCGTCGCCCGCCGCAACCCGCGCCCCGGCGACAGAAACGAGACCGCCTCGATGCAGTTGGTTTTGCCGGCGCCGTTCGGCCCGACCAGCACCACCACATCCCCCCGCGTCTCAAGGCCCGCCGCGCGATAATTGCGGAAATGCGTGAGGGTCAGGCGATGGATGCGGGAGGCGGTCATGGGGACGAGATGTCGATCTTTCTTCCCTCTCCCCCTGTGGGAGAGGGTGGCGCCGAACGAAGTTCGGCGACGGGTGAGGGGTTCTTACAACACGGCGAGCTTTGCCAGAATGTCCTCCAAAACAGCGGAAGGTTGTTGTAACACGTCATTGTTCCAGTAACGCTCGATCCGAAAGCCCTCGGCCGTCAGGGTAGTATCCCTCGCTGCGTCACGATCCGAGGATGCGTGCTGACTGCCATCGATCTCGATAATCATGCGCTTTTCGAAGCAAACGAAATCGAGAATAAAGTTCTGAAAGGGGACTTGGCGACGGAATTTGAAGAGTGCAAGCCGCCGGTCGCGAAGCAAGCGCCACATAGCGGCTTCAGCGTCGGTTGGTTCGCGGCGCATCTTTTTTGCGAAAGTGCGGATGCGCTTGGCGGTCGGCCGATGGTGTGGTGTTTGCGGGTCGAACCCCTCACCCGTCGCCTCACTGCGTGAGGCGCCACCCTCTCCCACAGGGGAGAGGGTTGATTCGGATGTGGTTTGCGCGAGATTTCTACACCCGCATCGGCATCAGCACGTAGAGCGCGCCTTTGGAATCCTTGTCCTGCACCAATGTCGGCGAGCCCGGATCGGCGAGCCTCAACACCGCGACCTCGCCCTCGATCTGGGCGGCGATGTCCAAGAGATAGCGCGAGTTGAAGCCGATATCGAGCGCGTCGGAGGCGTATTCGACTTCGAGCTCCTCGGTGGCGCTGCCGGAATCAGGGTTGGTCACCGACAGCACGAGCTTGCCCGCCGATAGCGCGAGCTTCACGGCGCGGCCGCGCTCGCTGGAAATCGTCGAGACGCGGTCGACGGCGGCCTCGAAATCCTTCTTGTCGACGATGAGTTCCTTGTCGTTGTTCTGCGGGATCACGCGGCCATAATCGGGAAACGTGCCGTCGATCAGTTTCGAGGTCAGCACCACATCGCCAATGGTGAAGCGGATTTTGCCCTGCGACAATTCGATTTTGACCTCGGCCTCATTGTCCTCGATCAGGCGCTGCACTTCGCCGACGGTCTTGCGCGGCACGATCACGCCGGGCATGCCGGCGGCGCCCTTGGGCAACGCCAGATCGATCTGCGCCAGGCGATGGCCGTCGGTTGCAACCGCGCGCAATGTCGCGGCCTTGGCGCTGCCCGCCGTATGCAGATAGATGCCGTTGAGATAATAGCGGGTTTCTTCGGTCGAGATCGCAAATTGCGTGCGGTCGATCAGCCGCTTCATGTCGGAGGCGGCGAGCGTGAACGAATGCGTCATGTCGCCGGCGGCAAGGTCGGGAAAATCGTTTTCCGGCAGCGTCTGCAAGGTGAAGCGCGACCTGCCGGCGCGGATCGCCAGCACCGCGCGGTCGCCGTCGCCTTCCAGCACGATCTGCGCGCCGTCCGGCAGCTTGCGCACGATGTCGTAGAACATATGCGCCGGCACCGTGGTCGAGCCGCCGGTTGCGGTTTCCGCCGGCAATGTCTCGGTCACCTCGAGGTCGAGGTCGGTGGCCTTCAGCGACAGCCGGGCATTTTCGGCGCGGACCAGCACATTGCCGAGGATCGGAATGGTGTTGCGGCGCTCGACCACGCGATGGACGTGGCCCAGCGATTTCAGGAGTTGCGCGCGTTCGACGGTAACCTTCATAGCAATACCCGCCCGATCCCTAAGATGGAAAAGCCGGGCGGTCCCAAAGGCGCGCCGCGGCATGAGGCCCGAAAGGCCCGATCAAAGCTGGATTTGATCAAACCCTCGGGGGGACCGCAAGGTGGCGCGGATGCGGCGCTAGCGCAAGGGAAACGGCGGCCCGTTCCCCACGTTTTGGGTTAAAATTCAAGGGTGACGGCCTCCCGGCGTTCACCGGGGCGGCTCGCGGAACCATTCACTCCTGCAACTGGCGCTTGAGCGATTCGACCTCTTCGGAGAGCGCGATATCCTTGGCGACCAGTGCCTCGATCTTGCGCACCGCGTGCAAGACCGTGGTGTGGTCGCGTCCGCCGAAACGGCGGCCGATCTCGGGCAGCGAGCGAAGGGTGAGCGTCTTGGCCAGGTACATCGCGACCTGGCGCGGGCGGACCACGTTGGCGGTGCGGCGCGAGGACAGAAGGTCGGAGCGGCTGACATTATACTGCCGCGCCACCACGCGCTGAATGTCCTCGATCTTGATCCGCTTGGGTTCCTGCGGGCGGATCAGGTCGCGCACCTCGCGTTCGGCCATTTCCAGCGTCACCGGCTGGGCGTTGAGCTTTGAGTGCGCAAGCAGGCGATTGATGGCACCTTCGAGGTCGCGGCCGTTATGGGTGATGGTTCGCGCCAGATAATCCAATACCGGTTCCGGCACGTCGAAGCTTGCATGATGCGCGCGCGCGGCGGCGACGCGAGACCTGAGAATGCCAAGCCGCAATTCCTCGCCGAGCGATCCCATCTCGACCACGAGACCGCCGGCAAGCCGCGAGCGCACGCGGTCGTCGAGGCTTTCGAGGTCGGACGGCGGACGATCGGCCGCGATCACCACCTGGCGGCCGGCGTCGATCAACGCGTTCAACGTGTGACAGAACTCGGCCTGGGTGGATTTTCCCTGCAGGAATTGCAGGTCGTCGATCACCAGCACGTCGATGCCGCGCAACGCTTCCTTGAACGCCAGCGCGGTCTGGGTCTTCAGCGCCGCGACGAAGCCGTACATGAACTTCTCGGCGGTCAGATAAAGCACCTTGCGCTCGCTGCCCGAATTGCCGGCCCATGTCACCGCCTGCAGCAAATGGGTCTTGCCGAGGCCGACGCCGGCGTGGATGTAAAGCGGATTGAACATCACGGCATCGCCGCGCCGGCCTTCCGCAACCTGGCGCGCCGCCGCATGCGCTAGCGTATTGGAACGGCCGATGACGAAGCTGCCGAAGGTCAGGCGCGGATCGAGCGGCGAGCCGCCGAGCGCGTCGTGGCTTGCGGATACGGGCGCGATCGCGGTCGCGCGCAATTCGGGTGCGGGACGGCCGTCCGCGCGCTCGGCGCGACGCGCATCGAGCGGGGCGGCAGCGTCCTTGACCGGCGCCGCGCAGCGCATCGCGGTGCGCACGGTCAAGTCGATGCGGTGCACTTCCGGCATCTCGGCCTGCCAGCAGGTCAGAACCCGCTCGGCATAATGCGCCTGGATCCAGCTCTTGAGAAAGCGCGTCGGCACCGAAAGGCGGACGCTTTCCTGCTCGACGCTTTCCAGATCCATGCGTGCAAACCAGCTGGTGTAGACATCTTCTCCTACGCTCGTGCGCAGCCGACCCTTCACGCGTGACCAGCGATCCTGTTCAATATTTGTCATTGCCCTGAAGACTTTTCTAAAATGAGTGATGTTGCCTGACGAAAGCGCCGGGCGGAGTTGCTTCCGCTCGGCGTGACCTCAAGGGAAGCTTCAATTCCGGACATAGCTCGGCCGCTCGGCGAAACGCCGCGACGCAGACCGATCAGGTTGGAAGAGAAGCGACCGCGAGGTCAGCGCGTACTCAACGGCCTATCCGGAGCGCGCGCGCGAGGCCGCGCAGAAGCGGCGTCCAGGGCGACAACGTCCAATGCGTCAAAATCCCAGCCGACCAAATCCAGCGAGTCAAAAACCCCAGCGTTAAATGAGGCATCGTTTGAAATGATCATTCGATCCACTGCGATGTAAAGCATACAACCTCCCCCTCCCGCCGCGGTCGCCCACGGCAAGTTGTCATTCCAAGCATGTTTCAAGTTCGATCCGCCGCGCCCGAATGTCAAAATCGTTCAGCCGCTACGCCGCGCACCTCAGCCCGTCCGTCCTCATCTGTCCACTCGCTTCGCCTCCAATGGCGCGCGGCAGCCCGGTCCCGTATTTCTCTTATTCAAAGCGAACGAGGCAGCGATGCCCCGCCTTGAGAAATTTCGACACAGAACCACGATCCTCACATTGCTATGAAGTTCGATCCGACAATCGCTTGGAAAGCGTCGCCAACGCGCACACCGCCGCCGATTTGCACGTCCGCCCCGTATCTCAAACCGCGCTGGTCAGAAGAGCCGTGGGCGCCGCGAACGATCTAAGAAATACACTATGCGCGGCATCTCGCAATCAATTTGATTCAAGGTTGGACGCGAGTCCGCATGCGAGCTGTGATGCAGTTATTGTGATAGTTGAAAGCAAGTTTTTGAATCAGCGCGAAGAATCGCGCGCGTCAGGCGCTGTCACAAATCTCGGCATGGCAGAGAAAATTTTTAATAAATTCTTTACAATCGATTGCCGCGAGAGCGGATTTTTGAGGCGCTTGCAGTCGCTATGGCGTTAAGTGATTAGCGAAGCGAAGTTTTTCGCGACTCTTTTTCAGGGTAACTCCCGCGCCGCGGTTTCGCGGCAAACACCTGACGCCATTCCATCTTCGCAGCGTAACGAGCGGGTTTCTTGCCCCTGCACACAACACTTTATGGTCCGCAAAACTGCGGCAGTAAATTTACGGGCTCGAAGAAATGTGACACGCGGTCAGCCGCGCGGCAATGACACAAATCGACGAAAAACAAAAAAAGGCCCGGCGGCTAGCCGGGCCTTTTGACGAATTTCATTTTCGCTCAGTTCATTTCGCGAGCTTGGCGATCTGATGCGCGAGCCGCGAGACCTTTCGGCTCGCATTGTTCTTGTGAATGATGTTGCGCTGCGCTGCCTGCATCAGTTCCGGCTCCGCGCGCGTCATCGCCTTCAGTGCTGCATCGCGGTCGCCGCTCTTGATCGCTTCTTCGACCGTTCGTACCGCGCCGCGCATCTGGGTGCGGCGCGACTTGTTGATGATGGTGCGGCGGGCAATCTTGCGCGTCGCTTTCTTGGCAGAAGTGGTATTGGCCATGGTCTCAGATTTCCTTCGGCGGTGACCGCTCGCTAAATGGTAGGGCTTTGGGTGCGCCGGCCGTTTAAACGCGAGATCGACGCTTTGGTGGTTGTTTCGGGTGTTCTTTCGAGGTGGCCATTGTCCGCAAGCAAACAGGCTCACGCAAAATTTGCTTCCGGAAAATGGCTGATCTCAAAGAACAGCGGCGGCGGGATTGCGCCCGCCGCCATTGCCGCCCTTATAGAGGGCAGGCCTTGCAGCGTCAACGCTTTCTACCCCTCCTGGGGGCCCCCGATTGCGGCCGTAAGACGCTAATAAGGTACTGATGAGGTTGAATTTCCGCTGTCGCCCCGCTAATGGCTGACAGTGCTTTCGGGGCGCGCGAGAGGGTAGGTGACGCATGATCCGCGGTTTTTTCCGACTTGTGGGCCTGTTGCTGCTGGCCGGCGGATTTGTCTTCATGGTCTATGACGGCGCGCGCTGGGTCGCCGATCAGAACCTGCGGTTCACCCGGTTCGGGCAATTCTGGAATGACATCCACCAATCCAGCCAGCAGGCTTTCCGCGCCTGGGTGGAAGGAACCGCGCCCTGGCTCTGGACCAGCGTGGTCAGGGTGATCCTGGACCAGCCGGTTTTTGCCGTGCTCGGCGTGCTCGGCATTGTGCTGATGCTGCTGTTCCGGCCGCGCAAGCCCTTGATCGGCTATTCGCGGGACTGAGCGCTGCGAGCCGCGCCGCCATGATGCGCACCTCTGGCGGTGTAACGGGGCTTTGGCTCCCGACGTAAAGACATATATTAGAGACACAGATTTCCCCAGACATCCCAACGCCGGGAGGTGACCCATGTTGTTCATGCGCAAAACCACCGCATTGCCGAGCGCCGCCGAGGCGCTGCCGGGCCGTGCCACCCCGATCCCGACCGCATCAAGGCATTTTGTGAACGGCAGCCCGCTGCAGCCGCCATATCCGCAAGGCCTGGAGCAGGCCGTATTCGGGCTTGGCTGCTTCTGGGGCGCGGAGCGAAAATTCTGGGAGCTCGGCGATGGCATCTACACCACCGCGGTCGGTTATGCCGGCGGTCATACCAAGAACCCGACCTATGAAGAGGTCTGTTCAGGCCGCACCGGTCATACCGAAGCGGTGCTGGTGGTGTTCGATCCGAAACAGATAAGCTACGACCAGCTGCTGAAGACGTTCTGGGAAAATCACAACCCGACGCAAGGCATGCGTCAGGGCAATGATGTCGGCACCCAATATCGTTCCGCGATCTATACGCTCAACGACGCGCAGGACAAAGCCGCCGAGGCCTCGCGCGCGGCGTATCAGAAGGCGCTCGCGGCAAAGGGCCTTGGCGCCATCACCACCGAGATCGCACCCGCCGGCGAGTTCTATTTCGCCGAGGATTATCATCAGCAATATCTGGCCAAGAATCCGGCCGGCTATTGCGGCCTCGGCGGCACCGGCGTGTCCTGCCCGATCGGCGCCGGCGTCAGCGCGGCGTGATTGTCTCTCCACGCGTGCGTGCTCTCTTACCTCTCCCCGCTCTTTTGCGGGGAGACGCCCTCTCCCCGCAAGGGCGGGGCGAGGGAGCCTTCCACCGCGCCCGCTTCAGCCCCCCGCAACAACGATTTGTTAACCATAAGTGGTGCAAGACTTAGCCAGTCTCGCTATCAGGGATGGCCAAGGTGCGGGTTGCGCGCGCGTTTCGATTGCCGATCATTGCCGCCGTAGCCGCACTCGCTTTGTCGGGCTGCATGCACGCGACCGGTCCGGTCGCCATGGCGCAGCCGCAAGGCGATCTGGATTCCTTTGCCTACGGCGAACACTATCCTCCGGCCCCGGCGGGCGCGGCTTACTCATCCAACTCTTCCGATTCCGGCGGCGCGATCAGCGCCCTGCGCAATGCCCTTGCAGCGGCCCCGCAGCGTTCCTACGCGCCGCCACAACAGGCCTATGCGGCGGCGCCGATGCCTGCCCCGATGCCGGTCGCCTATGACGCGGGCTATCGGCTCGATGCTGGCGACAAGCTGCGCGTCGTGGTCTATGGCCAGGAAGGGCTCACCAACACTTACGCGATCTCCGCCGGTGGTGCGATCACCATGCCGCTGATCGGGTCAGTCCCGGCGCGCGGTCGGACGCCGGCGGGGCTTGCCGCCGAGATCACCGCCAAACTGCGCAACGGCTATATCCGCGATCCGTCGGTCGCGGTCGAGATCGAATCCTATCGGCCGTTCTTTATCCTCGGCGAAGTCGCTGCCCCCGGCCAATATCCCTACGTGCCGAATATGAGCGTCGAAAGCGCGGTCGCGATCGCCGGCGGCTTCTCGCCGCGCGCCCGCCGCGACAGCGTGACGCTGACCCACAGCGACAATTCAGGCTCGATGCGCGTGGTGGTGCCGCTCGGCACCGCGTTGAGTCCCGGCGATACGGTGCTGGTCGGCGAGCGCTGGTTTTAGATTCTCCAACCATTCCTGTCTCGTCATTCCGGGGCGCGGAGCGAGCCCGGAATCCATAACCACGATCGTGAGTATGGATTCCGGGCCTGCCGCCTCAGGTCGGCAATTGCCGACCGAAGGCTTATCCCGGAATGACGATAGTGGAGCGGGCGCGGTTCTCGCGTCCTATTTCCTCAAATGCTTCGCAAAGAACGCCATGCTGCGCGGCCAGGCGATGTCGGCGCTGGTTTTGTCGTAGCTCGGCCGCTCGTCGCAATGAAAACCGTGCTGGGCGCCGGGATAGACGAAGATCTCGACATCGGGCCGCTTGGCCTTGATGGTCTCGACGTCGGCGAGCGGAATGCCGGCGTCCTTTTCGCCGAAATGAAGCTGCGTCGGCACTTTCGGCTTGTCGTCGGCGAAGCGGACGACCGCGCCGCCGTAATAGCCGATTGCCGCCGATAAGGCGGAAAGCTTTGTGGCGGCGGCGTAAGCGACGCTGCCACCGAGGCAAAAGCCGATGATGCCGACCGGGCCTGTATCCTTCACCGCATCGATCGCGGCTTGGGAGTCGCGCAGCATCGCCGCCCAGTCGGGATTGGCGACGAATTTGCGGGCGATTGCGATTTCATCAGGCGTATAGCCGGACGTGAAATTGGGCTCGATGCGGTCGAAGATCGCCGGCGCGATCGCGACATAGCCTTCGCCGGCGAGGCGATCGCAGACGGCGCGGATATGGTGATTGACGCCAAAGATTTCCTGGATCACCACCACCGCGCCCTTGGGCGCAGAGGCAGGGTCGGCGCGGTAGGCGCCGAGTTGAAAATTGTCCGAAGCGGTCAGTTTGAGGTCTTTTCCCACGGGTCATCCCTTGGTTATGAGTTGATGGAGAGTACAGTTCGCGAAGGCGCCAGGCGGCGGGTTTATTGCCACATCCAGTTGTGGCCCCAGTCGCCCTTCCAGCCGGTCAGCCTGCCGTTGCGGAATAGCAGATAGAGCCGGTCGTTGTGATTGATCAATCCGCTGCCGCCGAGATTGCGGATCGCCAGGTAGATTTCATCGCCCGGGCGGCCGCTGACATAGCTGAGCGGCTCGCCCAACGCGCGCGAGGTTTCGGTCACGCCCATCCCGAAGGCGAGCGGCACATTGTTGGACAAGGTCGCGCTGAAGGGCGCGCGCGGAACGGGCGCCGATTGTTGCGCGCCAGCGGGCGCGAGGTGGGCGAGCGAAGCAGCGATCAGCCCAAACGCGGCATACGCAAAACGGTTCATGACGGGATCACCTTAGTTGCGCTGTGTGACAGGCCATCGAGGAACGGCAGCACCGCCTCGATAAACGCCTGCGGCTGGTCGATGTTGACGGCGTGGCCGGCGGCCCGAATCACGACCTTCCTGGCTCCCGGGATTTTCGCGGCCATGTAGTCGGAGGCGGCCAGAAATGGGGTGTCGTCGGCGCCGACCACCACCAGTGACGGTACCTTGATGTCGGGCAAGCATTCGATCACGCGGGCATCGCGCTGCGCCAGCATGCCTCGCGCGGCGCGTGCGAGACCCGAAGCGTCGCGGTGGCTGACCTCGGAACGTTCGCGGCTTGCGCCCTTGAGCACGGCGAGACCATCGCGCTCGAACCGGTCGCCGGTTTCGCGTGCGCGCTTGTTCCAGGCCTCGCGGGCCTCGTCTTTCTTGAAACCCGGCCCGGTGTCGATGATCAGGAGCGCGCGGACGCGCTCCGGATGCGCGCGATAAAACGCCAGCGACATATATCCGCCGAGCGACAAGCCGCCGACGATGGCGTTTTGCGCGCCGACTTCGTCGAGCAGCGCCGCCATGTCCGCAACCGTCAGCGCTTCGCTATAGTTTTGGGGGTCGTCGGGATAATCGGAACGGCCATGGCCGCGCATGTCCCACAACACGAGCTTGTGATGCCGCGACAGCGCCTCGACCTGGCCCTGCCACATCGAAGACGTCGACGAATAGCCGTGGGTCAGGAGCAGCGTCGGGCCGCTGCCATGGACTTCGTAGTAGATCTCGACCCCGTCCCTGTTGATTTTCGGCATTTCGGTTTCCCAAGGCTATCCCGCAGCTCGCCTCATTGTAGCGTGATCGCTTCGCCGGTGGGAACAGCCCATCGCCGCCGGCGGCGATCGCCGCGCGCCATTTGCGTCGGCAGCAAGACAACCCGGAATTTATGGCAAAGCTATTGCCGCAACGCACAACATGCGCTTACGGAATGGGAGGATCAGGGTCGCCTCTAACCTCCCGCCATCCCGCGAACATCCAAGATCGCCTCCGCAAAACCCCTGGGATCCTCCTGCGGCGGATTGTGCCCGACGCCCTCGAAGACGCGGCGCTGATAATCCGCGCCGAAATACTTCGCATGCCCCTCCGAACTTCGCACGGGATTGACCCCGTCGACCGCGCCGTGAATATTGATGGTCGGGACGGAGATTTTCGGCTGCGCCGCCAGCCTCGCCTCGATGCCGGCGTAGCGCGGATCGCCTGGCGCATTCTGCAGCCGGTGGCGATAGGATTGGATGACGACACCGACAAAATCTTCGTTGGCAAACGAGGCCGCGGTCCGCTCGAATGTTGCGTCATCGAACGCCCAGCCCGGCGACCATAATTTCCACAGTAGCTTGCAAAGTTCACCGCGGTTTTCGGTCAGCGCGTTCCGTCCCCGCTCGGTGTGAAAATAATATTGGTACCAGAGCCGCAGCTCCTGCGCAGGGTCGGCCGGCCTCTGCGACCGCGCGATGTCCTGGATGTTGTATCCGGTGCAACTGACGAGGGCGCGTACGCGTTCCGGCCACAACGCCGAAACGACGCACGCAGCGCGCCCGCCCCAATCAAAACCGGCAAGGATCGCGCGTTCGATTTTCAGCGCGTCGAGCCATTCGAGAAGGTCCTGGCCAAGCGCTGCCTGCTCGCCGGATCGCGGCGTGTCCCTGGAAAGAAATCGCGTCGCGCCATAGCCGCGCAGATAGGGAACGAGGGTGCGCAAGCCCGCCTGGTTGAGAAGCGCTGCGACGTCGTCGAAGGCGCGCGGGTCATAGGGAAATCCATGCAGCAGCACGACCGGGACGGCGTCTTGCGGCCCGCTCGCCTCATAGGCGACATCCAAAATGGGGGTTCGAACGGTACACAGCTTGGTCAGGATTTTTTTCTCCCGTTTTTGGGCGATCGAACCGGGATTAAGTCTTTCGTATCCATTCCGGATCGAGGCCGGCCGGCCGAACCCTTGAAATTTCAAGTCGAAAGCCAAAACCGGGCGGATGGCGGCCGCCCGATCGTTCAACTTTTACACTCGGCGATATAGCAGGATTCACAATCTCTCTTAAGCCCAAGGGAATGCCTCATAAGGTAGTCCTTGGTGCCGGATACTACCGTCATCACCCGAGGATCCATGACAGCTCTCGCCAACAAGACTCCGTCCACACGCCGGTTGCTGCTGGCGTCGGACCGGAGCGATCAGAGCGTTGAATTAGCCGAGATTCTGAAAACCGCGGGTGAGGTCGATACCATCTCGACCTCGGATCTGCCCGATGAGCCCGCCGATCATTTCTCCGGTATCGTCGTCGATATCAATTTGCGGTCGTCCGAGAGCGTTCAAAAAGTGCGCAACAAGCTGCGCGGCGAAGCCTACCGTTCGATGCCGCGGCTGTTCGTGCTCGCCGACGCGCTTCACCACGGCTCGATGCAGGCCTGGGCGCTGGGCGCCACCGACACGATCTCGCGCCCGTTCGATGCCGCGGGCATCCTGCATCGCATCAGCGCGGCCTTTCCCGATACCGTCAGGTTCGACGCCACCGCCAGCGGCAAGGCCCTAAACCGCGGCATCGAGGCCGCGCATGCGGTGATGGTCAAGATCTTTCAGAAGCTTCCGGCGGGTGTGGCGCTGACCTACCAGGACATCATCGAGGCCGAAACCAAGATTCTTAAAGCCATCAGGCAGACCTCGCTGCGGGAATGGCTCGCGACCGTCGGCCGCCATCACACCGACAGCTACCGCCATTGCCTGTTCGTCACCGGCTTCGCGGTTGCGTTCGCGCAGCATCTGGCGATGCGCGAGGACGACCAGCGCCGGCTTGCCCGCGCCGCGCTGCTGCACGATGTCGGCAAGGCGTTTATCCCGGTCGCGATCCTCGACAAGCGGGCAAAGCTCTCCGACGAGGAGCTGGACGTCATCCGCCGGCACCCGCAACTCGGCTATGACGCGCTTGCCGCCCAGGGCGGCTTTCCGCCGGAGATGCTGGATGTGGTGCTGCACCATCACGAATACCTCGACGGCAGCGGATATCCGAGCGGCCTGCGCGGCAACCAGATCAGCGACATCGTGCGCCTGACCACGATCGTGGACATCCACGCGGCACTCGTCGAGCGACGCGCCTACCGGTTGCCCTTCACCCACGCCAAGGCGTTCGGGATCATGGAGCAGATGGGCGACAAGCTCGACCGGCATCTGCTGCAGGCTTTCCGGCCGGTGGCGTTCGGGTCATATTGATTGCGCCAACCGCGTCCCGGCTTTCGCCGGACGCCGAAAGATCTGTTCCTCAATTCCGCCTTTGCCGCGCGGTTAAATTAGCCGCTAAACGCAAGCCGCTCTCGGCCTCTTCGAACATTCTTGCGCGGGCAGAACCAAAGGTGTGACTTTGAGCGAGAGTGATAAGACCGACCTGCCGGCCGAGATTGCCGCGACGCTGGTCGATCCGGCGGCCTATGCCGATGATCGCCTTCATGATGCCTATCGCTGGCTGCGGGCCAACAATCCGCTGGGCATCGCGCGGCCGGAGGGGTTCGATCCGTTCTGGGTCGTCACCAGGCATGCCCATATCCAGGCCGTCAGCCGGCAGAACGATCTCTTTCACAATGCCGATCGGCCAACGACACTGACGATGAAGGCTGTCGAGGAGCGGACGCGGAAGATCACCGGCACACCCAACCTGGTGCGTTCGCTGGTCCAGATGGATGCGCCCGACCACCCGAAATACCGGGCGCTGACCCAGTCCTGGTTCATGCCGGTTAATATCGGAAAGTTCGAAGCAAGGGTTCGCGTCAAGGCGCGCGGCGCCGTCGAGCGCATGATGGCGCATGGCGGGGCGTGCGACTTTGTCGCCGACGTGGCGCTCGGATATCCCTTGCACGTCATCATGGAAATTCTCGGTGTTCCGGAAGCGGACGAGCCGAGAATGCTGAAGCTCACCCAGGAGCTGTTCGGTGCGCAGGATCCGGATACGGCGCGGTTCAGGGACGCGATCAGCCCGGAAATGTTTTCCGCCATGATCCAGGCCGTCGTAGACGATTTTGGCGCCTATTTTGGAAAAATAACCGCCAACCGGCGCGCCAATCCGCGCGATGATCTGGCTACGGTGATCGCCAACGGCAAAATCAATGGTGATTATCTGCCCGAGCGCGACATGACGAGTTACTACATGATCGTCGCCACCGCCGGACACGACACGACGTCATCGTCCACGGCGGGCGCGATCTGGGCGCTTGCGGAAAATCCGGAACAATTCGCAAAGGTGAAGTCAAATCCGGAATTCATCCCCGGCCTTGTCGATGAGGCCATTCGCTGGATGACCCCGGTCAAGCACTTCATGCGATCGGCGACCGCCGACACCGAACTCGGCGGCCGCAGGATCGCCAAAGGCGATTGGCTGATGCTGTGTTACGCGTCCGGCAACCGCGATGAGGAGGTCTTCGAGGCGCCGTTCGAGTTCCGCTGCGACCGCAAGCCGAACCGGCATGTCGCCTTCGGCTATGGCGCGCATCTCTGTCTCGGGCAATATCTTGCCAAGATGGAAATGCGCATCCTCTTTGAGGAACTGCTGCCGCGACTAAAATCGCTCTCGCTCGACGGCGAGGTGAAGATGACGCAGGCCTTTTTCGTCAACGGCCCCAAAAAGCTGCCGATCCGGTTCGAGCTGAACTGACGAGGCTTCCCTGACGTCTACCCACCCAGCATCTTCCGCAATTCCGCCTTCGCCACCTTCTCCAGGGTCGAGCGCGGCATGTCGTCGACGAAGCGGATTTCGCGCGGCACCTTGAAGTCGGCCAATGCGCTGCGGCAGGCGGCCATGATGGTGTCGTGCAAATCGGGCGGCGCGCGCTCGACGCCGGCCTGCGGAATGATGAACACGACCGGCACCTCGTCGAGCATCGGATGCTTTTTCGCGACCACCGCCGCCTCGCGGACGCCGGGCACCAGCGCGATCACCTGTTCGATCTCGGAAGCCGCGACGTTCTCGCCGCCGACCTTCAGCATGTCCTTGGAGCGGTCGCCGAATTTTATGAAGCCATGGTCCAATACGGTGACACGGTCGCCGGTGACAAAATAGCCATGTTCGTCAAAACTCTCGCGCGTGGCTTTGTCGTTGTGCAGATATTCCTTGAACAGCGACAATCCGGGAATGCCCTTGATCAGCAGATTGCCGGTGCCGCCGACCGGCGTCGCAGTGCCATCGTCGTCGGTGACGCGGATGGAATATTCCGCCGCGGCGCGGCCGATCGACATCGGCGTGTTGGGCTGGTCGACCTCGCCGATAATGCCGTGGGTGATGGTTTCGGTCATGCCCCACCAGCCGATGATCTTGACGCCGAAGACCGAAAAGGCCGGCGGCTCGCACACCGCCGTGCCCCAGAGCCGGAATTGGTGCTGTTTTGGGACTTCGCGCTCCAGCAGGACCTTCATGCAGAACGGGATCGTCGAGGTCCAGCTGCAGCCGTGCTCCAGCGCCACGTTCCAGAACCGGCTTGCGGAGAACCGCGGCTGAATCACGCAGGTAGCACCGACCCACAGGCTCGCCAGCATCGAATAGGCCAGCGCGTTGGTATGAAACAGCGGCAGATAGGTCTGGTGCACGTCGCCTTGGTGCAAATCCTGATGCGCCGCGTTGACCTTGGCGCCCCACAGCGCATTGGCGTGGGTCCACAGCACCGCCTTCGGCCGCGACGTCGTGCCGGAGGTATATTGCACGCTGCAGGCGGCGTGCGGATCGGTCGGGCGGCGCGGCCGGTCCGCGCTGTCGGCGAACAGGCTTTCAAAACTGTCGCTGTGCGGGACGGCATAGCCTTGCGCCGGTGCGGCGCCGGCGTCATGCGAAATCACCGCCAGCCAGCGCAGGTTCCGGCAATGCGCCGAGACCATCTCGGCATAGGCCGGTTGCGTGATCGCGGCCACTGCACCGCAATGGCCGGCAAAGTATTCCATCTCGGCCGCAGCGGAGCGGGTGTTGGTGGTCACCGCGATGGCGCCGAGCTCGACGCAGGCAAACCAGGCGAGCATCGCCTCGATGCAATTGTCGAGATGGATCAGCAGATATTCGCCTGGCCTAACGCCGCGTTGGGCGAGGCCCGCGGCGAGCGCGCCGACGCGGTCGTAAAATTCGCCATAGGTCCATTTCCGCGCCGGCGCGTCGAACGGCGCCCATATCAGAAACGGATGGTCACGCCGCGTCTCAGCGCGCATCTTGAGCAGCCACGGCACGTCGAGCCCTGCGAAGGGACCGACCACACCCGGTGCGGTTTGTGAAGTCGACATTTATCCTCCCGCGCGGCCTTGATGGCTGCTTTTGTCGTTCGCTTGGGAGCACTTCTGCCACCGGATCGCGCGCCGAGCAAATCGCGGAAGTCGTCATGCCCGGGCTTGTCCCGGGCATCCACGTCTTAAGCCCGTTGCGGCAAGAAAGACGTGGATGGCCGGGTCAAGCCCGGCCATGACGGAAGGAGTTAGTCACGCCAGGATGTCTCCCCCTCATAGGACGAAATCTCAATCAGGCTGCCATCCGGATCCCGGCAATAGACCGAGCGCAGCGTGCCGCGGGCGCCTTGCCGCTCGACCGGGCCTTCCTCGATCGCCACGCCGTGCGCTTTGAGATGAGCGACCACCTGGTCTGGCGTGCTGGAGGTGAGAAAGCAAAGGTCGTCGCTGCCGGCGGCCTCGTGGTCGGCGGTAAACCACTCGACCTTGTCGGCATCGCGCGGCCGGACGTTGATTTTCTGATCGCCGAACATCAGCGAGGTCCGCGGGGTCCGGCCCTCGCCGGGATCGAACACCCTGACCTCCATGCCCAGGATCTTTTGGTACCACGCGGCCGAGCGCGCTACGTCGGCGACGTTGATCACGAGATGGTCGAGCGCATTCACTTTGACGGACATGAACTCATCCTTTGGTCGCGGTTCGCTGGGGAGAGTGCCCTATTGGCCGTATCGTGCATTGTTTGTTACAACGCCTGCCGATCGTCAATTCAACAACAATGAACCGGTTGCGTAATTCCGGGAAACAGGGAGATTTTCTATGGTTTCGCGTTGTTTAGTTTCGCGTCACAGCGCGATTTTCCTTTTTGCCATGGGCGTTATGGCCATTGCTTGGACCGGCGGCGCCTCGGCGCTCGATTATCCGACCCGGCCGGTGCGCTTTGTGGTCGGATATCCCCCCGGCGGCGCCACCGACATTCTGGCGCGCCTGATCGGCCAGCGGCTGTCGGAGAAACTCGGCCAGCAATTCGTGATCGAGAACAAGCCCGGCGCCGGCAACAATATCGGCACCGATGCGGTGGTCAACGCCGCGCCCGATGGCTACACGGTGCTGCTGGTCAACCCGGCCAATTACATCAACGCCTCGCTCTATTCCGATCTGAAATTCAACTTCATCCGCGACATTGCGCCGGTCGCGGCCTTCAGTCGGGTGCCGAATGTGATGACGGTCGCCCCCGACGTGCCGGCGAAAACGGTCGCCGAGTTCATCGCCTATGTGAAGGCCAATCCGGGCAAGGTGAACATGGCGTCATCGGGCAACGGCACCTCGGTGCATCTGTCCGGCGAATTGTTCATGGCGATGGCGGGCATCAAGATGGAGCACATTCCCTATAAGGGCGCGGCACCCGCGATCACCGACATGCTCGGCAACCGCGTCCAGGTGATTTTCGACAACATGCCCTCGATCATCGGGCATATCGCCAAGGACGGCCTGCGGGCGCTCGCGGTGACGACGGCTCAGCGGTCGCCGCAACTGCCCGACGTGCCGACCGTCGCCGAAACCGTGCCGGGCTATGAGGCGAGCGCACTGTTCGGCATGGGCGCGCCGAAGAAGACGCCGCCGGAGATCATCGAGAAATTGAACCACGAGATCAACGCGGTGCTGGCCGAGCCCGCGATCAAGGCGCGCCTGATCGAACTGGGCGGCGAGCCCTTGATCGACACGCCGGAGGCGTTCGGCGCGATGATCGCCGCGGAGACCGCAAAATGGGAGAAGGTGGTGCAATTCTCCGGCGCCAAGGTGGAATAAAGACAACCGCCGGAACCTTACCCAAGCGGTCTCGTTCTCACTGCGAGGCGCCTGGTGCAATATCAATCCGCGCGCCGCGTACGGGCGCGCGCCGCGCGGCCGGCACACTCGGGAATACTGAGCCCGGCGCGCGTCATGCGCCATTAGCCGGGAGGCTCTTGACGCATCCTCTTCTGCGGACGCGGGCCTCGTCGCGCGCGCCAAGACCGGGCGCGTCGTGGCGTGCCGCTTGACCGCGGCTCCGATGGAGCAGGCGATGGACTGGCTCAATCGCTACCAGCGCTTCTGGTCCGAAGGACTCGAGCGTCTGGTCGGGTTTGTGGAGGAAGAACAATGGCAACAAAATCAGGCGCCGCCGCCGACGTTACCAGGCCGAGTCTCACCTTCAAGCGCCGTCTCAATGCCCCGCCGGCGAAAGTCTACGCGGCGTGGACCGACCCGGAAAAAAATAGTCCATTGGTTTGGGCCCGTCGATGCCAAGCCCGGCTCGATACGGGCGGAGATCGATCCGCGGATCGGCGTCCGCTTCCGCGTCCGCTTCAACACCGACGACGAATATTACGAAGTCGGCGGCATCTACCGCGAGGTGGTGCCGAACCAGCGGCTGGTGTTCAGCTGGGCCTGGCATTCGACGCCGGAGCGCGAATCGCAGGTGACGGTCACGCTGCAGCCTGACGGCGGCGGCACGCTGCTGACCGTGCACCACGAGCAGCTGTTCGATCAGGCCGCGCGCGAGGGCCACGAGCGTGGCTGGATCGGCGCGCTCGACAAGCTGGAAAAATATCTCACCTGAAATCTTTCAACATCGAGGAGCGTGTCATGCAGCCGCGCAAAGTCGTCTCCCGTGAGGAATGGATCGAAGCCCGCAAGGCGCACATGGCGCATGAGAAGGAATATACCCGCGCCCGCGACCGGCTGAGCGTAGAACGGCGCGCGCTGCCGTGGGTCAAAGTCGACAAGGCCTATCTGTTCGACGGGCCCGGCGGCAAAGCGACGCTGGCCGATCTGTTCAAGGGGCGCAGCCAGCTGTTGGTGCAGCATTTCATGTTCGCACCGGACTGGAACGAGGGCTGCAAGAGCTGTTCGTTCTGGGCCGACGGTTTTGAGCGCATGGTCCCGCATCTTGCCGCTCGGGACACCACGCTGGTTGCGATTTCGCGTGCGCCGTTAGGGAAGCTCGACGCGTTCAAGGCGCGGATGGGCTGGACTTTCGACTGGTACTCTTCGGCCGGCAACGATTTCAATTACGACTACGCGGTGTCGTTCACGCCCGAACAGGTCAAGTCGGGAGCCAAGGTGTATAATTTCGGCACCTCGGGCTTCGGCGTCGAGGAAGCGCCCGGGATCAGCGTGTTTTACCGCGATGACGCCGGCAACATCTTCCATACCTATTCGTGCTTCGCCCGCGGCCTCGACATGATGAATGCCGCCTACCACTATCTCGATCTGACCCCGCTCGGCCGCCACGAAGACGGCTTGCCCTATCCGATGGACTGGCTGCGGCTGCGCGACCACTACAAGCCGGCAGGGATGTAAGGAAGCTTTTGCTTCGGCGACTTTCGATGTAGCCTCAAGAGGCATTCGGTCGCTCAAGAACGGCTCTCAAAACCGTGCCCAGCAAGCCCACGCGTCAGCAAATCGCGGAACAGGATCGCCTCATGGTCGCGCGGCAGCTCGGGTTCAGGCGCGCCGCAGACGCAATAGCGATCGATTTGGCAAAGGTCCCGGAGGTGCGCGCGATCGCGTTGTTCGGCTCGCTGGCCCGGCCGCTGGTGCGTGAAGTTCCGCGCTTTCAACCCTTCAGACGGCACGGGATGGAGATCCTGCACGAGTGTGGAGACATCGACCTTGCGATAGCGGTCGATCGCCTCGAAAATCTGTCGGCTCTCAATCGCGCCCGCAGCCGGGCCGTCATCGATCTCTTCGAGCGAAGCGGCATCGGCGTCGCGCACCACCAGGTCGACATTTTCCTGTTCGGCGAGGGATGGACCGATTATCTCGGTCGGCTCTGTACCTTCGGGCAATGTCCCAAGGGAAAGGTCGAATGCCTCACGCCCGGATGCGGACGCGAGCGGTTTCTGAAACAGCACGAAGGATTTGTACTCGAACCCGGCGCACTTGCCGCCGAGCGGTCCGTGCCGTTGTATGAACGCAGTAGCGGATTTCTGCGCCGGGCCTCCGATCTCGAGGCGACACCTCCGGCATCGGAGCCGCCACGACGGCAAGCCCGGCCTCGTGTCGCAAGACATAATTTGGACTCTCCCAGAGGCCCCGATGGCGTTTGAAGATCGATATGGCTTAGGTCTTTCAACCCTTAGCGAGGTGGCCGCAGAGCGCTACCGCGAGGGCATCGACCTCTTGCAATCGGCCTGGCCCGGCGCCGCGCAGGCGCTGGATAGCGCGATCGAGGCGGACGGCGATTTCGCCTTGGCCCATGCCGCTCGCGCGCGGACCCATTTGATCTATGCCGAAGTGCAGCAGGCCCGGGAAAAGGCGGCCATCGCGCGCGCGCTCGTCGCCCGCAACGGCAGCGCGCGGGAAAAGAGCCATGTCGAGATCCTGGCGCTGACGACGGAGGGCCAGCCGGCGAGGGCGCTGGAGCTGACGCTGGAGCATCTCGACAATTGGCCGCGCGATGCCCTGATCATGTCGCTGCCGCTTGGCGCCTTCGGCCTGTTCGCTTTCTCAGGCATGGCCGATCACGATCAGGCCCGCGTCGATCTGTGCGAGCGGCACAAGATGCATTACGGCGAGGACTGGTGGTTCCTGACCTTTCTCGGCTGGTCGCACACCGAAAACGGCAATGTCGCGACCGGACGGCGGATCACGCAGCGCGCGTTTGATCAAAGACGCGAGAACGCCCACGCCCTTCACGCCTTGGCGCACGCGATGTTCGAAGACGGCTCGACGCTGGACGCCGAGCACCTGATCGCGGGTTGGCTGCCGGTCTACGACCGCAGCGGATTGCTGTATGGCCATGTCGCCTGGCATCAGGCGCTATTGGCGCTGGAGAACGGCGATGCTGAGCGAGCAAGCCAGATCTACGCCGAACGCATCCAGCCGAAAATCAATCCGGCGCCGCCGCTCAATGTCATGACCGACGGCGTTTCGCTATTGTGGCGGCTGCAAGCGTCCGGCCATCCGGTGCAGCGCGATATCTGGCTTGATCTCGCCGACCATGCCGCGGGCTGGTTTCCCAAAACCGGCAATTCGTTCGTCGATGTGCACATGGCGCTGCTCGCGGCCATGACCGGAAACTTCGGCGCGCTGGAGGCGCGGATTGCCGACCTCGAGGCGCGGCGCGAGCAGGGCAAGCTTCCGGCGGGCCCGGTGGTGCCGGATATCGGTCGCGCGGCCCGCGCCTTCGCCGAAGGGCATTATCGGACATGCGCGGAGATATTGGACCCGGTGGCCGCGGACGTGGTGCGGATCGGCGGCAGCCATGCCCAGCGCGAAATGATCGAGGACACGCTGCTGGTCGCGCTGATGAAGAGCGGCGAAGCCGCCAAGGCGCGCGACCTGCTCGATCGCCGCCTGCATCGCCGGCCCTCGTTGCGCGATACGCGATGGCGATCGGGGGTTGCGGCGTAGATATCTTCCACGCCGTGCTTCGCGCGCCGCCTCGACGTGCGGTGCAAATGCCAAGTCACTGTCGCCGCCGACCATCTCGTTGAGGGATAGGCCATTTTGCAAATGCTACTTGAACGCATCCTCAATCCTTACGTATTGCGTTCCAGCAGGGGCCGCGACCGTCTTGGATGTATAGAAGCGATCCAGGTCGATGTGAGGCGGTATGCCCTTTGACGGCTTGCCAATTGCGATCGCGGTTCCACGATGGGTATATTGATGAATGATGCATCGATTGCCGCCTTGGATTTCGCAGAGCTGTTGAACCAACTTGTCGGTGGCACAAAGGGATGGCGTCCCCGTGCAATGACTTGGGTCCGTCTCTCGGATTGCCTCCCACCCATTGCCATAAGTCCGTGCTACCCAGACCGGGAGTCCCTGCAGGCAGGGGTTAACATCCGGCTTGGCATATCGCAGGTAGTCGCCGTAAACGGCGGGAAATGTGTACAATACGGGCACCAGTTGCGGCAGCCCGACGGTAACGGCCTTTATCCAACTGCATACGGCTACGCTATAGAAAGTGCCGTAATATTTAGCCGCGTTTTGATTTGCCTGGGCCGCGTCCAAGGGGGTCTGTTCAACGTCGACCGCGACGAACATGCCCTTCAGCCCCGAGATTTCATTGGTCGGGACGGTGTACTTGGCCGTCTTGAGAAGATTGAGAAAACTCTGCGCCGCCTGAACGCCGGCGCTCTCATAGATTTTTCGGAACTGCGCTTCATCGCTGTCCGACAGATTGCCGTTGAATTTGGCGATTTTCCTTAATTCCTTTGGGAGGGCGAAGAAGTAATAGGGAAAAGCGCTGGTCTGTTGCTTTGCGAGACCGGCCATGTTGGCGGAAAATAGCTCGTCCAATGAATCATGGTCGTTAGCGTGCTGATTGATGCGTACGATCGCGAATTTGCCGCCGCAGTCGATTATTTTGGAATAGTCAACTGCGTTGTAGGAGTCGAGGTCGACCCCATGGATCAGGTCGAATAAATTGCCGGCCGGTCGCTTCGAATCAACAAATCCCGCGACGATCGGCCCCGAATCGTTTCCCCAAGACGGTGGAGTATCGGCGAATTGGGAGGGGGCCGCGAACCTTGGGCAGGTGGCGTTGGCGACCGATGCAATAAGGTATAGGCCAACAAAAATAATGATTCTAGAAATCGACATGGCTGCTAACTCATCACTTTGAGGGTCCGGCCTGTGCTCGCTGAAGCATGCTCTTGAGAGAATCAAGCGTCCCGACATAGCGGTCGAGATCGAGGCCTGCACCGGCGGAGAATACCGCGAAGCCACCGTACGAAGTGTATTGCTCAAACAGGCATCGATTTTCCTGGTTGGAGGTCACACAAAGATCCTCGATCGCCTTGCGTGCGACGGGATTCGTTTCGGTCTGGGGACGGTCACCCGTGCGGCCATGATAAGAAATCCAAACCTTGAGCTGGCTCAGGTCACAAGGCGCGTTCGCGAGTTGGTAATCCCCGAAGATGACGGGCTTCGTGAACAAAATAACGGGTTGATCCTTGAAGCGATCGTCGGACCGAAATTCCTTAACCCATGCGCAAATTGCCGCGCCGTAAATCGGCGAGAACTGCTTCTGATCTGCCTGCGCGTACTTGGCTTGAGGGGTTTCTGTGACATCGAGTGCGGCCGGGAGGTAAGGGCCTCCGTAGGTCCGGGGTACCTGATCGGCGAGGGGATCGTAGCTGAGCAGCTCGGTCAGGCGTTCTTTGAACATCCTTGCCTGCGCAATCGATTGAAGCTTGTTTCTTTCGATCAGCGCATCCAAGTCGGCCTTTCCCAGTTGATGCACGGCAGATTTGGCATCCGCAAGGGTCAGATGATGATAGGGGCCCGTTAGCAATCCCGCTGATTTCGCGTTTGCCCAAAAGGTGCGGTAGGCAAGCTCGTTGTTTTCGTCCGTGCCGGCTGACAGCCGTATATAGGCGAACGCCCCGCCGCAATGACGTACCCCGGCGAATATCGGGTCGGTCTGATATTTCGAGACATCAATGCCGTTCACAACGGGACTTGAATCGGAGGGCTGGATGAACCCCGACGGCGCAACCCCGACGTCGCCGTTGCGGCCTGACTTGAATGCCAATGAGTTTGAGGCGGTTTGCTGGGGGCATCCGGCCGCAGCAGAGGCCCTATTTGGACCGCCAACGCAAAGAAAGCCGCTCAACAACACAAGTGCGGAACCATAGAAGCGGATGCGCTGCTCCAATTGGTGACCCCCTAAACTCATCCTCCAGAAGTATGAGGCGAAGCATACAACTTTGCAATCTCTTAGTCCGTTGGTTTTTGCCGGCAGTGCAGGCTAGCTTCGCGCCGCACCAGCGCGAAATGATCGAGGACACGCTGCTGGTCGCCCTGATGAAGAGCGGCGAAGCCGCCAAGGCGCGCGACCTGCTTGATCGCCGCCTGCATCGCCGGCCCTCGTTGCGCGATGCGCGCTGGCGATCGGGGGTTGCGGCGTGAAGAGGAAGCGCGCCGCATCCGTAGACGGCGCCAAGCGCCGCTTGCCAGACATAATCCACAATTGCGCGCGACGGTCCGGGCGATAAACGGGAGGAATACGGATGCCTTACGTCGATGGATTTATCGTCGCGGTTCCGAAGAAGAATCTGGAAGCTTACCGCAGCATGGCGAAGAAGGCGGGCAAGGTCTGGCGCGAGCATGGCGCGCTGGACTACTGCGAATGGGTGGCCGAGGACGTCAAGGTCGGAAAGCGCACCTCGTTTCCACGCAGCGTCAAGCTCAAGCCCGGCGAAACCGTGATCTTCTCCTGGATCACCTACAAGTCGCGCGCGCAACGCGACCGCGTCAATGCCAAGGTGATGGCCGACAAGCGGCTGGCCGGCATGATGGACACCAAATCGTTGCCGTTCGATGCCAAGCGGATGATTTTCGGCGGCTTCGAAAGCCTCGTGAAGGTCTAACCCCGCCTACGCCGCACCCGGCACGGTCCGCTCGCCGGCGATGGCGCGGTCGATGGCGTCGATCAAGAGCTGGGTCTCGATGAATTTGAGCCGCGCCCGCTCGGCCTTGTCGCGGTCGAACGGCGCGGCAAGCGTTTTCGCGAAGACGTCGCGGTCCTCGACCATGCGCTCGCGCGCCTTTTGCAGCGTCTCAAGTCGCTCGCTCATACGGGGGGTCGCTTTCTGTGGCTGCGGCGTCATTTTCGGCACTCGCGGGAGCGATGCCGCCCGATCGCTCACGCAAGCATACCATGGGAAAGGGCTTGGGATGCGGACCATTACCACCGTCATGAGAGATCATGGCGGGCGGCTCCCTCCACGACCAATGTCACAATCAGAAATATTCGGAAATGCCGACCGTCATTTCGTCGCACTAGATGACAAAAGGTTTAGTTTCCGTTTGACATGACAGAGATAGAGTCCGTCGCACCTTGTGGACGGAGCATTCAATGAATTCGGAAAGCCGATTTTACGCTCTCGAGGTGATGTGCCGCGCGCGGGCCGCCGTTGCCCGGAAGGAGTTCGAATATTGGCTGGCCGAGGCCGAAGAATGGGCGGAGCTTAAGCTTTCTAGCAGCCGACAAGGTGCCGCATCGGCTGGCTCAAGGGAGTCGTCTCGCCCGACCGAGTTCAAAACCTGATTTCTCATTTCGCGGAGAAGAGAAGGGGAGCCGGAGCTGTTTGTCCGGCTTCTACCTGCGGCAAAGCCAAAGCACCGCGCAGCTACCGACAATTGTTGGCTATTGGCGCACCCGACACGATTCGAACGTGTGACCTTTGCCTTCGGAGGGCAACGCTCTATCCAGCTGAGCTACGGGTGCATCGGGGGTTCATTTAGCCGATTGCCTTGCTGTGGGCAATGTCCCGGACGATAACGCTTTCAGCTGGAAACAGGGATCCCAAGACCTTGCCCAGGGATATTGCCATGACCTCCAATATCGAACCATTGGCCCGCGAGATGGCGGTGCGGATCTGCCGCCGCAGCGGCATGGCGGAGGCCGATATTCCGCGCTGGGTCGAACTGCACTGGCCGTGCGCCGCGGCCATGCTGGAAGCGGGGGTCATGGATGAGCGCGGCGAATGGGTCGCCGATAAGGACGTTCGCCTCGGAATGGAGGCCTATCGGGAGCGGATTTTGAAACGCCGCTCGTTAGCGCGCCGCCGTCGCGAAGGCGATTGTCCGGCCGGACGCCCGCGGTAAACTAAGCCCGCCGAGGCTACGCGTAACCAAGCCCGCGTCTTAAGGAGACAAAACCCATGCGTCCGCTCGAATTTGGCTGGTATCTGCCGACCCATGGCGACACCACGGCCTATGGCGTGGCCGCGGCCGAGGTGGCGGGCTCGCCGGAACTATGCGAGCGCGTGGTACAGGCGGCGGAAAAAGCCGGTTTTGAATATCTGCTGATCCCGGTCGGCTCGACCTGCTGGGAGGCGTGGATTTCAGGCGCGTTCATGGCGGCGCGTTCGCAAAAGATCAAGCCGCTGATCGCAGCCCGGCCCGGCTACATCAATCCGGTGCTGTTGGCGAAGATGATCTCGACCTTCGACCAGATGTCCGGCGGGCGCATTTGCGTCAACCTGATTGCGGGCCAGAACGAAAGCGAGGTCGTGGCGGAGGGCGTGCGCTACGCCAAGGAAGAGCGCTACGCGCTGATGGAGGAGGAAGTCTCGATCCTCAAAGCGCTGTGGACCACGCGTGGTCCGCTCAATTTCAAGGGCGCATTTCACACCATTTCAGGGGCGCATATCAGGCCGCGGCCGTTGCAGCAGCCCCACCCAAGATTCTATCTCGGCGGCGGTTCGCGGCAAGCCTGGGAATTATCCGCAAAGCATTCCGACGTGCATCTGTTCTGGGGCGACCTGCCGGAACGGATCGCCGCAAACATCAGTGAGATCAGAGAGCTGGCACGCGCGCATGACCGCGAAAACGAGATCGGCTTCGGCATGCGCCTGCAGGTGATCTGCCGCGAAAATGAAAAGGACGCGTGGGAGGCCGCCGACACTTTGGTGCGCAATGCGAGCGAGCGGCAAAAGGAGGAGCGGCGCACGCTCTACAGCAATTCGGTAGCCAACCAGCGCGTGCAGCAGCTCGCCCAGGAGCATGGCGATCTCCTGCTGCCGCATCTGTGGGCCGGCATCACCCGGGTCCGGCCCGGCGCCGGCATCGCGGTGGTCGGCAATCCCGCGCAATGCGCCGCGACGCTGCAGCAATTCATCGACGCCGGCTGCCATTCGTTTTGCCTGTCCGGCTATCTGCATGACGAGGAGGCCGAGCGTTTTGGGCGGCTGATCCGCCCGATTCTCGTCGAGAACAATCGCGGCCGGCTCGCGGCGTGAGCGGCGGCGGGATGTCGCTAGAGCCTGATTCAACTGAGTTGAATCAGGCTCTAACGTTATCCTTTTGTTTGAGCATGATCTCCGCGCAAACGCTTTGCGTTTGTCGCGAGGGAAAACCGGTTTCCACTTTTCCGGTTCATGCTCTAAGCCACGGCCGCGGTGCTGTTGCGGCCGGCGCCGAACAATTTCCGGACCTCGGCCGCCGGCTTCGCGGCGCTGAAGAGATAACCCTGCATTTCGGTGCAGCCGAGCGCGCGAAGCATTTCCCGTTGCTCGAGCGTTTCGACGCCTTCCGCCGTCGTCGTCATGTTGCGTGAGGCTGCGATGTTCACCACCGCCTGGACGATCGCGGAAGAGCCGTCGGCCTCGGCGATATCGCTGACGAAACAGCGGTCGATCTTGATCTTGTCGAAGGGAAAACGCTTCAGGTAGCTGAGCGAGGAATAGCCGGTGCCGAAATCGTCGAGCGCGATGCGCACGCCGATGGCGCGGAGCTGGTGCAGGATGGCGAGCGCCGCCTCGTCGTCGCGGATCAGGACCGCCTCGGTGATCTCGAGCTCCAGCCGGCTCGCCGGCAGACCGGAGGCCGCCAGCGCGCTGGTGATCTTCAGCGCCAGCGTCTGGCATTTCAACTGAACCGGCGAGACGTTGACGGCGAGCCGGACGTGACCCGGCCAGTTGGCCGCCTCGGCGCAGGCGGTTTTCAGCACCCATTCGCCGAGCTCGACGATCAGGCCGGTGTCCTCCGCGACGGGTATGAATTCGGCCGGCGAGACCATGCCGCGTTCGGGATGGCGCCAGCGCAGCAGCGCCTCGCAACCGGTCACCCCGTTATGGGCAAGATTGACCAGCGGCTGATAGTGGATTTCGAAGCCGCCATCGACCAGCGCCTGCCGCAGGTCCTGCTCCATGGCAAGCCTGGCTTTCGCGCTGGCATCCATGGCGGGCTCGAAGAAGCGATGGGTTCGCCGCCCGTCGGCCTTGGCGCCATACATCGCCAGATCGGCATTCTTGATGAGCTGATCGAGATCGGTGCCGTCCTGCGGCGCCAGCGCAATGCCGATCGAGGCATCGGTCGAGAGCTGGTGACCGAGGCACTCATAGGGCTGCCGGATCGCCTCATGAATTCGCGTTACGAATTCCACGACGTCGGCGGTCGACCCGACGCCGGTCTGGATTACCGCGAACTCGTCCCCGCCCAGGCGGGCGATCAGATCGGTCTCCCTGATACAGCCCTTGATGCGGGCGGCGACGGCTTTGAGCAGCTCATCGCCGACGTGATGCCCGAGCGAGTCGTTGATGCCCTTGAATTCGTCGACGTCGACATAAAGCAACGCGAACTGCTCGCCGCGGCCGATTTGCGCCAGCTCGCGTTCGATCTGTTCGCGGAACAGCACCCGGTTCGGCAGGTCGGTCAGCGCGTCGTAATGCGCCAGATGCGCGATCTTCTCGTCGGCGCGCCGGCGCTCGGTAACGTCGTCGACCACGTTGACGATATATCGGGTCTCGCCGGTCTGATCCGGAACATGGATCCGCCTCGAGGTGATGTAGCGCCGGCCGAGCCCAGGGGTTTGCCACGGCGCGACGTCCAGGAACAGGCCGTCGGGGGATTGCAGCGCGCGCGCATCGTCTTTGGCGATGATATCGGCGGACGCCTTGGGAAACAGTTCGAACGCGGTCTTGCCGACGATGGCGTCGCGCGTCAGGCCGAATTGAGCTTCCGCCACCCGATTGGCCAGGACATAACGCTGATCGCGCACGTCCTTGACGGTGATCTGGGTCGGGATGTGATCGACGATCTGCCGCAGGAAGGCATAATTGCGGTCGCGCTCCTGTTCGAGATTGCGCCGTTCCGTAATGTCTTCGATGGTCGCGACCCATCCGCCCTGCGCAAGCGGCTTGTTGACGATCACATACGAACGTCCTGCGGATTCCGTCGGCGTCTGCGTGATCTTGCCCTCTGCAACGTTGCGCATGATGGTGGAGCAAAATTCCTCGACATCGTCGTCGAAAGACCCGGTCTCCTGGCGATGCCGGATCAGGTCGTAAAAATGACAGCCCGGCTTCGCGATATCGGTGGAAAGCCCGTACATATCGAGATAGCGCTGGTTGCACAGCACGATGCGCGCGGAGGCGTCATACAGCACGAGGCCCTGCGTCATGTTGTTGAGCGCGGTGTCGAGCCTTTGCTTTTCCGCCTCGAGCCGTTGCTGTGCCTCCCGGTTCTGCCGCGTCAATTGCCGGACGATCAGGAACAGGATCGAGGCGATCGCCAGCGCGGATATAACGGCCGCAACGATCATGAACTTGGTCTGCGCACGCCAGTCGGCCAATACGGCCGAAATCGTCGCGGTCGCGACCACCACAATCGGGAAACCACTCAGGGGAGCCGCCGCGCCAAGCCGGTCCTCACCGTCGACCGGGCTCTGCACGCGCAGCGCCTGGAGACCTCCCTTGGTCAGAACCTCATGCAGCAGCGGCGCCTTGTTGAATTTCTTGCCCACCAACCGACCGACGTGAGGGTAACGCGCCAGCATCGTCCCATCGCGATGGAACATCGCAATCGCGGCACCCTCGCGGAGTGCGACGGAGGCGAAGAATTTTTCGAAATTGACGGAATCGATCCGCCGCGCCATCACGCCGAGGAATACTCCGCCGGGGCCGCTCATCCTGTGGGCGATGACCGTGGTCCATCTGCCGGTGAAATAGCTGCGAACCGGTTCGGCCAGCGCAATTTTCGATTCAGGGTCCGATTTGAAGGTTTTGAAATAGTCGCGGTCGGCGATGTTGATGTCGGATACCGGCCAGCCGCTGGACGAGTTGATCAATTGCCCGCCGGCGTCGAAGATATTGACGTCGCCGAGATAGGACAGAACGCTGACCCTGGACTTCAGCATCAGATGCGCGTCGAAGGTCGCCATCCGGCTTTTGAAGTTCTCGGGCGACGTGTCGCCCAGAGCTTCCATCTTGGAGACCATGTCGGTCGCAATGATCTCGGAATCCTCGAATTGCTGGTCGAAATGGCGGGTCAGCAGCAGGACGGTGTTTTCCAGTTCGCGCGTGCCGTTGTCGAGCGCACGCTGGCGGAACTCGCCGACCATGGCGGCTGTGCCGACAATAATGGCGGCGACCAGGATGACGCCGCAGACGATCAGCCAGAGCACGGGGCCCCGCCGTATCGACGCGCTAATTTGCTGCGACCAGATCGCGATGGCTTGGGACACGCCAAAGCGACCCCGCATGCTGGAAAACAATGCTCGCATTTCCAGACCCCCGGAAGGATAGGAATACCCTGCACTAATGGCCTGCCGGTTAGGAAATCCGGTTACTTAAGGCTTAATTGGGGGTATGGCGCTACCCGGGTGGTCGCTTCCCACCGTGGTTCCAAGCCCGGGGCGGAGCGTGCTAGCGTGACCTGAACACCGCGTGGAAGCGATCCCATGCGGATATCTCGGGGAGGCGACGAGGGATGGCGAATAGTTCCGGCGCCGCGGATAGCGTTGCTGCGGCTACGAGCAAAGCGTGGCCGGTGTTCCGCTCGTTGAAGGCCTACCGGGCGCAATTCTTCACCCACGACCTGTTTGCCGGCCTGACGCTTGCCGCGATCGCCATCCCCGAGCAGATGGCCACGGCACGGCTCGGCGGGTTTACCCCGCAAATCGGCTTCTTCGCCTTTTGGGCCGGCTCGCTCGCGTTCGCGGCGTTTGGCAGCAATCGCTTCCTGTCCTGCGGCGCGGATTCGACGATCACGCCGATCTTCGCCGGCGGGCTCGCGATGCTGGCCGCGTCCAGCTCGGGCGACTATCTGGCGCTGGCGGCAACGCTTGCGGTGATGGTCGGGTGTTTGCTGCTTGCCGCCGGTGTGTTCCGGCTGGGCTGGATCGCCGATCTGCTCTCGGTGCCGGTGACGATCGGCTTCCTCGCCGGCATCTCCGTGCACATCATCATCTCGCAATTGCCGGGTATCCTGGGATTGCCGACCCCAGATGGCCCGATGCTGCAGCGGCTCGCGACCCTCGCCGGCCACCTGAGCGAGACCAACTTGTTCACGCTCGCGATCGGCCTCGGCGTTCTCGTGATCGTCACCATCTCCGAACGGATTGATGCGCGCATTCCCGGCGCCTTGATTGGGCTGGTGCTTGCGGCCGCAGGCGTAGGCTTGCTCGGGCTCGACAGCCATGGCGTCACTGTTCTGGGCGCCGTGCCTGCCGCGATGCCGAAGCTTGCAATCCCCGAAATCTCGCTTGCGTGCCTGCCGAGTCTCATCTCGCTGAGCCTGATCATCGCGGTCATCGTCATGGTGCAGACGGCGGCAACCACGCGCTCCTTTCTGTCCAGTCCCGACGAGCCGGCCGATGTCAACCGCGACTTCATCGGCGCCGGCGCCGGCAGCCTGTTGTCGGGATTGATCGGCGCGTTTCCGGTCAATGCCAGCCCGCCGCGCACGGCCGTGGTCGCCGAGACCGGCGGACGTTCGCAGTTCGCCAGTCTCGTCGCGGTCGCCATCGTGATTGCGCTGCTGGCCTTCGGTGCCTCGCTGCTCGGCCGAATTCCGAACGCCGCGCTTGGCGGCGTCCTCTTGTTCGTCGCACTTCGGATCATCCGCTTCAGCCAGATCGTTGCGATCTACCGGCAGGCGCTCGGCGAATTCCTGCTGATCATCTCAACCGCCGCCGCGATCATCGTGCTGCCGATCGAGCAGGGCGTCGGTATCGGCATCGCGCTCTCGCTGCTGCACGGCATCTGGACCACGACACGCGCTCGCGTCGTGATCTTCGAACGAGTGCCCAAAACCTCGATCTGGTGGCCGTCGAGCCCGAATCTTCCGGGCGAACAGGAACCCGGCGTTATCGTCGCCGGATTTCAGGCGCCGCTGTCGTTCCTCAATGCCTATGATTTCCGGCGCGACGTCACGGACGCCCTGCAGTCCTCGCCTGAGAAGGCGCGGCTATTGGTGCTGGAGGCGACCGGGATTGTCGAGATCGACTTCACCGCCGCGCATATCCTGCGCGACCTGATCGGAAAATGTCACGCCGACGGCATCGATTTTGCGATTGCCCGGCTGGAATCGATCCGCGCGCAGGAGGCGATGGCGCGGCTTGGCATCAACGAATTGCTGGGCCCGGATCGCCAGTTCCACAGTGTCGAGGAGGCGATCCGGGCGCTGGGCAAGCCGTGAAACGGATAATCAATACGATTTGAATCTAACCTCTAAGTAACCCGAAAGAGACGCCCGCGTATAAGCCCTCAACGAGGGCCGGGCTTGGCCATGACGAGGGGCTTGGCCATTACGAGGAGTCGGCGCTTGCAGCATTTGGAGCCGCAGCCGAAATTGCGCGGCGCAGCGCTTGAGAGGAAACCATCTCGGAAACCAGACGTTGCCGATAGGCTGGGCCTCTGGTTCTCTAAGGGCAGATACTTTGACGGGCTTTGGATCGGGACAACGGTTTATGAGCCAGAACCCTGCCTGCGCCGCGTTGAAGACGCGCTCCGGCTGATCAGACGCCACGATTCACTTCACTATTCTCGCGTCATCCAAAACCTGGAGCGAGTATGGGTGCACTTAGTGCCAAGTTACCGCGCACGCTATGACCCGTCGCTAGGAGCTTGCATACTCAATGAGCGGTATGTTCTCCTTGAAACGACGACGCTCGAAGAGATTGCTTGCTCAATTGTACATGAAGCGACCCATGCAAGGCTGGAGCGATGCGGCATCAGCTACGAGGAGAAAGAGCGCTCCCGGATCGAAGCGGTTTGTGTTCGGCGAGAACTGAATTTCGTCGCCAAATTACCGCACAGCGAGTCATTGCGGGAGGAGATTGCGCGCACATTGGAGTGGTGCGCTGGCGATCATGACTATTTTTCCAATGTGAAATTTCAGCAACGCAACGACGAAGGAATGGTTGAAGTTTTTCGCTATTTGGGAACACCGGACTGGCTCATTAGGTTCATTTTTAGAATGCGTCCGGTCGTTTTCGCGGTGCGCCGATTGATCCGGCGTTTCGCTGGACGCCGGCCGCAAGCATAGTCCACCCCCCTAGATCGGCACGATCTCCCTGCCGATCGGCCACAGCGCGATGCCGGCGAGTTTCAGGTGCGCCCAGGCGAAGGGAATGCCGATGATGGTCACGGCCAGCAGCACCGCGGTGACGAGGTGCCCGAGCGCCAGCCACCAGCCCGCGAGCACGAGCCAGATCAGGTTGCCGATCAGGCCGAGCGGCCCGGTGCCGATGTCCTGCTGTCCGGTAAGGAGGTCGCGGCGCACCGCCGTCTGGCCGAACGGCATCAGCGTATAGACGGCGATATTGAAGGCGGCTTTGGCCCAGGGTAGGCCGATGATGGTGATGGCCATGATGATCCCCGCGATCACCCAGCCGGCCGCCATCCATATGCCGCCGAGCACGATCCAGAGGATGTTCAGCAATATCGACACCGGCGCCATGCGATTTTCTCTGCAGCGACAATGGCGCGCGTCGGCGCCGCGTGATTTTTCCACGATCTACATAGGCGTTCCCTGGCGGAGGCGATAGCATGTTTGAGGAAGAATCAAGCGGGAAGCGCGTCCGCGCGGATCAGCGCCGGTAACGGTCGCCGCGGGCATAGGTCGGGCGGCTTAGCTGTGGCGGGCGGTTTGCCAGGTTGGCGCGGGTGTCGCTCGAGAGCGGAACAGCGGGCTTGAGCTCCTCGAGGAAAATCGGCCGGGAGAAATAAAAGCCCTGCGCATAGCGGATCTTGGTAGCAGCCTGCAGATAGGCGAGTTCCTCGAAAGACTCCAGGCCCTCGGCGATCACGGTCATGCCGAGCGCTTCGCTCAAGGATTCGATCGCCCGCAAAATGCCCTGGCTGCGCGGGCGCTTATGAATGTCGGTGATGAAGGAGCGGTCGATCTTGATCTCGTCGGCGGTGATGTCGGCGAGCGCCGACAGCGACGAATAGCCGATGCCGAAATCGTCGATCGAGATGCCGACGCCAAGCCTTCGGAAGATCGGCAGGATCTGGTCCTGGAAATGCGTCTTGGCGACAAAGGCGTCTTCCGTCACCTCGATCATGAAGCGGCTGGGGAACCCGGTGGCCTCGAGCGCTTCCGCAAACGAGCGCATGAATTCCGGATTGCCGGCCTGCTTGGCGGCGACGTTGATGCTGATCGTGGTGCCGTGGCCGAAGGTCTCGTTGATGAGGTCGATCGACTTGACGATCTCCGCCAGCACCAGATGGGTCAGCTCGTCGATCAGGCCGAGCTCGACGGCGAGATTGATGAACGTGCCGGGGGCCTGGATCACGCCCTCGTCGTCGCGCAGCCGCACCAGCGCCTCGATGCCCTTGATGTCCTGGGTGCGGATGTCGACCTTGGCCTGGAACGCGCAGCAAAACCGTTTTTCCAGGATCGCAAGCCGCAGCGACTGCTCGATCTTCATGCGCGCCAGTGCCTCGCGCTCCATGCCGGCGTCGAAGAAGGCCGCCGACCCCTTGCCATTGTTCTTGACGCGATACATCGCGATGTCGGCGTTCTGCCGCAGCGCCTGGTAGCTGCGGCCGTGATCGGGATAGATGCTGACCCCGATCGAGGTCGAGCCGAATATTTCCGATCCGTCGATGAAGAACGGCGCCTTCAGCCGCTCCAGCGTAAAGTGGATGTATTCGGCGACCTCGTGCTCGCTCCGGATCGGATTGAGCAGCAGCAAAAATTCGTCGCCGGAGATGCGCGACAGCATGTCGGTTTCGCGTAAATTCATCCCCAGCCGCTTGGCGACTTCCACCAGCAGCTCATCGCCGATGGCGTGGCCATAATAGTCGTTGATGTGCTTGAAATTGTCGATGTCGAGAAACGCCAGCGCGAACCTGTCCTGGGGCTCGTCGCGCTGCAACAGGCTGTTGACGCGATGTTCGATCACCCGCCGCATCGGCAGGCCGGTCAATTCGTCATAATAGGCGGTACGGAACAAATGGTCTTCAAGGGCCTTCAGCTCGCTGATATCGCTCGAACTGGAAAGCAGGAGGTTGCGGTCGGCGATGCGAACCGGGCGATGGGCGGTGAGAAAGATCTGCTTGACCTCGCCGCGGGTGACGAATTCTTCCGCCACGGCTGCACGGCCGGCGCCCAGCAATTCAAGGCCGCTCTCGCGGCGGTAATCGAGTTCCTTCGAAGGCGTCGCCGGGTCGCCGGCGGAAATTCCTAGTTGCAGCGCGGCGGCGTCGTTCACCAATAGAAAGCGGCCATGCTCGTCCTGGACCGTGACGCCCGCCGGGAGCATTTTGAAAATATCCCGCAGGATCTCCAGCTCGGATCCAGCCGCAAGGGGCGTCTCGCCCCCGATCGCGGCGGCATAAAGATCGAGTTGATCGCGGCTGTGCATAACCGCCGACCCTGTCAAACTCTCTCTTAGGTTTGGTTAAGCGGAATTGCGAAATTCAATGACGGGACGGCTGGAGGATCAATTTGGATCGAGCGGCGCGACTTGTCATTAACAGAACGTCAACGGCATCTCGGAATCCCCGGTAACGCGAAGCGTGCGCGCATGAAAGCGCGCTCAACTCCGGGGGATGCGGCAATGCATCGTGCAATGCGCCCCGGTCCTCAAAAACGCAATCTCGGTTTTGCCGTCAAAAGGCCGCAACGCCGACTTCAACAGCTTGGTGCCGAAGCCGGCTTCGCCGATCACGCCGATTGGAGGACCTTCGGTCTCGTCCCAGGTGATGCTGAGCCGATCGTCCGACACCGCCCATGACACCTGCAACAGCCCGTGGGTCGCGGAAAACGCGCCGTATTTTCCGGCGTTGGTGGCAAGCTCGTGAAATACCAAAGCAAGGCTCACCGCCAATTTCTCGGGAAGAAACAGCGAGTTGCCGTTCAGCGTGAACCGGACATGCCCGTAGGGCCCGAGTTCGTTCAGCAAAAGCTCCTTGATATCGCAGCCGCGGCGGTCGAGCCGGGCGATCAGATCGTCGGTCGCCGACAGCGCCCGCATCCGATGGTCGATGCTGGCCCAGACTTGCGGCTGGTCGTGCAGTACCTGATGCAGAACCGCGTGGATGGTCGATAATTTGTTCTTCAGCCGGTGTTGCAGCTCGTCGACGATGAGTTTCCGGTATTCCTCCTCCTGGATCAGGCGCCTCGAGATCTCCCGCTGCTTTGAGGCGATCGAACGATAGTGCTCGATACCCCAGATCGTGAAGCCGCATACGATCAGGTAGATGACCATCAGCGCGAATCTGGCGGAATCGACCGGCGCATTGCTGAAATTGACGACGGCGCCGAGCGCCCCGCCGGCCAGCGCCGTCGCCGAGCCGACCCGTAGGCCGCCAAAGGCGGTCGCAAAGAATACCGCCGTGATGTAGGGGGTGAAGAAGACGTCGGGGCGGATCAGCGAGAGGCCCCACCGCGCCACGGTCGCCAGCGCAAGGCAGGATGCTGCAAATCCGATGCTAAAAAGCGGCGACGGTCGGGATATTCCGTACCAGCCCCGCCGAAACTCGTCGATCAGCTTCACCATGGGTCACAACAGCCCGATCAGCAAATCCAAAATAAGGCCAAGCATAGAGGAAAATTCGCCGTCCGAGGGTATGACCGGAAATGCAATCGGCTTTATTTCGGCCGGTTCGAGGGGCCCATTTCCGTGCCAGCGGATTCTTCGTCATGGGATGCCCATTTACCGACCGCAACAAAGCGTGGCTTGCGTTGTTCCGTGGGGGCGCGGATATACTGAAACGAATATCAGCATCGGGAGAACCACATGGGACGGCTCAACGGCAAGGTCGCGGTCATTACCGGCGCGACCAGCGGTATCGGCCTGCGCAGCGCGGAAGTTTTTGTCGCCGAGGGCGCCAGGATCGTGATCGCCGGACGGCGCGCGCCGGAGGGCGAGGCGCTCGCCAATAAGCTCGGCGCCAACTGCATGTTCCTCAAAACCGACGTCACGGTGGAGGAGCAGATGCAGGCGCTGATCGCCTTGGCGGTCGAAAAATTCGGCCGCATCGATTGCCTGTTCAACAACGCCGGCGGCCCGGCGCAGACCGGCGGCATCGAAGGGCTGGACGTTGCCCGTTTCGATGCCGCGATGGCGACGCTGGTGCGCAGCGTGATGCTCGGCATGAAGCACGCCGCGCCCCATATGAAAAAGGAGGGTTCGGGCAGCATCATCAACAATGGCAGCATTGCCGGAAGGCTCGCCGGTTTCTCCTCGTCGGTGGTGTATGGCGCGGCCAAGGCCGCCGTCGTTCATCTCACCAAATGCGTGGCGATGGAGCTTGGCGAATCCGGCATCCGCGTCAACTCGATCTCGCCCGGCGCGATTGCCACCGGTATCTTCGGCAAAGCGCTCGGCCTGTCGGTGGAGGCGGCGGAGAAGACGCCCACGATGATGCGCGATATCTTCAAGACCGCGCAGCCGATACCGCGTGCCGGGTTGCCGGAGGACATTGCCTATGCCGCGGTGTTTCTCGCCAGCGACGAATCGAGCTTTATCAATGGGCATGATCTGGTGGTCGATGGCGCCATCACCGGCGGCCGCAACTGGACGCAGCAGCAGCAAGGCTATGTCGCCATCAGCAAGGCGTTCGATCAGGGCGCGGGGTAGAATGCCCTCATCGTCATTGCGAGCGAAGCGAAACAATCCAGCTTTGGCGCGACAAGTTGGAAAGCTGGATTGCTTCGTCGCTTTGCTCCTCGCAACGACGTGAGGGTATTGAGCTGGACATAAGGAGTATTCGATGTTTGCCACATCAGGTGTACCCCTGACCCGACCTGAAGCCCGGCCGCTTCATATCGCCGTCTTCGCCGGGCTCGCCTGCGCCTTTCTGATCGGGAAGGCGCTGCCGGTCATGATGGACACGCTGTCGGGCATGGCCGCGCCGCTCTGCGCGGTCAGCGATCCCGCTGGTTCGGCGCTCGATACCGTGGAGCCGATCGGCTCCTACGCACTGCCGAATGTGCCGGGCAAGCGGGTGACGATCGTGCGCGTGTTCTATGGTCCGGGCGGCTTTACCCGCGCACATCGGCACGCCGGCTCGGTCACCGCCTATATCACCAAGGGCGAGATCCGCTCGCAGCTTGCCGGCGGCCCGGTCGAGACCTTCAAGGTCGGCCAGTCGTTCTTCGAGCCGCCCGGCGCGACCCATCTGGTATCGGCGAATGCGAGCAATACCGAGCCCGCGGAACTGATCGCGGTGTTCGTGGCGGACGAGGGCGCGCAGCTCACGACATTTGTCGAATAACGATCGCGCGTGCGGTCATGTTGTCACCCGCAGTCGGTATGTTCGCGACAGCGACAGACCAGGTCCGTGTATAGTCGGCGCCGGCAGCAACGCGGGGACGGGCGGCATGAACGCAAGGCTTGAACGAAAACTGCGATTGCTGGCTATCGTCGTTGCGGCCAGTGTGATCGGGGCTGTCGTTTATAGCCTCGCACAGGGGTTTACGACTGCTGCCGGGATAGCGGTGGGAATCTCTTACGGGCTGCTTATCAGCGCCGCGATGACGGGCATTTCGCAGTTCGTCCTGGATGGCCCGTTGCGCGAGTGGCTCGGCGGTCTTTCGTTCACAGCCACCCTGATGGTGCGAAGCACGATCTACGCCGCGATTATCGTTCCCATCCTCTTTTTCCAGGTAGGTTACATCATCGCGGGGGTTCCTCCCGATCCGTCTCATCAAAGCTTCTGGATGGACATCACCTATGCGGTTGTATTCCTGATCTTGGCGAATCTGGCTATCGGGATCACCAACATCATCGGACCGCGCTCCTTCCTGAACTTCGTCACCGGGCGCTATCATTCCCCGGTCGAGGAAAACCGCTTTGTGCTGTTCGTCGACATCGCGGGATCGACCGGATTGGCCGAGCGGCTCGGCGGTGTTGGTATCCATCGCTTTCTCGACCGCACCTTTCGCCTGCTCACGCTCTCCGTCGTCGACTATCGCGGCGAGGTCCTCGATTATGTCGGTGACGAAATCATCGTGACCTGGCCGGAACGCGGCGGCGCGGTCGATTGCCGTCCGCTGCGCTGCTTTGTGGCGATGCGGGATGAGTTGTCACGCGCGGCGAGCCAGTTCGAGCGGGAATTCGGCGCAGCGCCGCGGATTCGCGGCAGCCTGCATTTCGGGCCGGTGATCGTCGGCGAGATCGGCGACGTCAAGCGCGCCATTGTTTTCAATGGCGACGTCATGAATACCGCGGCACGGCTCGAAGAGCTCAGCCGCAAAGTCGATGGCGGCTTTCTGGCCTCGCGCGCGGCGATGCAACGGTTCAGCTCAACGCCGCCGTTTGCGGTTCACGATCTCGGGCGCCTGCCGATCCGCGGTCGCGCCGACGGGATCGATGTGATCGGTATCGCCGCGCCAACCCTGACTGCCTCTGCCTGATCCGCTTACGAAAGCCGCGACAGCGTCACCCGCAATCCGTCGCGCGGCTTCGGGATCGGCCACATCTGCCAGTCCGGCGCATAGCCCTGTTCCAGCGAGACCGAGAGGTTCTGCAGGAAATGCCGGGCAAAGCATTTCGCCTGCATGTAGGCGAAGTGCAGTCCGAGGCACATATGCGCGCCGCCGCCGAACGGCACCCAGGCAAAGCGATGGCGGGCGCGCTGCGCCTCCTCGGTGAAGCGCATCGGATCGAAGCGGTCGGGATCGGGCCAGATCTCCGGCATGTGGTGAGTGAACAGCGGATTGACGCCGAGCATGGTGCCGGCCGGGATCGCGTAGCCGTTGAAGCTGAAATCCCGGATCGCCCGCCGCGGCATCGACGGCACCGGCGGCTTGATCCGCAGCGCCTCCTTGAACGCCATTTCGGTGAGCGGCATGGCCTCCAGATTGTCGAACGTCGTCGGTGCGCCGCTCGCAACGCCCAGCGCCGCCACCTCCTCGCGCAGCTTCTGCTGCCACTGGGGGTTGGCGGCAAGCGCCCCGATGAAGGATGTCAGCGATGAGGTCAGCGTGTCGTGCGCGGCCATCATCAAAAAGCTCATATGGTCGATGATGTCCTGGTTCGACAACAGCGCGCCGTCCTCATGGGTCGCATGGCAAAGCTGCGAGAACAGGTCTTCGCCGCCTTTGGCGCGGCGGATCGGGATCTGCTCGGCGAAATAGGCCACGATGCGTTTGCGCCCGTTGACGCCGCGCGCCATCTTGGTGCCGGGCAGCGGCTTGCGGATCACGGCGACGGACGCCGCCACCATATCGACGAAGGCGCGCGTGATCTCTTCGACCTCGGGCCCGATGTCGGCGCCGAGAAAAGAGGTCGCGGCGAGATCGAGGGTGAGCTGCTTCATCGCGGGATAGAACAGCATCGGCCCCGGCTGCGCCTTCCATTGCGCGATCCGCGCCGCGATGCCGGTATCGAGCTCGGCAAGATAGGATTTCATCGGCCCGGATTTGAAGGCCACCGACAGCGCCCGCCGGTGCAGGCGATGCTCGTCGAAATCGAGCAGCATCAGTCCGCGCGGAAACAACAGCCCGAGAATCCGTCCCCAGCCGAGCGACGAGGAGAACAGTTTGGCCTGGTCGAACAGCACGAGCTCATTGGCCTCGGGCCCGAGCAGCGACAGGCTGGTCTCGCCGAACAAATGCGTGCGATAGACCAGTCCGTATTTTTTGGCGTTCCTTTCGACATGTCCCTTGGGGTCGGCGAGCGCCGCAAGCGTCTTGCCGATCAATGGCCAGCCCTCGTCGCCGGGAATGTGCGTTAGCGCATTGCGTTTCGGCGGGGTGATGGAAATCGTGGGAGAGGCCAAACTTTGCATCGACATGGCAGTTGCTCCGGTTGGTCCCAATCTGCGCGAATCGCAATATTGTCGCGACACAGCTCAGGCGAACGTCATCGGCATAGCCCGGGGCTGGTAAATAAAACCCTTTGTCTGCTTGGCGCAAAGCAAGTCTGGGTTGCCGACCCAATAGTACGACAAAGCTGCACGCCGTGATAGGCTCCCCGCAAAACAAAATCGAACAGGGAGACTAGATATGTCGAGAAATTTTCGGGGATTCTTTGTTGCGTTGGCCGCGGCTGGCTGGATCGCTGCGGGGCCGTCAGCGGTGCTGGCGCAGACCAAGCCAGCCGTTACGACGCTTGGACCGGATTTTCCGAAAAGCGACATCTTCATCGGCAACAGCTTCTTTTATTACAACAATGGCATGCCGAGTCTTGTCGGACTTTTGGAAAAGGCCGCCGACCCCGATCACAAGCATGACTATCACGCCGTCATGGTCACGATCGGCGGCTCCGGTCTCGAGTGGCACGATGTCGAAAGCTATTTCAGGCCAAACGCCATCGGCAGCTATTCGTTCGACGACCACAACAACATCAATTTCAATAGCCGCGACAAACTATTCGACGCCGCGGTCATGATGGATTGCAGCCAGTGCCCGATCCATCCCAAGCTGAAATCGGTGTTCACCGAATATGCCAGGAAAGACGGCGACATCGTGCGCGCCCATGGCGCACGGCCGGTGTTTTTCATGTCCTGGGCCTATGCCGACAAGCCGGAGATGACCGCGCAGCTCGCCGAGGCCTACACCATTGCGGGCAATGAAAACAACGCGCTGGTGATTCCGGCCGGCCTCGCGTTTGCACGCGCGCTCAGCAAGCAGCCCGAGCTCAATCTCTATGCGCCGGACAAGCGCCATCCGTCCCCAGCGGGAACCTATCTCGCCGCCTGCACCACCTTCGCCGCGCTGACCGGCCGCTCGCCGGTCGGCAACCCCTATCTCGCCGGGATCGACGAGCCGACCGCGCATATGCTGCAGACGGTCGCGTGGGAAACCGTGCAGGACTATTACCGGAAGTGATTTGTCGAAGGTGGAAGAAACCAAACCGGTGTCGTCCCGGCCTTGAGCCGGGACCCAACCACCGATGTTGGTTGTTAAAAAGCCGTCTGGCCCCAGCGCCAGATAGCGAGGCCGCGGCGCCGCGATGAGCGCAATTGCGCTCACGCTAGGGGTCCCGGCGTTCGCCCATATGCGTTAAGATAGTTGGAACATTGTTTGATAGCGACGGTTTCGTGGCGGCTCGCGGAGATGGCGTTGGAGGGCCGATTTTGCTCGGCGCAGGCAGCCGATCGTGGGCTGTGGAATCAGG